>Ga0315288_10001232_pt1 | contig 32968 bp, 38 predicted proteins | sample YL17G11_20_MG_FD_203454 | JGI IMG/M metagenome (GOLD analysis project Ga0315288, IMG submission 203454) | Sediment microbial communities from Yellowstone Lake, YNP, Wyoming, USA - YL17G11_20 | ecosystem: Environmental > Aquatic > Freshwater > Lake > Sediment | place: USA: Wyoming | collected...
CATCAGGCGAAGTCATCACTCTATTACCAGTACCAGTGCCGGAAACTGCGGCAAACACGGTACCGTTCCAAGCAATGTCATACCACGCATTGTCAGCAGCACTGGTACGAATAGTCCAAGTAATACCATCAGGCGAAGTCATTACCCTATTACCAGTACCACTGCTAGCTACTGCGGCAAACACGGTACCGTTCCAAGCGATTGCCCGCCATGAGAGGTCAGCGGCACTGGTACGGCTAGTCCACGCAACCCCATAAATATCAGAGTCGTACCAAGTAGTACCAAGCTTAGTACTATGTTTTACAGCATTAACATCGTAATCATAAATATATATTTCAGTACCAGCATCAATCATATGAGTGACGTTCGTACCCGCATAAACTTGAGTGGTGCCATCCATCAACTTAACGACACCTTTAGTCCAAGGGTCTACGTTGACAGAATGAGAATATTGGGATCGGTTAGCAGACATTTTTGGATCGTCGCCATAAGTCTGACCTGCGCCCATAGACCAGTCCGTGACAGTACGTTTCCACCAGCCCTCAGTATTGAGGGAACGCTCACCAGGTTCATCACCGGTATCGGAAGGTTGACGCAACATAGGTAACGTCGAACGCTGATATTCTGCGACGTTAATCTTATAAGCATGACCGCCGATAGCGACTTCAAGATCCCAAGGGACAACCCCCGAAGTAGCAGTAGCAGTACCCTCATACCAAGGCGTAGAGAAAAGTGCGCTAATACCCATATTACATAGTCCAAGGGTAAGCGTTACGAAGCCTTAATGCCTCCTCAGCGAATCTCTTATCCCTAAGAGCCCGCATAGACCGAGAAGTAGCCGTAATCGTACCCGACTGCACTTCCGTCGCAATCCTCGGATCTCCCTGCGCTGCCATACTGACACGCTGTACCTCTTTTGAAGCCAGCAAACGAGCAGCAGCTCCAAAAGGTGCAATGTCTAACATAGATTCTGCCAAACCGACTTGAGTAATGAGATCAATGTTGTCTGTAAAAATGTCTACAGCAAACGGGCAAGCAGCATCAACTCTAAATGTAGTGGCCTGACTTAAAGCAGCATTAAGGTTGATAACACCTGACGGATAATCGTCGCTAGTGGTGCGCTCATATCGAAAGGTAACTCGACGCCAAGCAGTTTCGGTAGTAGTAGGAGGCCGAGTGACTCGCAACACTTGAATTACTTTACCAAAAGCAGACATATCTATAAGGCGAGTATCGCTACCGACAAGGACATCTTGCGACTGCACCTTAAATATTTCTGGCGGCCAAGAACGCAACTCATCTTGTAAAGCTTGACGAATAACAGGCGTAGAAAAACGAGGATTAATTTCAATCACATCGTTAGCGGTATGGATAGCAGGAGTAGTGCCAAGCCAACCACGACTAACCGTCAACGTCTTTGTGCTAGGAACAGCCTCCCAAACGTACAGGAGTTCATCGCCTATACAAATAGACGCCCCTGCGACAGCCCCATTAAGGTTATATGTCGTAGTGATCGTTGTAGCTACAGCAGTGATCGTGCTGCCAAGTTTGTTCAGTTGCTGATTATGCGACCCAAACAGAAGCCGCCGGGTTTGCTCAACAAGAGCACCGACGTTAGACATGGTTTACGCAACCCAAATATTGCCAGGAGCAGTGCCAGTAACAGTGGCATGGACAATCCCTGAAGGAACTATCACACCAGTTGGGCCAAGCCAGATACTAGCGCTCGCTCCAGCAGCATTAGTTTTTGCGCTCACAAGTATCGTTCCTGATGCGCCCGCATCACGAAGCACAACACCGTCGCCAAGGGCAGTCCCCACAATAGAGACACCCATGAGACGTATAGGGGTAGTAGTCGTAGTTTGATTGCCCGTACTACCGGACAATGCGATTGAAGCAGCCATCTCTCCACCAACCTTCCAACGAGATGGGGTTCGCTACCCCGAGAGCCGAAACTCTCGGGGCAACAAACGTCCTATGATTGTGACTAGGTAAGTGCAGAGAAGCGGAAACCATGCTTCTGGCGACGAACCTTGAGGGTTTTCTCTCCCACGATCTGTCCCTTAATTGAGTCACCGGTCTTAGCAAGTGGCTCAAACTGTAGAGGACGAAGAGTGGAAAGCTCAACCTGGTCACGGTTAAAGCCAAACGCATCCTGTGTACGGCACCAGCGGTCGAGGATTACCGAGACACGACCGAAATCGGAGTCAAAGTAGTCAACGATTGTTCCACGGCCATTGTCAACTCTTGCACTGTTCAGGGTTAGACCTGACGTAAATGCGGAGATGACTCTCTTGGTCTTAGAACCGACAACAAGACGGTCAGGAAGGCCACCAAGGTCGTATGCTGCCTGCATCTGAGCAAGAAGCGTTGCCTCTGTGATCGTCGTGGTAGTGCTATCCACGTTGGTAGTAACAAACGAGATTAGCCCGCTCATTGACCGACCAACAGCAGCGCTACCGTCTTGTTTGATGCCATACAGAACAGCCTGCTCAATACCGATAGCAGCCTCTTTAAGACGGTTAGCTACCTGGTGCTCAAACTCGGTCGTTCCGTTCAGTCCATACTTGCGGATGACCTGCTCCGAGCCGGTGACTCCAACAGCGTAAGGCCCAAAAACCTGTGTGTTGTTGGTGACCGTTGTGCGGTCTACGTTACGGATTGTTCCGGGGTCAGAACCCTCAATTAGGACAGCTCCAACACCTACGAGGCTTGTGCCTGCGGTAATGGTTGCTGCCGTTGAAGAAGCATACGAACGGGTGATCGTGAGGCTAGTACCAGCTGCATCAACCGCTGTAACCCGGATATATTCGTTTGCCGCAGTGAGAATGACATCTCCAGCGACGAACACATCAGCATCGTTAATAACGAGAGTTACAACAGCCGACGTAATTGTTGCGTTAGCCGTAGTCCGTGGGCTAATGAGAACCTCATCAAGCCACTGAACTGACTTCTCAAAGCAAGTGCCCTGAGCAATCGCAGTACGCCCATCAGCGCCATAACCACCCGTAAGCGGTACGTCGTATGGGGAAAGAAGGTTAATCATGGGTTCGATGTCAAGCATCAACCCATTAGTAAGGTTATAGGTAGAACCTACGCCTTGAGCCATTAGAGTTTACTCCTAGTTAAGTTGAACGAATATGCCGTTGTCTGCGCATCTCATCAATCGCTGCACGCTTCTGCGGCAAGTCTTTGATAGAAACAGGAGACAAATCAGAATTGAGGATCGGCATGGTTCCAGACCGGCGATCTTCCGACACTTCGCCCTTCTCCCAAGTATTATCAGGAGTCTTAGGGGGTGTCGAACTACGCTTACTCGGGGTACAACTAGGGCCAATTTGTATAGACAACAACTTTTCGATTGACGAATCGTTCTTCTTTTCGTAAGCCCTTCGTGTCATCCACGAATTAGGGCCAACTTGAATACGATCCAGCGGATCTTTACGTCCAGTTGCCATGCTTCGCTAACGCCATAAACCCTTGAGCCAGTGCTTCCTCTTCGGATGCACCACGATCAAACGCTTCTTTTGTTACTTTCTGTGCTTCAATAATCGCATCCGGGTTCGGTGGCACATCAGCCGCAGCACCCGAAGAAAGATTCTGACGCTCAGAAGTGGAAGCCTGCTCAGTTAAAGGAACATCTGGAGCAACAATATCGGGGCCATCCCCGATGCCATACTCCAAAGCTACTGTCTTAATCGCATCAGGAGAAAGTTCCCCATCATACGCTTTATACAGTAAAGCTCCAACACCCTGCGAAGTATCAATACCCGCCTTGAGGAAAGCAACTTCTCGCCTGAGACTAACTGTCTCAGTAGCCGACTCGTCTGCCTTCTTCGCTCGACGGGCTTTCGCCTGCAAGTCGTTTAACTGTGAACGGGAAACAACAACTTGGTCGTCTCCATCCATCTCTTCGTCATCAATGTCAATGTCTGTAAAATCAGCCACTATGCGCTCCTCGGGTCTATACCCATGCCATAGGTAGTTTCACGCCTGGTTGCATCCAAAAGACGGCGGATCTTTTGGCCCTCAAGTTCATCGGCACTAGGCTCACAATGACTCTGCTGGCCGCATCGCAGCTCACAACAGGTACTTGTAATAGTAGTACCTTAGTGGGACAAAATCAAGTGAGAGGTTTTCCAGCGAAAGGATCGCCTACTACAGCCATCGCAGCCTTCTGGACATGATCCATTGATCCATGAATTATCTGGCTGCTTCCCTTCTCAGGAGCAGGCATCTCTACACCAATCTCACACTGGTCGCCGCCCGTAGGCTCCAACCTCCAAAGGCCATTGACATCCCCTAGTGAATATGCTTTTACTGTTGAGTTTTTACCCTCTGAATATGCCATTACTGTTGACTCCCTCCGAGTCCGAATACGCCTTCTTTAGATTGTACCGCACCGCCCTGTCCTTGGAACTGTGCGGCCCTAGATTCTAACGCTTTCTTGCTCTTCTCCGCAGATGTCAGACCCGTAATACCGGCAAGAAGTTCGTCGCCCGTGAGGACAGAACCCTGCTGCTGCTCCATAAGAGTCTGCTCAGTCAACGGTCTTAACCCGCCAGCCTGACGTACAGCCTGCTGAGCCTGATCTGGAGCCATAGTTGAACTGACCGTCTCTGCCATACCCTTACTAATATCCAGACCGATCCTGCCACCCTGAGCGGTAACAAGGGCCGCATTGACTTGCTTCTGAATAATCGGTTGGGCTCGCTCAGGATCTAACACGAACGCTGCAAAAGCATCATCCGAGTTAGCCCCATACATCTGGCCGAACGCATCTCGAACGTCTTGAGGGGCTTGCGCGATCTTCGCATAAGCATTATTGACTCGCTGTTCGACCTCTGCCACAGACACATCTGATATTAAAAGGGAGGCAAAATCCCCCGGTTCGTTATAAAATGCGGGCGGCAACCCCGAGTTTCGCATGATCCCTCGGACAGCATTCTCATAGCCTATATATTGGGCTTCGCTGATAGCCCTACCTGAAGAAGAGAGTTGCGCCATCGCCGGAAACCGGGCCTGATACTCGGGGGTTTTAGGCAGATCCAACATGATCTGATCCATAGAGACGCCTTTAAGCATTTGCTCATAAGCCCAATCAGTCAAACTAGACAGCCCATACTGATCTAAAGCTTTAGCCAGAAGCGACTTACCACCATCAACTGTTGTCATGCTGTAGCCCCAAACTTCTTAGTCAGCTGAGAAGCCAAATTAGCGGCCTCATCTTTAGCACCCTGAGTGTTATCCCACCCATATACCTGATCGCTACGAATCGTCTGACGCCAATGGTCAAGAGTCATCCCCTGTTTAGCAGGATCAGGACTTTCCTCCAAAAAGCGAGACCACTTAGAATCCTGCATATCAATCGTCTCAGGGTTAATCGCGAGCTCTTTTGCTGCTACCTGCATATAAGGATCAGCAAACGACTTAGTAGTCAGCCCATTCTTCAACGCAGCAACTAGAGCATCATTGCGAGAATATCGAGAAATCGCAGCCGACCGTAGATACTCATCAACACCTTCAGCAGTCTGGCTCCCATTGAGGATACCTTGAGCATACTTATATATTTGAGGATCAGAAACAGTCACCCCATAATTAGCAGTAGCCCCACGAATACCTGTAATTGTATGCCCTAGATCGCCACCGGATACTGGCTTCCAGCCTCCATCAGCATGAGCGCCAAGCAACGCAGTAGTAAAAGTCTTATTGTCCCACCCATTGCGAGTGCCTTCATCCGTTATTCGCTGATAAGAATTAGCATCAAGTTGGACACCCAACGACGAACCAAGTTTCTGAGTGTTCTCAGTATTCAACCAATACTGGCGTTGCGCTGAAGCAGGATCGGTCGCTACAAGCAGATCCCATTTGCGTTGAGGATCAGTAGTCGTTTTGTAATACTCTGTTTCTTGGAACTTCTGATTCATAACATCAGCAGTCCAGCCGTCTTTAGCGCCTTGTAAAAGCATTGCGGCTATACCAGGACGCTCCAAAAACCCCACTAATGAAGGATACTTTTCCCGTACTTTCATAACAAGATCAGCAAATGCTTTGTTTTCCGCTTCAGTTGCCACTAGATGCCTCCATTGAAGTTGTATCTACAGTTTGAATAGGCACTTCTGCCACAACCGGCGGAATTGGATCTGCCATCTGTTCCGGTACACCCGGAACAAGCGGACTATCTGGAACAGGCAAAGTCGCCCATGAAGGTTCAGGCATTTCGCCCATTTCAGGTTCATACTTATCTCCAGCAAGAATGCCCAAATATATAGCCGCAGCCACAAGAAGAGGATCTTCGGTCATGGATTAATCCTCCTCATAGCAGTCAACTGACTCCAATTAACCTTTCGATGTCCAACTTTTGCGCCAGTATAGGGAGCATCAATCATCATCCCATCACCAAGATAGATCGCAACATGACCATTAGCGACATGAGCTTTATCGCCCACAAAGAATAACAAATCGCCTGCTTGAAGTTGAGAACGATCATCTACAGCAATACCCGATTTTACTTGGTCATAAGTAACCCTCGGAATATGAATACCCATATCGGCAAAGACTTTCTGGACAAACCCAGAGCAATCCAACCCCGTCTGAGGATTAGTACCCCCATACACATAAGGGATGCCAATATATTTTTCGGCATCTAACAGCATACGGTTCGCCCAACTCTCATCTTTGGCAGGTTCAGGCGCAGGCGCATTTACAGGAACCGGTTTTGGCGTCGCTACCGATGGCTGTGTAGGATCGGCCATTGTATTGAAACTTGCCGCATCTGTCCCATATTGTTGGTTGAGTTTTTGGACATAGTTATCGCCACCCAAAATGCCCAACAACACAGATGCCTGATAATCGAGATCATGGCGGCCACCCATATAGTCGCCCGCCAACTCTGAACCAGTCTGACCAATCTCTTCGGGCATACTCAACCAGTCCTAATATCAGGGTTTGTTGTATATGTCGGATTACGCAACATCTGTAGAAAATCTTGACCCCGACTACCAATCTGATAAGGCATATAATCTGCACTTGCCTTAGCCGTAGCCTCAGCCCGAGCCCCAAGATCCGGCACCTCAACAATACCGCCACCTCCGCCACCACTTGAAACACTCAACGTCGGATTAGAAGCATAAAACTTAGAGATAGCCGTATAGTCAACACCATACTTCGCAGCAACAGCAGCTCTTCCCGCAACCGGTACGTCAGAAGCACGAACAAACTTGTGCTCATACTTAACTAACGGATCAACAACACTCTGCTCATATTGTCCAGTCAAAGCAGTTAACATATTTACTTGTTGCTGCTCAGGACTAGGCTCGTTCTGAGAAGTAGACTTTCGAGCAGCGATCTCATCAGCGCGAAAAGCGCTAGTAAACGAATCTTTCTCCGCTTTCGTAGCAGTACGCCCGGTCAACTGTCTAAACTGTTGATCCAAAGCCGACTCTCCAGCGAGAGTATCCGTCACAGCAATAGTCTGACCGCCACCAGAACCAGCAGACCGCTTCGCAGCATCTTTCGCTAACGCTATCGCTTTCTCAGTCTGGTCTTTCAGAAACTTACCAAGAGTGATATGAGGCTTACTAAACCCTTTACCCCCTTGAGTCCTACTATTAGCCATATCAAGATTAGCTAGAACATTTGTAAGAGCCTGATAATCGTTATCACCCCAAGTCCCCAACGCAGGGCCAGCACCAGGCTGCGTATAGGCGCCCGCCATTTCCATATAATATTGGAGACGCAGTAACCCTTCTCGACGGCCAGCAGCGTTCTTCCCAAAGACAGCCGCAATAGCCGGAGTCGCTTCACGCACTATTTTGCCTGGTACTGGAGCCAAAGAAAATATGAAAGCGCCACTTCCCATGCGCCCAACATATAGTTTGCGGTCAGGGTTAGCCATCAAAGTATTGAGGTCTGCGCCTGAAATAGAAATCCTGTGAGGTTTCCCGTCTTTAGTACGGATAGCGCCAAAGATTTCTGTTACATCAACTTCTGTATAGTCAGATAATCCGCTAGCGCCACCTCCTTGACCGGGGCCACCCTTTGCAAGATCATCGGCGCTAGATCCCCCCGAATATCCTTGAGTTGTAGTAGTCGGGGAAGCAGTAGTAGTTGTATTTTTTTTGTCTGTTCTAGCCATTATTCAACCTTTTCCAATGGGCCAAGGATACGCTGATAAGCAGTCTTATACAGCTCATAGAATCTTGGATCTTTTTTAGCCAAATAGATTGCTTGAGCCCGGAACGTCCCCGTCCACTTTTCGCCCCAAGCCTGATACTCCTTTTTTTCGGCTTCAGTCTCATCCTGTAATAGCCGACCAAACTTACTGACTCCCTTATTGAAGTCCTCAAAAACAACTTTTAATTTATCTTCGCCTTCAGCATTTAACTTCGCACCATACTCAGCGATACGGTCGTTGCTTTCAATAGCTTTTATGCTACCCAAAAGAGAATTATATCCGGGGTACCGATCCTGCACCATATTTTTGATCTGCGCAGACGTAATTTCTTGACCCGCATATTTACCCATCACATCAAGATCCTCACTGAAGATCCATTTTTTGTTGGGATCACGCGTTTTTTTATTATCTGCGATCTTCTCGCCCCACTCTTTATACAACTGGTTCTGATATTTGAAAGCATCATGCAACTGCTCACTAGGAGCAAGCACAGATCGAGCAGGGTTAGCAAAGAAGTTTGGTGTGCCACTCTGGGCACGCCCAAGGTTTGTTAACTCTGCTTGAGCAACATACGCCTGCGCCAAAACATTCTCTTTAATACGCTCAAAATCTTTCAACACAGGAACATACCGTTTCAACACATCAGTATTCTCAGACGTACTCCGCCACTGCTGCGGAATAAACAACTGCAACAACGGAGCATTTACTCCACCAAGTTCCCCAAAACTCAATCCATGTTGGAAAGCATTCAAACGCTGCACTTCCTCCAACAACGGCAGATGGCCTTTAATCCACTCGGCAGCACCCGGAGTATTTGGATGGTGCTTAGAAAAATCGTTATATGCAGCCAAAGTTTGGCGCATCATAATCTGTTGTGCAGGCCGGTCAAGAAGATAAACCCCGACGTTACGGTACAAAGTTTTATCAAAAGAGAACGGAAAGAAAATGAAGTTCGCAGAACGCTCCATAGCGGAACGCCCAATCTGTCCTTCCCGCCCATAAGTAAACATGTGGATCAGTTTCTCTCGAATCACATGATCCGCTAATCCTTGTTTCTCTAACGCATAGGCAGCGGCCATTTCGTGAGAGCGACCGTTATAAAGCCCAAATACATCTTGTTGCTGCAAGAAACGATCTGCATCGTCGGCAGCATCCGCATAACTATTATTAAGTTCTGGAAATACTCGCTTTACAGTTTCAAGAGATTTTTTGATTGCCTCATCTTTGGCATTCTGAAGGAACACTTCAGCATCAGCTTTACTCAGATACTTGTATTCTTCGCTCTGGCGAGCAATACGAGCAGCATCATCACCAATAGATTTAAGAGGCCGAAGCGAAGGAGTGATCCCTTCCAAAACAAGTTTAAGGTTAGTTTTAACTACTCGACGTATAGAAAAAGACGGCGACAGAGCAAACCTAAACCGGTTGGAAGCAATCTTAAAACTGTTAGGCATATTTGCCATAGACCAACCAAGAGTATTTGCATAACCTTTGAACCCTATGCCCGGCGTTGAAAGAGCCAAACCGGCAGCAGCACCAATCCCAACGTCACGAAGCAAATCTTTAGGATCATCACCCCGAGCAGTACCAACAGCAAGACCAGTACCAGCACCCAAAACAGTCGCACCGCCAGCAGTCGTCGCCCAACCTGGTGTTCCAACCCACTGTGCGGAAGCCCGAAAGAGGTTATCTAACTGGCTAAGTCCCGCAAACCTGAACGATACAGAATAAGACTTGACGGTTTCTTGGTAAATAGCGTTTGCTTCTGCTTTAGTGAACGCTTGTACCCGAGATATAGGCGCTAACCCGACACTTTCGTTGACACCAAAAAACGAATCCATTGCTTTCTGGTTAGTCAATATTGAGATGACTCGCTTGGGTCGCAAATCTCGCAACTGCATGATGTCTGTAATCTCGTTAGACAATTCGTTTTGGCTAACACCTAAAGCATTTTTAAGACGAGTTTCTTCTCCTTTGCCAAGTCCGCCAAAAGCTTTATGCGCTCCTTTAGCAAAACGCTCCCCATAAGATACGTCAGCAATGCCTTCAGTTCCTTCAAGGATCTTGTTTAGATTTCCATCATTGGAACGAATAAGTTGCATCAATTTTTCAATAGAAAGACCATCCACACCCGGACGAGCAAACTTCGTAGCAAGCGCCGAATACCGTCTCATACGGTTAGCCTTTTGTGCCACAGGAATCGTAGAGTTCAAAACTACTTCGGTACTCAAACCCATTCTTGTTAAAGCACGCTTCGTCCACTCTGTACGAACAAACTCTAAATGGTCAGCAGCAGTCTCAGGGACAGTAAGAAATCCTAGATTTTTGCCTTGAACAAGTTTATAGCCGAGAGCATCAAGGTCTGCGACTGCTTGAACTAACGCAGGGTCAGCATTAATACCAAGAATAACGTCTCTAGCAAGACTGTTTGCTCTTGTCGTATATTGGGTAAGTAGACTATTTATTCCTTCTGCACCCGATAATGCTTTTGATTGTTCCATACCAATAGCAAAATGTTGGAAACCCCAAGAAAGCATCTTGTCTAGCAGATCATTACGTTCCGCTAAAGCATCCATACCGCCTTCGGCTTTTATAGGACTCTGTGCTTTAACGGAGGCTTCTAATATCTTTTGTTCTGCATCTGATAGAGATTCCCAAAACTGGCGATCTTCTCCAAGATGCGACCATTTGCCAGCCCACACACCTGGATCTATTGCTTGAAGAGCTTGAAAATGTGCATCTGACATTTGGCTAAAATCTATTTTTGAATAAACATCAAAATCTTTACGCATCTGCGCTTGCTCTGCCGGAGTTGCCAAATCCCAATCAAAATCGTCCTCAATTTTTGGAGGTTCAACTATGCCGCCAGCGTTAGCTCGACCTTGTTTAGCATTAAGTCTTTCCGCAATCAGATCACTTTCTTCTTGAAACTTAGCAATCTCCTCTAAAGCTTGTTCTTGAGATAGCGTGTCATGGCCTTGAATGCCTATGTCTCGGACAGTACCCGGAGTTTGTTTGCCTTTAGTAAGAATCCCAATACTATTTAGATCGGCATCAACTTGCTTACTTTCTGCTTGTGCTGCCATAAGCGCATCGTGAGCATCGCTCACAGACTGTTCAGCGGCAGTAAGTTCTGGTGCTAACGGTCTGCCATGTCCCCCATAAAGTCTATGTGTACGCGGATCGTAGTTATCTATTGATCGTGATCGTGCGAGAGTAGCCTCAGCAGCAGCATCAGTCTGGGCAGTAACAAGCGCAGGATCTATAGCACCTCTAGGATCAGGGTGTGGCATTGTCGGGCGAGATTCCATAGCAAACCGAGTTTGATACGGTTTAGCAGGATCATAGACAGCACCCTCTTTAGCGACCGCAGCATGAAGTTCCTCCCACTTACTAGCAGTCTCCGCAACAGCCTTATCAACCTCAGCCTGAGCAGTCTTAACAGAAGTCGCATTAACAGACAAAGTGCGTCGCAACTCTGTACGAACCGCATCTGCCTCTTTACCAACATTAGTCCACGGAGTACCCGCATCTTTAGCAGCCTGTTGAGCCGCTTTTACAGCCTCATCCTCAGCAGTTTTTAACTCATCAACAGTCATACCAAGATCAGCAGCACGAAGATCAGCAGATTGAAGAAACCCGGCTTCCTTAGATTTTGCTGCAATCTCTCGATCATATGCTTTACCAGCAGCAGTCTCAGCCGCTTTCAACGTAGAACGCACAACCGCTTTAGGAGTTTTAGGTTCAAGAAGTTTCTCTGCTTCAAGACGCGCAGCATCTTTAGCGGCCTGTCGAGCAGCCAAATATTCTTCCTCAGTCATACCAAGTTCTATAGCCCGCTCAAGATAAGAACGCCGCTTTAAGAAATTAGACTGCGCCGTAGTAACACCACGCTCCGCAACACCTTGAGTCTTTTCTGCCCCTTTAGCACTCTTCTCCAAATCAGAAAGCCCACTACGAGCAGCCTCAATACGAGCCTTATCCGCAGTCACCTGTATTTCTTCATGCGCTTTGATTACGGCTTTTTCCGCATCTTGAACCGCTTGACCGGCTTGCTTTAACGCTTTCTGGGCAGCATTACGCTCACCAAACAAAGCAGTCTTTTCAGTCCGTTTTGCTTGAGCAAACGCAGCTTTAGCATCCGTTAAAGTTTTCTCTAGTCCCGGAATGTCCGCAGCACGATCCAAAGCAGTCGCATTTAACGTATCAACATTATCTGCCATACCTGTAATATTGGCTTGCAAAGTCGTAAGAACATCCCGGTGAAAAATATCTGAAGCATCAATATAGGTATTCAGATCCCCAGAATGCTCTGCCCACGATAAACGTCCCGGCGAGTTTCGACCCGCATAAAAACGGTTAAAATCTTCAGCAAGCCATTTTACAAAACCTTCTTGCTCAAAATCTGAAAGGCCACGAAGATGAGCTTGAGCCAAAAGATCCGGCTCATTCATCAAACGATCTTTCATGTCATAGTGCATTTTTTGTTCTACTTGGCGGCTAACTTTTGCTCGCATAGCATCATCAAAAGAAGTAGGAGGCAACTCGCCTGCTTTAATGGCTTGAGCAGTTATAAAAGCGTCAGCTTCGTCAGCGAAACTGCCTTGTTCAAAAGCCATCTCTCTAGCAGCAACTTGAAGCGCATAATCGTTAAGTTTTTTGTTAACCCAACGGTGAGCACGATTTTCGCCGCCAGCGGCTTTAACAAAATCTTCCCACGTTTTGCTCTCAGTATGAGACATCTTGCTAAAGCGTTCCCAAGCTTGTGGGATACCGAGACTGTTATAAGCCTCTCGAATGTTTGCGTTTCGAGCTTGGACTTCTTCGGCAAGCAGCGTTCCGGGCGAAACGCCTTTGGTTCCTGGTGGGGCATGAAATAGGAACATGAGGTTATCTATGTTGGCTAGAGCCCCATATTGTTTTATGTTTTGTTCGTTCCAATGTTGGATAGTGTGTTCGTCTTGGATGGAACTGGCGAGTTCGTTAGTTCCGGGGCCAAGTTCGGTTGTGGCAGCAGTAAGGCGGGCTCTGATACCGAAACTTGTTATGCCGTGTAATGCTGCGCCTGCGATACGGACAGATGGAAAGATTTGTGGGCCTGCTGCAATAGTGCGGGCTCCATACCATATTCTTCCGGCCCGCCCTAATGGGTCAATGATGCCCTTTTCGCCTGCTAATTTGCTTGCTATTTTGCCTGCGTTTTCTCCAAGATGCCAACCATAGGTACCACGCAACACTGGCAAATCTTCTACAAGGCTAGGAATATTCTTAAACGCTTGTGTGCCTGCTGACCCGCCTTGAGCGAAAGTTCCGCTGATAGCACCGGGCATTGCTATTTCGTCTGCGTATGTTAGGACTTCAGGATTAGCGACTTCTAGTCCGAATAGTTTTTTGCCAATAATTTTTGGTGTGCGAAATGTTGCTTTTTCGGTAACACCCCTAGCCATTTGTGTTTCAGCAGCATCCAAAAATCCGGCGGCGGCTTTTCCTGCGCTAGCAAGAAGAAATACCGTACCAATATCTCCAAGATAACGGTGTGCCATATCCCAAGTACCTATGCCCGTAGGTTTGTCACTTTGCAAATCTTTTAAGCTGACACCAAACGATTTAGCTTCTTCAGCAGCAGAAGTATCTCCACCAAGAAAGTTTTTAATTGCAGCTGTATGACCCATCATTATTTGTTTGCCATATTGGTTTGTTTCTTTTTGTGGTACGCCTCTAAGTTGATCGTAGAAACCAACAGATACGTCATACCCTACATTTTCTACTCCAGCTGCAAGATCGGCAACCACATTCCGCAAATCTTCGGGGAGTCCTTTAACGAATCCGATAGCAGCATCAAGAGCGCCCGCAGGCATCGTTCCAGTCAACCAATCAAGCGCCTTGTTGACACTAAAACCTTTACCCCCACCAGAAGCCATATGCTTTTCCATCTGATGTTGGTTGTATTCGTACATCGCACCCTGCCACTCGCTACTCCAAACGCCAGTAACGGGCATATTTCCAAAACCTTTTGTATTCAACAATGCTTGAGTGTCTCGAATGTTTTGTGAAGCAACCGGCAACGGGCCCGAAGTACCCCGCAAATAGCGAGCAAACTTAAGTTTTGCAGGAGGCTTATCATAAAGACGCCCATCATCAAAAAAGCCGCCCAACGGATCAGGACTATTTTTGACATGAGCAGATCGCAACGCACCAGCAGTCTGCTCGGCATCATCAGGACTACTAGCACTCTGAGCAATAGCAAACGCCGATAACGGAGTCATCCACCCATGAGTATTAGCAAGACGCTGCGAGTTTTGAGTAAACAGATCAGGCAGTTGATCCTCAAAGGGCATTACATATTCCGTTTCTGGCTAAGAGTCGCTTCGGCATACGCCAACAGTTGTTTAGTAGCAGGATCAGCAGAATCACCCAAAGCCTGCAACGCAGCAAGACCTTTAATCAACAGACCATCAGGGCCAGGCTGATCCAAAACTTCTGAGCCACCACCCGGACCACCCATCATCCCATGAGTCAACGGTTCGTTAGGATTATTAGTAGGCGCATTCAACGGAGCAGGCATCTGAAACGCTTGAGCCTGCGGTAACACACGCGCCATATCAGGCGGCGCACCACCAACCGGAGCAGTCTGAGCCAACGGGACAGCCTGCTGCGCCTGCTCAGAAGCTTGTGCTGCACCATACTTACCGCCAGTAGCAGTCTTAACCGGCTGAGCCAGCATATCAGTACGATTAGGTCGAGCTTTACGAGGCATTACTGCACCGGAGCCACAGGACGAGACGTACTACGCAAAGCAGACATCAACGCTGAAGCATTAGCCAAATCTGGTGGAACACCATTACCCTCTGCGGGAGGTGCTGACTCTGCGCCCATACCCGGCATCGCTAGACCCGGTTGCATTTCGGGCGCTGTAGCCTGACCTGGTTCTGGTGGCGGAGCTTGTGCAGCCTGTCGAGCACGAGCCATCTCATCTGCTTTAACAATCGCATCAGGGACACCCATACCTTTCTCCACAAGTTTGATTACCTGAGCAACATCAATTGCAGGCATCTGACCGGAAGTAGCCTGCTGAAGAATTGACTGCAACAAAGCATCAGTCAACTTCTCTTGGACAATGCCATCTTCCTCTTGCTCTGGGTTATCAATCAACGGATGCTCACTACGAGCAGTACGCTGAGAAACAAGACCCGCCCCGACCAACTGTGCGAGAGCAACAGTAATCTGACTCATATCAGTACCCGGAAAACTGTACGAAACGGAGTTATGAGTAGCCTCAAAATGTTTCGCAGGCGTATATTCAACAACACCTTGGTCGCCGCGCCAACCTGAGAACACCGTATAACTTTTATTTGGCCAATATCCTTTTTCGACTTCCAAGATCGCAGGGTTAATGCTGCGCTCCAAAGCCCGACCCATGATGTCTTGAAGTTCTGCGACCATCGGATCTACAGCAAACGCTCCAACAGTGTCAATAGCTCGACCGGTACGCAATGCGTTAGGGTTATCCCCACCGTACAGAGGGCTCGCTCCAGAGGCCATACGGCCCGCACGTTCCAAAGACCCTAGAACTCTCTCAGTCATCGGCCCCGGTGTCGTATGGAGCATCTGGAGCCCTCTCACGCCTGTCAGGAGGTTAACCTCGCCAGAGCGTCCATCTTTCCATTCTCCACCAATTAGTTCTGGTACCCGATTCTCGTCACCAATAACAGCAATGTCAGGAAAAATGTCTTTCTCGGCAGCCAAAACGTCTAACGCCATCAGTTTCGCCATCCAATCAACGATCCCAACGATGCTATCCATTTGACCGGCAACTCGATCAAGAGTAATCCTGCGCGGCATAGCGACTGGCACCATGCCCGCCCGGTTCGGCCAACGCCGAAGTTCCATACCACCCGAACGATCAATGTCAGAAGTGTCAGCCTGTCGTGGGCCGAGGATACCTACAACAATTTCTGTCTCATCTATCCACTCAATAACATCCCACAACCGTTCTGTGGGCGTATTGTTGCCGCGCCCTGGACGGCCAAGGACATATTCTCGACATTCGGGATAGTTATTTACTAGCCACCAAGCAGACCTGCCATAAACGAACCCTATGTTCGTTGGAGGGTCAACCATTTCGGGGGCACGCAACTCTGGATAGGCAGTCAGAGGATCTCGCAGTTCAATACGTGCTCGTTGTGTTTCGTGGTCAGGCATGACGACCATAGCGAACGTCGCATATCCCGATAACTGACGAAACGCCCTACGCAGCAGGAGAGAAAGACTATTCTCTGACCAAGACGCATATAATGCTCGCCTACGGATAGAAGCAAACTCTCTTGATCTTGCGCTACTAGGCTTTAACGCCGGAATCGTGATAGATGGCATAGCAGACGCAGCCCGCATCGCATAACCTTCAATACCATCGTGAATTAGCTGTGGCATCAAAGCCCGCATCTCAGGCTGGTCGGGCATTTCCACGACTGGCACAACAATATCGTTGTTATAACGGTCGCGAATATCTATCATCCGGCGGACAGTCGCACTATCGTTTTGGCGTCGCAACGTCATGGTTGCAACAATCTGCTCCCAAGTGAACTTCACTTGCCTTTTGCCTTCTTTTTTGCTTTTTTAGGCATAGGCATTGGCATTGGTGCAGCCTTCTTAGGATAACCTTTACTTGCTGGCACGACGTTTCCTTTCCCGCAAAAGTGCGAGACGGTCAATATGGGCCTGACGTTTTAAAGCAGCAGTAATAGACTGACCCACATTTAGGTGGATCAGCCCGGCAGCTTTGTCTCCGATTTTCTGTAACCACTTGGCGACCACGGTAACCCCTGTCTTGACCAAGCAGACGTAGAATTAGGCCCACCAGTGGGCATTAGTTCACGCCAATACTTCCAATTAAACCACAAAGCCATCACTAAGTCTTGTCGAAGGAGTTTACCACTAATATTGGGACGCCAAGCACGAAGTTCTGTAGCAAGCAGTTCCATCTTAGATCGAGCAAAGTTATCTCCAAAAGGGAGATCTACTTCTTTGCGTAAGAACGATCCTGCCATCGCAGCGACACCCATAATTGGATCAGATTTGCGACGAGCAGTCGTATGCGGAACAACCCTAAAGCCAAGCTCGCGTCCCAAAGTACGCAACCGGTCGTCGTTGACCATACCTTTCTGCAAAGAGTCTTGCTCTATCACCCAAGTTTGGACACCATACGACATACTCATGTCCGCAATTTTTGCGTAAATCTGTTCTGTGCGGGCAAGCCCCGACTCGCTATCAAGATCAAGTATCTCTAACCGGTCAGCATGGTGAGCAGCGATAATCAACGCATTCTGACCACCCAACGCAGGGTCAAGACTCCCAACAATCGGCACTCGATGGTTCCTAGCGCGAGTGATCGGCCTCTCCAAGTTTCTAGCATCATCCACCATATCGTCAGTGAACGTCGCAAGAGCATTCTCATGGGGTCGCTGCATATACGACGACCACCACACCTCGTCACCAACCTGAGATCGGATTAACTCCAAATATTCTCTAGGTGGCATATCAATATCGTTAGCCCACCACTCAGGACAAATCGGATCACCCGCCGCATCACACACCGGCAACTCGATATGTTTCGTAACAATACCCTCAGCAATCAGACGCTCATAAATATCCCCCGGAGCGATACGAGTACCCACCAACACAGTACGCATCTGACGGCCGCGAGTAAAATATGTTTGACGAAGAGACGCCAACATCTGATCCGTCTGATTAATAGACTCCCGAGACTGAATATCGTCCACAATCAACGTATCAATACGAGTCCCATAAGTAGAACTGTTCCAACCGCGAGCTTCTAGCGAATAGTCACGCTCATCATGGTCAGCCCGCCAGACCGTAAAATAATCTCGCGTCCAAGGCTTCCCCTCCTTCTCCTGTTTATCCGAATAGAACGGCCCAAACCGGCCAATCAGTTCAGGAAAATCTCGCACATTAGCCAAACGACGTTGAACCTGGCCCACAACCTTACGAGCAAGACCCATACTCTCAGACACAATCGTAATCCGATGATTCGGATCATTCGACAAGGTATAGACAATCCAATCTGCAATCGTTGTGGTCTTACCCGCCTCCGGGAAAATATTTACCAAAACGATCTCGCGAGACTTTGCATCATTCAACACCTGCACCAACTGTTGCTGATGAGCAAACGTCTCCATCCCCATAAACACCTTACGGAACGAAGCAAAATCTCCCGTATACGCTGACATATCGCCAGTCTCCGCAGCACCCGCACGCGCCGCATCCACCAAAGCCCCAAACGCTTTATCATCAGCCCGCCACTGATCCCACAAACGCTTCGTAATCCCCAACTGAGCGCACAACTCAGTAACCGAAAACCCCTGCCGAACCAACCCAATAGCAGCCTTCTTCTGCGAAGCCCTAGCAGCCTCACGCTCACCCTTCTGACGAGCACTAGCCCGATACTCCCGAATCTCCCGTTCACCCATCTAGTGACGCCTCAACCCAACCAACCTGGTCACAACTAGGACACGGCCCCAACCTCAACACAGAACGACCCCCAACAGGAACCAAAACAACCAACCCACACCTAGAACAAACACAACGCTCAACCACCAGAACCCTCCAAAGCTTCCCACAAAACCAACCGCACCCACTCAGACACCCGAACCCCACGACCCTCAGCCGCCCGCACACAACGATCCCAAAACGGTTGTGGAACCCGCACACTCAAAACCTTTACAAACTCAACCACACCACTGCTCCTGAAGTAGCCGAATAGCCCGAGCATGAATCTTCGAAGCCCAAGCCTCACTCCGATCAAACATAGTCCCAATTTCTCTAAACAACAGATCATCATAATAATAGAGCAACAAGACCTGACGTTCTCGCTCAGGCAACGTATCAATCAGATCGTGAAGGAGCTGTTTAATCTCCCCAACCTCAAACCTACCAAACGGATCGCCCAAAACGATCTCATCAACATTCTCAAACCCATCAACATAAACCAACACCGGACGAACCTTCACAGACCTCGGAACCCAATCAGACTTCCGCAACTCATCAATCATCGCACCACGAATACGAACCCTCGCATAAGTAGAAAACTTCCAACCCAAACCCGGATCAAACTTCTCTATCGCATCAAACAGACCAAACATCCCATACGAAACAAGATCATCCTCCTCAACACTAGACGGCATCCGCAAGACCATATGGTGAGCAATACCCACAACCAACGGCCGATACTTCAAGACCAAAAGTTCCCATACCTGTTTTGAACCGGTCGACTTATAGTCGGCCCACAACCCCTCAACCATCCCAACAACCTACACACCAACGTATGACAAACCACCAAGAAACACAAAACCGTAGGAGTAATAAGCGCCACATAGGCGGTTAGACACATAGGGGGTTGACAGTTCTCATTACAGGTCGGGGTGGGGGGGCCTACGGTTTTAGAGCATAGGGGCAGGGGTAGGCCGGGGGCAGGGTAGGGGCAGGGGCAGGGGCTCGGCGCCGTAGAACCGGGTGAGAGTAGGGCCGGGCTCTATTAGATGGGGCAGGGGCAGAGTCAGGGGCAGGGGCCGAGCGTGCCGAGGGTAGGGGCAGGATCAGGGGCCGAGACTCTCGCCGCGCTATCTGCCCCGGCGCCTAGCGCGGTGCCATGCCCTCACGCTCCGGGCACTGATCTAGTGCCGCGCTATGTTGCTTTAGGGCTCGGGGTTCTCGCCGGTAGATAGTGCCGGGGTTCCCATTATCGGGGCGCTCTGCCCCTTGTAGAGCCCTATCCGGGGCCGATTCTCCCCGATTCTCTGCCATAGTGCCGAGCTCGGCGCGATAACTACCCCTAGCGGCGTAGGTTCGGGGTTCGGGGTTCTTTAGGGTTCGGGAGGGTAGTGTCGGTTGGTTGTGTTGTAGGTTCTCGGGGTTCTTATTGTGTCGGGACGCGTAGAACCCCGGCGCCTAGTGTTAGGGGCCGGGGTTCTAGAGGGTGGTGCTTAGGGTTTAGTTAGTTCTGACGCTCTGGATTACGGCGGCGGCGAGAATCGCGGAGGCTAGGCCGGTAGCTATTAGCACGCCGGGGAATGGGCCCCCGGTTACGGTTCCTATCGTTAGGGCGGCGATCAGGTAGGCGGCGGCGTATGCGGCGGCGATTAGGTAGAACCCTAAGCGGCGCATTAGAGCTCTACCCCGTCGCGTAGGCCGGTCTCGATCTCGGCGAGGATACCGGCGGCGTAGGCAAGCGCTAAGCGTTCTAGTAATAGGGCCGGGGCGCTACTGAGTCCGTAGCCCTGTAGTATCTCTTCCGTCACGGCGTCGCCGAGATAGTTAGCGGCGGCGATACTCTCGCCGGGGGTTAGTGTTGGCATTAGTGTTTCCTATTCTGTCGGGGAGCTCGGGCGAGCTCCGCTAGATCAGTATGGCACGCGCTAGGCGTCGCGTCAAGCATTTAGATTCTCGGGGCGCGAGAACGCCCCGGCCTACTTAGCGCCGGGGCGTTCTCTTCAGGTTCTCTAGTCTCTGGCGCCGTTTAGGTTCTCACGATTAGGCCGAGGATTAGTACCCCTAATGCTCCACCCCATACGGCGAGACCGGCGGCGCGTCCCGATTCTCCGCGGCTAACGGCAACGGCGTTGGCGTAGACCGCGGCCCGGCGGGTAATGGAGAGCCCTACGATTACGGCGACGATTACGGCGACGGCGAGAATGGGCCCGCGTAAGCTCTCGCCGCGTTGGATCAGGTTCTCACATTGTACGGGCCAACGCGAGCACTCTAGAGGGGTCACGCGGTCACCGGCTCGGCGATTCTTACCGGCATAAGCAGGGCAAGAGTGCTAACCCCCGTGAAAATGACCGGCTTTAGGTTCCCGGAGAACCCCATAGAGAACCAGGTTCCCGCGCCGTAACCTGTAGATGCGTCTACCATCTCGGCGAGATAGGCAGGGTTTAGGCCTACCGTCAGGGGCTCTAGGTTCGGATACTCGCCTAGCGCGATAGTCGCCGAGCCTGTAACCCCGGCCCCGGTAACGATAACGGCGCCGTAGTCTGCCCCGAACGTGAGAACCGCGGGAACCGTGTCGGCTTTATGCCCCGAGGCTTTAGCGGCGGCGATAATGCGCTTTAGAACGGCGCCGAGCTCGGCGCCGTTTAGTAGCACACCGTCAGGGTTCTCCGGAAATAGTTGCCTGAAGTTAGGAAAATCTCCATTTATCGGGCGGCCGGTAATCGTGAGAGAGTGCCCGGCTGTTATCCGGTAGAACCCTTCGCCTAGTTGTAAGTAGCCTGACGCCGAGAATCTCGCCGCGGCGATTATTAGGGCCGCGGGTAGCAGAGTATCCGGGGCCGGGGTACCCTCGGGGCCGGTAATACCATTACCGGCGCCGAGCTCCGCCGAGCGTAAACGATAGCTATCCGTAGCGGCGAGAGTCTGACCCTGCTCTAGTATCGCGAGCGCCGTCAGGATAGGCCGGGCGCCGTCGCTTGACGCTACCCGCGCGACCTCGGCGAACCGGTCAAGCTCTATAGCCTGAACTCGGCCGAGACCGAAGGGCTCTAGCGCCGGGTGGGGATTATCGGCCCGGGATAGGGTTACGGTGTCGCCGTTATCGAACGTGAGGCCGAGAGTCTCGGCATCAGGGGCCGAGAGCCTTACGCTCCCCTTATCGGTACCTAGTGCGGCGATTAGTTCGCCGAGGTTTACCGCTACCGGGGCAGGTAGTAGTGTCTCGCGGTCATCGCCGGGGATAGTGAGCGCCGCCGTAGTGTGGTAATCGCCGAGCGTCAGGGTAAGAACCGTATCGGCGCCGGGATTAGTGCTCGGGGTAATCGTAACCTCCGGGCGCCGTAGGTTTAGGGCCGCGGCTACTCTCTTTAGCGCTTGCGCGCCTTGCTTTAGTTGTTTAGTTTCGACTCTCATTAGTAGGTTCCTATCTAGTTAGGCCGCGACGGGCGCCGCGACTCTCCCGAGAGTATGCCACGCGCTAGGCGTCGCGTCAACTATCCCCGGCGAGAATCTGCCCCGAGACTCAGTATCCGGTGCCGAGCCCCTGCCCCGAGCGTGCCGAGCTCGGCGAGAGTCTCGGCGACGTATCCGGGGCCGGTTCGATTCTCTGGCGAAACTCTCGCCGAGCGTGCCGAGCCCCTGCCCCGAGAACCTGCCCCGAGCGTGCCAAGGTTCGCAAATCGGCCCCGAACCCGACCCGGCGCCCGAGCTCGGGCCGATCCTCTCGGCGATTCTCCAAAATCGCACCCGGCGACGCTATAGGGCGAGAGATGGCGCAAAAGATGGCGCGAGAACGCCCGGCCCCATAACATCAGGGCCGGGCGCTAACGCGCTCTAAGTATCTCGCCTAAAGCAGATTTACCGGGTCAGAGTTCGCAATCGTGCCCATAAGAATCTTCGCACGCGCAAAGGTTCGCGCCACATTCGGCGCATTTCTCATAAGCGGCTACCGGGCGCCCGTCGCAACTATCTGTTGGGAAGTGACGCGCCCCCGGTGGTACCTCTTCGCAAGCCTCCGCACGCCAGACGGTAAGGAACGTATGCGCGACCGTGTAGAGGTCTACGCGCATACGGTCTAACGTGTCGTTCTCAGGGTTGTACCCGCCGAGCTCGTTAGCCTCCTCTAGGTATTGCCACGCCCTGAGCCCGCTCCACGTTTCTACAATGTCGGCATTGTAGGGGAGGTTATCCCCGGCGGCTAGGTCGGCGAGCTCGTGCGCTAGTTCGCTCCACGAATCCTCGGCGAGGCTCTCGGGGCTGTAGTTGTAGCGTTCTACTATGTCCCCGGCGAGCCGGGTCACAAAATCGCGCGCGGCGTCGTTGTCTCGGCTTATGTCGGCGACGTTGGCGACGCGCCACGCCTCGGGCCATTCTGTAGGGGATTCGGTTTCTGTAGTCATAGCTCTAGCCTCTCTCCCGTAGGGCGGGCGCCCTAATCGGTAAACACTGTTTACCACGCGCTAGGCGTCGCGTCAAGCATCAAACCTAAAACTATTTACAACCCCGAGAACCTGCCCCGAGCGTCTCGGCGGAGCTCGGCAAAACTCTCGCCAGAAAATCGAACCCCGAGCCCGTCGCCGAGCTCGGCACGCTCCAGAGGATCGAACCCCTACCCGGCGACGCCAAAGCGAACCCGACCCGGCGCCCGAGCTCGCCCACCCTGATGCCCTGCCCTGCTCGCCGACAGAGTCTAGCCCCCACCCGGCGAGCGACGGCGCGAGTAATGGCGCGAGAGATGGCGCGAGAACGCCCCCGAGCGAACCCGAGGGCGTTCCCTGTTACCCGGCGCCGAGGGGGTCAGAACCGAGATTCTGGCCTAACAGCCGAGCTATGGCGCAAGAGATGGCGCAAGATGCTCATAGAGCTCTGTATCAAGCTCGTCTATTAGAGCGTGTTCGGCGTCTGACTGATTCTGGTAGAACGTATCTAGCGGACTCATTCCTGTCGCCGGGTCTATCGTGTCTATTCCCTCTTGCTCCGGGTATGGAGTAGAACCGAGACGCACTAGAGCTGCGTCAAGAGCGTCACCGTAGTATTGCTTTGCCCAAGTCGCACCATTCTTGCCGTCAAAGATCGCACACCCGATGTCCAATGGCTGTTCTTCCTGCCAGAACAAAGTTATGTGTATGTCTAACAAGGCTGCGAGTTTGATTAGCCCGATGTCAGCTGGCCCCCAAGCCGAGGTGAACGAAACATTTACTTCGTTACCGGTCGTGTCTTGTAATGCCGTCTCGTAGTCGGCCCATTTTGTGCCCCACATTTCTAAAGCTGCTGCGTGCGCATAGTTAGCGTTCGGCACTTTAGTTATGGGGAGGTAATGCTGGAGTATGCTCTCGCCTTTTTCTGCGAGGCCGATAATCGTGGCTCTTACTTCTGGGTCAGCAATCGTAAATGTTGCGGTCTGGTAAACGTGGTTAGGCATTATTGCTCCTGTAGGTCGTTGTCAATGATTCGGACTTTGATTCCTTCGGGCCAATCTGTTGCTACCGCTACGCCGTTAGTTACTTCGATAACGACTTCACGCTCAACTTCTAGGTCGTAGATCATCTGGGCAAGTTCCTCAACTTCGTATTCTTCTAGCTCGGCGATTCTTGCTTGCCTGCTAGTAGAGGGCTCAAACTCTATGTCAAAGTTAGACAGATCAGGGTTTACGAACCGTTCCCTCCCCTCTGCGTATGGGATAACAGCAACATCGGAATAGCCATCGTCAATCCACTTATTAGCCAAGAACCAAGCGGCTGCTTCGGTCAATAAGAAATCGTTTATCTCGGTACCGCCGACAAACACTGAGAAAGTCTTATCGTTAGACATCAGACGTTCCCTCCAGAAAGCAAGCAACGCTCACGCCAATCAAGCGCATACAGGTTCTCGGTAGCAGTAAGAGACGCGAGGAACGCTCGCGACGCTTTAGCCTCAACCGGCCCCTCATCTTCACTCATTGCCTTGTAGGAAACTTCGTTACCCTCATACTCGCAAAGCACTACGGCAGCACAAACGTCGCCGTCAGCGTCACGGTAAGCCACATAGAGAGTCGTATGCACAGTCTCCGCTCTGATGATCGGAACGTCAGGGCCAAAGATTTCGCCTATTGCCATTTGCTGTCTTGTTTCTCTCGGGTTGATTTTAGTTGTAGTCCAACCCATCAGACTCCACTCCCCTCTGGGTAAACGCGATCAAGAGCTCGCATCTCGGTCGCAACATAAAGCGCTTCGCTATGGAGCTGGTCGAGAAACTTCTCGCAAGCAATAACTAGCGCCATTGCCATACGTTCTGTAATACCAATCAACGGCTCGTCGGCGATCAGTTCGTCTACCGTGTCGTCAAAGAGGGAACCGGTAAGCTCGTTGTAGATAGCACGAACCGCATCATCGTCGTGAATGATTAGACCCGACGCTCCAATACCGCGATGCCAGAGCGAATCTACGGCACTGTTAGCAAGTTCGGTGCGCAAGTCAATACGGTCGTCAAAGTTCAGACCGAAACCCTCATCGCCGATCATTTCCCACGCCCACGCTTCGTCTATGCGGCTAACCCAATCGGCATAAAGACTGTCAAGAAAAATCGCGGCGCCGGTACCGTCTAACACGATCTCGGCGCTGGCAGCTATGTCATTAGTCGTGTATTCGGCAAGTAAACGCCGCTTAGTTCTATGGACTGTTTCTGTAGGATTCATCATTCTCCTTGTAGGTAGTCGTAGAGCGGGCGCTCCACCGACAAAGACAGTATCGCGCTAGGCGTCGCGCTTGTCAAGGATTGTTTTACAAAGATTCTGGCCTGATCGTTACGCGACGTTCGACACCCCTTACAAGCTCTAAGTGAACGATAAGCACCATAATGTGATCCTAACCCTACGGTAAACACCAATCATCAGTGCGACGTTGTGTTACACTTTCCACTACTGAGTAACACAGCACTAAGTAACAGACCCGCCTACCGGTGCCGCCAAGCAAACCGGTGAGCGGGTCTTTTATTGTCCCGATACGCCCTCGGCATCAGCCCCAAGCTCGGCTACCAAGCTCGCCACACTGCGCTCCCCTGATTGGGCCAGGCCCAACCCCCCGAGTGATGGCGCGAGCGATGGCGCGAGTGACGGCGCAAGCACCCGACGAGTGACGGCGCGAGTGATGGCGCGAGTGATGGCGCGAGAGATGGCGCGAGATGGTATGGTGATTGTCCCTACATAAAGGAGAACAAAATGCGTCTTATTGGTTATGTGCGTGTGAGCACTACAGATCAAGCAGAAAAGTTTGGGCCCGATGTCCAACGTAATGCGATTCTTGAGTATGTGAAAACAGAAGGTGCTGAACTTGTCGAGTTCTTTGAGGATCTAGGCGAGTCTGGTAGTAACGGTCTGGAAACTCGTATCGGTTTGGCACAAGCGATTAGTGCTGTAAAAGCAGGGCGCGCTGATGCTCTAGTTGTTCATCGGTTAGATCGTTTCTCGCGTGATCTTGGATTACAAGAAGCGTTGATTACTGACCTCGGACATAACAAGAATGGTGATGTCAGGTTGCGTTCTGCGTGGCCCGGCGAAGGCGAGTTGTTGCAGACTGATCCGACACGCGTTTTGATGCGACAGTTGTTGGGTGCTATCGCTCAGTATGAGAAGGCTTTGATTACTGCGCGTATGAGCGCTGGCCGGAAACTGAAAATGGCTCAAGGCGGGTACGGTGGAGGCCACGCGCCCTACGGTTATTGTGTCGTTGATGGCCTGTTAGAGCCTGTAGAGGAAGAGCAGCGCACGCTTGATTGGATTAAAGACCGGGTAGATGCTGGTAAATCTCAACGTGCGATCCTGCGCCTCTTGCTTGCCGAGCAAATACCTGCTAGGTCGGGTAAAGCCTGGTCTTATGGGACTCTCAGGAGTGTGATGGGGCGAGAGAATGGTTGATCTGATTGCAGGAAATACCTATGATTTTACTATTTTTAACGATGATGGAGTTACATCGTGTCAAGGGTTTGTAGAGATGGTTGCCTGCGAACTTGTTTGGCTAAATGTCAAAGGTGTGCCGTGTTTGGCAATGCCGCTTGTTCGAGTTCTTGATGCGATGCCGGTTGAGCCAACTCTTTTTGATAAGTGACCCGCCGGGTGCTGCACTGTCTATCGGGGTGCGAGAGCCGATAGGGAGCACTACCGGCGGGTCGAGAGTATTATACTCTTTTGACTGCCATTTACACTCCGAACGCTGTAGAGCGTTTTTAGCCCTCTAAAGTGCCGCTCCAGTGTCTGGTGCCACTTAGGGTATATAACTCTCCTGACGGCTCTCTGAAGCGCCTTTGGAGCGCTTCTGTCTTAACTCCTTGAGTATCTTCCTGCCTTGTTCTTTTTCTGCGGCTGTTAACGGAACAAAACCATTATCAAAGTTATCCACAGTTTTGTCAGGATCGCGTCTTAAAGAGTTCTCTAAACTAATAGTAGGATGGTTAAGGACGGTTAGGGTGTCATCAGTGACACCCCGTAAAGTCGTTTTTGACACCCCGTTACCTTTACGGCCTGTCATAGGTGACACCCCGTTACTAGGGTTATCCACAGGGTTATCCACATGCTGTCGAATCTGGAAAGTATAGCGATTCGGACGCTTATCATCCCGCATATCTTTCGGCCCACCAGCCTGCAACTCAACCCGAATCTCACTCAACTCGACCAGTTCGGCTATCCCCCGTCGGACAGTAGATTCCGAGCAAGCACACATAGCAGCGAGCCTCGCCACAGACGGCCAAGCATTAGTACCATCATCACTAGCATGATCGGCAATAGCAAGCGCTACGAGCCTTGTAGCCCCCTTAGATTGCGATCTATGCCATACCCAAGCCATAACCCGCACACTCATGGCTCGACATCTTCCACATACTCGGGAGCAGACAGCTTCTTGTCTCGCATCACACACTTCTCATGCCAAGCCCGAGCCGATTTCCCATAGACCACAAGTTTTTGACCACACAACGGACAAACCAAATGTTTTTTCATGTTTTCTTCTTGTTATGGTTTGGAGCGATACCACGATGCGCCTGGCTTCGACACTGCCGAGAACAAAAGATATTGCGCGCCACATTTTGAGAATCTGTCTTAAACTCTTTACGGCACCCATGACAAATCAAAGCTCGCTCATGTTTAATAACAGTCGCAAAGTTACGACGCTCAGACGCGTTCAACCCACCCCAAATACCAACCTCGTTATTTTCGGTACCAAAAGTTAGACACGGAAACCGGACAGGACACAATTTACAAATCGCTTTTGCTTTCTGCGCAATATGAGATTGTCCGCCAGTCTCAGGAAACCACCAACTCCCATCGTAAACAGGATTAGCGCACGCTGCTTTTGATCTCCACCCCTCGTCCCCTTGAGAACGTATTTCCTCTCGCACCTTGCCTCCTATTGTTGTCTAATTAATGTCATCCCATGAGAACTGAGCCAGCCGAGAGCTGATTCTGCTCGCATCCTATTTTCGGGATCATGTTTATCTAATCCCATTGCCTCGCACAACAACTCAACCGTACCCATAAACTCTGAATGGCGGTCATCTGCTTGTAGCGCATAACCACATCGCATACAAACTCCACCCGCAACATTGACCATCGCAAAGCATCGTGGGCAAGGCATATTATTCTTCTCCCCAATCGGCGTCAGTGTCAGGATATTCGTCATCGTCTATAGCATTTTCGCCATCGTTAACTAACGATAGTAAAGCGACTAGCAACATTCCTATACCTTCGTAATAGCCGCAGCCAGTAAAAGTTATTTGAGGATCTCCAGCTCCGTCGTCTATAACTTCTGTGGTGACAGCAACGACTCGAATATCAGGATATATTGGAGGTTCAGTTGTTGCCATTAATGCGGAACCTTCCTCTAGGAGCGAGTAGTCAAATACGGTACGGCGTGGCCTTTGTTGACCATTTCTTGATTTACATTCATTGAGGTTTCAGAAATTATGACAATCCCTAAGATTCGCCCATATTTTTCGGTTTTATCTTTATAAGAGATAAGAGTAATAGCAGTACCCACCGGCAAAAGTTCTTTCATATAAGTTTTGGCAACTAAACCTTCAGGGTTTCTTGCATCTGGAGCGTCAATCCCTATCAACCTGATTGGCATGTTATGGAGAATGACGTTAAAACCGAGATCAATGTCAAGCCGGACGGTATCTCCATCGGTTACCGATACAAGTGTTGCTTGATATTCATACATCACAATTATCCTCATTCGCTATATGATTGTTATCGTTCATTTTGTGTACCCGTTCTCGGAGTCTATTAACGATTTGCGTGTATAAGCCGGTTGCTTATAGTAGGCAAATTGCGTATGTTCGTGGTGCCACAAACATCAGCGTCGCACTGCTGTTCCTTTGTTTGTAGGTAAACCAGTAACGAGCGTTACCAGCCTTCTGCTTTTCTATCTTGACAATAGATCGCTGCCTCAATCGTAACCCCATGCTCCGGCGTGATAACGGCAAATGGTGATGAGGGTAGTTCGTAGCCAAAGTTCCCGAGATAAGCATATTCGTCTAACCCTTTAGGGCTGCCACCCACAGTGAAACTCAAGCCTCGAATATATTGGTGGAAATGGCCCATAAACATATGGTCGTGAGCCATACCAAACGAAGCATTACGTTTCCGTTTCCGATGATCCAACAAACTGACCGGCGTTAAAAGCCCTGAGATACCGGAACCGCCTTTAGCCTGGTCGCCATGAGTCAATAGCAGTTTGGTGTTGTAGACATCCACATAGGCATCGGCTGATAGGGGAATGTTCCAAGTGAATCGTTTATCTTCCCTGAAGTGGCGTTGTAGGTTGCGAGACATCAACCAGTCGAAGTTATCTTCTACTCGACCTTTAGTGCGAGGCTTCCGGGTGTTGCGTCCATGATTACCTACAACTGATACAACGTGCGTCGGACCGTAAGCTGTGGCTATCGTATCTAAGAACGCTGCAAGATGATCTACCCAATAATCTAAAGACGCTATAACGGAATGGGATTCGTTGAACTCGGCTAGGTCGTGGAGCGAACCGCTAAACAGGTCGCCTCCTAGACAGACGATAGCGCCATCATATTTGAAACCGCCCATCAGTTCTGTCCCTAAACGAATCGCTCCATCAGCGATACGTTGCAACCGGCCTAAAGCAATTTCCCGAGAGTAGGCGTTCATGCCGTTTACTTCTTCGGGCTTGACTATCTCATCAAGATGTAAGTCGGAAAGCATAATGAACGCTGTCGCAGCGTGCTTTTTGACTTTGATGGTAGGAAGCGCCCATTTAGGTTGCTGAACACTCATAGCGCTCGCAGGTTTAAAATATTCTTCTTGAAGTAGCAAGATTTCGTCCCGTTCGTCTATAAGTGAACGGACAGATTTTTCTAAAACTCGTATCTTGTTATCTCTAGCAGCGATACGTTCCTCATATCGAGAAAGTATCCGAGCAGTCGGATCGTTAGCGCTGGCGTCTAACTGTTCTTCAAACGATGCCATTACGGACACGCCAGTTGTTGATTGCACCCGAAGAAATTGTGTAACCCATAGAACGCAATGCCCTTGTTATCAGAGCAGCATTATATTTTTTGTCCCTTAAAGCAGCATCAAAACTTTTCTTATCAGCAGCATCGAGATCGTTTAAGACCACATCAACCATAAGAGGCTGACCAGATTTAAGTATTGAGCTCTTTAAAGCGTCATCAAACTTGCTCATTTAGAGACTCCTTCGCTTTGGACAACCGGCGTAATGATGATCGCACACTTTGATGGTCCATCCGAATAGTCATCAGGGTCAATGTCGTGATCTCTTAGCCAAGTCGTACGCACATTGTCTCCGGCAAGACGGAACGCAGCACGCACGCCTTCCCACAATTCTTGTGGACTGGTTTGCTCTCCAGTTTCTTGGTTCCACATGACTTGGCGACTAACCGCTGCAACAAGTTGCTCATTATCGGTCCATTTACGCTGCTTAGACCAACGAAATGTTGCCTGATATTTGCCTACAGTGACTTCACGCTCACCATCAAAAGCCACAGAAGCAAACTTCTCGATCATTTTGCAAGCATCCTGAGCAGCACCTTTCATAGCCCTTGCCATCTCGACAAGTTCTAAGATGCGCTCACCATCGTCTGAGGTTTTGGCTTCTTCTTCCATTTCGTGGAGAATTAGCGTCACATTGTCTAGTGCGGCACGATCAGTCATACTCGCTCCTCAAAGGTAATTCCGCTTAGATATAGTCTAACCATTCTCAGGGGTTGCATCGGGTTCTTGCACTGCGGTAGCCCAATCCTCGTAAGGCATAATCACCCAACGAGGCTTTGTGCCAGTATTCGGGCCAAAGTTCCAAGACAAAATTAACGCCCGGTTCACTCCATTAAGACCCATAGTGCGCTTCATCTTCGATTCTACGCCTTTAGATTCAATCCACCGGCGGAACCCTCGGCACACAGCGACGTTCGACGTTTCCTCGTAAACCCACAATCCGACCCGACCGTCCGCACCAGAGAGCTGACCGCTCAACGGATCTCGGCTCCCCCCCGTCCGTTTCGCTATCGTATTCACTCGCTTCCGTTCCAAGCCCCTCTGACGGCCACCCACACAACGCTTGCATGGACATCCACGAACATGATGCAAGCCATCCCGCCATGCTTTCTTCTTGGGTGTCCCAAAACTTCCACAACCACATGGACAATCCTCCTTAGCAGGGCCAGGCAACATCATTTTGTGATCTCTTTCCAAGCATCCATCTCAACATATAACTCTACAAGGCCAGCATTATGGGCCGACTCAATACAAGCCAACAAAACTTGGACAACAGTACCTATCGAATCATCTAACAGGTCTATTTTCACAAGATCACACTCATCTCGAATCTCAGCCATACGCTGATCTACCTGCGCAGTAACCCAAGCAGGACGTTTCTTACCGGCCATTACCATCAGCCATCCCCAAATACTTGAGGTGAGACTGACCAGCGGACAAACGATGCTCTAACTCGTTGATCTTCGCTCGGCAAGCTTTAGTCCGAGCAATCGCAATATTCCACTGTTGCCGCTCCATATAAGCCTCAACCTGAGCGTTCTTATCTATCAACGTCGCAGGCAGACCACTAACCTTGCCCATAGTGAACGCTCGCGCATGAGTACCAAGGTAAGCATTTTCGGCTAGAGCTTCTAGGTCTAAGGCGGCCACATAATCGTCAGTAGATTTCTCTAACTGGCGAGAAAGCCTCAACAATGGGCCATCATCTATCACTAAAACGGTTCCTGTTCCATCTTCAAAATCAACAAGTTTGCTTTATCAAGTTGAGCGTCAGAGCAGTCACCCAATTTAGGTAACCCCGCAGACTTCCAAGCATCAGCAATAGGCATCTTCGCTTCTTTTAATACCCCAAGTCGAGCAGCAATCTCATTACGTTTCGTCTCCAGAGTAGGGGGCAGGGAATCCACGGCAGCAGAATCAGGTAACGCCCGCTCCCCGACCTGCGCAACCACTTCCGGCTCAAGCCGTCCTACATCGGCTTTCCGCTCAGAGGGCTGTGGATTCCCCGCCACCTTATTGAGCGCCGTATGCAGATAGTAAGAATCGCCAGCCCACAAATGGAGCCCACAACCCAAACGCATCGCACACCGCTTAAACGCATCACTAGCAGCGTCTTTAGCTTTAGCGCCGTCGTTCTTATTTGAAGATGCCTCGGCATCTCCAATTTCGGTAATCGTAACACGCGTGCCGTCAATAGTGACAGTCATACTTGCTAGACAACCAACAACTTCACCGGTCTTATCTCGAATCAATTCAACAACACCGAAACTATACGGCCCAAGCACTTCAAGAAGGCGTTGAGCAATGATGTCATGCGCTACATACGAAGCCGCAAACTTGCCAGGTTTCTGGCTAATAAACTTCGCAGGAAAAGGCTTGGAGAGTTCCGATAATTGGCTCACTACTAGTCTCGCCCTTTAACAGTAGTGTCCGCTGCCATCTCTCGCACAAGTTTCAATGTTTCTGCACCTGAAATGCCTAGAATCTTAGGAAGCAGAATCAGGATGCCTGCCAACTGGTTGTTATAGATATGAACAAACCCGCCCATATCTTCTTGCTTTGAGTATTCAAGTTGGCGACGCTCCAAAGTGATCGCCGTTTCTAGCGCATAACTTCGCAACTCTGTTCGTGCTGCTAGCAAAGCTCGGATCTCTTCCAAGTTTGATGCAGCATATTCGGCTAACTCTTTAAGTTTTTCACTAGATTCTTCAGCCGCATCCAAGGATTTTTTAGCAACCGAACCAAGCGTTACTGTCTCGGCAAGGGCAACTTGCGCCGCT
>Ga0315288_10001234_pt1 | contig 32933 bp, 25 predicted proteins | sample YL17G11_20_MG_FD_203454 | JGI IMG/M metagenome (GOLD analysis project Ga0315288, IMG submission 203454) | Sediment microbial communities from Yellowstone Lake, YNP, Wyoming, USA - YL17G11_20 | ecosystem: Environmental > Aquatic > Freshwater > Lake > Sediment | place: USA: Wyoming | collected...
TGCCGATACAAGAGATATAGCGTCCATGCCGACCTCCCAATATGTTGTCGGTTATCCAACACTCATATCGGGTTGTCGGCTTCTTTCTTATCACTATTACATCTCCAGATTTTGGCTAAAGTTCACTTATGGTGAGCAGGCCAGAGTCGCTCACATTGTCAAATATGTGAACTGGCAGACAGATGAAGAAGCTGCCTACAACGCTATAAGAGAAGCGCAGGATGAATTGAAAAGCGGGGCGCCCTTTGAAGTGGTGGTTGATAAGCACACAGATTGCGCCGACGGCGGCGGCGATCTGGGCAATGTCGCCAGAGGCCAAATGGTGGAGGAGTTTGAGGACGTTGTCTTCAATCTTGGCGTCGGAGAAGTGAGCGACATTTTTCGGACGCGCTTCGGATTTCACATAGCCAAAGTGTATGCCAGGAAACCTGCGATCGTGGCAGGACTCGAAGAAGTGAAGGCCCAGATAATCGACACTCTCAAGGGCCAGATTCGAGAAGAGGCCGTTAACGAGTTTATTGACGGGCTCAAGAGCAAGGCCACGATTGAAGAGGTCTGACCGGGCAGCCGAGGCTCATTTCAAAAAGTATGGCGAGGTCGTTCAGAATCCGAATTTTCTGTATTGGCATGACGGATTTTCTCCGGGCGGCGGGCTTTGATCATCGGCCTTATCGGGCTGTAAAAAAAAGGCGCCGAAAAGCCTCCACCGTGATTTGGCCGGCCACGGTTTATGTATTACACTTTACTTGAGGTTGGGCGAATGAAGCGGGCCTGAGCCAGGGCATAAGTCCGGCGGGCCCATCAAACGAAAAATCAGGCTCAACCGTTTGATCCTGCCGAGTCGGGCTAAAAAGAGAACGGTGAACCACGAACGAGGCAGGAGCAAATCAGAAAGCCTTGGCAGCGACGTGAAACGTTGGGCCGGGGCCTTTTTGAGGGGGCTATATAAGTTTCTTTCCGAGTTGGCCTCTGCGCATCCCGCGCAGAGGCTCTTTTTTGGAAGAAACGGCCGAGATACCCCGCTGTGATTTCTTCTTCAGCCGCTTTCCTTAGTGCTTGTATGACTGCGAATCAATCCTACCCGAAAAGAAAAACCTGACGATGGTTGTTGGATTATTTTTCAGAAGCCCAAGATTTTTTTTGACGTACTATATGTTGGGCTTATAATAGGATGTCGTATAGATGTAGTATATCTTATGATGGGCCTCAAGGGGCGTATCTCGTGGACTGCCGGGCCAACGTGCGGAAATGTTTCTCGAACAGCCGAGGCGACGCGAGGTGCGAGGTACGAAATGAGATGTCCATTCTGCAAGGAAGACCGGGATAAGGTTATCGATTCGCGTTCGAGCGAAGGAGGAAGAGTCATCAGGCGCCGGCGGCAATGCCTGGCATGCAAGAGACGTTTTACAACCTATGAAAAGGTGGGCGAGAGCTTCAAGCTCTGGGTTGTAAAAAAAGACAGGTCCCGCGTTCCTTATGAGAGAGACAAGATAATCGGCGGCCTGCAGAAGGCTTGTTACAAGAGACCGGTTTCGGCAGAAGAGATTCAGCAAACTGCCGACAGGGTGGAAGAGAAGATTTTTCGGAGTTTCGATAAGGAGGTTACATCGGCTTTCATCGGCGAAAGCGTGATGGAGCAGCTCGGCAGGGTCGATAAGGTGGCGTACATTCGGTTCGCCAGCGTCTATCGCGACTTTCGGGACGCCGGCGAGCTGATTAAAGAGGTCAGCGAGGTAATCAAGCAGGCTGAGCCTGTCGGCCAGCCGATGCTCTTTGAAGAGTAATTCGAGGAATTTCGCAGTAAGGAACGGATGCAGACGCAGCTCAAGGTCATAAAAGAAGATGGCTCCATCGAGGAATACCTGCATACCAAGGTGATGGGGACCATCAGCAACGCCCTCGCGAGCCTCGACCAGGCGGATATGTACCTGGCCGAGCAGCTTGCCGAGGTGGTGACCTATTATCTTTATCACAGGCAGGACCGGCGCGACGTAACGAGCAGCGAGATATTCTCGATAATCAAGGCGGCGCTCACGGCCACGGGACACGAAGAGGCCGCTATTGCTCTGAGTGAATACCATTTTGAGCGGAGAGTCAAGCGATCGCGAATCCAGGTTGCTTCGGTTGATATCCGTGAGCTGATGGATGCCGAGCTGCTTGCGCGGACCGATGATACGGAGGGCAAGTGCCGGTGGGATAAGTCGATAATAGTGCGGGGACTGGCGGCCAAGCACGGGATTCCTCAGCAGACGGCCCGAACGATTGCCTCGATGGTCGAGGAGAAGATCTTCCGTATGGGCGTTACGGTAGTCCCGGCCAGCCTGGTAAAACAGATCGTCTTAGGTGACGCCGCAGCCATCCTGCGGGCGCAGGAGCAATTGCAGACCGTTTGAATAGGCACCAGCCTTCCGTACTGGCTTGTGAGGCTGCCTGGTTTGCCTTGCATCACGGCGCGACTACCGGGCATCCTTCAGAAGCGTTTTGGCGCGGTCAAGGATTTTTTCCGCCGGCTCTTCGGCATTGATGTCGAGCCAGTTGACATTTTTGAAGGTCTTAAACCAAGTTCGCTGGCCCTTTGCCAATCGGCGGGTGTTCTTCTTTATCAGCTCGACCGCCTCCTCCAGACTCATCCGGCCGGCTAAGTGTTCGATTATTTCGGCGTACCCGATAGCGCAGCGGGCCTGCTTGCTCAACGGCCTGTCTTCGGCCAGCAGGGCCCTGACTTCATCGACGAGGCCCGCGTCGATCATCCTTCTTGCCCTGGCGTTTATCCTTTTGTTTTCTTCGGCTTTCTCGCGCTGCAGCCCGATTATCGTCCAGTTGTGTTTCGATGCTCGATTCTCGATACTCGATACTCGATGCTCGATGCTCGATGCTCGGTCCTCGACTTCTGCCGCCCGGCCTCTGCCCTCCGGCCACTGTTGCTGGAGGCTCGATATTGGTCTGCCGGTAATCTGGTGCACTTCCAGGGCGCGGATTATGCGTTTGGCGTCGTTGGGGTGAATTCGCCCTGCTGCATCCGGGTCGATTTTTTTTAGTCGGCGGTGCAGCTCATCCAGGCCCTCGGCCTGCGCTTCTGCCTTCAGTCGGGTTCGTATTTGTTCATCGCTGGGCGGCCCTTCAAAAAGACCGTACAGCAGGGCCTTTATGTACAAAGCAGTCCCGCCGACCGCGACGACGGGTTTGTTACGGCTTCTTATTTGCTCTATTGCTTGCAGGGCGGCATCGAGAAAGGTCCCAACGCTGAAAGGATCGCTCGGCTCAACTATGTCGATCAAATGGTATTTGATTCGCCGGCGGGCCTCCTCGGGCGGCTTGCCCGTGCCGATATTCATTCTTCGATAGACCTTCATTGAGTCGATGCTGATAATCTCAGCACCCATGCTCTCGGCCAGGTCAAAGGCCAGCCGACCCTTGCCCGATGCGGTTACTCCAAGAATCAGGATCATTCCCAGCTCACTATTTACATTGCGCACATTGGCGTTTATTATCTATATGCTTGATAGCCAACTGTCAACAGCTATTGGTTTTGCACTGTACGAGATGCCGGATACCGATTTCAACTCTGAACTAAGCGGCAAGGTGCGGTTAGTCAACCGCACTTTGAAGCAGCTCCTGGCGAATGAAAACCGCATAGACGGCGACCTCAAAGAAGCGCTGCGATACACGCTTGAGACGCCAGGCAAGCGGATCCGCTCTGCGCTGGTGCTGTGGTGTTGTGAGCTTGTCGCGGGGCGGGTGAACCGCAACGCCGAAGTCGCAGCCGCGGCGGTCGAAATGGTGCACACCTATTCACTTGTTCACGACGACTTGCCGGCGATGGACGACGACGACCTTAGGCGAGGCGTCCCGACGTGCCACAAGGCCTTCGACGAAGCGACTGCAATTCTCACGGGCGATGCACTCTTGACGCTTGCGTTTGAGATTCTGGCGAAGCAAATCGACAGGCCCGATACTGCCGTGCGATTGATTGCTCAATTGGCACAGGACGCCGGTCCATCCGGCATGATCGCCGGACAGATTGCAGACCTCAAGGCTCAGAACACGGCCTGCAGCAGGAAGATTCTCGAATACATTCATACCAACAAAACCGCCAAGATGTTCCGCTGTGCCGCTGCGATGGGGGCTGTTTGCGGCGGCGCTGTTGAAGAGCAGTCCGACCGGTTATGTGATTACGGCCTGAAGATCGGCCTGGGCTTTCAGATAGCAGACGATATCCTCGACGTAAGCGCATCGAGTGAGCAATTGGGCAAGACCGCAGGCAAAGACGCAAGGGCGGCCAAGTGCACCTACCCGGCAGTCGTGGGAATCGAAAAGGCAAGGCAGCTCCAGAGCAAGCTGACCGATGAAGCGGTCGCGGTATTGGAGCCGTTCGGCAAAAGGGCCGACACGCTCCGGCAATTAGCCTTGGCCCTGCTGGACAGGACAAAGTAACGCTGAGCAATGTCAGCGGGCTTTCATTTTTGTCGCCAGACGGGCCACACGCTCACCGAGCCGGCGGGCGCCGTCAAGCTCTCCTTCGCCCACGCCTGGGTCGAGCGGCCCGGTAACGGCGGCGGCGCCCGGCTCGGCCCATATACTGCCGGTCTTTTCGTTTCGATAGAGCGGTCCGGCCACCACCATCCGGTTGTTCAACATGAACAGAAGGAGGGAGACCACGACGTGCTCCTGGCCGCCGACCTGACCTCCCGCCGTGGCAAAGGCGCCGCCGACCTTGTCGGTGAAGTCCACGTTCATTTTCCAGTTCCAATCGTCGATGATCGTTTTCATCTCGCCGGGGATGTTGGCAAAGTAAGTGGGGCAGCCCAGGATGATGCCGTCGGCGGCTTCAAGGTCATCTTTCGACACTTCGGCAACCTTTTTTGACGTGGCGGCCACCCCCGGCACGCGCCTGGCTCCCTCAACGGCGGCGCGGGCCATTTGCTCGGTATTGCCGGTGCGCGAGTGATAGGCGACAAGGATGCGCACAAAGACATCGCTATCCGGTCTTAGAAACCGGATACAGACAGGCTTTGGGAGGGAAATCCTGTGGCCTGTCGGCTCGAGCGCACCGGTTTGGCGGTCGATCCGGAAGACAACGACAATGTCGCTGCCCTGGTTGGCAACGAGGCAGAACCTGCCTGTCGGGTCGATGTTGAAGTTCCGCGGCGTTTTGATATCGGCGGTCTCGTGCTCGACGAGAGCCAGCGTCCCTTTGGCCAAATCGACCCGGTAAACCACAATGCTATCGTGCCCGCGGTTCGAGCCGTACAGAAACTTCCCGCCCGGATGCACGCGCACCTCGGCACACGTATTTACCCCGTCAAAGCCGCTCGGCAGAGTCGTGATGGTCTGAATCTCGGTCAGGGCGCCCGATGTTGACTGGTAGGCAAAGGCAGTCACCGTGCAATCGAGCTCGTTGATGACGTAAGCGTAGTTTCCATTCGGGTGGAAGGCAAAGTGCCGCGGCCCGGAGCCGGGCTTGACCTCTGCACAGGGAGGAGTATTGGCGGAGATTGTCCCTTTTTCAGCGTCCAGCCTGTAAATCATGATCTTGTCGATTCCGAGGTCGGGGACGAAGGCGAAGCGGTTGTCGGGGCTGACGTTGATTGAGTGTGCGTGGGGTCCGCTCTGGCGCTTTGGGTTCACACTGGAACCTTTGTGCTGCGCAGAGCCAGTCGGGTCTGCGAGTCTGCCGTCCGGTTTGATCGGAATCACTGCGGCGCTCCCGCTGCCGTAGTTGGCAACCAACAGGTTTCTGCCCGTGTGATCGATACTGACATGGCAGGGGCCTGCGCCGCCGGACGGCTGTTGGTTGAGGAGCTTGAGGTTTCCCGCGTCCGCGTCGATGGCATAGGCGCCGACACTGCCGGCTCCACCGGCCTCACTGACGGCATACAGGAACTTCCCGTTGGGATGAATCTCGAGAAATGACGGATTTTGGGCCTCGGCCACGAGAACCGCATCGGAGAGCTTTCCCGTATCGAGGTCGAGCGCGCTGCGGTAAATACCCTTGCCGGAATTCTCTCCTTGCGTGTAGGTTCCGAAATAGACAGGAAGCGATTCCGCGGACGCCGTTGCCAGCGCGACAGAAGAAAACAGTGCATAAATGAAGGCTTTGATACCCATACACAAACACCTCCCTGGACGAGTGCCCAATACTCAATATCGAATCCTTCGCCGCCAACCAGACGATGTCGAAGGTCAAAATGCGACGGCTCACAATAATTTACGTTGTTTGGGCAACCGTCTCAAGCCAAAAAACGCACCGCCAAGATTAGTCACACTCGGATTGTGGATTGGCTGGTGCGGCGGGATGTTTCGGTTTGACGCGGGCCTGGCATCTATCGACCGCGGAAGTCAGCTTGGGCCGATTGTCGCGGGCGTTCGCGGCTGGCACAGGCAATACCCACAAGACTGGCGCGCCACCCGCGGCCTGATCAGAGACAAATACACACTCTACGAGAGCAGAACGCGCAACCAGAACGGCTACGAGCTCTGCACTGCTGCAACTGTTGCCGCTTTGCTCTACGGCGCGGGGGATTTCGTCGAGACGCTGAGGCATGCCTTCAATTTCGGCTGGGACGCCGACAACAACGCGGCCACCGCCGCCACCATCGTCGGCGTAATCAAGGGCTGCCGCTGGATGCAGCAGCAGGGCTGGAAAATCCAGGATCGGTATCACAACGTTACTCGGCCGGGCATGCCTGACGATGAAACCATTACCGGCTTTGCTGATCGAATCATTGAAGCAGCCGGTCGCGTTATCACCGAGAACGGCGGGGGGAAGATCGGCCGAGACGGCAAAACCATCTATCGCATCCGGATTCAGAAGCCCGGCAATGTTGAAACGCTGCCGAGCCTGGAGCAGCAGGTTAGTGCTCTTCAATCGCAGTTGGGGCCGCAAATCAAGGCCGGGCTAAGTGATGAGGCCACAACGGAGCAGCGGGCCCGCGCTGCCTATGTGGCAATTTGCTTAGGTCTGGCCGACTCGCTCCGGCGAAAAGACGCGGACCGCTGGGCCCGGGCACTGGCTTGCCTGGGGGAGTATCCGGGACTGTTGGATGTCCTGTTCAATAAGTCTCCCGGTCCGGCGGGCGACAAGCTTCGCGCCGCGGCCGCTGCCGCCGGAGTCAAAGAACCCGGACAACAGAAGCAATGACCACCTTGTCTGTGAAAATCGCACCGGCCCGTCAGTCAGCCGGGTGCAGAAGCTCCTGGCAGCATTGTATCGCGCGCGAAAGACCCGATGTGACGGCGCAGACGTTGATTAGGTCGTCGGCGGCAATCTTGTTCTGAGATGAGCGATAGACAAGTATGAAGCCCAGTGACGAGCCGAGCCGGCCGAGGGGGATCGTGACGGCGGAGATCTTGTTCAGCCCGACCAGATTGCCCTGCAGACCCATTGCAAACATGTCATTGAGGTCGCAGACTTTGTTCGCCTTGCAGATGTTGTCCATCAGATCGGGGTTGAAACAATTCTCCAGGCTCTGCTTTTCAAAGGCGACGGGCGCGGAGCTTTCGAATATATGCAGCTCGAAATCGTCCGCCCGACGCAGGAAGAAGGTGACATTTGCATCGTCGATTTCTTCTTTGATGGGCCTAACGGCGGCGTAAAGCAGACTGCTCAAGTCGGTTGCGCCGATGATTGACTCGTAGAAGCTCGCTGCAAAACTGACGGCGTTGAGCTTTTTGATGAATTCCCTCTGTGCGGCAATAAAGTCATTGCAGAGTATGTCTATTTGCTTGCCCTGCTTCCTGCGGTCCTTGTTCAGTCTCTTGGCAAGCAGGCGCAATCTTCTATGTCGCTGCTCGTTGTCGGCCATCGTTTGCACTTTCTCCGTGGAGGCGCGCTGAGTTTCGCAGCGCTTCCTTAGCAATAGGTTCGGCTCAACAAGAGGCGGGCTTTAAGGCTCAGAGGATGACCGAAGAAGGTCTTTTAAGTAGCCCTATAAACAAGCGGTTATTAGTTTTGCGGGGGTTCGGGGTATTTGAGAGCCGGGAATTGATTGAGGGGTGTTGGGAGCGGGCGGGATTGGCGCGTCCGGGTTTTCGGACTCAGTTTGAAAGACCACCGGCGGATATCTGTGCCCCGTGGAGGAAGCACAGAGTCAACAATCAGTCATCAGCGGCACCGGCTGTCGGCGCACTTCCGCCCCCAAGTGAAGATGTATCGCAGACGGAGCACCTTCACGGAGAAGGCCGATTCAATGAAAAAGAACGGTTACTTGCGGCTATACGGCTACTTGATCTCAAGGCCGGACAAATCGCCGCCTTTCGCCTTCAGCTTGTCATAATATACCTGGAACTGTTCAGCGAGCGCCTCTGCGGATTTGTTCAGCTCGCTCATCCGGGCATTGAGGTCCTTTACTTTATCGCCCGACTTATCGGCAACCATGCTCTGCATAAGCTCCTTGGCGAGTTTGTCAACCTCGGCGCTCTTGGCTTCGACGGCTTCCTTACATTTCAGGGCGGCTGCTTTCAACTGGGCGGCGTCCATTTTCTCCGCTTCGGCCTTGACCTGGCTGATGGTTTTGTTCTCGACGGTCTTCTGATCGGTCGGGACAACAGTCTCTTTCTTATGGCTGCATCCTCCGATAGCCAGCGAACACAGAACCAACAAACACAAAAGAGTAGTGCTTTTCACAGCTTTCATTTATTCGTCCTTTCAATGACTATTGACATTTCTGACGGCCAACACCGGCAAGCACAATTGTACAGTCCCGGAGCCGAGTATCCAGAAATTTCGGCGCAAGACATTGATTTTTCGTATGCCCAGCTACAAAATCACAACGGCTTTTGCAACGGTTAGGACCTGACCGGTCTTTGAGAAAGGCCGTCCTTGATATGGATATCGCGCTGGGGGAAGGGCATCGTTATGCCGGCGTCGTCGAGGGCCATCTTGATCCTGGCGGTCGTGTCACAATAGACATCCCAGTAGTCAGCCTCCTTGACCCATGGCCGGACAACGAAGTTGACACTGCTTTCGGCCAGCTCGAAGACCGCCACCTTCGCAGGCGGGTTTTTAAGCACTCTGCCGTCGCCGGCCAGCACTCGCTCCATCACCTCCTGGGCCTTTTTCAGGTCATCTTCATAAGAGACCCCTATGACCAGGTCAACGCGTCTGGTTCCATTGGTCGAATAATTCTTGATATTGTCGCTGGTCACCTTGGCGTTGGGAATGATGGCCCGTATGTTATCCGGGGTATCGATGAGGGTGTTGAAGATTTGTATCTCCTGCACGGTCCCCTTGATGCCGCCGATTTCAACGAAGTCGCCTACTTTCATCGGTTTGAATATGACCATCAGCACGCCTGCTGCGAAATTTGCCAGAGAGCCCTGCAGAGCCAGGCCGATCGCCAGGCCCGCCGCACCTAATACCGCAATGAATGAAGTTGTCTCGACACCAGCAGTGGCCAGTGCGGCGACAACGACAAATACCAACAACACTACATAGGACAAATTCTCGGTGAACCGGACCAGAGTCTTGTCTATGCGAGCCTTCGCAAGCGCCTTTGCGGCAAGCCTTGAGAGCAATTTGGCGACCCAGCGCCCCATGACAAAAATGGCAATGGCACCAACGACTTTCAATCCGTACTGAGTGAGATACTCTGCGACCTTCTGCAGGATTTCACCTACGTTCATTGCGACATCCTTTCAGGATTTGTGGCGACCATCCGACCGTTCCCTTCCGGCAGCCGGGCACAAAAGGGATGCAAAGAACCGCCCACACGCACCTTTTTTGAAGCTCAAACGCGATTTGACAGACGGCTGACCTGAGACCTATATCTGCAGTCCGGACAAATCGCCGCCTTTTTCTTTCAGCTTGTCTATGTATATCTGGAGCCGCTCCTTTAGCGCGCTTACCGACTTGTTGATGGTATCCACCTCAGCCTTGATGGCCTTTGCCTCTTTGCCAAGTATTTCGGCGACGGGGATTTCCTTGAGCTTGGCTGCCAATTTCTCAACTTCTTTGCCCTTGGATTCGATAGCCTCTTTGTAGCTCATCGCTGTCGTTCTGAGGTCCGTGGCGTTCATCTTCTCCGCCTCAGCCTTCACTTCGCTGATAGGTTTGCTTTCGTCGGCCTTCTTGCCGCATCCAATAATGACCAACGAACATAAACCCAACAGACACCACAGAACAGTCCTCATTTTAGTTTTCATCATTCAGCCCTTCATAAAACGTCAATATTCGTGACACACTCTGGGCAAACGGAACGCCAGCGGGATTCCCCCAGGGCAATGACCAGGACATGCAGAGGCTGCTGTGTCCATTCCGGGGTATCCCGCAGATTCAAGCTCACACGATTGTATGCTCCCCCTGGGAATAGTCCAGAGATTTCGGGAAGAATATTGAATCGGGGGTCTGCCGGGCGGCAGAGATAAAGGACAAGACGCCAAGTAAAGCGCCGCGCAGACTATAACCCCTGCAACAAGAGCCGGTCAACTCCACGTGTTCCGGCTCAAGGCTGCCGCGAGGAAACGGGATTACCTCCGGGCTCCTTCTCTAAGTTTTTTTGCAGACAATCACCTTGCTCATTGCGTCTGCGAAAATCTTGAGCGGCTTCTTGATCGCTTCAACGGGCGGGTGGGCGAGGTCCATCTCGCCGCAGGTTACGTTCCACAAGTCAAGGAGCGTTACGACCCTGTTCCTTATTCTGACGCCGCCGATTCTTCCTCGCTTGCACTCAACGATGCCGTGCTTGCCGAGCGTCTGTATGACTTTTTGCAGATACCCCACGGAGAAATTCAGGGCCTTTGCAATCGCGCCGGCCTGAATATAGTCGTTGCTCTTTCTTGCTTTATGGAAGACGACGGCATCAACGGCCATTGTGAAATCCTGATTGAGTTTCACGGTTACCTCCTTCTTGGTGCTATGCCACGTAAGCCGGGCTGTATATCTGCACCCGGCTTGTTTCGCCGGTCATCGGCACCTTGCGGACACGGGCGGCAAAATCGTCAATCTCTTCGATCTTCTCGAAGCCGACCACCATCGCGTCCACACAGCCCGATTCCAGCACATATTTGATCGAATTGTCACGCTTTTCATCGCTGTCGCGGAAAGTGCCCTCACCCAATACCTTCATCCCCACGACGGCCTTGCCCTGCTTGCGGAGCGCCTTGAGCACCGCTTCAACCTTGGGCACATCTTCTACCTGCCTTATGTCCATTTTCACTGCGTATGGGTTGATGCGCGCGTGCACGGAATCCACCCACGGCTCTTTCACGCACGCCTCCAGCGCCGCCAATGAATGGCACGAGACGCCGTGAGCGCGGACGAGGCCCTTCTTTTTGAGCTTGGCCAGAGTCTCCATATATCCGCCCAGCTCTTCCGGCCATTTTCCTGACTCAACGCAGTGCAGCAGAATCAGGTCGATGTAGTCGGTATCCAGCTCCTTGAGGAAGCGCTCCACGACAACATCGGCGGCGGGGCGCTCGTTTTCCGGCAGCCCTCCCTGCCGCCACCAGATCTTCGAGGATATTGCGTAGTCCTTGCGCGGCAATTCTTTCAACGCCGCGGCAAGAAATGGCTGCGTGCCGTAGAGGTCCGCCACGTCAAAGAGTCTGATGCCTTTTTCGTAGCAGCCCCTTGCCAGGGCGTCGAATTTTTCTTTTCCCATGCGCGTATGGTTCGACTGGCGTCCGCCGCCGCGCATGCCCGTGCCGAGACCTACTCGGGAGACCTTTATCTTTGTCTTGCCCAGCCTTACGCGGTCGTACGGGTCGAACATCCCGGACTTCTGCTTTTCGGCGGCTGTTAGCTCGGCTCTTAGCAGCAGAAGACCGCCTACCCCTGCAAGCGACCTTGCCAGAAATTCACGACGTTTCATTTCCATCACTGATGACCCTTATCTTGCCCCGGATTCCAGGGACAACAACTGCTCAGCTACGCTGCTGAACCATCTTTGCACTAACATATCTGAATTTACCTGATAATGCAAGAATCTCAGTAAAATTTTTGCGCTGTCGTCCGGCATCCCCGACCAGCCTAAAGGATGCCGGATTTTGGGTCAGAAATCAAAGGGGCGGCACCGGGAAGTGCAGACGAGGCAAGGATTTTTCGGCAGGTGCAGTGGTTTCCGAGATGACATAGGGCAAGTCTATTCGGTCGGCAGGTGAATTGTCACGGTCGTTCCGACATCGGGCCGGCTTTCAATATGCAGGCCGCCGTTGTTTATCTGTATAAACCTCGCAGCATACGCAAGGCCCATTCCGCGTTTTCGGCCCGCGGGCTTGGCGGAGAGAAACGGGTGAGTCGCCTTTCGGACGGTCTCTGCGTCCATCCCGCAGCCAAGATCCATAACCTGGAGTCTTACCAGGCCGCCCGACCCAGCCTGCTCGGCGGTAATCTTTATCGGCCCAAGTTCCCCGCGGTAGGATTCAATGGCGTTGGTTATGATATTGGCGACGGCTGAGGCGATCTGGGCCGAATCCACGAAGACCTCTTTCACATCGTCGGCTACTTCGAGCTGAACATTGGTGTGCTCTGTGTTTGTCTTGCGGCCGGCCAATAACAAAGCTTCATCGATTATCTGCCTTACATCGGTCCGAGCGGGCCTGGGCTGGGGCGGCTGGGCAAAGGTCATCAGGTCCTGAATGATAGCCGATGCCTCATTCGCATTATCCTGAATCTGATTGAGGATATCTTTCTTTTCCTGGTCGGTCTCAGCCCGGGCGAGCATCTGCGCCCTGCCGGAGATTACCGTCAGGGGATTGTTCAGCTCATGAGCGGCACCCGCAGCCATTTCCGCCAGAGCTTCGATGTGACTGCCTGCGCCGGTCTCGGATTCAACAGGCTTTGACGCCGGGGGTCCCCAGCGGGCGGGCCGGACTGCACCGGACGGCGAGACAAGCTGCACGAAGCGCTCGGCAAGACTCTGCTGCCCGGCGACGGCAAGGGCCACGTCCAGGACGGCAGCCGCAATCGAAGACGATGTCTTGAACTTCTCCGCGAACAACGCCGCATCGCCCGGATAGTTGAGCTCAAAGGCAATCGCCCCAACCGCAGTGCCGTTGGAAAGCAGGGGCAGCAGCTTAGTCCTGCCCTGGCCAAAGTCAACGTCCAATTGCTCAAACAGCCAGTCAATATGGTCGTGGGCGTCAAGAATCGCGAAGCTTCTGCTTATTGGCTTAGGTACGGCGGGGACCCTCTCGGGCACGTCCAGGCAAACCGTCCTGCTGTGGCCCAGGCTCTCCACGATGACGGCATCGAGCGTCTGCGCGCCGGGCGGAGGAGCCAAATACAGGCACACCATGCCCGTTTGATAGAACCTCTGCCAGCGTCCGGCGAAATCCTCGGCTACGTCTATTGCGCCGGCCGTCGAATCTATGCTGAGCAGGAAGTCCGTCAGGAAATCCAGATGGCCCGATGCGGTTTGAAGCCTGCGATTCTCTTTGGACAGCTCTGTCTGCTGCCGGGCCAATTGTGCCGCGGCGGCCTGGGCGGCATCACAATAATCAGCCACGGCATCGGGCGAATCCAGGCCGAGGACATTGGATTTCTCCGCGATCCGGGCCAGCAGGCTTTGTAGAATCTGCTCAAGCTGTTCGGCGGCTATTCCGAGCGATTGGGCGTTTCTCTCCATCGGTTCGGGCGGGCCGTAGCTGCCGGACCGGCCTATGCCGCTCTGGCGCGCCAGGGAATCAGCCAACTGCACTACCTGGGCTATCCTGACTTCGGGCATATTCTGCGAAATTGTCGCGGTGTCGCTGTGGTGCAGCCAGATAGCAAGGGCTATTGCGTTCGGCAGCCGCCACTTATTGGCCAGACGCTTGCCGAGGATTGCATGATCGGCGCCGAGGTGTTCCTGTTCAACCGTATGCAGGGAAGATTCCGTCGATTTCGCCTGCTCGGCAATGCGGGCGAAGCTCTTGGGCATCGCATCCTGGAGCGCGAGCTTGCCGATATCGTGCAGCAGCCCGGCGCAATAGGCCGACTGTGAATCCACGCGTGCGGCGGCAATCCTTGCGATATCCTCGGCACAACAGGCGACTGCGAGACTGTGCAGCAGGAGGTCTTTTCTGGAGGGCGCCTCGGAGCCATCGGGGTCGCGGGAGACTTTGACAGACAAGAGGACATCGCGGACGATGGGCGCGGGCAATGCGTTAAGTGCGGGACGAAGAGAAAGGGCGTCGCCCGGCAGCGCTATGCCCTCACGGTCAATGAGAGAAAGGATCCTCGCCATAACGGCTGGGTCTGATTCTATAATGTCGGTCAGGGCAGAAGGCGAAAACGCGCCTTGCAGAAGTTTGGAAAGAAGACGTGCCGCAACACAGGGCAAGATGGAAAGTGAATCGAGCCGGCCGACCGCAAGCTCGACGCGGCGGGCTGCTGTTGAGGCGTTGGGCGATATGTCCGGCATATAGCTAACCTTCTCCGTAAGTGTTCGCTTAGGCCATAAGCAAGATACCCGCGGGGCGCGCCGCTGCTGCTATCGGGCGCCGGATTGCGGGAACGCCGTGGCCGACCGCATTGTCCCCTACCCTACTGCATCTTCAAGGCCGCCGTGACTCTGCCGATAAGCGTCGCAACACTGAAGGGCTTCTTTACGAAGTCTTCCGCGCCGGACCTCATAAGCTGGTCGATTTCATCCTCTTTCACGACGCCGCTGACGATAATGATTCTGATATCTTCGAATTGGGGGTTCCTCTTTATCGTCTGACAGACGACATTGCCGTTGACGTCGGGCAGCATGTAGTCGAGCAGTATGACTTCGGGGCGAAATTGCTCGGTTGCTATTCCAGCCTCATAGCCGCTGGATGCAGTCTTTGTTTCAAACCTGCCGTCCTTCGAGAGGATGTCAACCATAAGCTCGACAATCTCCTGGTCGTCATCGACAATAAGGACTTTTCTCTTGCCGGAGTCGATACTGTCCAAAGGAATACTGTTATCCTTCATGAACCTAATCAGACTGTGGCGTGGAATCCTGCGGAATTTCGAGCCGGGAACACGAAACCCCTCCAGCCGACCGGAATCGAAGCAGCGGATGATGGTTTGTTGGCTCACCTTGCAGACTTCCGCCGCCTCACCGGTGGTAAACAAATCCTTCATTTTATCCATTCCTCGTCTTTAACCAAATCCTTTTGATGTTTGTTCTAACCAAATTACCTTTTCGCCCTAATTTAACGGGTCGCATCGAGCTTGTCAAGCATAAAAAAGGTTAGAAAACGAAATTTCGCACAAGAAAATCTTGATATTATCAGTCGTTGTGACAATTTTTGGCCTTCGTGTTGGTTTTATGGGCAGTGTTTCGGTTGGCTGCCCACTACGAAAACCCCGGAGTCTCAGTCGGACTTGCAGGCAACCACAAGTCGGTGAGGTTACTGATCGCCGGGCTTCTTCCATCCTTGGTCTAAAAAAATTCGCACTTTCTTGTGAACTTTCTGCCAAACATATCATATTGGGGAGACGTTCAGAGGTGGATGTAAGAATGGAATTCAAGCAGAAGATAACGGATTATTCGCTAAGGCACTATAAGTCGGTCACAATAGTAATGGTTGTTGCTACGCTGGTGCTGGGGGCGCTAATACCCCTCATCAAGGTTGATACCGACCTGGAAGACATGCTCTCAGCCGAGGAGCCGGCCCGCTTATTTCATAACCAAACCAAGAGGCAGTTCGATTTAAGCGACATTGTTGTCGTCGGCATCGTCAACAATAAGAACCCCAACGGTGTCTTCAATCCGGCGCCGCTGGCGATGGCGGTGATATTTGCGCTGATGCTGGTTTTCTTCCGGAAGCTGGTTCTTGTTATTTCGCCGATGATTGTTGCAATGGTCGCGGTGATCTCGACGATGGGTCTTCTGATCGGCCTCGGCTATCCGGTGCACATAATGAGCTCAATGATACCGATATTCCTCATGCCGATAGCGGTCGTGGACTCGATTCACATTCTCTCGGAGTTCTTCGATCTTTACACCCGCGAAAAGGGCAGAAGGGCCACCATCATCGAGGTTAAGGCGATGAAATGATTCGGGCCGGGACAGCGACGAAACTGCTCCTGATGAGTGTTTTTACAGCCGGTTGCTTTCCTGTGGAGGTTGCGCGCGGCAAAGACGCCAACGATTCATCCTGGCTGAAGCTGCCGGAGATTGAGACGCACGGCTTTTATGAGGCGCGGGCGGGGTACCGCACGAGGAAAGACAAGCACGCCAAGGATATGTCGATAATGGAGAGCCGGCTGCAGCTCGACCTCTACTCCTATCTTAACTGGGGCGATCTGAGGGTCAAGGGCGACGTGTTCGGCGACCTAATCTTCATCAACGATTTGTTCCCAAAGGACTGGAACTCGTTTTTCATCGGCAGGGACAACGAATACCTAAAAGCCCCGTCCGATGCGGTCAAGGTCAGCCTGTTCGGCGAATGGGCCAACCTCGATGTCGTCTATACGCCGCAGTTCGACCCCGACCGCTATATCGACGGCAGCCAACTTTCGTACTGGAGCTCGCCGATGGGCAGCCTTGCCGGTGACAACGCAATAGTCCACACCGACAGACCCGACCGCTGGTTCCGCGACGACGAAATCGCCGCTAGGCTGTATAAAAATATCTAGAATTTGCCGCGCTGCCCGGCGGGCCGGTAAACAACAAATGGCTCCGAGCTTCGCACGGGGCCGCAGGGGGAGTTTTTCTTTGATGAACTGCAGCTCTTGGCATATATTATTGCAATACAAGAGGTTGGCCGAGTGGCGGAATGGCAGACGCTGGGGACTTAAAATCCCCTGCCTGTAATGGGCGTGTGGGTTCGAATCCCACCTCGGCTACTGAATTTGATGTTGGCGGCACGGCCATTGATCCTGTTTCCCAGACGCTGGATTTGGAAGGGAGGATTTGTTGAACAGACAACCGGATGAACTGAAACGCATAGCAGGATTGTCATTGACAATCAGTCTATTTCTTTTGGCGAATCCGTGCGCCGGCCCCGTGGGGGGCACTTCGGGTTGGCCCCAGTGGCGGGGGCCCGATGGCCTGGGCGTGTCGTCTGAGCCTAACCTGCCGGAGGCTTGGAGCAGCAATAGTGAGAATATAAGATGGAAAATCAGGATTCCTGGGCAGGGCAATTCATCGCCTGTCGTCAGTAACGGCCGGGCCATTCTGACAACGGCCTACGAAAGTCCAAAAGCCGCAAATTGGCAGATATTCACAGCTATCGCCAGTTCCGCTCTGACGCTTGGTTTTCTTGTCACAGCCGTTGCGGGATTCCTCAGAGACCGGCTGGGAAAGGCGCCGGACAAGACCACACCCGGCCAGGAGACCTTGCGGCCCGCCGAACGCCGCTTGATGGAGCGGTTTAACACTTTTTTCCGCTGGTTTACATCCCTGTGCTTCATTTCTTTTGCGCTGCTCGTTACCATCGGGCGCGGCTACTCCGAACTGGTTCTTGGTAAGGTCGGGCTTATCTTCTGGAAACTGGGCCTCGGGGATATGGAGCATTTGTGGTCAATGGCTGCAGGCGTTCACGCGGGCATCTGGCTCACGTCCGGCGGGATTGCCCTGCTCGGCCTGGCGGCGGCGGCCGGCTGGCCCAGGGCACATTCAATATGGCGCCTCATTGGAGTTGGCGCGGTCGTGCTTGGGGCAATTCCCCTTGCCAAGCTCACGCCTCTGGATCAGTGGAAGGAGAAAATTGCACTGTGGGAGAAGCTGGCGTTCGGATTCCCCGCACTGGCGGTGGCTTTCTGGCATTTACTCAACTACTTCGAGATTGGGTACAGGCAGGCTTCGCAATCGCCCCAAGAAGGCCCAGCCGCGCCCATCCAAGGCGCCGAGGGGTCTTCGCAGCGGCCTGCCAGGACTCTCGATGCGCTAAATCGTATGGAAATCCGATGGAGATACAAGAACCTGTGGCATTTTGGGGACGTCAGGTCTGTGTTGTTTGCCGGGCTGCTTGTGATATTCTCATTGCTCGTCTTTGTGCCGCCGAATTTCTTTGAAGCCCAGCTTGGCATGCAGCGAGTTGTTCTCTGTGTCGATATGAAGAGCGGCTCTCTGCTGTGGGAGCAGCCCGTATTCATAGCGCCCGCGGAGCGCAAGCATGCCGACGGCACGTATGCAACCCCTACACCCGCAACCGACGGGCACTATATCGTGGCCAATTTCGGCGTCGGCGTCGCCTGCCTGGATTTTGACGGTCGAATTCTATGGCGAAAGTGGGATCAGGACTATGTCAGGAACACGCGATATGGCGCCGCCGGCTCTCCTTTGTTGACCGATGACCTGGCAATCGTGGTGCAGGAATGTGAGTACCATAGCAAAAGGCCGACCTGGATCGCCGCGTTCGACAAGCGAACGGGCCAGACGCGCTGGAGAATCGAGCCGGAGAACGTGCGTGAATGCTTCACCACCCCGTTGCTGTATCGGGACGACGGCAGTGCGCAGCTCATCATTGCATCGTGGGGGAACGTCGCCTCGTATGACATTGAATCCGGCAAGTTTCTATGGATGGAGCGGATACCCACCCAGCAGCTCGTAGCGAGTATGGCAAGGTCGGGTGAGCTGTTGTGCATCGGGGGGGGCACATGGGGGCCAAACGCGACAATAATGATGCGTCTGTCTAACTCCAACGGACGTATGGGCGCCAATACGCTCTGGCAATCGGATAAAGACACTCCCTGGGACTGTTCGCCGGTCATCTATGACGGCAAACTCTTCACAATAAGTGATACGGGCAAGATAACCTGTTATGACGCTCTCACTGGCGCGGTATTCTGGAATGAACGCCTCAAAGGCAGCAGGTACCTCTCGTCCCTCGTCGCAGGCGACGGCAAGATTTATGCCTGTAACACTAAGGGCCTGACAACTGTGATTGCGGCGGCTGCCGAGTTTAAGATAATCGCGGAAAACGACCTTAACGGCCGATGCTATGCCTCGCCCGCTATTGCCGACGGCTGCATATTGCTGCGTATCGCAGACTACCTCTACTGCATTGAAAAAAAGGCTTCTGCAAAATTGCAGGTTAGGCCTACTTAGAAAAGAAAAAATCGTTTGTTGATTACCTGCAATTTTGCAGAACTCATTTGAAAAAGAGAACCGATAGGCCCACAATTCCGGCAATGACAGAATACGCCATAAGCGCGATCAATTGCGTCTTTACACGCGACGGCGGACAAGATATGATGACTACAAACAGACATAGGCGCTCGCATGCTGTTTAGGCAGAACTCGCATCGGAGATGAATGATGGCAGAAAAGAACTTGAAACTTGTAGATGCAGGCAAGCCCAACCTTTATCGGGAGACATTTCCCTATACGGAATTCCCTAAAGTCATATTCGACAACAAGACAGTTCCGTATGATATTCCGGACAAAATCTGGATAACTGATACGACGTTCCGTGACGGCCAGCAGGCCCGCCCGCCCTTCACGCCGCAGCAAGTCCTGCGGATATACGATTTGCTGCACGAGATAGACGGCGGAACCGGGCTGATTCGCCAGTGCGAATTCTTCCTGTACTCAAAACGCGATAGGGAAGCGGTGGAATTGTGCAAAGAGCGAGGCTACAAGTACCCCGAGATAACGGGCTGGATACGGGCCGTGGCGGCTGATTTTCGCCTGGTCCGCGAAATGGGGCTGGGCGAGACGGGGATTCTGACCTCCGCGAGCGACTATCACATATTCCTAAAGCTGCGAAAGACACGTGCGCAGGCGCTGGATGCCTATCTTGAAATCGCCAAAGCAGCCCTCGATAGCGGGGTCATTCCTCGCTGCCACTTCGAGGACATCACAAGGGCCGACTATGAAGGCTTCGTGCTGCCCTTTGCGGCGGCCTTGATGAGGCTCTCCCAGCAGTACGATAAGCCGGTCAAAATCCGGCTCTGCGATACGCTCGGGTTCGCCCTGCCCTGGACCGGCGTTGCTCTGCCTCGGAGCATTCCTAAGCTCGTGCATGGGCTTCGGCGAATCGGGGTCCCGCCCGAACTGCTCGAATGGCACGGCCACAACGATCTGCACAAGGTCCAGGTGAATGCGGCAACTGCGTGGCTGTACGGGTGCAGCGCGGCCAATACGGCCATATTCGGCCTGGGCGAACGAACGGGTAATCCGCCCCTCGAAGCGCTCGTTGTTGAGCACGCCCAGCTCAAAGGAATGACCGAAGGCGTCAACTACGCGGCGATAACCGAGTTAGCCGAGTATGCCAAGAAGGACCTCGGCTTTGAGATTCCGCACAATTATCCGCTGGTCGGAAGGGATTTCAACGTCACTCGGGCCGGGATTCACGCGGACGGCCTGTTGAAAAACGAGGAAATATACAATTGCTTTGACACCCAAAAGCTGCTCAATCGCCCGCCGGATGTGGCGATTACCGACAAGGCGGGAGCGGCCGGCGTTAAGCACTGGATAGAGGCGAGGTACGAAATTGAAATCCCCAAACACGACCGGCGCATAGTGAAAATTAAGGACCGGATCGACGCCGAGTATGCCGCCGACAGGGTCTCGGCAATATCGGACGAGGAAATGTTTGAGTGGGCCAAAGAAGCGTTCGGCGGCGATATGCCGCCGCTAAGGAAGTGATGCCATTTACAGAAACTCAATGCGCTCCCGACACACATCCTCTCAGTGGCAGCCTCAAGCCCGAAGTCGCAGACCCGGCTCTGACGGGGGCTTGGGGATGGCCTTCGACTCAATGCCTCGTCACCACGAGCGCAGCTAATTCTTATGAACCGTATGAGTAGAGTCCGCAGCACAAAACCCACAACGCAAAATGCACAATACGCAAATCAAAGCGGTATTGTTTGACCTCGGCGAAACGCTGCTTGACTTCGGCAGAATCAAGCCGGCCGAAGTCTTTGCAGCAGGTGCCAAATCGTCATACGATTACCTCAGAAGCCTCAACCAGCCGGTCGGCGGATTCAAATCGTATTTCTGGAGGAACCTCCTGAACTTGCGCATGCAGCGCTGGATCTCCTGCCTCAAGAGGCGGGATTTCGATGTGCTGGCGCTGTTGAAGAGGGTCGGCACAAAGAAGGGCCTCAGACTCAGCGCCGAGCAGTGGGAAAATTTGGCGTGGCTTTGGTATGAGCCGCTGAGCAAAATAGGCAGGACCGAGCCGAAAACGAAAGAGACCCTGGCCGCATTGAAAGATAACGGCCTGAAGCTCGGGATACTCTCAAATACGTTTGTGCACGGCACGTCCCTCGAAAAACACCTCGAACAATTGGGCGTCTTGGATTTCTTCACGGTCAGACTCTATTCATACGAATTTCCATTTCGCAAGCCCGATGCCCGAATCTTCAAAGCTGCCGTCGAAAGAATCGGTGAGCCTGCCAAAAACATATTGTATGTGGGTGATCGCATCGACAAGGACATCAAACCGGCGATCAGAAGCGGTATGTCCGCCGTCCTAAAAGCCGCCCACACTAATTCCGGCAAAAAACCGCCGCCGGGCGTGCGAAGGATAGCTCGAATCTCCGAGCTGCCGGGCCTGATAGAAAGAATCAACGCAGCACCGCCGCCAAACTGATTCCGTCATTCCTCCGCGAGGTTCCCCTGCGCGCAGCCAAATGGGCAGGACCCTATAAAAGGCTCAGTACCGTATTTCATAAGTTCTATGACTATCCTGTCATTTCGACCGAGCGAAGCGAGTGGAGACACGTAGCGAAGCGCAGAGCCCGGAACGGAAATCTGTCAAAACAGTTACAATCTTCTCGTCTCATAGTCGCGCCATTTACCAAATGTCGTACTACTGAATCGTTGCTCGATATTGCATACCCGATGCTTGACTTCCATCTCGTGTATTCTATATTCTGTCTCCTGTCTCCTGTATTCCGTCTCCTGTCTTCTTTTCTTTCAATTTTCCCGGAGAATACCTGACAAATAGACTAAACCCTGATAACCTAAACCTTACAGATGCCGTCCTGAATTAGCCGAAGGCCTGAATAAGCCGAAGCCCCGAGCGCAGCCGAGCGGGAGAGCCGAAAGATTGACGGATCTGTTTGGAGATCCCTATGCGAGGCGAGAAAGCCCCGGTCGTTTGGGAAGTCAAGCACGCCCGTTTTTATGGCAGACATAAGCAGGATGAATTGCCTGGTCCACCCCACACCTTGATTGTGGCTCGCAATGTTTTGGATCCGGGCGAAGTCAAATACTTTCTGTCCAATCGTCAGGTCGGTTCGGGTGACGTTACGCTGGAATGGCTGCTGCGGGTGGCCTTTTCCCGGTTTTCCGTGGAGCGTTGTTTTGAGTTGGGCAAGCGTGAACTGGGTATGGACCATTTCGAAGTGCGCTGCTGGCAGGCGATCCATCGTCACCTGTACGTCAGTCAGTTGAATTGTTGTATACCTCATGATTTATGAATACCTTGCGCTGTAGTATTAGGAAACTAACGAAAATGAACGTAAACAGGTAGCATAATTTTAGTCATCGAGTGCCTGTCATTCGTTTAGCACCCCAAGTTCAAAAAGTATCACATGCCAACCAGCCTTCGACTATAGTTGTCAAGTCAAACCAGTTGACTGTGCCGCTTTTGTCAATGTCATTTCCGCTACACCAGTCTGGAGCAATACAGGAATCGCAGAGCCAGTACTCGGCGAATAAAGCAAAGGTTTGTAAATCTATCGGTTTGGGAAGCAAATAATAGAAAGCGGTTGAGCCATAGGTCGTACCGGCTACATGAGCACAGTTTTCGATCTTTACATCAATTCCATTTGTAAATGGCACATAGTCAAATATAAGCCAACGATACTGGTCGGCTCTACTTCTGATAAACTCTGTATCAACATCATTAAAATCAATGTACAGAAGTCCGCTGAAAGAGCCAATCCCAAATATGGGGTCACCGGTTTCTCCATCATTATTCTGCTCAAGTACGTGGTTGTAATAATAACCGCCGTTATAAGCATCTTCGAGGCCGGTGCCATAAAGTATGGTCTGATTTGCGGAGTTCGGATTTACTACAATAACATCATCTGCCTCAAGCATGCTTCGTTGGTCACCTGCATGTTCAAGATATAATAAATTGCCCACATAATGTCCCTGGCCTTGTATCGACAACAAGCTATGGAACTGCTGTCCCGACACTGTGGTTTCTTTACTGTAAACCGCATGGAAATATCCCATATCACATGCTACTGAAAATACTTCATATTCAACCTTTGCGGATTCGATGGTAGCAGATGCTGAGCCGCTGTTATATATCTCGATATGGACGGTTTGCCTAAAAGGCATTGGCCAGCAGCAATAAAATCCATTGGGCGAATCGGTGCCTATTGGCATCGATTTATATAGAACACGTCCAAATCCCGCACCAAAAAAATGCGCGATGGGGACATCAACCGCATAATTTGGCAAATTGTCATACCGGACACGCAATCTTAAGCTTTCAAGTTGAGCATCTACGGTATCGGTCGGCATTTTGATATTCAAACAACGAATGATACCCTCATTAGCGACATCGCAAATAACCAAAGCAGAGTCAGATGAAATCGTTGTGTTTCCTGTTGCCACAGTAACAGAAGTGCTGCTTAGGCCTGCCGGATTCAAGCCTGTGTTGTAAACCATTTCCGCCGCGGCATTCCTGGAAACCAGCTGCTCTGGAGTAAGCGCACCACAATATGGCGTCACCTGCTCCGAAGTGGGCAATTTAACATAATTGTACTGGTAATAATGGTGAGTTTTTGCCCAACCCCCTGATGCGCAATTCCTGGATTCAATTTTAATAGAGTGCTGAAATGCAATCGGTTCATAACTGACCTGACCGCCAACAAGGGTATATACAAAGGGGCTGGTAATGTAGCTATGGGTGCCATCCAAGAAAGCGTTGCTGTTGGTTTCTATGACAGTGTTGCTGTCGATTGCGATTTTTATCGGGAAGGCACCATTTGCCGTTGCGTGCGGCATCCAGAAACGAGTAATAATTCCGGGCCCAGTCAATTCGGTCACTATAGTATTTACGTCTGTTGTTTGAAAGCCGGCTGGCTGTAAGTAGTAGTTGAAATCAGAATTGCCACCTTGCCGGTCGTAGCTGCTTGCGATTCCTGATGTAACGCCTTTTTTCGCTTTAGGTAAATCGTTCCAGTTCACAAGCGATTCGTAACCGTTTAGTGTTGCTTCGGCAATGCACACAAATTGGACTAAGAGAGTAAATAATAAAAGGAATTTCATTTTCTACTCCGTTGCAGGAAACCAAAAACGCCCTCCCTCAGAAACTAGCAGAAACTAAGAAACCAGGGACAAGCCGCCTGTTTTTCTTCTCCATTCTAATTCGTTCATCGATTTCAACCAGCCTTCATCGATTATATCACACCTTCGCCCTCTAATCAAGCACGCGTTTCCATAATCCCACCCTTTTCGTCGTTCGGGTATTTGAGATTTGATGTCTTTTGGTCCCAGCTCGCCCAGCCTGTCTCCTGTCTTCTGCCTTATGCCCTTGTGCTCCTGTGCTCTTGTGCCCTTACCTCCTTGGTGTCTTCGAGTCTTCGTGGCCGTCTTAATCCGCGGCAATCCGCGCAATCCCCGATTCCCTTTCGTTTTGCTCTTTCGAGCATTTGAGTTTTGATATTGTTTCGGATTTCGTGCTTCGGATTTCGGATTTGTGCATAGTCATTTCTCAAGCATATAGATATGCACATCCCACGGCTTGAACTTGTCTTTGAAGACCCCGTCCTTTGAGTCAATCTGCCGATTTTCGCCGAGCACCTTCACAGCGCTTTCGCCTTTTACCCCTCGCACTGTAAACGCAGCGCTCGTCTCCGCGTCTCTCATACACACCGCAAATACATACACCGCCCCCTTATACTCCTTTGCCATCACCGCCACGGGCACATCTTTATTATCCGGCGCCGCGCTCACCGCATCCTTGACCGTCGCGCTATTGAGCACCGGCGCCAGCTCCGCAATCTGCTTATTCACAGCCGTAACAGCCGAAAGCATCTCCGCATCACTGAGCAGCGCCGCCTCATTGAACTTCGGCTCCCATTCGTGCACAAAGTAAATCAGCCCCATCGACCCGTGAATGATGCTCATCCACACCTCGCACCGCACCTGCTGGGGCGTAGCCTTCGCCTTCGGATTCTGTATCCGCGTGCACTCAATGCAATTCCAGACCACCTTCTTGCCCTCCGTCCACTGCACCAATCGCTCCACGCCCCTCGCAACGTACCAGAGCTTGCCCGCAACTTCCGGCTTGTCGTGGACCGCCGGATAAATATCGAACGACGCAATATCGCATCCCTTCACGTACTCCGCATAATCCTCCGGATGGTTCGTCCGCACTCCCCGCCCGTACCAGCCGTCCCACGCGACGCCCTGCCCAAGGTTCAGCATCACGGGCCGGCTCGCATCCGCCCTGCGAATCCGCTGATAACCCTCCACTATTTTCTCAGCCGGTATAGGCGGACCATACCCTTTGCCCTGGCCTAGCGACTGCGCATTGTCCGGCTCGTCCCCGTGCATCCACCCCACAATAATCGGGTCCTCAATGTGCTTTAGCCCTACCTCGTTCTGACTGCAAATCACCTTCATCCCAGCCCTTTTCAGCTCCGCAAGCTGCTCTTCCGTCGGCCCATTCCAAAGCCCAACGTACGTATTGAACCCGGCCTCTTTGTACTTCTGCGCGTTCCTCGGACTCTGAAGCCACACGCAAATCGCAAAGTACCCGGCATCACCCGAAGGCCCCCTCTCCCACTTCACGTATGGACTCGCCCCCTTCGCGTCCGACTCGCCATAAGCCGCCGGGCCGCTCGCCGCAGCAACCGCCACACAAACCATCGCAATCACATTTCGCAACATAAGACCACCTCCCGCAAAAGCCTTGCCGAATCTATACCGCCGGGACTTTTCACGCTTCCGCCCGGGAGACCTCTCGAAATGACATAACCTCTCCCCCGCCAACCACAACGCCTCAACCTATGGCCGCCTGTTCATATCAATCATCCCCCGCCCGGGACGTGGCATGTCGTCGGTGTCCCTGATTCCCAAATACCTCGTGCTTGGCTGCTGTATGCGTCCCCCGCCAGCCGCCCCGCTCCAGGCCCGCAAAGGCGCCCTCGGCTCTTTCTGCGCGGCGCTTATGTCGCTGCGCACCGCCTGCAATTCCCCCGGCCAGTATTTCTCCCCAACCGGCATGTGCTCTATATTCGCCCCGTCGTAACTATACAGCATATCGAAGTAACGCCTCTCGCGCATGGTCTTTTCGCCCGACCAGTCATCCACCTCAATAACGTCAACGACGACCGCCCCCGTATCGTAATCGACCGAATCAGGCTCCGGCGCCTGCTCCGTCGCGTACCCCGTCGGCATATACAACGAGTCATACGGCGACGGACGGCTCCCTGGCCCTCCGGGCAACGGACGGTTTCCTGTCCCTCCGGGCGACGGACGGCTCCCTGTCCCCGCGGCTAACGGACGCTTTTTCTCAACCTCCCGCTGCACAAAATCTCCGATAGCCTCGCCGCTCTTCACGTTGAAGTCTTCGCTGTACCAATACCCAAGCACAAATTTGGAGACCTGGACCGTAACCTCCTTGGTCTCCTCCTTCGCCATCCCCTTTGCAAAGAAATACAGCCGCCTCGGAACATCCACCACATCCGTCGCGCCCGAAAAATCGCTCCACAAAATGACTGCGTCCTTGCGCGTCTCGTCAAGCTTGCCGACCTGGCTCTTGCCCGCAACAGGATTGAATACGCCCAGACGAACCCTGTATCGGTATATCTTGCCCGCCTCGACCGTATCATCGTGGGCCCAGAACGTTAATGTCCCCAGCCGGCGAAGGTCCGTCATCGGCGTAACCGATATTTCATCGAGCTGGGCATAGACTTCATCCATCGTCGGCCCCGTGGCTGTCTGGCTTGTCCCCGTCGAGTTGCTATATAGCCCGGTCCTGTCCTGGCCGGTCGTGTCTTCTCGCCCTCTTGTCCTTAACGAGCGGTTTCGGTTGCCGTAGCGGCCCCCGTCCGTAGCTAAGCCCGTGCTGCCGGTCCCCGACCTGCGCCCCGACGACGGCGACGACGTCCGGCTGCGGGAGTCTCTCCCACTGCCATACAACGAGCTCGTAGCGCCGCCTATCCCGGAGACCACCCCGCCGAGAGTATCACGCCCTATGCCCGTGCCCGTAGCCGACCTTCTCCGCCCGCTGCCGTCATCCTGAGTCTTTTCTTCCTTCTTTTCTTCTAAAGCCTTGCGACGCTCCGCAGCCGCTTGTGCCGCCTGAACGTCCTTGTACTTCTCATACAGCGTCGGGGGAAACCACTCCTCGTTTGCAGACGCTATCTGATAAGGCGCAGGCTGCAACAAACCTGTCTGGATGTCGCTGTTTTTGTATTGCAGCATCCGAACCATCAGCCCCCCGGGCGGAAGACTCCGCGCATCCTCGATGATTGTGAACAGCTCCCGATAAGCGTCTATCCTGGCGCGTGGAACATCCTGCCATGCGCTCCAGAGACCATCATCGTTCACTTCCTGCCTCTGCAACTGGACTGCCGCAAAAACAGGCTCTGCATTGCAGGGGTCACGCCACTCGGCCTTGACGCTCGGCCCGGCAAAGCTCTCGTTGAACCTCTCGTACAGACCCGCAATATCATAACTGCCCTGCACCGTCACAAAATCAAGGTCGTTCGGCTCCGACTCGGTGCTGCTGTAGGGCCTCTCCATACCGACCTCCCCGATAGGCTCATAAACCACGGCCCTGATGTGCCCGACCAATACATCATCCACCGTCCCGACCGAGGGAAGATCATACTTCCTTACTATAATCCCGCCCTGCGGATTGCTCTCGGGAACCGGCGGACTGATGCTGAAATCCACGCCCTTTATGGCCGAGGCAACCAGGTCGCGATATTCATTCAATTTCGGCTCATAAACATTCGGCGAAGCCGGCGGCTCATCCAGTTTCGCCTCAAGGCTCTTCGCCTGCTTCTTTATGTAAGCGTCAATAGCCCCTGGAGTGTATGTCCCGCGGTCAAACGTCACAGTATTGGGGCTGATGACAACGTACATCACAAAAGGCCAGATGCACACCAGGGCGACTATTCCTAAGACTATCTTCTCGACGTGCTCTTCTAAAAAGCGTAATATCTTATCCATTTCTCATACCCCGAATCTGCTTGCGGACCTGACTGACTTCGAACATCTCCCGGACTCTGCGCCGGCCTCACTAAGCGCCCCGGCCAGGCAACGGCGCAAACGGCTGCTGCCCGTCCGCCGCAGGCTCGCCCTTCACAACCTGCGGCTTGATTGCGTTGCAGGCCTTCGCGTCAAACACATATTCGCACACTAATTCCAGCTCAACAACCGCATCCTGGCCGTAGCGATAAAGACTGTGAAACGGATCGGATCGATCCACTGCCGTGAACTTGCTCTCCAATACCGTTATCTGATTATGCGAGTAAGGCTTCGCTTGCCCCAGCTCATTGAAGAAGCCGTTGAACCTGTGCTGCTTGGCGCTGCAAAGCTCCTTCATAAACGGCAGAATAGACTTCACGCTTACCACCGCCGCCACCTTAAAATGTATCACGTCAATATTATTCCCGTCGCTCACCCTCCCCGTACACGAATCAACCGCCAGTCCCGGTTGCAGCGCAGTAACGTAACTCGGTCTGTCGCCCCCACCCATCGTTCCGGAGGACATTGCTGCCCGGCCACCGTATGGCGAATACGGTGACGCAGACCTCGTTCCGCCAATAGAGCTTCCCCCGAATCCGATGCTCAACAGCCGTTTCACCGGCGCCGTCAGAACGTTGCTCGAACCCGAATTCATCGAGCTTATTGTGGCAAAAACGTCTTCGATCACCCAGTAACCAAGCTGGTAATACCAGCAATCCTGAATCGCGTCTTCCGGCTGGACGTCGTATTTGTATTCTCCCCAGAACGCATAACCGGCCACGTCTAACGAATTCCCATAAACCGAGCACGATTTTGCCCTGCTCAGGCAAATCTCGTCACGGATAGTGGACTCGACTCCGCCCGCCGCACCCGGCGACATATCATAAGCGCCCACGCCGGGCCGGGAATAAGGGCTCCGCGCCGAACTCGAATAGGGATTGCCCGCTGAGCTCGAATACGGACTGCGCGACGGAACGGAATAAAGCGATGGCGGCATCGCGCCGCCGGATGACGAGCTCGCAGAAGCATTCGTCACGCCCCGGCTCAGCTCCGCCTCCGTGGGACAGTCGCTCGCGTTCATCCGCTTCAGCGCCCCGTCAATGCCCTCTCGATACCGCCCTCCGAATACCTTGAAAATCAACGCCGACGAGTCCTTGCGCGACGGAAATATGTCGTAGCTCAGCAGCTCGCGTTCCGTGCTCTGCCTGGCAAGAAGAGCTATCTGGTTCGCATCATTCTGATATACCACCTCGCGCTTGGCAACCTCTTTGCCCTGCTCGCGTGAAACCGCATCCCTCAGCTCGGACTTCACCTTGTTGCCCATCATAACGCTCGTCCGGCTCACGCGCTCTTTCAGACTGCTGCTCCATAGCTTCGCCGGTACAAAGAGCAGCACCGCAATCAACGCTATAATTATCGACACCAACAGCGAAACGTTGTTCTTCAGAACGCTCAGTTTCTGCAGGATCGTTTTTATATCAGGTATATCCATCGGGGGTCCACCAACCTATAACTCTATATCGGGTGACGTCTTTCTCTTGATCCTGCTCGGCTCTTTAGGAGTCGACGGCGTGTACGGAGTGCTCGGAACGGGGGTCACGGACGGCCCCATTGTGCCCTGCGGGTACATCAAATCGCCAAGACCCGCCGCCGGCTCCGCACTCTTCGGCGCATCTCGCCACACAAACTTCATATTCAGCACGAACCAATGGTCGTTCACTTGATAAACAGGCTTGCCCCGAACGAGCTTCAGATTGCCGTTCGCATCAAGCTCAGGCACGCTGCTGATAGTCTCCTTGGTCATCGGATCAACAAGGACCATATTGGCCTGCTCACTGCCGTAGCCGGGCCTCACCGCGACCGCCGGCGCGTATCTGACGGTCGGCTCGCCAATCCCCGCCGGCATCATTGTTGTCCCGCCCAATCCGCTCGCCCCATCCACCTCAACTTCACCCACCTCCGGCAGGAAGTGCTCCGGATTACCCTTTCCGTAAAGCTCGAAGAGGCTGTTCCCGTCGGCAACAAGGTCGTCGAGGTGCAGGAGGCGAGTCACAAATCCCCACTGGTCCGGACTACCCTCCACCCCCGTAGGATCTATCAGCGCCTCGATGCTCTGGTATGGACTGTAACCCGAAATAGTCACCACAAACCCGGCCTTTTTCTCCTCAACAGCCGGCTGGCCCTGGCCAAGTCCCGGCCCCGCCGGATAGGATGGGCTGTAGCTCGGCCCCGGCCGCGCAAAAGGAGAGTACGGGTCCCGTCCCCTCGGCGGCATGTCATCATCCCCCGCTCGCCCGGTGCCGCTGAAAGTGCGCCCGCTCGTCGTCGGGCGCATCTCTGCGCCCCCGAATCGCGCCGTCGAAAGATCCTTTGTGAAATACGCCGACATATTCGTCACGAACAACTGCCTTCGCTCCTTGCGAGGAACACGCGTTACCCCTTCAACGTCCCCCCTGTTGAACGCCTCGTAAAGCTGGGCTTGGGCGCGGTTGTTCCGTGCGTTCGGCAGGGCCGACAGTATTGTCTCGTGCAAAAGCGGCACCACTTCACGATACTTGAAACGCTCAAATTCATTCTTTATTGCGGCTTCATGGGCGTCGATTTTCGCCTGTGCATCCTGTAAATCCTGGCTGGCCCGTCTGGCCTCATCCAGGACCATATTGACTTCCTGCCGAACAGAATTGTTCTTTGTGTGGCTCATCCTGTCGAAAAGAGTCCTGCCCAGGGCCATCACTGAAACCGCCAACAACATACACGCCGCCCCGATGAACCACCGGCTCTTGCCCGCCCACGCCATCGAACGAACCATGCTCTGCGGAAGCAGGTTGCTCTCTATGCCCCCAAGACCAAGACCCTGGACGCCAAGACCGTACACAACACCAAAGTCGCAGACGTTCTCGCCGAACTTCGCCGCCGGCACGCCCGCCCCTACCGCCAGCTTCTTGAACGCATCGGGCCTTTCCACCGGCATCTGCACCGTCTGCTGGAGGTACTTCAGCAGCCCGCGAAGCTTTGTGCCGCCGCCCATCCCCACAATCTTAATCACCTTCGTGTTCGGGTTCGCGCTCTTGTAGAATCCGAGCGACCGCTGAACCTCCGAAGCCAGGTCCGTGAAAACGGGACGCATCGCCTGGAATATCTGCCGGGCGTACTTGCTCACCGGCGCAGTGCGCTTGAGCTTCTCGGCCTTTTCAAAATTCAGCCGAAACGTATCGCTAATCGCCCGCGTGAAGTTGTTCCCGCCTATCAGAATGCACCTCTGCCACACCGAAGACTTCGTGCACACAACCAGGTCCGTTATCTCCGCCCCGACATTAAGAACCACCGTCGCGCGACTGTCGGAATTGACCAGGTCCGGTCGGTCGTACAGTATGTAATTGTATAGCGCCATAGGGGCCATCTGCACGCAGCCGACGTTGATGTCCTCACGGTTGAAATGCTCCAGCGCTGCCTTGACAATGTCGTTCTTGATTGCGAATATCCCCACCTTCAGCTCCGGGCTGTCATCCTCCGTCATCTGCTGCCAGGACCACTGAACTTCGTTGATGTCGAAGGGAATCTGCTGGACGGCCTCAAACTTCACAATCTCCGGAATCCGCTTCCGCTCGACCGGGGGAAGCGTCACGAAACGCGCAAAACTATTCTGGCTCGGCACGGATACCACAACATCATCCGCGCTCAAGTCGTGCTTCGTTACAAATCTGCGCAGGCTTAGTGCGACAAGCTCATCCCTCTCGGCGTCGGTCACGCCGGTTCCCGTCAGAATCTTGCCGTGCTGGATGTTCTCGAACCCGGTCACCTCCGGCGTCCCGCGCTCCGTGCTCAGACGCAGCGCCTTCAGGGAGCTGCTGCCTATGTCAATCGCCCAAACGGTTTCGGTTCCTGCGGCCATTCCGAACCTCCCACTTTATGGTCCAAACGCTGGTTGATTGGCCTTGTAAAGCCGTTCCAACAAACATAGATTATATCACATTATGGCAACCTTTTCCATAAATACCCTTGGCTGCAAGGTTAACCAGTACGAAAGCCAGCAGGTTCGAGAGCTGCTCGAGCGGCTCGGACTTCGCCCGGCCGAGCCTGCCGGGAAAGCGGACCTCGTCGTGGTCAATACCTGCTGCGTAACCAAAACTGCTTCGGCCAAGAGCCGACAATGCATCCGAAAAGCCCAGAGGCTAAATCGCGACGCCGTCATAGTTGTCTGCGGCTGTCTGCCTACCATACAAATCGGCGAATTAGGCGCCGTTGCTAAAAATGTTCGTCTGGCCCCAAATCTCGATGACCTCGCTGCACAACTGCGTCAGATAGCCGGCGATAAAACCGGCAGATGCGAATCGGAAAACTATCAAAGCTACTTAAACAGCACTATTAGACCAGAAAACTGCCCCAAAATCAAGCGCAAAAACGAGCCGGCCGCTCCACCAGACCCTCCATCGACGCATCCACCGGGTATGCCAGGGACGGATCGCATAATCTCACCCTGGGCCGATCCATCAGGCCTGCCGACTTTGAACTCTTTCAAAGGCCATACGAGGGCCTTTCTGAAGGTCCAGGACGGCTGTGACGGATACTGCAGCTATTGTATTGTACCTAAAACACGCCCGATTGTTCGCAGCAAGCCGGTCGAGACGGTGCTGGCGGAGGCGCGGGCCCTCGTTGGAGCAGGGCATAGAGAAATCGTGGTTACGGGCATATTTCTCGGTGCCTACGGCCTAAGCAGTGTGCGGCGGAGGAATTGGCCCAGCCCACAGAATGACAATCTTGCGGACTTGCTCGACAAGCTGGCGGAGATACCCGATCTGGCGCGGATAAGATTGAGCTCGCTCGAGCCGGCGGATGTAACGCCGAGGCTGTTAGATACCTTCTGCAAGCACCGTAACATTATGCCGCACCTGCACTTGTCGCTGCAGTCGGGTTCGGACG
>Ga0315288_10001235_pt1 | contig 32920 bp, 18 predicted proteins | sample YL17G11_20_MG_FD_203454 | JGI IMG/M metagenome (GOLD analysis project Ga0315288, IMG submission 203454) | Sediment microbial communities from Yellowstone Lake, YNP, Wyoming, USA - YL17G11_20 | ecosystem: Environmental > Aquatic > Freshwater > Lake > Sediment | place: USA: Wyoming | collected...
GTAAGATTTGCTCATCGGCGCTACTCCTCTCTAAAAGCCTTATTGAAAATTCCTTATCAGGCTCCAAGATAGGAAAGCGCCGTATCTTTTTCAACTCGAATTTCCACCAACTCTGGGACGCGACCTCCATCATCAATAAGAAGAGTAACTACGTAAGTGCCGTACTCGGTGACATAACCAAACAATCTACCGGAGGCAAAAAACATGGCAGAAGACAAACTACTGGAGGAGATCAAGGCCCGGCTAACGTTACTGGTGAGGGTGCAACTTGATCCGGGATTCACAGAAAAAGATCCTAAGGATAAGATATATGCAATGAGAGAAATGGGGTTCTCTAACATCGCAATAGCCGAATTCCTAGGAGTAACTCCGAACGCCGGCAAGATCGCCTTTCATCGCATCAAGAAGAATAAGAAGAAGGCGAAAACAACGCATGCTGACGCGCAGTCTGACCAACCAAGTGAGAGTGAGGAAGTGACAGGATGAAAAACCCATCAAAGACTCTGAAAAAGAAAATACAGGAAAAGGCTCATCTAAGCGCTGTTCAGATCGACAGACAGGCGCATACAATCAGAACACGGTACCTTGTCGCAACACCGCTGGCGCTTGGTATTTTGGCTAAGCGTTACCATATTCCAATAACGAAATATTTTTTGCAAGAGGATCTGAATCTTATTAGCACTCGTATCGCAAGTGCTGCACCTGCAATGCCACAGACTGTTCCAAAGAATTCCCGGTCAAGGCAAAGACTGCTAAAGGCCTCCGAGTACGATGATGTGTTGGTCGCAGACTTGATGCCTCCGGGATTTCCGGCCGCAATAGGACAAATGCAAGATGCATACGCCTATGTTTTTATAATTGAGAATTCTCTGCGAACATTTGTGGACACAATTATGAAAAAGGCTTGCGACAAAGGTTGGTGGTCAAAAGTCAAGCCTCAGACGCAGCAGTTAGTTGCGTCTAGGCAGAAAAAGGAGAAGCATAACACATGGGCGGGGCAAAGGGGATCTCACGAAATCTTTTATTGTGATATTGATGACCTCAGAAATATTATCACCGGCCATCCACGTGAATTCGACGGCCTGTTTAGAGAAGTTACGGACGGGGTTCATTGGCTAGTGGGCAGGATATCTGAAATTGCCCACATTAGAAACTCAGTCGCACATAATTGTTTGATGAGCAAGTCGAATGTTGGGATTCTGCACCTATACTGTGGTCAGATAACTACACAACTTCAGACTATATTGTCTTCCGTACCGTAAGGGGCGCTCACTGTAATTAGTGTGATAACCCGCCGGTTGTGGACGGCGGGTTTTTTGTGCCTATCCGTGTGCATCCCGCCGCAGGCGGGCTATCCGTGGCCATCCCGATAAACGACATTCCGATAAAAGACATCGGGACTCCAAGGTCGTCGGGACTTCAAGGTCGTCTGTGGCAAAAAATCTTTGCGTTCCCCGATAGGATCGGGGCAGGCTTTGGCGGTTTTTTACGATGCGTTTCATAAGTTATAAATTATAAAAAAAGTATTTGACAAGCCCGCGCCGCGGGGTATAATTCCCCCAGTGTGTTTGACGTGTGAATCGGCGCTCTATTTTGCGCGCACAAGTCCATCCCGTAATAATAGCCTTTTTGGAGGGGAAGCCATGAAAAAGGCAGTGATTTTCTTCGGCGTTCTTTTGATGCTTGTTTTCATCGCCGGCTGCAAGACCAGCCCGCAGGAGAACACGGGCGACCAGCCCTCGGCCGACGCCGCCCCGCCCTCGGATGAAGCGCCCCAGCCCACCCTCATTCCTTTCGGCCTTACGCTGAAATGGAGGGCGGAGCGGATACCGCTTTCCGAGGAGTGGATGACGAAATACAAATATGGCACGGACAAGCGGTATTTCCCGGACTGGGGAATGCTGGTCAAGGAAGTGCTCATCGGCACGCAGGCTGAACAGGCGGGCTTCAAGCCCGGCGACGTCATCTTCATGGTCGACGGCAGTGTTTTCTCCAACACCAGCAAGTTCGTCCGCCTGATGTGCGACGCGGAGCCGGGCAAGCAGATGGAAATCCGCGTGGTGCGCACGAACGCCGACGGCAAGAAGGAAATAATGGACCTGTCGATGTCCATCCCGACGGACAACATCACGAGTTTCAATTTCCCGATTCTGTTCGGCTACAGCAAGAACGACTATCAGAAGAAGTCGCATTTCGCCATCCTGCTTCTGTGGTACAGCAGGGAATCTTTCTCGACCCACACGTGGGGCATCTGGCCGCTGTACGTGCCGATTTATCACAGGGAGCGCGTGGGCAGCGTCGTAACCCAGCGCGTTCTGTGGATATTCAAGTGGAGGGTCGGACCGGAAGAAGACATCACGTTCTAGCGGATTAAAGCCGCAACTGAAAGTCCCGCCCGCCGCGTTACGGCGAGCGGGGCTTTTTTTTGATACAATATGGGCATGGAGCAAAAAAAAGAAAAACGCATTTCAGTCGCGCTTGTCAGCCTCGGCTGCGCGAAGAACCTCGTGGATTCCGAGAAGATGCTCGGCGCGCTGGGCGAGGCCGGCTTCGTCATATCGGCGGAGCCGGACGGCGCGGACGTGGTCATCATCAACACGTGCTCCTTCATTCAGGCCGCGCGCGAGGAATCGATGCAGGTGATTGAGGAGATGCTGCGGCTCAAGAAGGCGCGAAGGGTGCGGCGCGTCATCATCGCCGGCTGCCTGCCGCAGAGGTTCCAGGAGCGCCTTCTCAGCGAAATACCCGGCGTTGACGCGATTGCCGGCGCGTTTCACCAGGAGGAACTGCCGGAGCTTGTGAGGCGGGTCGCCGGCGGCGAGGCCCCGGCTTCCGCGCGCGGCACGTACGCCGCGCCCGCGGCGGTGGCGGCGGACACGGCGCGCCTGCGGCTCACGCCCCGCCATTATGCCTACCTGCGCATTTCCGAAGGCTGCGACAACAGGTGCTCCTACTGCGCCATCCCGGACATCCGCGGGCCTTTGCGCAGCAAGCCGTTTGAGGCGGCGGTCGCGGAGGCGCGCGAACTCGTTGCCGACGGCGCGAAGGAACTTATCCTCATCGGGCAGGACACGACGCTTTACGGCGCGGACCTCTACGGCAAATCGCGCCTGGCGGAACTTGCGCGCTCGCTCGCGGGAATCGGCGGCGTGCGCTGGCTGCGCATCCTCTACACTCACCCGTCGCATTATTCGGATGAATTCATCGGCCTTTTCAGCGAAATGCCGAAACTCTGCGCGTACGTCGACATCCCAATCCAGCACGCCTCGGACAAGATTCTCGCGGCGATGCGGCGGCGCGTAACGCGGGCGCAGATTGAATCGCTCATCCGAAAACTCCGCGAGAGAATTCCGGGCGTCGCGCTGCGCACCTCGATAATCGTCGGTTTCCCCGGCGAGAGCGAGGCGGACTTCGCGGAACTCGTGGAATTCCTGAAGGCGGCGCGCTTCGACAGGCTGGGCGCGTTTGCATACTCGCGCGAGGAAGGCACGCCCGCGGGCGCAATGGCGGAGCAGGTCGCGCCGGAGGTTGCGCGGGAAAGGCTCGACGCGCTCATGCGCATGCAGCAGGAAATTTCGCGCGAGGCGAACAGCCGTTTCGTCGGGAAGGAACTCGAAGTCGTGGCAGAGGGCGTGGCGGCAGACGGCGCGCTTGTGGCGCGGAGTTACCGCGAGGCGCCGGACGTTGACGGCGTGATTTTCGTGGAAGGCCCCGATGCGCGGAAAACGCCGGCCTTTGAAACAGGCGAATTCTTCAGGGCGAGGATCGTTCAGGCCGGGCCGTACGACTGCCGCGCGGTGGCCGGGTCAGAGGCGAAGAAGCGCCGGTAATTTCCTGAGCGCGTCGCGCGTCCTCGCGCCGTACCAGGCGAGCATCTCGCCGTCCGCAATCCGCGCGCGGCAATTCTTCAGCCCCCTCTTGCGCAGACCCGTGGCAATCTCAATGCAATCTTTCCTCTGAAATCTGTACGGCTCCGTCGAGAGCAGGACGAGGTTCGGCTTCGCGCGCGCGAGGTCGTCGAGCGTAAGCGCGAAGTATCGCGCGCGCCGGCGAAAAACGTTTTCTCCGCCGCACGCCTCCATAAGGCGGCTGATGTATGTGTCGCCGCCGCACGTCATGTACGGATTTTTCCAGATGAGATACGCGACGCGCGTGGCGCGGCTTTTCAGGCGCCCGCGAAAAAGCGATTCGGTCTCGCGGATTATCGCGCGCGGTTTTGCGAGGCGCGGCCAGATGGCGGCGAAGTCGCGCATCATTGCAATTGCGTCTTCGACGCGGCGGACGCGGGCGACGTAAACGCGGATTCCGCGGCGCGCCAGGGCCGCGACGTCGCGCCTGCGGTTTTCCTCGTCGCTCGCGAAAACGATGTCGGGCTTGAGCGAGAGGATTTTTTTGATTGCGGGGTTCATCGGCCCGCCGACTCGCGCCTTGCCGCGCAGGGCGCGGGCGGGAGAGACGCAGTAGTCGGTGACGCCGACGATGTTGCGCGCCAGCCCGAACTCGCAGAGCGTTTCGGTTATGCTCGGCACAAGCGAAATGATTCTTCGCGGCGGAGTCATGGTTTTTTCATTTCCTCGCCGGTTTTTTCGAGGCGCCATAGCGTAGCCGTTCCATTCTTGTCTTTGAAGATGCCCGCCGTTTTCCAGCGGTATTGCGACAGGTACAACCTGTAAAGCCGCGCGTCCAGCGGGATCATCGTCAGCGACCTCCACAGGAGATAGACGTCGGGCGGCTTCGCGGTCAGCGAATTGTATTGCGGCGCGAGGTGGTCGAAGTAGTCCTTGGCTTGGAGGAATTCTTCATGGTTGAGGTAATAGGAAAAACTTTCCTCAGAGTCCTTGTATTCGTTGTAGAACAGGGGCAGGTAGTTCATCGCGATTTCGCGCGTCTTTTCCGCGCCCATCTGCTTTTCAAGCACTTCCGTCCTGCCGGCGAAGGAGAAGTACGAGATGAACATCTTTCCCATCTCCGCGTCGCTGAAGCGCTCCTGCGCGTACTTGATGAGTTCCTCGCGCGATTCGTTCTGGAAGCCCTTTTCCTTCGAGACGAGCCAGCCTTCGTACGTGTCACGCGGGTCGAAAATCCTGATTGCGTAAACATTGTGTCCCGATGCGAGAGTCTCCTTTATCATCCTGTCAAGGCTGTGCCACTCGCCTTCTTTCGTGCCGGGGTCCCTGAATATGTCGATGGGATTCGCCGGGCCGTAGTAGGCGAAGTACGCCGCGGTTTCCGTCTTGTAATCGGCGTCGTTGAACAGCCACACGTAGTCGTCCCAGCCGTGGCCGGGGCTTAGCAGGAAGTCGCCGCTCTTGAGGAAGCCCGCGACGAATTCCGCGCGTCCGTAGCCTCGGTCCTCGAAATGCAGCGGCATGACCATGCGGAAGAAATTGTTCGCGGCCAGCGCCAGCAGCACGACGAGCGCGACCGCGTATTTTTTCGACGGGCGCGACGCGCCGGCCTTCTCATGCCACGCGGCCAGGACTCCGCCGACCGCTAGCGCCAGCGGCGGGACAAGCCACAGCCACCGCTCGGCGTCCTTGGAGAAGAACTTCAGGCCGAGGCCGATGTACGGGACCGCTCCCACGGCCGCGGCGGCCAGGAAGGCGCGCACGCCGCGCGGCATGTATTTTTTCAGGCGGAACCCGGCGACTGCGAGGAAAATCAGCAGCGCGTAAATCGCGAGAACGCCCGCGGCGAGTTTCCACAGCGGCCCTTCCAGCAGGTCGTTGACGTAATATATTGCGCGGGCGAATCCGTAGAACGCGTCGCGGAGGTTCTCGGCGGTGAAGCCGTAAACGTAGCCGTGGTCCGACGAGCGTATCCAGCCGATAAGCCCGCCGGGCGCGCGGACGGACGGATCCTGCCGGATGATGTACGTGTTGTAAACAAAAGTGTACGCCGCCCAGACGAGAACAATCTGCGTTCCGACGGCGAGGACGGAGTTTCTTATTGCGATGCCCCATCGCCTTTTCTTTTCTCCGCCGTCGGAGGCCCACCTGCCGTAGATTAGCATGAGCGCGCAGGCGAAGACGCACCACGCGATGTTGGTGATGTGGATGGTGGTCGAGAGGGCGGCGGCGGCGCCCGCGAGAAGCGGCCAGAGCGCGGAGGCGCGCCTGCCCGCGATAAGAAGCAGCCAGAGCGACAGCATCAGGATCGCCATGGAAAGCGCGTAAGGCTTGACGAAGTAGGTCGCTTCCGTCCAGTAGCCGAAGGATGTGGCGAGCGCGGCCGTCAGGAATATCCGCAATTTCGGCGAGGCGAAGAGGCGCGCGGAGACAAAATAGAAAAAGAAAACGCCGAGCGCGCCGGCGAGCGCGCTGAGGATTTGCAGGGGAAAGACGACGTTGCCGTGGTAGCCGAAATCCTGCGCGAGTTGCCAGACGTTCCTGCAAACATTTCCGTAGAAAAGGTGGCCGGGAAAGAAGGTATATTCGAGCGAATATTCGCGGACCGCTTTGGCGAAGTGCGGGCCGTCGGGGTGCACAACGCGGGCGAGGGTGGCGAGGTAGAGGAGTGTCGCCGCGACAAGCACGGCGCAGCCTGTCAGCGCCACGGACATCGCGCCGCTGGCTTTTTCGCGCGCGCTATTGCCGGCCGGTTTGGACAAATCAGTTGTCATTGGATCGGACGTCCAGGTTGAGTTCCCTCATTTTGTGCTGGAGGCTCTGGCGGTGCATGCCGAGCGCGCGCGCGGTGCGCGATATATTGTCGCCGTTTTCCCGCAGTTTTTCCCTGATGAAGCGGCGCTCGAAGTCCTCGATGGCCGCCTTTTTGATGTCCTGGTACGTCCCGCCGGCCGCGCCTGAGACGGCGGAGCCGCCGCGGGAGGCCTCGAACTCGCGGCATACGTCGGCCTCATCGATACTGTCGCCGGGGCAAAGAAGCACGACCTTCTCAAGAAGGTTTTCGAGTTGGCGCACGTTGCCCGGCCACGGATAGGACACGAGCGCGCGGACCGCCTCCGGGGCGAGAGACGGCGCGGGGCGATGGTGCCGTTCGGCGAAGATGTTTATGAAGTGCTGCGCCAGCAGCGGGATGTCCTGCGACCGCTCGCGGAGCGGAGGGATGGTTACGTCCACGACCTTCAGGCGGTAGAAGAGGTCTTCGCGGAAATTTCCCTTTGCGATTTCCCGCGCGAGGTCCTTGTTGGAGGCGCTTATCACGCGGACGTCAACGGTGACGGTTTTGTTGCCGCCGAGTTTCGGGAACCGTTTATCCTCCAGGACGCGCAGGATTTTGGCTTGAGTGTTGGGGGACATGTCGCTGATTTCGTCGAAGAAGATAGTTCCGCCGTCGGCGGCGACGAATTTTCCGTCGCGCGAGGCGACCGCGCCGGTGAAAGCGCCTTTCTCGTAGCCGAACAGTTCGCTCTCTATGAGATTTTCCGGCAGGGCGGCGCTGTTGATGCAGACGAAGGGGCCGTTTTTCCTGGGGCTTCTGCGGTGGATTTCGCGCGCGACGAGTTCCTTGCCGGTGCCGGACTCGCCCTGGATGAGGACTGCGACGTCCGCGGCGGCTATGCGTTCTATGGTCTGGAAGACGCGCTTCATCGCCTCGCTTTCGGCGATAAGCGCGCCGAAACGGGTCATGTTCGCCAGGCGGCGCTGGAGAAGGAGGTTCTCGCGGCGGAGTTGGATTTTTTCCAGCGCGTTCTTGATGGTCAGGCGCAGTTCGTCCACCTCGAAGGGCTTGGTCATGTAATCGTACGCGCCCTTTTTCATGGCTTCCACGGCGATGCGCTCGGAGCCGTGGGCGGTGAGCATGATTACGAGCGGCGGGTTTTCGAGCGACATTATTTTTTCGAGCGCCTCCATGCCGTCCATCACCGGCATGTTGATGTCGAGGAGCACGGCGTCGGGGGATTCCGCGGGGATGGCGGCGAGGGCGGCCTTGCCGTTCCCCGCCTCGCACACGATGTGGCCGACGTGTTCGAGCGCCTTGCGCAGGCCGTAGCGTGCGGAGGCTTCGTCATCGACTACGAGAATTTTCGCCGGCTGGTTGTTTTCTTCCATGGTTATTTTCCGGGCACGTGGGTCTGGCCCCCTTGTCTAGCCGGGCGCTTTTCGGCGCGCGGCGCGACTGCGACGAACGGCAGTTTGATGACAAATCTGGCTCCGCGGTCGTTGTGGACGCTGATGGCGCCGCCGAGGTCGGCGACCTTCTGGCTGACTATCGCGAGGCCGAGGCCCGTGCCTTCCGATTTGGTGGTGAAGAACGGCTCGAAGATGCGGTCCATCTTGTCCGGGTCGATTCCGGGGCCGTTGTCGGCGACGACGATTTGGAGTCGGCGGCCCTCGTCCTTGCCGTAGTCGGAGGCGTTTCCGCCGATGATTGAGGCGGCGACGGCCACGCGGCCCTTGCCTTCCATCGCCTGGATGCCGTTGAGTATCAGGTTGAACAGGATTTCCTTGAGCGCTTCGACGTTCAAACGCATGGGCGGGATTTCGGGGTCCATGCAGATGTCGATTTCCACCTGCTTGCGCGCGGCTTCGTGGCGCAGGACCGTGGTGACGCTGTCCACGATGTCGGCGAGGTCGACGGGGACTTCGGGCGTTTTGGACGGCCGGGCGAATTCGAGCAGGCGGTTTACGACTTTGTTGAGCCTGTCTATCTCCGAGCAGATCATGGAGAGGTCTTTCTGGAGCGGGCTGTCCTTCGGGAGGTCTTCCTGTGCGACCTGCGCGATGGTCTTGATTGCGCTGAGGGGATTTTTCACTTCGTGGGCGACGCTGGCGGAGAGGCGGCCAAGGCTGAGGAGTTTTTCGCTCTCCAGCATTTTCTGGCGGAGGTTGACCTTGTCGTCGATGAGCATCATGTTTTCGACGCTGGTGGCGATTTGGCTGGCGAGTATGCCGAGGACTTCGATTTCTCCGGGCGCGAAGTTGCCCGTGGCGCTTTTGCCGACGCCGAGCAGGCCGATGATGTCGCCTCCGCGGGCGAGCGGGAAGACGAGTTGGCAGCGGAGGGAGCGCATTTCCTCGATGAGTTGCGGATTTCGCGCGGCGAGGATGTCTATGAATTTGCGCCTGCCGCCGGCGAGGAAGGAGAGGATTGTGCCGGTGGCGACGCGGTCCGTGCGCAGGAGGTTGGACGCGTGTATTTCCGGCGCGCCATGCGCGACGGGGCGCCTGTAAACGAGCAGGACCGCGCGCGAGACGCTGAAGGCCTGCTTTACGCCCTCTGCGACGAAGTCGAACATCTGGGAGAGGGTGAAGATTGACGGGGCGTTGAGTTGTTCGCTGATTTCGGCGAGGCGTTTTCTGTGCAGGTCTTCCCTGCGGGTGACGACCCTGGCGAGGGCGCGGTGAACGAGGGCGTGCGCGGGCTGGATGAAGGCGACGATAACGGCAACGAGGGCTACCTCTACGAGGATGAGGTTTATCCTGAGGACTTTTTCGATCCACGGGGCGGCGAGGTTGAAGCCCTGGAGGCAGATGACGGCTGAGAGGAGGGCGAAGCCGACGTAGAGCGGTTTTTTCCAGAGGTTTAGCGACATGTAGTTGTAGCGGTAGGCGTAGGCGGCCAGGATCATGCCGGGTCCGAGCGCGGCAAGGAGGGCGAAGACTTTAAGCGCCCTGCTGGTGGAGGGTTCCACGTAAGTGCCGGGGAGGGCGAAGGCCAGGACGATGCAGGCGGAAAGAATTATGGCCATCGCCGTATTCATAAGCCAAAACGCCCTGTAAAACGTTCTATAGTATAGTTTATCCTCACGTAAGCGCCGGCGCGTGATAATTATGCGCGTGAAAAGCGTGCAGGCGATGCTCGCTATGAGGAGATAGCCTAAATAGGGTATGAGGTAGCGGAGGTCGCGGGCGATGAAGGTTGTTTCGCTGTTGGCGATTTCGAAGATTCGCTCGGAGCCTGCGAGCACGGTGGCGCGGCGGGTGAGCATCCAGGCGCTGTCGCCGTGGAAAAGGAAGATTATCGAGGGCAGAAAGAACGTGAGCGGCAGGTAGAAGAGCGCGAGCGCGACGGAGCCGAGAAGCGTGAGGACGGAGCCGCGGATTTGCGGGGACATGCCGGGGTCGCTTTCGATGATGCTGGCGCGGGCGGCCCTTACGGGGAGTTGCGCGGCGACGGTATGGACGAGAAGCGGCGGGGCAACAAGCATGCCCAGGCCGCTGATAAGGTCGAAAATTTTAAAGAAAGGCCACTGCGCGACCTCGGCGGGGCCGCGCGCGTTGAAAAGGAGTTCGCAGAAGAATGTGAGAGAGTTGCCCACAAGCCACATGGCAAGGGCGGCGAAAAGGCATATCATCGCCGTTTCGCCTCTCATTCGCAGCCTTCTTCGCAAGAGGGCCGAGAGGAGCGAGATGTACAGCATTAGCCCCAGCGTAAAGCCGAGGAGGCCGAAGAGTCTGTAAGCCGTCATAACGAGGTCAATTATAGGTCGGCGGCGGGAATTGTCAATCAGGGGGGCGCAGAGAATTCATTGCAGGGGTATGAGGTGGCGGGGAATTCGACGAGTTGAACGCAAGTTACGGTGTTGATTTGACGATGGAAAGTGCTGAGAAAGAAATATCATTTGCGATGCAAAAAGAGCCGCACAGTCTCCCCTGTCAACCACAGGGGCTATTGTGCATTTACGCGAGGCGCGCCTGACGGGGCGGCCGCGATTTGACTTGTGGAATCATGGCTGATAGAATGACGAGACATGGAGAGGGGCTTTGCCGCCGGATGGCGGCGGGCGCTTCTCCTGTTTTGTTGGAGCATTTTGCCGGCGGCATCAGTCAAAGGGTTTTCACGGACAGTAGTGTGATTTCTTGGGTGCAATGAATCCTGCAACGGGCACATCAGTAACGTACACGGAAACGAACAGGCTGAGTCCCTACAAGATAGCGGAGATCGCCGTCATAGGTGCTCTGCTTGCGGCGATATACACCTTTTTCGGGACGTTTGAGCATTTGTGGATGGACTGGAACAGCCCGTCGATAGACCGGACGTACAACATGGTCATACCGGTCTTTTCGGTAGTCTTCGTGTGGCTGAAGTGGAAGAGGATAAAGGCGGCCCCGATAAAGGCGACGTTCTGGGGGCTGCCGATGGTCCTGTTCGGGATGGGGACGAGGCTGTTAGCGGAGCCGGGGCAGGTGAACTTTGTGAAATACACTTCGCTGATTTTTCTGCTGGGCGGGGCGGTATGGATGATATTCGGCAACAGGATGTTCAAGGAGTTGCTGTTCCCGATAGCGTTCCTGATTTTCATGATGCCCGTGCCGGACCCGATTTACCAGCGGATGAGCGTGCCCCTGATGGACTTCGCGGCGAAGGCGGGATTCGCCGTGACGCGCCTGGTAGGGGTTGATGCGATCCTCGGCGGGCGCAAGATAACGATTCTGGCGGCGGGCGCGCTGAAGGAAGACCTGCCGATGAGCGTGGCGGAGGCGTGCAGCGGGATGAAGTCGCTGGTTACGCTGGGCGCGGTCGCGGTGGCGTTCGCCTACATTACGCGGCGGGACCTGCTGACGCGGATAATCATATCGCTCTCCTCCATACCGATAGCGATAGTGATGAACATGCTGCGGGTCGGCGGCGTGGGAGTGCTGGCGGTGAGGCTTGGCCCGGAAGCGGCCGGAGGCTTCATTCACGAGGCGCAAGGGGCGGTGTTCTACATTGTCGAGATTGTTCTGCTGTTCCTCGCCGGGTCGCTGATTTCATGGATATTCGGCAAGCCCACCGTGGAATGGGGCCGCGCGGATGCGCCGGACAATCCCGGCGGCGCCTCTTATCCTTACAGCACTCGCATCAGCGCGCCGGCGGTCACGTGCATGGTGGTGCTGGCGATTATGTTCCCTGCGCTGTCCCTGTACCATGACAGGGTGAAGCATCTTTCCGCGGGGCTGGAGCCGAAGATATCGCTGGACAAGTTTACGAATTCGCAAAGGGAATATTACGAGCACGGGATGCTGAAGGCATATTTCCACATGCTGGGCCGCGACAAGACCGCCGGGATAGATACGGATCTTTCCTCCGGCGATGTGCAGTACGTGGGAATTGAGGAGGAAATCGGAAACGAAGAGTTGAAGACGGCGGAGACTGACGAGTACGTAAACATCGTTTATTACGAGTGTCCCAAGGGCGTTAACCCGCGGGACGTGGAGAAAACCAGCAATTACATGCTCGGCTATGTCGCCTTCCACAAGAGCGCCTCCAACGGCGTAAACAGGGGCGGAGTACATTACCCGGACCAGTGCTATCCGGGAAACGGCTACACGACGGCCGCGACGGGAATTGTGCGTATTGACACGCCTGGCTACTGCGGCGGCGCGGCGGATATGAGCCGCTCGATTTTCTACGACGAGAAGGGTTACTGGATACTTGTGTACTATCACATGAACAACAACGGCCGGGCCATTGTGGACAGGAGCACGGGGAAGATAGACAATTTCTTCAAACTGCTGCTGGGCCAGCGCGCCGGCTTTTTGGCGCAGGTGCAGTTTTACACCGTTATCGGGCACGGCAACTCACAGCCCGGCGGCATATCGGAAGATAAGATAAAGAGCGCCGAAGAGCGCCTGAAAAGGTTCTGCCCGTTGTTCCTTGAGAAACTGGGCAGGTACCTGCCGGATCCGGTGAAATAAGCGGCGAAGGCCGTAATGACAGTAATGATAGACCCATTGATTCTTTAGTTACGAGGAGCAACTTCAAATGAAAAAGGGCACAGGAATCATACTCAGGCTTGTGATAGTTTTGGTGATCCTGACGGTGTTTGCCGGCGCGGTATTGTTTGTCTGGAGGGGTCTGAGGCCCAATTATTACAAAATCACCGCGCAAGGTATTGCCTATCTCGACAGCGCCGATAAGGAATTCAAAAGCGGCGATACCTCCAAGGCATGGGATGACCTCAACAAGGCCAAGGAATGCTTCAACAAAGTCACAAAGAACGACGCGACGCGCTACAAGGCGTTCTACGGACTTGGCCACGCCTATCTCATGGAGGCGGAAAACAGCCTCGACTCGCCGGACAAGGCGCACGATGCCCTGCTCGAAGCGGAAAAGTCACTCAAAACCGTTGTTATCCAATTTGGCGGGAGGTGGCACCTGCCCTCGGTGATTGATCTGTGCAAGATTTACGACCAGTATTTGGTCAATCCCGAGTACCTGCGTCAGGTCGCTGAGCAGGGCGTAACGGGCCAGCAGGAACATCCGATCGGGGAGGACGACCCGGATTATAAAAAACTTGTGGCAATGCGCGTGCAACTCCATTACTACCTCGCCAAGAGCACGTTGCGCGTGGCGCAGGACAGGGTGTTCGGCCTTATCTACGGGATGATTGATGTGCCGAATGAACAGGACAAGAAACTTGACTATGCCCAGGCCGCGCTTGACCTCAAGGAGGCCGAGAAGGAATTTCTGGAAGTGAAGAAGGCCGCAGACGAGAAACTGCCGCTGCCGGAGGACCTCACCATCGCGCAGATTTACGGCAACATGGGAGAGATAGAACTGCACCTGCTGGACTGCTACTGGCGCATATACGAGCCTCCTGGAGTTGAATTCACCGACCCCGACCCGGACAAGGTCAAACGGAGAAGGGATGTCTACAGCGACCTCGGCATCCTCACAGACGTGGAAAACAAGACCTTCAGGAAGCTCTCTGACATCCGCAAGGAAATCGCCGAGAAGACCACGAATGCCAGCGTCGATAATCCCGTCGACGACAAGACAATCAACTACTTCGACCTGGCCCGCAAAGCCGCTGAAGACGCCGTGAAAAACGCCGCCTCGGACAGCGATGCGGAGAAGGCGAAGGCCGCGCTGGAAAACACTCTTCTGAATATCGGGAGGAACGAGTGTCTTTACGGCATAGTCCCGCCCGACTGGAAGCAGGAGGATCCCCGCCCCGGCGAGAACTTCCTTGATGAAATCCTGAAGAGCCAGTCCGTCGCCAAGACCGACACATTCTACATACAGTACGCCGACATTCTGCAGACCATCGGCAAGCCGCAGCGGGCGCAGGACATCCTGGGGCAGGGAATTGCCGCATTGAACACGCCGAATCTCTACATGGCGCTGGGCCGTTTCTTTGCTTCGCAGGGCAAGTTCTTGGAGGCCAAAGCCCAGTTTGAGACGGCGCTGGCGGCCGACAAGGAGAGCGAAGCAACCCACTATTATATGGCCGACCTGCTGGTCATAATGTCTGAGAGCGGCAACAAGACCTATCTGAAGGACGCGGCGGCCCACGTGGCTTGGCTTGTCGCCAAGTCCCCCGATAGCGTAAATTATCTGACGCTTGAGGGAAGGCTGCACATGCAGACACCGTCCGAATATGGCCAGGCCGAGGAGGTTTTTAACAAGATGTACGAGATGAGCGGCCGGGCCCATTTCCAGGGCGCGTACATGCTGGGCCTCTTATACAAGCGGCAGGGCAATATGCGGCAGGCCGAGGAGAAACTTATCGAGGCCAAAAGCGTGCCCCTAGGGTCCTTCACAGCGGCGGTCTATACGAGCCTTGCCGGCATCTACGTGGACAGCGATCCCAGGCGCGCACTCGATCTCTGCGAGGAGTACATCAAGAGCGCCCGCAATCAGCGCGGGCTCGCAGAGGCGTCCGTGCTCTTGTTGAAGGCCCAGTGCCAGGCCGCCCTCGGTCAGAAGGACGAAGCCAAGAAGACCTATGATGAACTTATAGGGCGCGGCAATATGACGGCCAGATTGAACAAAGGTTACATGCTGCTGAATGGCTTTACTAGGTCTGATGACATAAACATGGCCGAGTACGAGTTTAACCACATCATTAATTCGGAGGCAAGCCGGCCTCCACTGCAAAAAACGCTTGGGGCGTATTACGGCCTCGCCCAGTGCAGGCTCAGAGAGCAGGGAAGCGGCGTACAAGGGGCGCTCAAGGTTCTGGAAAAAGACATGGCGCCCATCGTGGCTGAATTGAAGGCGGGCATGGCAAACGGCGCCCCCGATGAGCAGCAGGATGCAAAGGAGAAGTACAAACGGTACTTGATCGAGGAATTTGACCTTTGCATGAAGGCCGTTCCTCCGGATCCAGACAAATTGCACGGCATCGCGGCCGAACTGCAAGCCGTGGCGCCCAACGACCCCGAAACGTTCCAGCGTCAACTGAGCGCGGCAAGCGTAACAAGTTTTGATCCTGATAAGGAAGAAAGCGTCGTGGAGAAGCAAATAGCCGATGCTTCCAGCGACGACGCGAAACAGGGCATACGGCGCGACTATGCGCAAGCGCTTCTCGCCGCGGATCGCATGGACAAGGCGGAGAAATGGTTTCAGGAAGTCCTCAAGAATGATCCGAAAGATTTTGTCGCAAACCGCGGCCTTGCGCTGGTGTACATCGGCAAGGCCAAGTATGACGACGCGGACAATTGCATTAAGGCGCTGGAGCAGGCGCTGCCCGGAGATCCGCAGGTTATCATCGTCCGCTGCCAGTTGGACGCCGCGCGTACGCCGGATGTCGCCGGGAAAATATCCGTTATAAAATCCGCGGTCGAAAAGCATCCCGATATTCCGCAACTTCATTTTGTGCTGGCGCAGGCTTACGAAGAGGCCGCCAAGGCGGGGGGGGGGCAGGGCGATCCCGCTGATAATCTCCAACTGGCAATCGGCGAGTACCAGTCGGTCTTTGAAAGGAGCGGAGGGGGCAACGTCTCGCTGGGCGTGAGCCTGGCTATCGCGCGCCTTAACCTCGCCAGGATGCAGTTAAACATGCGCAACCGCAGCGCAGCGAACCAAAACTACCAGGCCTGCCTCAACATCGTTGACCTCTTGAATCAGACCTTTCCTGATAACAGCGAGTACATGAAATGGCGGGCTGAATGCATGAGCGCCCTGGCGAAAGACGCCAAGGGGATAGGTACGGCAATATCGTGGTATGAGAAGGCAAAAGACGGCAAACTCAAGGAACTGGCCCTGGCGGAAGGCAAAGGTGACGCCGGAATGGCCAAACGGCTCAAAAGCGACCTGTATTCCATTTATAATAACCTCGTTGGACTGCTTACCGCTACCGGCGATACTAAGCTGGCAAGGACATACACCGGTGAAATGGGCAAATACGCCTCTGAGCCCCGCGACAGGCTCGCCGTTTTGCTGGTCGGCGCGAGGATCCCCGAAAACGAAAAGAAGTACGGCGAAGCCGAAAAAGTTTACCAGGATGCCTTGAAGAACCAGGAAATTACCAATGACAAGGACGTGCACATCGAATTGATCCGGCAATTTGCCCTCTACTACAGCCGCAGGGCTGATAACGCGTCGTCCGATGAAGACAAGAAAAAGTTCACCGATCTCCAGATGAAAGCAATCGACGACGGCCTCGCGCTTTATGCGGATTCCCCGATACTTGCCGTCGCCAAGGTCGAAGTGCTTTGGAAAAGCGGCGAGCAGGCCGAGGCCCTTAAACTACTGCAGAAGACCCGGGAGGAGGATGAGAAAAAAGACAGGAAGGACAGGAACCCCAACCTTTATATTGCGCTTGCCATGTTGCTCGAAAGCATGGCCCGCACGCCGGAAGATTGGGACGCCGCCGAACAATGCATGCAGGAAGGCATTGACCTGGTGCCCGGACAGCCGCAGGTATACATGAACCTCATGAACCTGTACCTCCGCCACCTGGATGTTTTCAAGGCCAAAGCCGAAAACTTTGTCGCGGACCTCCTGCAGAAATCGCCGGACAGTTCGCTTTTCATCACCTTCAAGGCGCAGCTGCTCGCGGCGACCGGCGATATGGAAGGAGCGATTGCGCAGTACCGGCAGGCAACCGAAAAAGATCCGACAAATGAGAGCGCCTACATCGGATGGAAGGATGTAATCCTCCAAAAATCGCCGGACGCCGTCAAGGACGCCATTGCAGTCCTGAAGAAAGGGCTGGAAAAGATACCGGCGAGCGTCACCATAAAGGACACGATTGGATTGCTCAGCATGAATACGGCTCCTGATTACGCGAAGGAACTTTTCCAGAGCGTGCTTGACGTCAACAACAAGGATTCGCGTGCCCTCCAGGGCATGGCATATCTCGCTTCTATGGAACTGGCGAATCCCGAAGTTCCTTACAGTACCGCGCTTAAGGAAGCAGAAAGCGCCATAGGCGAAAACCTCTACAGGTCCTACCCGGATGATGTTGTGGCGCAGCGGCTCATGGGCATGCTGTCCGCGCACCGAGGAGACGCTTCCAGCGCGGCGGATTACTTCAAGGGGGCCTATTCCACCGGAAAGGATGCTCCCAGCCTCTCCGCGCTCTCGCATCTCGAGCTTGACAGGCGGACGGTGAAGATGGATTACGCGGGGCTGAAAGCCTGGGCCATGAGCCTGCGCAAATGGAGAGACGACGCGGCCCTGCAGGTTTTCGTGGGCCGATGCAGCATGAAGGCCGGCGAGGACGGGGCGGACGATACTTTCAAGACCGCCGCCGCCCTGACAAACGATGCGTGGGCTGTCCCCTACGTGTTCATGGACGTTTACTACCTTGACAGGGCAAAGACTTCTTCCGCGGATGCGGCGTTTGAAGAATGCGTAAAACGCCTCTCAAAAAACGCGGGTGAGACGAATGCCTACGCGATGGCTTACGTCGAAGCCGGTCATCCGGAACGCGCCATCCAACTCCTTGAACGCGCGGCGGCCTCCGCGGACGACGCTGGCCGTTGGCAACTCGACGCCCTGCGCGCATACATTTATCTCACCGAGATGAACGACGCCGCGCAAGCCAAAGAGATCGCGCGGAAAGTTCTGGACGCCGCCGGAGACAAAGGCCCGGCCGCCGCCCTTTGCGTCATCGGCAAGATCCTGTGCGACGCCGGCGATTTGGACGGCGGCATCGCGCAACTGGATAAGGCCATCGCGGCGGACGTTACCGATCCGCGCCCCCGCATTGCCATGGCGGAGGCGCGTTATGCCAAGTATAAGGCCGCCACGGAAAGCGTCACCACCGCGAGAACCTACGCCCTCACCGCGATTCAGGACGCCGTCAGGATGGACCCGTACGGCTTCACGATGGTAAGGCCATATCTCTTGCTGGGCGATGTCTATTTCGATAACGGGCAGAAGAAGGAAGCAAGCGACGCCTATAAGAGGTACATTGAACTGGGAGGGAACGAACGCCTGGACGAGATTAACAAGCGGATAATTCCCTGACATCATTCCGAAATGGGGCAAACTCGGCGTATTGCCTCCAAAGAAGCGAATCAGCAAGGGGGACGCTTGCGTCCCCCTTGTGTTTTGTAGTACGATAGGCTTTCGGAAATTTGTGGACGGATTCATTCCCGCAAAAAAGTTCAGAATGATGACGAACATGCTCGAAAACGCAACACCAGCCCAGGCCGCGGCGATTGAACACCGCGACGGACCGCTCATGATACTCGCCGGCGCCGGCTCCGGGAAAACCCTCGCAATCACGGCGCGCATTGCCCGGCTCATCGGGCAGGGCGTGAAACCTTACAACATCCTCGCCATCACCTTCACCAACAAGGCCGCCAGCGAGATGAGAGAGCGCGTCGAGGCGCTCGTCGGAAAGACAGACGCGTGGATTTCCACATTCCATGCCATGTGCGCCCGCATACTGCGCGCCCACGCGGACAAAATCGGCTTCACGCGAGACTTCACGATTTACGACTCCGACGACACGCGCGCCTGCATAAAGTCCGTCATGGAAGAGATGCGCCTCGGCCTCACGACCCTCAGCCCCCGCGGCTGCGCGGAAATCATCAGCACCGCGAAGCGCAAGATGCTCCCGCCGGAGCAGTTCGCCGCCGGCGCTTTCGGCCCCATCGAAAAGGCCGCCGCGAAGGTCTACGCCAAGTATGAGCAGGCGCTGCACTCGAAGAACTGCATGGACTTCGACGATCTGCTGCTTTTTGCGCACAGACTTCTGAACGAGCGCCCGGATGTCCTGCGGAAATACGCGGAGCGGTTTAAATACATCTCCGTTGACGAATTTCAGGACACGAACTCGCTCCAGTACATGCTCGCGCGGCAACTCGCCTGCAAGCACAAGAACATCTGCGTCGTCGGCGACCCGGACCAGACAATCTACACCTGGCGCGGCGCGACGCTGCGGAACGTTTTCGATTTCGAGCGCGATTTCCCCGGCGCGAAGGTCGTGCTCCTGGAGCAGAACTTCCGCTCGACGAAAAAAATCCTCCGCGCCGCCTCCTCTCTCATCAGCCACAACGAAGAACGAAAGGAGAAACGCCTCGTCACGAACAACCCGGAAGGCGAGAACATAATCCTTCTGGAAGCGGATGACGAACTGGCCGAGGCGGAGCACATCGTGCGGCTTGTCAGGGAATTCCGGGACGAGGGATTCGCGCTGCACGACGTCGCGGTGCTCTATCGCGTCAACGCGCAGTCGCGCCCGATTGAAGAGGCGCTCTTACAGGAGGGCGTCCCTTACGCCCTCGTGGGGGCCGTTGAATTTTACCGCCGCAAGGAAATCAAGGACATCCTGGCGTATTTGAGGCTTGTGGTGAATCCCGCCGACATCGTGAGTTTTATGCGGGTCGTCAATATCCCGCCCCGGGGCATCGGCGCGGTGACGGTCGGGAAAATCTCCGATGCCGCGTCGCGCGAAGGCATCACGCTGGCGGACGTGGCGGCGGGCAAGTCAAAGTCGGCGTCCTTTTTCCCCAAGCAGGCGCAGGCGATGAAGGAATTCGCGGACGTCATCGAGAAAATCCGCGCCGTTCAGGGCAAGCCGGTCGCGGAAATGGCGATGGAGGCAGTGCGCCTGTCCGGCTACCAGGCGGATATCGAGAAGAACAAGGACGAGCGGACGGAAGACCGAATCGCAAACATCGACCAGTTGATAAACGCCGCCGCCGAGTATGACCGCGGCGAACCGCAGGGCGGTCTTCAGGGTTTCCTCGAGCACGTGGCCCTGGTTTCCGACGTTGACCAGTGGGACGAAAAGGCGGACAAGGTTACGCTCATGACCCTGCATTCCTCGAAGGGGCTGGAATTCCCCGTGGTGATAGTGTCCGGCCTCGAAGAGGGCCTCCTGCCGCACATATTGACGATGGAAAGGTCGGGGGATACTGAGGAGGAGAGGCGGCTCTGTTTCGTGGGCATGACCAGGGCGATGAAGCGACTGGTCCTTACGTACGCGAACCGGCGCGCCGCGGCTGGAAGATACGCCGACCGCCTGCCCTCGCGCTTCCTGAGCGAGATTCCGTCCGATGTGCTCTCAATGCGCAGGCCGCTGACGACGCGCCCGCCGGGCGGCAGGATGTTCCGAACCGCAGGTCGAAGGGATTATGGCGATGATGAGTTCGCCGATAAGACTCAGGAACCGGCGCAATCACCCGAATTGCTGCCGAGCGACATACGGTTCAAGCCGGGCGAGCGCGTGCGGCACGGGCATTTCGGCGCGGGCAAAATCCTGAGCGTGCAAAAGCGCGGGAAACTGACGCACGCCAGAATTTTCTTCGACGAGGCCGGTGAGCGCACGGTCGTCCTCGAATACGCAAACCTCGAGAGGCTTGAGGACTGAGGAAATGAGGCCTGGGGACTGATCGATTCTGTTCGAGTCTTTGCTCACGCCCCAAGTCTCGCTTCCCGCCGGAGGCGGGCAAGCCTCAAACCCACTTTGACCCTTGACCTTTCACCTTTGACCTTATTAGGGGCGGCATGGTAGAATTTTCGGCATGGTAGTAATCATCGTAACAGAACAGGGCCAGGACAAGCAGTACCGGCTCCCGCACAACTTCATCACCATCGGTCGTGCGGCGGACAATCTTATCGCCATAAACGACACCAAGTCTTCGCGCCATCACTGCGTCATCGAGAAGAGGGGCGATGCGTATCTCCTGCGCGACCTTGACAGCCAGAACGGCACGCTGCTCAACGGCTCGCGCATTTACGAGGCGGACCTCAAGTCCGGCGACACGATCAACATCGGCCTTACCAATCTTTCCTTCGAAATAAAGGCCGACACCGACGTGGCCCTCATGGAGAGGACCGCGGTCATCGACCACTACGACATCATCCGCCAGAACGAGAACCTTCAGAAACTCCTGAACGTCGCGCTTGAAGTAACGCGGCAACTGGACGTGAAGAAACTTCTGGCGACGATCCTCGACAGCGCCATCGAAGTTACCGGCGCGGAGCGCGGCTTCGTCATCATCGAGGAAGACGAGGTGATGAAGGTCAGGGTCGCGCGGAACATCCAGAAGGAGGAAATAGAGAAGGCCCAGCAGGAGATAAGCCTCAGCGTCATCAAGGAAGTCCGCAAGAAAGGCGTCCCCGTGATGACCGACAACGCCTCCGCGGACGCGCGTTTCCAGGACGCCGCAAGCGTCCACGGCCTCAACCTCCGCTCCATCATTTGCATGCCGCTGAAGGTCCGCGATGAGGTCATGGGGCTTGTGTACCTCGACAACCGGCTTGAATCCGGCGCGTTCGCCGACGCCGACCTGAGAATCGTGCAGGCGTTCTGCAACCACGCCTCGATAGCGCTCGAGAACGCCCGGCTTTACGAGCGGGCCAAGCGGCAGAGCGACCAGGTGGCCGAGGTGAACAAGCAATTGGAGAGCACGGTCGCCGAGCAGACGCGGGAACTCGCCATCATCGAAAAGAGCGCGCCCGAAGGCGCCCACGGCATGCGCTACGACTACAGCAAAATCATCGGCAATAGCGCCCCCATGCAGGAGGTCTTCCGTCTGCTCGACCGCGTAACCGACACGCTGGTGCCTGTCGTGATACAGGGCGAAAGCGGCACGGGCAAGGAACTCGTCGCCCGCGCGATACATTTCAACGGGCCGCTGAAGAACAGGAAGTTCGTCTCCGAAAACTGCGCCGCCATGCCGGACACGCTTCTGGAGAGCGAACTCTTCGGGCACGTGAAGGGCGCTTTCACCGGCGCGGACAGGGACCGCAAAGGCCTGTTTGAGATTGCGGACGGCGGGACGCTGTTCCTCGATGAAGTCTCCTCGATGAGCCCGGAGATGCAGGCGAAACTTCTGCGCGTTCTGCAGGAGGGCGAGATAAGGCCCGTCGGCGGAGGGGATGTCGTGAAGGTGAAGGTGCGCATAATCGCTACGAGCAACAAGGACTTAAAAAAGATGGTCGAGGAAAAACTTTTCCGTGAGGACCTGTACTACCGCCTTCACGTCGTGACTGTGGACCTGCCGCCGCTGCGCAGCCGGCGCGAGGACATCCCGATGCTGATAGACCACTTCCTTTCGCGGATCGCCGCGGAAACTCATGAGCCGAAGCGCCGCGTGGACCGCAAGTGCATTGCGCTGATGACGGAGTACGACTGGCCTGGGAACGTGCGGGAGTTGGAGAACGAGGTCCGGCGGCTTGTGGCGCTGAGCCGCGACACGATTACGCCGCCCCTGCTGAGCGAGGCGATAAGGGTCGGCATGCCGAAGACCGCGGCCGCCGCGGCTATCGATCCCGAAGAGGTCGAAGCCAAGGGCCTCAAGGCGGTGGTGCAGGACACGACTGCGGCGATTGAGAAGGCCCTGATTGGGGACATGCTTGAGAAGACGCACGGCAAAAAGATAGAGGCCGCGCGGCGGCTGGGGATTTCACGCCCGACGCTGGACGCGAAGATGGAGGCTTACGGAATCAAGGCGGAATAACCTGTATTTCTCACGCGAAGTTCAAATTTGTCGCTTACTGTGCGCCGGCGGGGACAGTCCCCATCTACGAACTGGCCGCTCCGCGCCTGCGTTCCGTAATGGGGACAGTCCCCCCTGGTGAGAAACGCGGAATAACCCGCATCAATGCCTTTCTTTTCCCTTTTCCCTGCTAAGTAACTCCAAGAATGTTTCTTGCGCCGTGTGAAAGCCGACGGTGACTGGCACAATTACGGAGCGCAGCCCCGATATTCCTTATGTTTCATATAGATGAAAGATCGGGGCCCGCTCGTAGATTGTGCCTGTCATCCGGCGAGGGCGAAAACTTGTTTGGAATTACCTAGTGGCGGCCTGGAGCAATTCCCTGATCATCATGTTGGAAATGAACTGTATGTAATTGCTTTCGCGCAGGTACTGCTCCCTGCCGGCCGCGGAATCGTCGCCGGAGCGCGTGACCGCGTATTTCTCAAGTGCGTTCTTGACCGCGTCCTGCCTGCTGTCGAAAATTTTCTCCACCCGGATCGCCAGCACCTGCCCGGTTTCTTCCCGCCTCCTGACGATCGGCTCGCCCGTCTGCGCGAGCAGTTCGAGGTCGGAGAACCTTGGCGCTTCCGATGTGCGCGTCCGGATGAGCGTGAGGGTTATGCCGATGCGCGGGACGTAGGGGTCGTACTCCGTGATGCTGCCGATTATAACGGCGTCGACGTCGAGGTCGTTTGCGAGGTCTTCGGACTCGTTGCCGTTGAGGGGGGCGCCGCCCTGCGGCGGCACGGAGGCCTGCCTGTATGCGCGGACCACCTCGAAGCCGGGGAACTGCGCGAGTTCCGAGGCGAGCGCCTCGGCGTAACTGAGCGAGCGGTCGAGCGGCACGGGCTGCATCGCCTCGTCGGTCGCAAAAGGCGTAACGGCGACCTTCTTGATGTCCGGGAAAGGATTCGGCGGGTTTTTGCCGATCGCCTCATACCTTGCGCTTCTGAAGATGTGCGCGCAGCCGCACGCGAGCGACATCACGAGAAGCGACAGGCAGAGCGCGAGCAGGTTGCGGTATGCGTTGGTGTGATGCTGCATGTCGATTTCCCCCTCATACGATTGCCGGGCAATCCGGCGACGTAGAAATCGTTAAGAATGAACCACAAAGACGCGAAGAACGCAAAGATTTTATGCTGCAATTGTTGATTCTTCTTATTAATTTTTCGTTCTTCGTTCTTCGTTCTTTGTTCCTGGTTTCCTGAAATCTGTGGGCCTCGCCCCGCCGGAGCGGGGCGGACCCACGAGCATCAATCGAAATCCCATCGTCCTTCCGCCGTAGTTTTCCGCTTTCGCCTCATTCCTGTATCTGGAACTTTGAACTGCTCAGGTTCCAGATGTTTGTCTGGTTGTCCTTGTCGGAGACGAAGAAAATCTTTTCCTCGCTGCCGATCTTGGCCCATGCCGGGTGCCAGTTCTTGCCGGGGCCTTCGGTGGCTTTGATTTCCCGCGAGCCGTCCGCGTTGACTATCCAGATGTCGTTCGCCTTGGTTATCGGCGAAATGGAATTAAGGCCGTCGGCGTTGCCGCATGCCGCGAAGGCGATGCGCGTGCCGTCCGGCGACCACGACGGATTTGTCGGCACCCAGGTATCGCCGCGGACTATTAGGGTCAGGTTCTTTCCCTCGGTGTCAATCGTGTAAATGTTGTACGACACCGTGCCGTTGTAATACGGGCGCTGGAAGAGGATGAGGTTCTTGGCCGGGTGCCACCTGGGGTTCATTCCCGGGCCGAGGTTCGTGAGGGTCTGCGTCTTAAGGTCCGCGATCCACATCTCCCAGTCGCCGTGCGGCGTGCGCGAGCAGTACACGATTTTCGTGCCGTCCGGAGACCATGACGGCGATATTTCATCCGCGGCGGACCTTGTTACCTGCCACAGCGAGCCGTTCTTGTCCGCCTGCATTATGAAAATGTCGTAGTTGCCGTTGCGGTCGGAGGCGAAGGCGATGTTCTTTCCGTCCGGCGAGAAGCACGGCTGGAGGTCATTGGACGGAGAGGTGGTTTTCTGGATAATCGCCTCGCCGTCGAGAGGCTTCAGGAAAATGTCCGCGTTGCCGGAGTGATTGTCGGAGACGTAAACCAGCAACTTGCCGTCGCGCGACACGTCGGGGTCGGCGTCAAAGCCCGTCTTGGAGAAAGTATTCTGCTGAAGCCCGGCGTAAAGCGCGGCGGTGGAGTACGGGGCGAACATCTTCGGGCTTATCTGCTCCGTTTCCGCGCTGCTTATGGCCGGATTCCTTACGGCGTTGTTTCTTTCCAGCAAGGTCAGGGAGCATCCCTGGGCGAGAATGAATATGCAGGCGATGAAAGCGAGGCTGATAACGGCGAAGTTTAATTGCTTGCGCACCTTTGACCTCCTAACAAGCATGAACGAGTTCTGGCCGCCTACAATGACAGCGCTTGAGTTACCATTTTATCGTCAATATCAACAGGCCGACTTTAACTAGGGCATGTAAGCAGGGGCGCGGGGGTCAGACCCCTCCCGTCCCCCGACCTTTCATTTGTAAGGATAGCGAGGAATGTCGGGGGACTCTTTGGCGTCTGACCCCCTTGTCTTGGGAATCTCCCGTCAAGACTTGGCAGGCAATATTCCGATAATTAAGAAGAGACTTGGCGTGGATTTTTCGAGGACGCAAGGCGGCGGGGGAACTGCCGTAAAAGTCGGGAGCCGGATTGAAGACAACCATCGTAAAAACTCTGCTTCTGGGCCTCTTGTGCGGCCTCTGGTGGGCGCCGGGGGACAGCACCAAAATACTCGCGGGCGATGAAGCGGGCATCGCCGCGGTGAGCGGCGACTCGGCCGGCGCATGGCAAACCTACAGGTTTGATTTCAACATCGATGTCAAGGCCAGCACGGAAAAGCCGGAATTCGTTCAGCCCTTCGGATGGGAAAGAGTTGTAACAAAGGCGGGCTCGCCGGATTTCGACCAGGGGCACTGCCGCGACAACATGGGCGAGGTCGTGCCTGATGAGGCATGGAAGAACTGGTACCTGAAACTCACGCTGGAGAGCGGCAAGATTTCCTACCAGACTTGCACATATCCCGGAGCGGGAGAAGGCGAGACCTTCATACCCGTCAGCGAGGCGAAATCATACAGGCTTGAGACCAAAATAAAGACTCAGGGCTTCGAGCAGCCGCTCAGGCCCACGGGCGCGTATGTTTCGATACTCTGGTTCGAAAAGCCGGCCAATGAAGCCGTCTGCCGCTATTCGGACGGAACGCCGATTATATTCACCACTCAACCGATTGCCCGCGACACCGGCGGCGAATGGCGCGAAGTCGGGTTGACGATGGACGCCGTGCCGCCCGGCGCGAAATACGCTAAAATCCGCTGCACGCTGGAAGGCAAGGGAATCCGCTCGGTGGCGATGTTCGACGACATCGTTCTGTCCGAAGGCCCGCATGTGGCGCTGGAGACGGGCCGCATGGTTCCGCTATATGCGGCGGGAGAGGAGATGCGGCTTACTTTCGTGCTGGACGGGCTGCGGAAGGGAAAGTATTCCGAGGAAATAACCACGGAAGCGCCGGGTTCCGGCGGCGGGCAATCAACGGAAATCGCTTCCTTTGACGTTGACAGCGAAACAAAATTGCAGCGGCCGTACACGGTTCAAGCGGGCGGGTTCGGCGTTTTCAGGCTGCGCTACGTTTTGAAGGACGCCGGCGGCAATGAAATCGCGCAGCGTTCCCTCGTCCTTGCCCGCGTGCCGAAGACGGGGAGAATGAAGTACGCGGAAAAGTACGGCGTTTGCTTCAACTACCATGACCATCCTTACGCGTTCGTCGGAAATTATATTTACGCCCTCGGCGCGGGCGTGATGAAAACGAGCCTGTGGTCTGACGCGGTCTCGGACGGGGCAAGCCCTCAGCAATTCCTTCGCTTTGCCGACGACCTGCGCCGGATGGGGATCCGTTCCGTGGGCGTGCTGGGGAAATCACCGGTTGCGCTGACGAAACGGATGGGTCTGACCATCCCGCTTGCGGGGAGGCCGCTGTTTGACCAGCCGAAGGGCGAAAGGAAGGACGCGCTTTGGGCGTTCCTCAAGGAAGACCTTTCCGCGTGGGCTGCTTTGCTGGACGGGGTGCAGATTGCGCCGGACGGCGACACGTCTTTCAACGGGCCGGTCGCGGACATCACGTCCGATTTCGCGGCGAGGATGCCCAGCCCGCTTGCTTCGGCGCGGTGCGCAATCCCGGCCGCGGCGGCTTCGACCGACGCGCTGCCCCAGGGGGCCGACGTCATTTCCCTGCAAATCCCCGCGAAAATGTCTCCTGAAGACCTTGCAAAGAAAATCGCCGAGGCGCGCGCCCTCTCGACCGTCTGGGTCACCCTAAGCATGAAAGCGCAAGGCCCCGCGCAAATCGATGACATGTTGAGAAAGATAACGGTCTGCCTTGCGAGCGGCGTGGACAAGATATTCCTTCCGCTCGATTCGCCCGACGCGGGCCTTATTCGCATGATAGAATATCCCAACGAGTCCGCGGAACTGACGCCGGCGTTCGCGGCCTTCAAGTTTTTCACGCGGATGCTGGACGGCGCGGCGTTTGTCGAAAGGTTCGAGATGGGGCCGGTGGAGATATACCTTTTCGAGAAAGACGGCGCATCGCTTGCCGCGACTTGGAGCAACGCGGGCGAGGTTGACGTGCCGGTTTACTGGGGCGAAGGGCTGGAGATCTACGACCAGTTCGGCAACCGCCTTGAGGCGAAGAGCGCAAACGGCGAGACGATAATCGGCGCTCTTGGCGCAACGCCTCGCGTTATCACGGGCATGAACCCGTCCCTGATGCGCACCTGGCGTTCGCTGCAAGTCGTGACTAAATCCATTGAAGCCAGTATCAGGGACCAGGCCGTTGAACTTGCGATGCAAAACCATTTCGACAAGAACATCGACTGCACGGTCAAACTGCAATTCGACGGGGGCCTTGAGCACCTGTATCAGCGGCCATATACGGCCAGTTTCAGCCTTGCGCCGGGCGGGAGTTGGTCAAGCGGCGCGGCGTTCAGCCTGCGGCCGTCAATCAGCGATACGGTCGGCGGCAAGGCTTTCCGCGCGGTTGTGACCGTGAACACCGAAGAAGGACGGTTCACGCTGGAGAAGACGCTCAGCATCGAACTTGTGCCGTCTCCGCTCGAACTCAGACTTGTCGGCGTTTCCCGGCAGCAGGGCGGCATCGTCATACGGATTGCGGCGAAGAACAACGGCGCGGAAGGGGCGGGCGTGAACCTTTATGCCTCGTCCGACAGCAGCGCGGCGCGCGAAGGACATGTCTCCATCCCGCGCCTTGAGCCGGGCGCTGAGGTGGAGGTTGAGTTCTCGGTGCGATTGGAGAACGGCGCCCTGCCCGGCGGCGTGTGGCTTGGATTGCGGGAAATAAACGGCCGGCGGTTCGTGAACATAAGTTTGGACCGCGGCCAGATTGAGGCTGCGCTGAACAAGTGATGAGCCCTTGCGGACGCGCCGGCCTTGACATGTTGTGAGGGGCGGGATAAAATGAAATTTTCATCAAAGAAGGGAAATTGCATGCCGCAGGGGAAGGGAGACGATTTCACCGTGGTGCGGTGGTGTACAGCGCCTGGTTTGATGAATTACCATGCTTAAACAAAAATCCCTTCTCTTTCGTTCAGGGGCAGTGGTAACGGATATCGTGGTGACATGCGTCGCCATCGGGCTTACGAATTTCTATGTTCGTGTCGTCACGGACAAGTATCTTCCTCCCACCTATTTAATGCTTCTTGTCATCAGTTCCATCGCCCTCGTGGTCTTCGCGCTCAACTGGACGCGCCTGTACGAGAGCCTTCGCCTGAAGAACTACTTTGAAATCATACTTTCCCTGGTACAAGCCACTGCGCTTATTCTTGTGGTCCTGACGGCGCTTTTCGCGTTCGCGCAAAGTGCGCGAGTGGGGCTGCTGGTGGATCCCTATCCCAAGCAGGACCCTTATCGCGTGAATTTTGCCATAGTGGTCCTTTGGGTGGTCCTTACGACGCTGCTCGCAATGGAGAAACTGACCGCAAAGTTCGTGCTCGGCCAGTTGCGCATCAGGCAGAGGAACCTCCGCCGCATCCTGATCGTCGGCACCGGTGAGCGCGCGCAGAGGTTTGAAAGCGTGATGAGTTTCCACAAGCATTGGGGCTTCTACATCGTAGGGTTCGTGCGGCTGGGCGAGGCGCCTGATTCCGGCGAGGAGAGCGTTGAGCCGTCGCGGATTATCGGCAATGTAAAAGACATCGCCGAGATAATGGACACGCATGTTATAGACGAGGTGATTTTCGCGCTCACCCTTGCCGAGGCGAAATATCTGGAGGCCGCGATACAGAAGTGCGAGGAGGTCGGCATCACGTTCCACCTGGTCGCGGACTTCCTTGACACGACGATATCCAAGGTCGAGTTCGACAGCGTCGGCCAGATACCGCTCCTGACGTTCTCCAGCGCCCCGCAGGACCTTGCGGCGACGGTGGCGAAGAGGATTTTTGACATCATCGTCTCCGGCACATTGCTTCTGTTGACATCCTGGCTGCAGATTGGCGCGGCGATCCTGATAAAACTCACGTCAAGGGGGCCGGTGTTCTTCAGGCAGAAGCGCGTGGGCCTGAACGGCCGCGTTTTCACGCTGCTCAAGTTCCGCAGCATGGTTTCCGGCGCGGAGAAAATGCAGGCGCAACTGATGAGCCAGAACGTCATGAGCGGCCCGGTTTTCAAGATTGAAAAGGACCCCCGCATCACGAAGGTCGGGGGGTTCATAAGGAAGTTCAGCGTCGACGAACTGCCGCAGTTGTGGAACATCTTTTTGGGGCACATGAGCATGGTGGGGCCGAGGCCGCTGCCCACTTACGAGGTGGCGAAGTTCGTGCGGTGGCAGCGCCGCCGCCTGAGCATGAAGCCGGGGCTGACCTGCATCTGGCAGATTGAGGGGCGCAGCAAAATCACGGACTTCGACGACTGGATGAAACTGGACCTGCAGTACATCGACAACTGGTCCTTCGGACTGGACATGAAGATTTTCTTCAAGACGATTCCCGCGGTGCTCTTCGGCCACGGCGCGCACTAAGGCATTTGCTTCTCGGCGGCTCCGCCGGATTCCGCGCCTTGGACCTTGATTGTCTCCTCCTCGACTTTCTTTCCGTCGCAACTTATCAGCGTTCCCTTTCCTTCCACGACTGTTTCTATGTGGACCGGCCTGTGCCAGATTGCGGCAAGGTTCTTCAGCGTGTCAACCGCGTAATCATGTTTCAGATCCACGCCCTCGTGGCGGTGCATCAGATACATCTCCCCGCGGTTCTTGTAGTTCGCGTCGATTATCTCTATGTGCGGCTGGCCGCAGTTGGTCAGCGTGAAAAGCAGTTTCTGCTTCACGCTGTTGAAATCGCGGTCGAGGATGACGTAGTTGCCGGTGCTCTTGTCGTAGCCGTAAACGAAAAGTTTCTGCCGTTCGACGAATTCCGGCGTAAGAAAGGTGTCAATGAACGTAACGTCGTTGTGAATGCGCCGGACCTCGAAAATCTTCTCGCGCCCCAGTCCCAGGTTCTTGTCCCAGCGTTCCTTGGCGTCCATGTCATCGCATTCCTCGTATTCCTTGCCGAATTTTCCCTTGTTCCACCGGTCCTCTATGTCGCGGAAGAGTTCGATGCCTATCTTGTACGGATTTATGGCGCCGGCGCTGACCCCCAGCGTGCCGGAGTGGTGGTCGGCGTAGTCGATTATCTCGGAGTCGGTGAGCGCCTTTTCAGTCATTATTCTCGAGTGCCAGTACGCGGCCCAGCCCTCGTTCATTATCTTGGTCTGCGCCTGCGGGGCGTAGTAATAGGCCTCCTCGCGGACTATCGAGAGGATGTCGCGCTCCCAGCGTTCCAGCGGCGCGTGTTCCTGCAGGAAATAGAGGACGTCCTTTTCCGGCTCTTCGGGGAAGGCGCGCTTTTTCATGCGCGTTTTCTCCCTGATCCGCTCCTCCTCCGCGTGAAGAACCTCCGCCGGGTTGATGAAACTCTCCATGTACGGTTTGCTTTTCAGGCGGCGGGCGCGGATGATTTCCTCCTTCTGTTCTTCCAGGTCGCTTCTTTGCGGGGTTTCCATGCGCTTGATGAACGGGGCGTGGTAGTCGATGAGGTTTTCAATGCTCAGCGCCTGGTCGATGAAAGTCTCCACGCGGTCCTGGCCGAGGCGCGCGATGTAGCGGTTCATGCGCGTGGCGTGGTTGGCGATTTCATCCATCATCTTGCGGTTGGTGCGCGAGAACCAGTAGTTGTTCTTGAAGAAGTCCGCGTGGCCGAAGACGTGCGCCATGACGATTTTCTGGTCCACCAGCGCGTTGCCCCTGAGCAGGTAGGCGTAGCAGGGGTCGTTGTTGATGACCATTTCGTATATCTTCTGCAGGCCGTAGGCGTAGCCCTTTGAAAGGTGATCGTACTCCATTCCCCAGCGCCAGTGCGGGTAGCGCGTGGGGTAGCCGCCGTAGGCCGCAATCTCGTTCATCTCGTCGAATTCCAGGACCTCGAATATCACCTCGAAGAAGTCCAGCCCGTACTGGCGGGCGTAGCCTTCGATTTCCTCGCGGATGTAGTTCAGTTCAGGTGTAAGGTTCATTTTCCCTTGCCCAGGAATGTCCGGATGGAGTCAACTATCTCTTCCTTGTCGTTGATTTCCGACGTTAGCAGGTTTTCCTCGCCCGGCAGCGCCTCCCCCAGGTCTTTTATGAATTTGCCGCTGCCGTAGGCGCTCTTCACCTGGCCGTAGCAGAACATGTTCACCTTTTTGAGCAGCGAATTTTTCAGCAGGGCGACGCATTCCTGCGTGTCGTCGCTGCCCCAGTTGTCGCCGTCGGAGAAATGGAACGGGTAGATGTTCCAGGATGCCGGGTTGTAGCGTTCGTCTATCAGTTGGTTGCAGAGGGTGTACGCGCTGGAAATCCGCGTGCCGCCGCTTTCGCGCAGGTGGTAGAAGATGTCCTCCGTTACTTCCCTCGCGGCGGCGTCGTGGACTATGTAGCGCCGCTCGAGGTTCCTGTAATTGTGCTGGAGCCACGTGTCGATCCAGAACGCCTCTATCCGCACGATTTCCTTTTGCTCCGCGCCCATCGAGCCGGAAACGTCCATCATGTAGATTATCACGGCGTTGCTTTCCGGCCTGTACGTCGTCCTCCATGAGCGGTAGCGCTTGTCTTCTCTCACGGGGATGATGACGGGGTTCGCGGGGTCGTACGTGCCGGACGCTATCTGTCGCTTGAGCGCTTCCTTGTAAGTGCGCTTGAAGTGGCGCAGCGACTCCGGGCCGCTCTTGCGGATTTGCGAATATTTATCCTTTTCCGTAACGATTCTCGCGGCGCCGCGCGGCTGGATGTTGGGCAGTTGCAGTTCCTCGCCGAGCAGTTCCGCCAGTTCATCCAGCGTGATGTCCACCTCAAGGATGTGCTCGCCGGGCTGGTCGCCCGCGCCGGGGCCGGTCCCCGCGGCGTCGTTGCCGATTACCGTGCCCGGTTCGCCCTCGCCCTGGCCGACTCCGCCCTTTTCCTTCGTGCCGTAGCGGAAATGCGGGATGTCTATCTGCGGCAGGGGGATGCTCACCAGGTTTTTCCCTTTCCGCCCGATGAGTTCGCCCTGCGAGATGTACTTTTTCAGGTCTTTGCGGATTTGCGACCTGACGATGTGCTTGAATCGCGTGGAATCTTTATCAATCCTGTGGACCATAAAAACAGGTCAAAGGTGAAAGGTCAAAGGTTAAAGGTTAAAGCAGGCTTGAGGCTCGAGGAAAAACACGAACTGAAACCCTCAAGTCTCACCTCCTCGCTTCCTCACGCCTCTTTTGTGTCGCCGCGCGCGAAAATGCTCGCGACGAAGTTAAGCACGTCGGTTGAGCAGATGTCGCAGTAGCCGTAGTTCTTGATGAGGCGGCTCTTGACTACGTTGATTTTTTCCTGCGTCTCCTTGTCAACGACGCTGGAGACGAGGCTTGTCAGTTTTATGCTGTCCTTCTGGTCCTCGAACAGTTTCAGTTCCAGCGCCTTGTGCAGGCGTTCGTTGGTGCGGTAGTTGAAGGTCTTGCCTTCGATCGCAAGCGCGCCGATGTAGTTCATGATCTCCCGGCGGAAGTCGTCCTTGCGGCTGTCCGGGATGTCTATCTTCTCCTCGATGGAGCGCATCAGCCGCTCGTCCGGCGGCTCGTCCTGGCCCGTGTACCTGTTGCGGACTTTTTCCCTCTGGGTGTATGCCTTGATGTTGTCGATGTAATTTGCGCACAGGCGCGAGATCGCGTCCTCGTCGGCGCTGATGGCGCGCTGGACCTCGTTCTTCACGATGTCCTCGTATTCCTCGCGCGCGACCACGAGCAGTTCCTTGCAGCGCTTGCGCTGGTCCTCGTTTGTTATG
>Ga0315288_10001237_pt1 | contig 32889 bp, 22 predicted proteins | sample YL17G11_20_MG_FD_203454 | JGI IMG/M metagenome (GOLD analysis project Ga0315288, IMG submission 203454) | Sediment microbial communities from Yellowstone Lake, YNP, Wyoming, USA - YL17G11_20 | ecosystem: Environmental > Aquatic > Freshwater > Lake > Sediment | place: USA: Wyoming | collected...
CGCCACCGAAGTGCTTTCCGAAGGCGTCAACCTCCATCGTTCCAACATCGTCATCAATTACGACATCCCGTGGAATCCGACCCGGCTCATTCAGCGCGTCGGTCGCGTCAACCGCGTGGACACGACGTTCGACACCATCCACACCTACAACTTCTTCCCGACCGAGGAGAGCAACGACGTCATCAAACTGAAGGAAGCTGCCGAGGCGAAAATCCACGCGTTCATCGAAATGCTCGGCGCGGACGCACGGCTGCTCACCGAGGGCGAGGAAATCAAGTCGCATGACCTGTTTGCGAAGTTGACTTCCAAGAAGACGATCACCGGCGAAGACGAAGAAGAGGAAAGCGAACTCGAATTCCTCACCGAAATCCGGGAGGTGCGCGACAAGCAGGCCGAACTCTTTCAACGAATCAAGCGCCTGCCCAAGAAAGCCCGTTCCTCCAAGCTCGTTTCTGCTGAAACCAGCGCGGGCGCGAAAGAATTCCCTTCGCTCCTCACATACTTCCGCCAGGGCAGGCTCGACAAATTCTTTCTCGCTCAACCCGGCAACACTGCCTCTGCCGAACTCGATTTCTTCGCCGCCGCCAAAGTCCTCAAGCCCGCCGACACCTCGGAGAAGCGCCAGAACATTCCGCACGGTTTTTACGCTCTGCTCGATCAGAACAAGGCAGCTTTTGAGACGGCTACCAGCCCGGAACTCGACGACGCCATTCCCAAGCACAAAGGCGGGGCGAACGACGCCTATGTTTTGAAACGGCTCAAGGCCAGGGAAATCAAGCGTTACCACGGCTTCACGGATGAGGACGAGCTTTACATCCGCCAGAGCATCCAGCTTTTGAACGATGGCGCGTTGCCCCGGCCCACGACGAAGAAAGTTGCCGAAGCGCTGAAGAAGGAGATTGAGCCGCTGAAAGTCCTAGGCATTTTGCGGCGGGACATTCCGGTTCAGTTCTTTCAAGCCACGCGCGCACAAGCTGGCCACCACGCGCTTAGTCCTCGTGAAGTGATTCTCTCGTCTTACCTGCTGAGGGCCGTATGAATGTCGAACTCGCCCGCAAAATAATTGGTGATACGTTCCGGCAGGCGTTCGATGAAGGCCGCTTTCTCTATTTAATTCGCAACCTCGTCAACCACCTCGACGAATCCAAGCGGCAGACCTGGACGCTCAAGAAGGCCGCGTTCGCCGATTTCGTGAACCACTTCACGCGCCTCGGCACTTACACTGACCCGGGCGGCGAAAAGGTGGACGTGCTCGTCATCCATCTGCGCAAGGAAACCACGCTCGCGCGCGGGCGCGTCACCCTCCGCAATTTCGTCGCCGACTATCTCACCACCGGCCACGGGCAGAACAAGGCCGCCGTCATCGCCGCGTTCGTTTCACCCGGTGAAACCGACTGGCGCTTCTCTTTCGTCAAACTCGACTACACGTTTGAAAAGACGGAGCTGGGCCTTGTCACCGAGCGCTCGCTGCTCACGCCCGCCCGGCGCTACAGCTACCTCGTCGGCGCGAACGAGAATTGCCACACCGCGCAAAGGCAGTTTCTTGAATTGCTGCAATCGGATGAGGCCGACCCGACGGTGGCCCAACTGGAAGCCGCGTTCGGCGTTGAGAAAGTCACCAGGGAATTCTTCGATCACTACCGCGACCTGTTCGAGAAGACCCGTGACGCGCTCCGAGACTTGCTCGCCACGCAACCCGTCATAGCCAGCCACTTCACCGAGCACGGCATTGCCAATGACGATTTCGCCAAGAAACTCCTTGGCCAGATTGTTTTCCTCTACTTCCTACAAAAGAAAGGCTGGTTTGGCGTCGAGCGCGGCAAGGATTGGGGCACGGGCCGCAAGGATTTCATCCGCCATCTGTTCACGAACCGCGCCGATTACGCCCATGTCCCCGGTCCGCGCCGCCGCGCGCCCAATTATTTCAACGACATCCTCGAACCGCTGTTCTACGAAGCCCTCGCCGCCCCGCGTCTCGACGACAACCACTACTACTCGCGCTTCGACTGCAAAATCCCGTTCCTCAACGGCGGTCTGTTCGAGCCGCTCTACGGCTACAACTGGGTCGAAACCGAAATCCTCCTGCCCGATACGCTCTTCTCCAACGACGAGCCGTCCGACGAAGGCGACACCGGCACGGGCATCCTCGACGTGTTCGACCGCTACAATTTCACGGTGAACGAAGCCGAGCCGCTGGAAAAAGAAGTGGCCGTTGACCCCGAAATGCTCGGCAAGGTTTTCGAGAACCTCCTGCCCGAAAACATCCGCCACAGCAGCGGCACTTATTACACCCCGCGCGTCATAGTTCACTACATGTGCCAACAGGCGCTCCTGCATTACCTCGCCACGCGCGCCGCCGACGTTCCGCAAGAGGACCTCGCCCTGTTTCTCCGTCTCGCGGAGCGCTTCGCCGACTTTGAGGCCAAAGTCACCAAGGAACACGCCGACAAACGCCTGCCCGACAGCATCAGCCGGAACGCCGCGCGACTCGACGAACTCCTTGCCACCATTGCAGTCTGCGACCCCGCCATCGGTTCGGGCGCGTTTCCGGTCGGCATGATGCACGAAATTGTCCGCGCCCGCATGGCCTTGGCTGCCGTGGAAGGGATGCCCGCGCAAACCTTTTACCAACTCAAACGCCACGCCATCCATCACTCCCTCTACGGCGTGGACCTCGATCCCGGCGCGGTCGAAATCGCCAAGCTCCGCCTCTGGCTCTCCATGGTCGTGGACGAAGACGAAATCGGCGACATCCAGCCGCTGCCGAACCTCGACTACAAGATCATGCAGGGAAATTCCCTGCTCGAAGAATTCGACGGCATCCGCCTGCTCGACGACAAACTGCTCCAACCGCCGGACGCCGCGCGCGAGACGCAAGTGGCGGAACTGAAAGCGCGCATCTCCCAACTCCAGGCCGAAGCCATCCGCTGGCACGGCGAAGGACGCAAGGGCGCGGCGCAAAAACTCTCCGCCGAACAGGACATCAAGCAATTCAGGAAACAACTGGACGCCCTCGTGAACCCCGCCGCCGCCGGGGCGCAGGGCGAACTCACCCAGCAATCCAGTTGGAGCAACCTGCTCCGCATCCAGGAACTGCACGCCCGGTTCTTTGACGAGAATTCCCGCACGAAAAAGGATGAACTGCGCAAGGATTTGGACAAACTGGAATGGAACTTCATGGAGGCCACCCTGCGCGAGCAGGGACGTGAGGCGGCGATTGCCGAACTGAAACGCGCCAGCGCCACGCACCGCAAGCCGTTTTTCCTCTGGCGGCTGCACTTTGCCGAAGTCTTCCAGCAACGCGGCGGCTTCGATGTCGTCATCGCCAATCCGCCGTATGTCCGGCAGGAAGCCATCAAGGAATTCAAGCCCGCCCTTAAGCGAACTTTTGAGTGCTTCGTAGGCACAGCAGACTTGTATGTCTATTTCTTTGAGCGCGGCGTGAAGTTGCTGCGTCCGGCGGGGGCACTGGCTTACATTTCGAGCAATAGTTTCCTGAACTCAGCTTTCGGCGAAAACCTGCGCCGCTATCTGTCAGCCAACACACGCATCCGGCAACTCATAGACTTCGCGGAAACCAAAGTGTTTGAAGCCATCACAGAACCTTTGGTGATTTGCCTGACGCGGGAAAGCGCAGCGGACAACTCGGTGGAATTTCTAAAGTGGGATGAATCCACGCCGCTGGAAAGAATCACGAGTGCCGTCCAGACTTCCTTCCAAACAATTGCCCAGCGCGAATTGAAACCGGACGGCTGGCAACTTGAAGCGCCCGTCGTGCTGCGGTTGCTGGAAAAGCTGCGCCGTGCTGGAAAGCCGCTCGGCGAATACATCAAGGAACACTTCTATTACGGCATCAAGACCGGCTTGAACGAAGCGTTCGTGGTTGACCGCGCCACGCGCGAGCGGCTGATTCGCGAACACAAATCTTCCGCTGAAGTTCTCAAGCCGTTTCTGCGCGGACGCGACGTGAAGCGGTGGCGCACCGAACCGCAGGACTTGTGGCTTATTTTTACCCGGCGCGGCATTGACATCAAAAAATATCCGGCGATTTACGAACACCTCTTGCCGTTTAAGAACCAACTGATGCCCGGCAAACCCGGCGGAAGAAAACCTGGCAGCTACGAGTGGTATGAAATCCAAGACAACATCGCTTACTGGCAAGAGTTCGAGCCGCCGAAAATTGTTTATCAGGACATCGCTCGATATTTCGGCATGGCGTGGGACGATAGCGGTTCGTATCTCGCCAACACCTGCTATTTTATTCCACGAGCGGAGAAATGGATGCTCGCCGTTCTCCTTTCATCAGCGATGCAGTTTTACGTCAAGAAAGTCATTGGCTCGGACGAGGGTGGATTCATTCGGCTCTTCTCGATTCACGTTGAGAAATTTCCCATTCCCGCCATGACGTCCGAGAAACAAAAGCCGGTGGAGCGATTGGTGGAGCGGATTTTGTCGGCGAAGCAGCGCGACGCCGGTGCGGACGTGAGCGCGTTGGAGCGGGAGCTGGACGAGTTGGTGTATGCGCTCTATGGCCTGACGCCGGAGGAAATCAAAATCGTTGAGGGGGCGGCAGCGGAGCACTAAAATGCCAACCGACAACAAGACCATTCTGAAACAAGTTCTGCGGGATGAGTGCCTCCCAGCGCTTGGCGGCCAGACGAAGTATTGCAGCACCGAGGCCGTAAAGACCTGGCTCAACCGGCGAAAGCTCCGTTGTCCGCAAGCGACGCTCAACCGGTATCTCCACGAGTTCACCCGTGACGGACTGGTCTTCGCCGCCGGGCGCGGCTGGTATTCCAGTCTGGCCACGCCGTTCACACTGAACCGCGAGCCGGTTTCCAGTCTGGTTCAAGAATTGAACAAGACTTTTCCGCTGGTTGAGTTTTCGTGTTGGTCCACGGAGCAGATCAAAGGGGCAATGCACCACCTGTTGAGCCGGTTCGTCACGGTCGTCAATGTCGAAGCCGACGCAATGGAGAACGTGTGGGAGCATTTGCGCGACGCGGGCTGGGACGCGTGGTTGAACCCTCGCGGTGCGGAGGCGGCACGGTTCGCGGTGCGCGAGCGCACGGTTGTCGTGCGCCGTGAGAGCCGTAAAAGCCCGTCCAAGCAACCCTTCGCGCCCATCGAAAAGCTGCTCGTCGAGTTGTGCTTCGAGGCGCGCGACCTCCAACTCATGGCCTTGCCGGAATTTCAAACGATGCTGGCGAATTCGGCGGGGACGAACCGTATCCAGATGGGCACGCTTCTAAGCTACGCTGCGGAGCGAAAGCTGCCGCTCAAACAGCTTTTCGGCGACAAGAATCAACTAATTCCGCCTTTTTGAAATAGGCGGGATTGATTGATTCACAAGAATCACATGGTTGCTGACCAATGCTTTACAATTGAGTGGCAGACGAGCAAGCGTGAGGAACTCGGCGGTTGCGATCCCGTGCTGCTGGAAAAGACCATCCACGCCTTTGCGCTGTTGGATGCGCTGGCGGCGCGGGGTTTGGAGTTTGTTTTCAAGGGCGGAACGAGCTTGTTGCTGCGTCTGCCGCGCATTCGACGTCTCTCCATTGACGCGGACATTGTCTGCCAAGAACCAGCGGAGAAACTCGACCCATTGCTGGCCGAGATCAGCCGGACGGCGCCCTTCACCGGCATGACCGAGGATGCCCGGGGCGAGCATCGCGTTCCCGCCCGGCGGCACTTCCGCTTTTCCTACAAACCACTCGACCCGAAGAATCCTTGGCCCTTCGTTCTGCTCGACGTGGTGCATGAGCGGAACGTGTATCCGCACGTGGAGCGCGTGCCTTTGCGGACGGCTTTTCTGGAAAGCGATGGAGCACTGCTCGTCCCGACTGTAGAAGGTCTGCTCGGCGACAAGTTGACGGCCTTCGGCCCGAACACGACCGGCGTGCCGTTGAACGAACAACGCGCCATGCAGTTTATGAAACAGGTGTTCGACATCGGCGAGTTGTTCAACGCCGCCAGCGACCTCGGCGCGGTGCGTGCCGCCTACGACCAGGTCTTCGCCAACGAGAACGGCTTTCGCGGTGGAAAGTTCACGACGGAACTGGCGTTGCAGGACACCTTCGACACGGCGTATCGCATTGCCCAGGTTGGCTTCGCCATCGCGCCGAAAGATGGACGCGATGAACTTCTGGAAGCCGGTCGCAAACAAATCGGAAGCCACCTCGTCGGTGTGAAGTTTCGACGTGAGGAAATGAAAATCGCCGCCGCCAAAGCCGCACTGCTCACGAGCGCACTCCGCGCCGCCACGCCGCCAGCCTTCGGCACGCTGCGTTATGACGACGCGAAGCTCGCCAGCTTGAAAGATGTAAAGTCTGACGCCGCGTTTTCCGCCGCTGGCAGACTGAAGGCCATTCCCGAAGCGATGTGGCTTTGGGCCGAGGCACTGCGGCTTCGCGGGTAAACTCGTGACCATCGTTGTAACCAGAAACCGCAGCGCATCCGCCGCGTCGGCACGATACAGCCGCCCAGATATCCGTGAAGCAATTCTCCGTGCGCAGAATCATAGAGGCAAAACTCCGGGAGCCGGGCGGCGAGTCAAGGTGGAAGCCGATGGGAGACAGGGCGGAACGACCTTGACGCGGCGACCGGCGACCCAGAATCGAACTCCGATTCACGCGCACGACTCCACGCGACTGCGGACTGGCTGCGGCCAGTTCGCGCTCGTTGCCGTTGCCTGTTCACAGACTGTCCGAGTCCGTACCTGGTCGCAGACATGGGCCGTTCGTGGACGCGCCCATGCCGTAAGCTCACGCTTCTCGGGGCCGGTCGAGCGCTGAAAACGAGGCCAAGGAGGAAGCGGGGGGGGGCTGCGCCCAGCGTTGTGGTGAGCGGTCCCCTCAACGCCCCGGTGTGTCCTCGGAGATTCCTCGCCTCAGCCTTCCAGGCCCGATTCGAGCCTTCGCCATCCCTGGTAGCGGCAGCAGACCCACGGACATCAACTTCAGCCCCTTCCAGCCCGTTTTCAGCTGTCCCGTTTTCACCTTGAACGGCCTCTTCAGCTCGGGCATGCTCCCACCACATGAAAAGGCAAATTCCTATTGGGATCTTCGGAGCGAAGCCAGTTCCCACGGGGGCTATAACTGAACTCCGAATGCAATCCTAACCTACGCCAATGAACGACACCGCAAAACTAATTGTGGGTGCTTTTATTGCTGGTGCTCTGCTTGCCGGCTTCGCAATGCTAAAAGACAGGCTTTACGACTGGGCTGACAACACAGGCGGCAGCGAAGGCAACGTAGTGGGTCGCCTCGTCATGGTTCCGGAGAGTGCCGTTGGGTACCGGACCTTTGACGGCATATTCAGTACAAACAAGCAACGTCTGTGTCTTAGAGATGGTGCAAAATGTTATCAATTGGTGTTCACGAAGGATTCGGATGCGAACTTTGCCTTGGATTCCAACTCGACAAATTGGCGGACGGTGTTCCCTATGGGTAAAGAGATACGCTACAACCCGTCGTCTTCATTTCGCGTGTCTGGTCGAATATCGAGTTACGAGGGACTGATTCCAAAGGGTAAATTCCGTGCACCGGATGGGCAAGAAGTGGAGACCTATGACAAAGAGGGACACAGTCGCTACTGGCGCATAGTTGTCGGCAAAATGGAGGTAGTGCGAAATACACCCTAGTGTCTTAAGCGACTATAAACAGCAACCTATGCCGTCGTGGAAACCGGCGATGGCCAGGGTCTGTTTCAGGAGATCGGCGACGATCAATTGCTTGCCCTCTTGACCGGTCACCCGGCGGTGCTGGTCCGACGCGGCCCCGGGCAGAGCGAGTTGATCTTCCTCGAGCCGGAGGATGCACGAGGCTGGCCGGTGCAGTAGCTACAGGCCAACCCTCGCTTCGTGCGACCCCTTCAGGGTCGAGGATCCGCGCCCGGTGGTTCTCCGGGTTCCACCCGGAGCTATTCGCGTTGCCTCCGGCTTCTCGCCTCCACAGCCAGGGGTGGACAAATCGTGTCCAAGCGTAGATGTTGCCTCCATGATTGCAGTAGATGACAGATCGGCCACCACCTGCTCGCCGGGCGCGTGCGACCCGGACCAGAGCCGGCCCTTGGCAGTGTTGTCCAAGAGGACCATCGCCAACCGGCAGAACGCCCTGAAGTCCACCGGACCGCGCACCCCGGCGGGCAAGCTCGCTGCCGCCAACAACAGCCTCGGGCACGGCATCCTCGCCCTTTGCCCGGTGATCCGGCCGCTGGAGTCCCAGCGTGACTGGGAACGCTACCGCGCCGAGATGCTGACCAGCCTCGCGCCCTTTGGGATGCTGGAGGCCACTCTGGCGGAACGGCTCATCTTCACCGCTTGGCGACTGCGGCGTGTGGCCCGTTACGAGGTCGAGCACATGCGACTGACCCAGGAGAGCGCGGCGGACACCGTCGTCACGGAGTTCAGCCGTGAGCGCGAATTCGCCGCCGCGGCGCGTCAGCGGGCGGCGGAAAGTGTCGTCGCGGGTGTGGAGGAAAGCGTCCGGGAGATTCTTGAGGGAAACGAGCCCGGCGCCTGGGATGAGGACGAGCCCGTAGCTGACGACACCGAATTGGACTGCGAGGACGCCCGGAGCTTGCTCCGTGACGCCCACGAGCAATGCGACCAAGCCGCCGGCTTCGACGACTACTGGGAGCGACTGCCGAAGCCGGAGCAGTGGACCGCCGGCACGGTCCGCCGGCTCGCCCGTGCCCTGGCCGACCAGCACTTCTACCGCACCGAGGAGCCCTCGCCCAGCGATCTCAATCGACGCCTCGACGTGTATCGGCGTGAGCATCTGCTGCCGGACGCCCAGACACTGGAGAAGGTCATGCGCTACGAAACGCACCTCTCCCGCCAGCTCCACCGGGACCTCCACGAGCTTCAGCGCCTCCAGGGCTCGCGGCAGGGCAAACCGGTCGCCGCCCCCATCGCGATCGACGTTGAGGTCGCCTCCGGCCCGGAAACCACCCCCGGAAACGGGGGCTAATTGGCTTCGTTTCCTCGGTTTCCGTCCAGAATTGTGCCGAAAGCACCCCGAAATCGCGCCGAAAGCGCACCGCCATCGCCCACCCGCCGTCCAACCGCTCCGTTCCCGCCGATTTGGCGAGGACACTCCCCACCAGCCACTTCCGCTAAACGGCTCGCGAACCAGCCGGCCAGCACCCGCGGTCAACGGCTTCTGTTCCCTTAGCGCGAGCGTCGCGCGCGCGCGTGAGCGCGACCGCAATCATTCGGTGCGTGGCGTCGATCCGGAGCCGCCCAGCCTGGGCAGCTTCCGGGCGAGGGCGATCACCAGGGCACGCTTGCCGATCCGGGCCGTGAAGTCGCCGACGGAGTCTCACACGAACTCAGGCTTGGTCCTTGGCGGCCTTCGGCGCCGGGAGGCTGACGCGCGGGTGCCCGGCCTCCCAAGCAAACCACCGACAGCGCCGGCTACAGAATCGCTGCCAGGGTCGGTTGGCGGTGTACTCCCTCTGGCAGGTCGGACAGCGCGCCAAACGCCCCTGTCCTGGGTCAAGGGTCGCGTTGCAATGCATTGTGGTCATTGGGAACGATGAATGGGCCGCGGTTCCCCCCTTCGCACGCCTTCTTCGGCGTTTGCGGCCGCGTCAACGACCGGCACTGATTCGTGGCAATCGCAGCCGCAGGAGAAGCCTGTCGCCGGGTCATGGAGGATGGGGTTCCTCTCGCCGACTCGGCGACAGCGCCAGCCTCGAAAAGGGCGACATCGCCGAGTGCCCAATCCAGGGAGTCTCAAGCACGCCGTCCTGAAGCCAAAAGCCAAGCCGATGATCAGATGTCGGCCGCCGGTGGCTGCGGAGAAAGCTGAGCCGCCTCCGGCTCTAGCCCAAGCACCCACCTGATCCGGTCGGCAGCCAGGGCGGTTTCGTCGGGCGTGCTCATCTCAGGGTATCAAGGCGGGCTTGCACTTCAACGTCGAGGTTCCAAGCGGCAGAAGTCGGGCGAGGCTGCGGGCTTGTCCCCGGCCTCGCGGCATGTCCAAGCGGCTGTTTTGGGGTAGTTGCGGGCATTGGCGCCATACTCCTGAGCCCGGCGTGACTCCACGAGACTCTTGAACCGCTTTTCGGCCCCTTCCAGGTCGGAGTAGGACCAGCCGGCGCTTCCCCACTGCTCGCTCGCCGGCATGGCTTCGTGGGCCGGGGTCACGCGGCCACTGGGGAACGTCGCCTCCTTGCGCTTCTGCACGATGACGACCTCGAAGAAGGACCGGGTGTGCGTCGGCTTGCGCTTCTCGAACAGGGCAATGTCGCCGGTGCGCTTCACCAGGCGGAAGTCAAAGCCGCCGGACCGAAAGCTGGCAGGAAGCGGGGTCATGGCCGCGGGCTCTAGTGGAATAGCCTGTGGGCAAGCGACTTCTCCGCACCCCAAGGGTCGCGCTCGGCGAGACGCACCAGGACTTCGTCACCCTTGGCAATGTAGAGCCTGCAGTCCTCAATGGTATTCCCCGTCGCACAATTGATCAGGCGGCCGGTGCAGGAGTCGTATTCCTGGAACGTCCAGGTGGTGCCTTTCCAAGGTGGAAGCTGGTGGAGATCCTTCAGGTAGCTCTCCCTGTCCAGCCAGTCGTCCGCCGGATACTCGTCGTCGAATGGGTGAAGCCAGAGCACGTCGTTGACGTAGTCCACGCGGGCAGGGCCAAACCACATGTTCGGGCCGCTGACGCAAGTCATCCACTTGGCCCTGGCCGACAGTAGTGAGAGGGCGATCTCTCCGACCCGGTAACTGGCCGGCGGCCATGTGAAGCGTGGCTGCGTCGGTTTTTGGGTTTGGATCTGTTCGTGATGCGAGGTTGAGTTTGGTTTACGCATAGGTCTTGTTTTGCTGTGTCGCCCGCAGTGTTGCTTTTCCACGGCGCGGCGCGGGCTTTGCGCGACGTGGAAGTTGGCTCAGTAGAACAGCGACCATGACGATTCCAGGGTCACGAACCGTTGGCGCTGTGCGGTGGCGGGTCGCCGCCCGGCCGGATAACCGCGAGGACCTTGCCGATGAACATCCTCTGGCCGGTATCGGTCCGCGTAATGCGCTGTGGACGGGGGTCGGACTCGAAGCGGCCGACTATCGCGTCGTACCAGCGGAGGAAGGCGGGCAACCGGGACGGGTCCAACGGCGGTCCGGTCGGCGACATCACGATGTCAATGGTGTCCGGGTGCAGCTCGATGGACAGCCGGAACTGGGTCGCGCCGTCTCGGTAGATGTGGACTTCAGGGAACGGTGGTTGAGGCTTGGCCCCTTGGGGTTGGTTTTCGGTGTTCATAGCGTGATCGGATTCGACGGGCGATGGTGGCGGCCGACGGGTACGGGCAACCCCGGCGGCATGGTTTGCGGGGTCTGCGGATTGTTCACGGTTGGTTGTCCACGGTGGGGCCTGGTCAATTCAATTGGCTGAGGCGCCACGCTTCGCCGCTCGTTCCAGTCTCGTCCAAAAGCGGTCCTCGGCCATGCGGGCAGGCGACTAGCAGGCTGTCATAAACCCCTAGCAGCGGTGGGGTGTCTCCAGAGGTGTCACGGTCAACTGCCCCCCTAAGGGGGGGGCAATTATGACAGTGACGTGTCAGAATGGCTTGTGGCACTTTCTGGTACATTTGGCACCTCAGGAGAGCGCGCGCTCTCTCATCCAGCGCCGTTCCCGCTGAAAGACGGACCCCTCGGCCTTCAACTGCCGACGCACTCGGTGGAACGTCGACTCGGAGACGCCGCACTCATCCTTGGCGAGTTTCTGCCACTCGCTGGTAGGTAGCCCCTCGGTTGACAGGAGCGCAGCGATTTCGCTCGGGTCGTAGCTTCGGGGGCGCCCCTTCGGCGGAAACTCATCCTCGGAAACCGCTCGCCAACAGAGGATATCCAGATGGTGTGCGATGAGCTTCCGATCACACGGCCCCCCATCCGCCCCTGTCCAACCGAGGCGGCGGCCTCGTTTCGGTACCGCTAGCTCGAAGATCGGTCGCGATCCGTCCGCCCTCAGCGTGATGACCGCGCGTGCCCAGTTCGCCCATTCGGCGGAGCCAGAACCGAGATAGGCGAAGTCCTCGGCCTTCCAGGCGAGGTTGTTGGCTTCCCTCGACGGTTTCGAGGTGTGATGGACGCCAAATCCAGCGCAATGATGCCGATGTAGCAGCGGGTTCCACTTATTGCGCAGGAAGCTACCAACGTCCTTTTGCGAGTTTACGTCGCCGCCCAGGTAAGCCAAGACGGGGTCGATCCAGATGATGTCGGGATGGTGCCGCTCAAGCAGTGGACGGACGACTTCTAAGAAGAACGCGTGCGCGATCAGAGTGTCCTCCGTATACACCCACACACGCGACATAGCCTCCGCCGCTTGAGCCTCAGTAAATCGGAGACCCTTGATTACACCGTCCCGGATTTCCGCCAGATCCCCCGCGTCGTTCTCGGCTTGGACGATCAGGCTCGTCAGAGGCCGCGTTGGGGAGAAGCCAAACAGATCGCGGCCGATCCCCCAGGAAAGCGCCATCTGGACGATGAGTGAGGATTTGCCGATCCCTGCCTGCCCAACGAGTAGAGCGCCAGCCCCACGGCAAAGGAAGCGGCGTCGGATTAGTTCTTGGTCGTCCTCGCCAGTTGCGATCGTAAACTCGGAAATCGGTGTGGCAGTGATCGGCTGGTCGGGCGCTTTTCCCGCCTTCGCCCGCTGCTTGGAGGTGAGCCAGAAGATCGTGGCGACCGTCACGGGCCGTCCCTCGTAGCCTGTGCTGTTGAACGTGGCCCACTTGCTGCGGCAGTCGCCCGCCTGCTTCTTGGTGGAGGACTGTGACCAACGCTCCCAGAGAGCGAGCCCGCGCTCCGCATCCCAGTCCTTCAAGGCCATGCCCACCTGGATCCACGTCTCGTAATCTTCGCTCGGAAGCTCCCGCAGGGCTTCCTCCAGGGTGCTCTCGGCGGTGGCTGTAGCGGTTCTGTCGCCGGCGCTCTCCGCTTGGTGGCATGCCAGTGGTGGCGTTGGAGTTTCAGCGACCGTTTTAGCCTCTGGCACTGGAAGAGCGACCGCGTCCGCGTTCATCCAGAGCCCTAGGTCCCAGGACACCAGGCACAACCGCAGCCGGTCCCGCACGCTCGGATCGATGGCGAGTTCGTACTTCTGGCGGAAGTGGGCCTCGGCTGCGGCAAAAGACTCGGCGTGGCGAGCGCCGTCGATCACGACCCCGAGCTTCAGGCCATGCCCCGACGGCGACACGAACCCGAAAGCGATGTGCGGATCACGCCGGACTTGCTCGCGAACCGCATCGAGCTTCTCGCCCAGGTTGTCCAAGTCCACCTGCAACAAGCCGGAGTGGACGAGCGGCTCCGTACGGGAGGCGGCGGTTCCGCTGACGAGGAAGACCGGCAAGAATCGTTTCGCCCGCTTGTAGGCGTCGGCGTCCGTTGCCAGCAGTGTGCGTAGGCCTTCCACCTTCACCCGCCAGAGGCCGGCTTGGATTTCGCGGAGGACACTGCCAAGCGGCGCGTCCACGGGAGCGCACGAGAACACGTCGCGAAAGGTCGTGACGGTGATGGTCGCCAGCTCAAGCATACCGATTCCTTCTTTGCTCGGTGACATCGATGCGCCGGAGGGTCGCCCTCGCGATCCGCGCGTATGGCGTCTCGCTCATCGGCGAGCCCCGCTGAAGGACGGAGAGTTCCCCGTCGTCGGAGCGGGGCGGGGATTGGCCCTTGCGATCGGCGGGTGAAAGGTTACGGTTCATCGAACGTGTGACTTCGGCCGGTTCCGCATCGCCGCGGGCCGGCCTTCTTGCTTCCGTGGTGGCGGCACCGGGCCGGTGGCATCAAGGGGTTGGCGCGCGCTCACCGCCCGCCCCCATTCTGCTGGCGTCGCAACGCTTCCTCGACCGACTTCCAGTGAAACAGCAGACGACGAGAACCGGGGACTCGCACGAAGGGAAGCACTCCGCTGGTGCGCCAAGCAAAAGCGGTGCGCCGGCTCACAGGTAGTCGACGTAACAACTCAGCCTCATTAATAAACGCGGCCTCGCTTGGAGGCACGACTGATTGAACACTGTTACTCATAGGCGCACGGTCGCATCTCTTCCGGGGTCGCCTCAAGTGGGGGAAAGTGCGGCAACTTTTCCGCCCGCCAGGAGGGCGGCGAGCGGTTGGGGGAGTTCGGCGGCTCGCCCGCTCGGGAGTGCGGGAATCAGCGCGGTACGAGGCGGGGCGGCGTGCCCGCGAGTCCCCACCCAAGGGGCTTCGGCGAACGGTAGAGTTTCAACTCGCGGCGGGCATCTAAAATCGTCTTGTTGTCGTACTGCTTGTTGCTCGACCTGGGGTAGTGCGCGTTCAGGAACACGGCTACGCCCTCGGGCAGGGACGCCCAAAGGCATCCTGGAATCCAACAAAAGAGCAGGTGATACTTCAACCTCCGGTTTCCAACGCCTCGGGTCGGTTTCCGCTGCTTCTGCTTGGCCAACTCCTTGAACCACGGGTTCTCCCACGTGCTGTCGCCGATTTGGTGGGCAAACCGCATGTCATTGAAGAACATGTCATACGTGGCCGGGTCTTTCGCTTCAGGACCACGCATTGACAACCGGAAAAGCGCCCACTGCTGAAGGTGCTCCTGTCGAGTTTGCTCCACGAGCCATGACAGCTTCTGTCGCTCTGCGCAGGGCCACTTTGCGCCAAAAGTCTCGGGCAGCTTTGAGCGGTCAACATCCAGGCCCTTCAATCGCTCCACCAGTCCAGCGGGCGCCGATTGGTCAACCCATTTCCAATAGGCGTCATGCCAACTGTCGTAAGCGGGAGCATATCCTTCCCATGACCGACTCTGGGAGAAAACGTCTTTGGTTCCAAGCACCCCGACTGCTCTCTCAATCAGACGGGGACTGAGGTGAAGTCTGACCCTTGCCGTTAGGTTCTCGGGGGGCGTCTCCATAGATTACACTCGCGGGTTCACTTCGCTGCCGCAGCGGCCATCGGGATCACGTTCGCTTGCGCGGCGGGCGCAACGGCAAACCACCGCTCGGCCTCTGCTTTCGTGGCCAATCCTTTGTAGCACTGGTGAACGAGAGCGGGCGCGTGCCCGGCTTGCAGGGCCGTCGCGTTTTCGTTGGCGTTCGCGGCAAGGTGAAAGGAGCAGAAAGCGTGACGCAAGCCGTTTGGCTTGCGCGTCACTTCCGCCTTTTCGCACAGTCCTCGCAAATCGCGCTGGAAGCTGATTTCGTGGGCGGTCCAAAGCCTGCCCTTGGTGAACGTGCGGAAAGGTTCCAACCATGCGAGAAGCGCGGGGCACAGTTCCACCAAGCGCCTCGATCGTGTTTTGGACGCACGCGCCGTGACTTCGACATGGCCCACCACACGCCACAGGTCGGACCAATCGAGGCGAAGCAACTCCTGCGTCCGCAGCCCCGCCAGTCCGCTAATAGCGACCAGTGCCCGCATCGGCCCCTCCGCAGCTTCAAGCAGCGCCCGAAACTCCCTCGGCGTGTAAAACAGAACCTCGGCAGTGTTCGCCCGCTCGGGGCGCATAGCGTCGGCCTCGCCAAGGCGATGCGTGGACGACAGAAAATCCTTGCGCACGCACCATTGCAGGAATTGCCGGACTGCGGCGCGATGATGATTGCGGGACTTGGCGGAGAAGTCGGCCAGCGTCTCAAAAAACTTGTCCACGTGTTCCTTGGCCAACTCGCTGACGGCGGTGTTCTGGAAAGCCCCGGCAAAGCGCCGGAGCACGATGGCGCGGTTGTAGGCGTACTTGCGGGAGAGTTGCGCCCGCTGGCCCTCGTCAGCCTTCGTGCGCGGCTCGTCGGCCCGGATGAATTCTTCGACCGCTTCCGAGACACCCTTGCGCCGCACGTTGGCGACGGTGTTCAGAAAGCTCTCAACGGCCTCGCCCAGGGTCCGGCCGTGCAGTTTGGCAGCCGCTTCGACAAACTCCGACACGGCCCCAAGCAAAGACACGCTGCGCCCCGTCTGTCGGCGGAAGTCGGCGAGTTGGTCCATTGCCGCCAAGGCATCGCGGGCTTGTCCGGCACTGAGGGCACTCGCTTGCGACCCTGTAGCCAGTTCCCGGACGCGCTTTTTCGCCTCCGTCAGCGCCTCGGAGTAGGTGCCGAAGGATTTCATCCGGCGCTTGCCGGCCGCGTGCCAGCAGAGCCGGTAAAAGGGATAGCTCTTGCTCCGGCCGTAAATGACGGCTTCGTGCTTCCGAAAGCGTTCACGTTTCGGGAACCTCACGGACTTGCCTTCGGATTCGGTCGGGTTCTGTGCGGAATCTGTGCGGGAACCCTCAGAACCATCGTTTTCCTTAGGAAAAGTGGTGCGGATAGCAGGACTTGAACCTGCACGCCTTTCGGCACTACCACCTCAAAGTAGCGTGTCTGCCAATTCCACCATATCCGCAACCCGCGCAATCAAACCATCCCTGCCCCTGACTGCAAGCGGATTTTGTGTTCGCGGCTTTTGTGTTCGCTGGAACTCCGCGCTTTCCCCGGCGGGCGGCTTCGTGGTTAAGTCCCCGGACCTATGACGAAGACCGCTTTGTTGTTCGCTGGCCAGGGCGCCCAGACCGTGGGCATGGGCCGCGACTTGGCAGCTCAGTTTCCCCTTGCACGGGCGCTGTTCGAGCGCGCGAACGCGGTGTTGGGTTATGACCTCGCCCGTCTCTGCTTCGATGGACCGGAAAGCGAACTCACGAAGACCGAAAACGCACAGCCGGGCATCTACCTGGTGAGCTGCATCGCGCTCCAACTGCTGCGGGAGCGGGTTCCTTCGCTCACCTTCCAGGCCACCGCGGGGCTCTCCCTCGGGGAGTTCACCGCCCTCGCCGCGGCCGACGCCCTCAGCTTCGAGGACGGCTTGAGCCTGGTGCGTCAGCGCGGGCGCTTCATGCAGGAGGCCTGCGAAATCACCCGGGGCGGAATGGCGGCAATCATCGGATTGGACGAGGCTCTCACGCGCGAGGTCTGCGCCGAGGCGGGCGTGGAGCTGGCCAACTTGAACTGCCCGGGGCAGCTCGTCATTTCGGGCGAAGCGGCGAAGATGGATCGCGCCGGCGAGCTGGCCAAGGCCAAAGGGGCGAAGAAGGCCCTCCTCCTGCCAGTGGCGGGAGCTTACCATTCCCGGCTCATGGCGAGCGCACAGCCGAAACTCGCAGCGGCCTTGGAACAGATCGCCCTCCGGGAGCCGATAGTGCCGGTGATCTCGAATGTCACGGCTCAGCCGCACGGCTCCGCAGCCCAGCTCAGGGCACTGCTCGTCCAACAGGTCACGTCGTCCGTGCGCTGGGAGGCGTCGATCCGCCATCTCCTGGCCCAGGGCTGCACGCGGTTCATCGAGCTGGGACCGGGCAGGGCGTTGAGCGGATTCCTCAGGCGCATCGACAAGAACGCGCTGGCACTCAACGTCGCCGACGTGGCCAGCCTCGAAGCCACGGTGAAGGCGCTGTCGGCTTGAGGCCACCCCGGCGGACTGCGCGGGCTGCTTTCAGAGAATTCCCCGGTCGCCGGGCAGGCGGCGGCCGACGTCGTTTCGTGGGTTGACAAGCCTCTCTGAACAACCGACAACCAACTCCGCTATGACTCAACTCGCCAATCAGATTGCCGTCGTGACCGGGGCCGGCCGGGGCATCGGGCAAGCTATTTCGCTGAAGCTTGCCGGCGCTGGCGCCGACGTGGTGTGCGTGGATTTGAAGACCGAGTTCTGTGACGAAACGGTCCAGCGGGTGCAGGCGCTGGGCCGGAAGGCTTGGAGCTTCGCCGGCAACGTGGCGGACGCGACCGGCGTCGAAGCCGTGGCGGAGCAGATTCTGGCGGCGGCGGGCCGGGTCGATATCCTCGTGAACAACGCCGGCATCACAAGGGACACGTTGCTCATGCGCATGAGCGAGGCGGACTGGGACGCGGTGCTCGACATCAATCTGAAGGGCACGTTCCTGGTGACCAAGGCTTTCACTCGCGCCTTCCTCAAGCAGCGCGCCGGCCGCATCATCAACATCGCCTCGGTCATCGGCCTGATCGGTAACGCCGGCCAGTGCAACTACGCGGCGAGCAAGGCGGGCGTAATCGGGTTCACCAAATCGGTGGCGCGCGAGGTGGCGAGCCGCGGCGTCACCGTCAACGCCATTGCCCCAGGCTTCATCCAGACGGCGATGACCGACAAGCTGAACCCGGAGCAGAAGGACGCCATCCTGCGGCAGATTCCGCTGGGCACCCTCGGCCAGGCGGAGGACGTGGCGGACGCGGCTCTGTTTCTCGCCAGCCCGGCGGCGCGCTACATCACCGGGCAGGTGCTCGCGGTGGACGGCGGCATGACCATGTAGCCGGCTAAGTCGCGCTGGCGTCGCGGTTTTCGGCTGACGTGTGACGATGGTTTGACAACTGAAGAAGCCTGTCTCCGAGGGCGTGGCATGAACGAATTTTTTCCGGATTCGGTGCTTGACGCCTTCTCAGGACATGGCATAGACAACCCCGAAAACAGAAATGGAGCTAACCGATGGCTGCTGACAAAACAACCGAACAACGGGTTAAAGAAATCATCGTCGAGCAACTGGGCGTGAACGCCGACCAGGTGACTCCCGAGGCGAAGTTCCTCGAGGATCTGGGCGCTGACTCGCTCGACACGGTGGAACTGGTCATGGCGCTGGAGGAGGAATTCGGCCAGGAAATCCCTGACGAAGAAGCCGAGAAGCTTCAGAGCGTCGGCGACGTGATCAAGTACATCGAGGAGAAGCAAAAGTAAGCTTCGGGCGGCTTTATCCGGGGCAGCGGCGGCTGGTGTAGACGCAAGCTGCCCCTTTTTTATGGGCGGCAACTGGACAGATCGCCGGGTGGTCGTGACCGGACTGGGGGTCGTTTCCCCGCTCGGCCATGACCTGAACACCCTCTGGGACAGCCTCCTGGCCGGGCGATGCGGCATTCAGCGGATTTCCGCCTTTGACCCCGCGCCCTTTGACTGCCAGATCGCGGCCGAAGTGAAGGACTTCGACCCCTCCGCCGCCTTCCCTTCCCCCAAGGAAGTGCGCCGCACGGACCGCTACGCCCAGTTCGGGATCCATGCCGCGTATCAGGCTCTGAAGGACTCGGGAATGGATTTGGACCGGGTCAACCGCGATGAGATTGGCGTGTTCATCGGTTCCGGCATCGGCGGCCTCGAAACCATCGAAGAGCAGCACAGAATCCTGATCAACCGGGGACCGGGTCGCGTGTCGCCCTTCATGATCCCGATGCTGATCTTGAACATGGCCTCGGGGCTGGTCTCGATGTACTACAAGCTGCGCGGCCCGAACGTCGCCACCTGCTCGGCCTGCGCCACCGCCAGCCACGCCATCGGTGAGGCCTGGCGCACGATCAAGATGGGCGATGCGAAGGCGATGCTCGCCGGCGGCACTGAGGCCACCATCGTCACGCTGGGCATCGGTGGCTTCTGCGCCATGAAGGCCATGAGCACCCGCAACCACGACCCGCAGCACGCCTCGCGGCCGTTCGACATGGAGCGGGATGGCTTCGTGATGGGCGAAGGCGCGGGGGTGGTCGTGCTCGAGGAATTGGAGCACGCGAAGGCCCGCGGGGCGCGGATTTACTGCGAGGTCGTCGGCTATGGCAACACCGCCGACGCCAGCCACATGACCGCCCCTGATCCGGAGGGTAACGGCGCCGCCCGCTGCATGAGCATGGCCTTGCGGTCCGCCGGCATGAGGCCCGAGGAGATCTCCTACATCAACGCCCACGGCACCTCGACGCCGCTCGGTGACATCGCCGAAACCCTGGCCATCAAGGCGGTCTTCGGCGACCACGCGCGAAAACTGGCGATCAGCTCCACGAAAGGGGCCACCGGCCACATGCTCGGCGCCGCAGGCGCGGTGGAGATGGCCGTGTGCGTGAAGGCCCTCCAGACCAACACCGTCCCGCCCACGATCAACTATCAGCATCCCGACCCGCAGTGCGATCTGGACTACGTGCCCAACACAGCGCGCGAGTTGCCCGTCAACGCGATCCTGAACAACTCCTTCGGCTTCGGCGGCCACAACGCCTCGATCCTGGCGAAGAAGTTCGTTGGCTGAACCGCTTTCCCTGGGCCTCGCGTCTGCGTTCGTGAGAACGCGGCCAGCCTTTTCGGTTTCGGACGGCGAACGTCGTTGGTCAGGCCGCTTTCGGAAAGAGGTTGCGCAAGAACGCCAGGTTCTTCCGGTAGCTCTCCAACATCGGCGCGTCTTTGGGGACCGCCCCTTCAATCTGGATCCAGCCGCGGTAACCGATGTCGTCCATCGCCGCCCGGACCTTCGGGAAACTGACGTTGCCCTGGCCGAGCAGCGAACCGTTTTCCTTGGCGTGGAACTCGCAGATCGCCTTCTGTTTCCCGAGCCACCGGATCTCCTGGTAGATGTCGTACCCCCGGTCGGTCGAGTTGCAGACATCGTAATAGACCTGCACCGCCGATGAGCCGACGCGCTGCAGAATATCCATGTGCTCCTTCGCGCTGAGCCAGCTCTCGACGCCCAGAATCACGCCGGCCTTCTCCGCCTTCGGAGCCACTTCCTTCAGCCGACGCACGACTTCGTCCGTTCCTTTCTTGTCCTCCCGGAGGTCGCCGTTGCCGAAGAAGGCCAGGAGCATGACGCGGCAGCCCATCGCCTGGCAGACGTCCACGCAGTCGCCCACCCACTCGATCGTCCGCGGGTCGCTCTTGTAGGGGATGTCGTTCAATTCACCGATGGCGAGTGACGCCACTTGAGCACCGGTGGCCTTCACCGCATCCCGGTACTGCTGCTGCACAGCGCCCTGGCGGAGGTGCATGTTGTTCTTCGCTGTCCCCAGGCTGACTTGCACGCCATCAAGCCCGATCTCTTTCGCGACAGCCATCGCGGCGGGGTCGCACATCTTGCCGATGGACCAATCGCACGCCCCAATCTTGAACTGCCGCCGGGCCGGCGCGGCGAACAGGGGCGCGAGCGGGGACGACACCGCCAGGGCGGCGAGGGTCTGGGTGGAACGGGCGAGCATCTGACGGCGGGTGAGGGGTTTCATGGTCTCCGTAAGAGGCATAAGGTTTGCCGGTGGTTTCGCTTGTGCTGAGTCTCGCGGTGGCGCGTTTCTGAATCGGCGGTAAGAATAGTCTTTGACTTGGGAAGGGGCGAGTTCAAATTTGCCGCCGTGAATCCCGCGGCCCTCATCACCGGCGCCTCGCGCGGCCTCGGCCGGGGCATCGCCCTGGAACTGGCCCGGCTTGGCTATGATCTGATCCTCGATTACCTCACCAACGGTGCGGCCGCCGAGCAGACCGCCGCCGACTGCCTCGCCGCCGCCCAGGCAGCCGGGCGGGACATCCGCGCGCAGCCGCACCAGGCGGACATCGCCACCGCGGCGGGACGCGCGAGCCTGCTGGCGATGACGCGCGCCGCGTGTGGGCGCCTCGATCTGTTGGTCAACAACGCCGGCGTCGCCCCGGCCGTGCGCGCCGACATTCTGGACGCCGCTGAGGAGAGCTTCGACCGGTTGATCCACACCAACGTCCGCGGCCCCTACTTTCTCACCCAGCAGGTCGCCCGGTGGATGATCGAGCAGATCGAGGCGCAACCGGCGGACGCTCCTCCGCTGCGACCGAAGATCGTGTTCATCTCGTCGATCAGCGCTTACACGGCCTCGATTTCGCGGGGCGACTACTGCATTTCCAAGGCCGCGCTGTCGATGCTCAGTCCGTTGTTCGCCGCGCGGCTGGCGGTCTATGGCATCAACGTCTATGAAATCCGCCCCGGCATCATGGAAACGGACATGACCGCGCCCGTGAAGGAGCGGTACGACCGCCTGATCGCCGACGGTCTGACACCGATCCGGCGGTGGGGCACGCCCGCGGACGTCGGCAAGGCGGTGGCCGCCCTTGCGCAGGACCTGTTACCCTTCAGCACCGGCGAGGTGATCAACGTCGATGGCGGCTTTCACCTGCGGCGGCTTTGACGGCCCGGTGCCCGAGATGACCTGAAATCCCCTTTGACCCATGCCGATCACCCTCGACCCGCACCTCAGTCCCCAGAAGCTCGTGCCGAAGATCGAGCGGCTGTTCGAGCTTTCGGCGGCGAAGATTCTCAGCCTCGAAAGGACCTGGAAGCCCGAGCAAGGCGCGCCGGTCTTCACTGTGCACGGCCGTTACACCACTCGCGGCTGGACTGAGTGGACCCAGGGTTTTCAGTACGGCTCGGCGCTGCTCCAGTTCGACGCCACGGGCGACGACCGCTTCCTGGAGATTGGCCGGCGAAACACCGTGGAGCGCATGGCGCCACACGTCTCGCACGTCGGCGTCCACGACCACGGCTTCAACAACGTCTCCACCTACGGCAACCTCCGGCGCCTGATGCGCGAAGGGAAGATTCCGGCGAACGACGGCGAGCGGAAGTTTTGTGAAATCGCGCTCAAGGTGAGCGGCGCGGTGCAGGCGGCGCGCTGGACGCGGCTGGCGGACGGCACGGGGTTCATCCACAGTTTCAACGGCCCGCACTCATTGTTCATCGACACGATCCGCTCGCTTCGTTCGTTGGCGGTGGCGCACCAGCTCGGCCACGTGCTCATGGGAGAGCAGGAGGCGAAGATCTCGCTACTGGGACGCCTGCTCGAGCACGCGCTCAACACCGCGCGGTTCAACATTTACTACGGTCAGGACCGGGATGCCTACGATGTGCGCGGGCGGGTGGCGCACGAGGCCATTTTCAACGTCGCCAGTGGCACGTTTCGTTGTCCGAACTCGCAGCAGGGCTACTCGCCGTTCAGCACCTGGACGCGCGGGTTGGCGTGGGCGATTCTCGGGTTTGCGGAGCAGTTGGAGTTCTTCCGTGGCTGCCCCCGTGAGCACGCGGCTGAGTTCTTGCCTGCCGGCGGGCGGCCGGGGGTTCGCCGTGTTCTGACGAATGCGGCCACCGCAACCGCCGACTTCTATCTCGCGAACTGTTGCGCCGATGGCGTCCCGATGTGGGACACGGGCGCGCCGAACCTGCATCGCCTCGGCGACTACTCGAAGAAGCCTGCCGATCCCTACAATCGTTGGGAACCGGTGGACAGCTCGGCCGCCGCCATCGCCGCCCAAGGCCTGTGGCGCCTGGGCAACTTCCTGGCCCGCCCGGCATCCGTCCTCCGGCCTCCGGTATCCGGCGTCGGACCTCCAGCCTCCCGCTACCGCTTAGCGGCCCTCACCATCGCCCATACGCTCCTCTCCGAGCCGTACCTCTCGACCGATCCGAATCACCAAGGCTTGATTCTCCACTCCGTCTATCACTGTCCGAACGGCTGGGACCGTATCGCACCCGGTCAACGCGTGCCGAACGGTGAGAGCTCGATGTGGGGCGATTACCACGCGCGCGAGTTGGCGCTGCTGCTGTGGCGTGAGGCCCGCGGCGAAAGCTACCTGACCTTCTTCGACTCCTTTTAGGATTGACGGTCTCGGCGCACGGATCAAGCCTGAGCCTGTTCTTGACCAAGTCAGCCGGGGGCGACCGGACGGTGCCCGGCGAACAGAGGTTCCGCGCACGAAGGCGCCCCCAGGCTGGAGCGATCGAGACCGGCCAACGTGAGGCCAGGCAGCCCATCCGGCAATGCCACGCGGAGCCCCGAAAGGACTGATCGCGCGTCAGGAGCATTGACCTGCGGGCAGACTTGGCGAACGGGCCCGGTTTGGCCGGCGCCTCCCCCCACGTTCCCTTCATCCACGCTTATGAAAACCCGTCAACTCCTCGGATTCCTCGTCCTGTTCACGACCACCGTGTCTTCGGGGCTCGGGGCCGAATCCTTCTTCCCCTCAGAATTACTGCCTCCACCCCAAGGCGTCTATCTCACGACAACGCCCGGAGCGGTGACTTTTCCCAACGGCATCGTCCTGCGCGACCTGCGGCTCCGAGGCTTCACACCGAGCTTCCTGCCGCCCCCGTTTGGCGCGCCGCGTCTCGATTCGTTCGACGCCCAAATGGATCTCGAACTCTCCACTGACGGGGGCCTGACGTTCACCCCAGCCAGCGGAGTCTGCAACGTCTCCGAAAGCATCACGCGCGCACCGGATGTTGGTGGCCGCCGAATCTACCCAACGGAAATGCTTAGCTTGAGCGTCTCGGGAGGCAGTCTGCCGCCCGGCGTCCGGATCCGTGAAAGCCCGACCATCGCCTCCACCGGCCAAACCACCATCCGGTCCGTGTCCGGCGGGTTCATGGTGGACAGCTTCTTCGACATCTACTTCGAAGTCAGCACCGACGGCGGCGGGACATGGGCTCCCGCTACTGGGGCGGCCCATCTGGAAGCAAGGCCCGACCCGATCCTCGCCCCTTCAGTAGCCGCGCCCTCCCGGCTGCTACTCCCGCCAAACGACGCGTACGTGTCCACAGTGGCACCTTTCGTGGCCCTACCCAGCGGATTCTTCCTAAGAGAAGTCCGGCACAAGCTCTTCACTCAATCGATCGATCCGCCTCCGCCCGGTCAGGGCATGATGTATCACTTCGACTCGACAACGGACCTCGAGTGGTCCAGCGACAGTGGCCTGACCTGGCACGTGGCACGTTCACCCGGCGGCGTGGACCTGATGATCACGCGCCTGAGCTCGGGCAGCGACGAGATCTACGATGCCGAGCTGATCGGGTGGAGCATCAGCAGTGGAGACCTGCCAGCCGGCGTACTCATTCGAGAGAGCCCGACCGAACTGTCCCGCGGCCTCGTCCGCATTACCGGGGGTGGCGGGGCCAGCGGTGGCTGCGGCGTGCAGAGCTTCTTCGATATCTGGATTGAAGTCAGCACCGATGGCGGCCTGACCTGGACGCCGGCTTCCAGCGGTCCAGGCCACCTCGAGCTGGAATCGGTGGCTGACGAGGGGGCATTTGCTGCGCCCGACCTGCCGCCGCCCAATGGCGAGTACTTCAGCTCGCCGTCGCCCTTTGCCACGTTTGCGCCAGGCGTGGTCGTCAAGGATGCCGTCCTCCGCCAGTTCACCCAGTCGTTCCCGCCGCCACCACCGGCAGGGACGGCCACCCACACCTGTGGCGCGCTGATGGACTTCATGCTCTCCACCGACGGCGGAGCCACGTTCAATCCCACCACCGCGCCCGCCACGCTGACGTTCCGGATCACCAGCTTGGTGGACTCCGGCGTGACGCGCTATTTCGACACCGAAATGCTGGCGCTGGATATCGTGGGGGGCGGGTTGCCGGCGGGCGTGATGATCCGGGAAAGCCCAACCCGGAGTTCGCTAGGCCGCACGAGCATCCGGTCCCTGGTGACGATGGAGTATCGGATCGACAGCTTCTTCGACGTGTTCACCGAGCTCAGCACCGACGGGGGTCTGACTTGGTCCCCGACGACGAGTGGTCCCGCCACCTTGGTGCTGCGAGCTGCCGTCATCCCGCCGCTTACGATTACTTGTCCGTCGGATCTCTGGCTGCTGGCTACCAGCCCTGCGGGTGCGGTCATCAACTATCCGCCGCCCACCGTCGGCGGAGGTTGCCCGCCGGTCACAGTGACGTGCAACCCGCCGTCGGGCAGCACCTTCCCAGTCGGCACGACCACGGTGAACTGCACCGCCAATGACAACTGTGGCCAGAGCGCCAGATGCAGCTTCCAGGTGACCGTGCGGCCGTATCAGCCGCCGCCGGAGATCTTCTTCGGCAGTGACTTGCTGCCGCCGTCCCAAGGGATCTTCATTTCCGTCGGCCAGTCGCATGCCGTCTATGCCAACGGTGTCATCATCCGCGACGTGCGAAATCGGAACTTCACCCAGAGTTCCCCACCGCCAGCGCCCGGCGCTACCGAGACGCACACCTGCGGGGCGGTCGTGGATTATCAATTCTCACAGGATGGCGGGCAGACGTTCACGTCCGCCAGCGCGCCAGCCACCGCCACCGTTCGGATCGCGCATACTGCAACCGCCGGCGGCACCCGCTTCTTCGATACCGAGATACTGGCGCTGGAGATTGGCGGGGGCGGGGGCGGGGGCGGAGGCGCCGCCATGATACGCGAAAGCCCGACACGCCAATCGCTCGGCCGCACCACCATCCAAGCCGTGCCCGGAGGATTCCTCATCGCCAGCTTCTTCGACGTGTGGACCGAAGTGAGCCTGGACGGTGGCGTGACATGGACGCCCGCCCAGGACGGCGGGCTGCTCGAACTCCGATTTGACCCCCTGCTCGTTCCGCCGGTCCAGGCGCCCACTGCCTTGCTGCCGCCGTTGAACGAAGTCTATGTTTCCCGGGCCCAGTGGAATGGGACCTACGCCGCTGCCGTCGTCCTCAAAGACCTCCGGCAGAAGTTCTTCACCCAGGCGACGCTGCCACCGCAGCCGGGGGGGTCGCTGATTCAGCACTTCAACTCCGAAGTGGATTTCCAGATTTCGACCGACGGCGGCACAACCTTCCAGCGTGGTCGCGCCCCAGCGGGAGTGGATCTGCGTTTTGCGGCGGTGGGCTCGTCGGATAGCGGCTTTTACGACACGGAAATACTCTCGCTCAACTCGAGCGGCGGGGACCTCCCGTCGGGCGTGATGCTCCGTGAGAGTCCCACCTTGCCCTCGACCGGGGTGACCGAGATTCGGACGCTGGGCGACGGCACCTGTCGTGTCACGAGCTTCTTCGACGTGTTTACGGAACTCAGCACGGACGGAGGACAGACGTGGATGCCGGTGAGCAGCGAACCGGCCCGCATGGAGCTGCAAGCTGTCGCTGAGGAGGAGCCGTTCCCGACATCCGGTGTGCCGCCCCTCAGTGGCGGCTACTTCAGCTTGCCGTCATCCTCCGCCACGTTCGCGCCAGGCGTCGTCGTCAAGGACGTCGTCCATCGCCAGTTCGACCAATCATTTCCTCTCCCGGCTCCCGGAGCCTCCGCGGTTCATTCCTGCGGCTCGCTGATGGATTTCATGCTCTCCACCGACGGGGGAGCGACGTTCACTCCCACCACCACGCCCGCGGCGCTGACGTTCCGGATCACGAGTCTGGTGGATTCGGGCACGACGCGCTATTTCGACACCGAAATGCTGGCGCTGGATATCACCGGTGGCGGATTGCCGGCGGGCGTGATGATCCGCGAAAGCCCGACCCGGGCTTCGCTCGGTCGCACGAGCCTCCGATCCCTGGTGACCGAGCAGTCCATGATCGACAGCTTCTTCGACGTGTTCACCGAGCTCAGCACTGACGGTGGCCAGACCTGGTCCCCAGCCGTGAGCGGCCACATCACGCTCGTCCTCCGCGCTGGACCGTGTGTCACGATCGACTGCCCGCCGGACCTGGTGGTGGACGCGACCGGTCCCGGAGGCGCCGTCGTTACCTACACGGTAGCGGCTGCGGATCGTTGCGGTGGCCAGCCCGTGGTGACGTCCATTCCGCCGTCTGGAAGTCTGTTCCCACTTGGCACGACCACGGTCAGATGCCAGGCGAGCAGTGCCAATGGCACCGCCACGTGCTCCTTCACCGTCACCGTGTATGACAACCAGCCCGTGGCCTCGTTCACTGCGGTGCCGAACCCCGCGGCGTGCGGCCAGGCCGTCAGCCTGGACGCAAGCAGTTCTTATCATGGCCGGCCCGATCGCAGCATCGTGAAATACGAGTGGGATTTTGGCGACGGGACCGTGGGAGCCGGCCCGCAGGTCACGCATGCGTTCAGCGCCTTTGGTAGCTATACCGTCACGCTGACGGTCACCGATAACAACGTGCCCGCCAAGACGGCCATCGCCTCTGTCACCCTCCAGGTAGTTCAGGGCAACCGCCCGCCCGTGGCTGATGCTGGCGGTCCCTACACGATCGCCCCAGGCGATTCCCTCCACCTGGACGGCTCGGCGTCGAGCGATCCGGACGTCGGGTGCGGCGATACGATCACGCGGTACGAATGGGACCTCAATGTCGACGGAACTTATGATCAAACCGGCAGCACTCCCGTGTTGTCCCCGGCCGTCCTCTCCAGCTACGGCCTCGGCAACCCGGGCACTTACACCCTCCGCCTGCAGGTGACCGACACCTTCGGCCTCACGCACGGGGGCACGGCGCAGCTCACCATCTGGCTGCCGCGCCTCCAATACCAGACAGCGCCAGGACGGGTGACGGTCTTCTGGCCGCGCGATGTCGAGGGCTTCCAGCTCCAAGCGACCGACAACCTGATCAATCCGCAGTGGCAATCCGTTACGGTCAATCCGTCTGGAGAGGAATATACCGCCGACCTCGATGCCACCACCGGCGCGAAGTACCTTCGTCTGGTCAAGTGACCGATTGCTGAGCTATGCCTGAGACCTCCGTGTTCGTTCGTATTCCGTCGCTCAAAACCGTCGCCGACTTCCGGGCGCGCCTCGCCGCCCTTGGCCTTGAGCTGCCGTGCGACGACACGATCGCGGTCGGCCAGGATTCCCCGCTCACTCAACCCGTCACCGGCGTTACGATCAACGGCAAGATCCTCGGAAACCGCTGGGCCATCCAGCCGATGGAAGGCTGGGACGGTACCAGGGGTGGCGAACCCACGGAGGACACGCTGCGGCGCTGGCGGCGGTTCGGCGACAGTGGCGCCAAGCTGATTGCCGGCGGGGAAGCGATGGCCGTGGTGCCGGACGGACGCGCAAACCCGAACCAACTCCTCATCAGCGAATCGACGAAAACGGGGCTCGCCAGGCTGCGGGAAACGTTGGTGGCGGCGCATCGGGAACGACACGGCCGAACGGATGACTTGGCCATCGGCTTTCAGCTCACCCATTCCGGTCGCTTCTGCCGGCCGAACGACAAGGGCCGCCTGGAGCCGCGGGTGGCCTTCCGGCACCCGCTCTTGGACGCCCGATTCAACGTGACGAGCGACCGGCAGATCATAACCGACGCCGAAGTGGCCCACCTCGTGGAGGCTTACGTCGCAGCGGCGAAGACGGCCTGGCAGGTCGGAGCGGACTTCGTGGATCTCAAGCATTGCCACGGCTATCTGCTGCACGAATTCCTGGGGGCGCATACGCGGCCGGGCCGTTACGGTGGCAGCTTCGAGAATCGCACCCGGTTTCTCCGCGAGATCGTGGACGGCATTCGCGCCAGCGGGAACCGGATTGACCTCGCCGTGCGGCTGAGTGCCTTCGACTTCGTCCCCTTCCGACCGGATCCCGCGCGTTCGGCGCCGGGTCGTCCCGGTCCCGGCATTCCAGAGGACTACTCCCGGTGTCTGCCCTATCGCTTCGGCTTTGGCGTGAATCAAAGCCACCCCATCGAGCCCGATCTGACCGAAGTGTTCTTGTTCATGGAGCTCTGCGCGAAGCTCGGAGTGAAGCTTCTGAACCTCAGTGCCGGCTCCCCATACTACAACCCGCACATTCAACGCCCGGCGGCGTACCCGCCCTCGGACGGTTATCAACCGCCGGAGGATCCGCTCGTCGGCGTGGCGCGGCAGATCCAGATGGTCCGCCAAGTCAAGGCGCGGGCTCCCGCGGGCTTGCTCCTGGTCGGATCCGCCTACAGTTACCTGCAGGAGTACCTGCCGCAGGTCGCCCAATGCGTCGTCCGGCAAGGCTGGGTGGACGTGATCGGCGTGGGCCGGATGGTTCTGAGTTATCCGACGATGCTGGCGGACGCCGTGCAAAACCGGACGCTCCACGCCCGGCTCATCTGCCGCACCTTCAGCGATTGCACGACGGCGCCACGCCACGGGCTGGTCAGTGGCTGCTATCCGCTGGATGAGCATTACCGCGCGAAAGGGGAGTTCCAGGAACTGAAAGACGCCAAGAGCAAGGCGCCGCCAAGGTAACAGTCTTCTTGAGTCAATTCGCAGCCCTTTTCACCCCTCTCAGGGTCAATCTTTCCGGCTCAATTCGTGGCGTGAGTCGCCAAGATAACTTGTTGACAAACCTGACGAGCGGCCTATCGTGGCGCCAGGATTTGATTCGGGTGGCGGTACGTTTCTTCAGCGGGGTTCCCCACCCCCACCTCCTTGGCGTCTGCCGCCCGAATCTCTCTTGTTCAACCAACCCCTGAGCCTTGACCCCCTCTGGACGGCGAGATCATTCCCCGAGTTGTCGGGCGGAGTTGGCATCCAGCGCCCCCCGGGCCGAGGATGGGATTCTGCGGTAAAGAAGGCTTGAGAAATGGCTCCGCTGGATGCCACTCCTTCAACTCCGCCCCACCCAGAAACCACCCGCGCCGTACGGGCTGCGACTACCCTGGTTCGTCATGCTGACGGCGCTCTTCCAGTGCGGCGGCAAACCGGCGCCGTCCGGCCGCGTCGTCGCGCCCGATCCGATATTCCCCCAGCAGGCGATCCACCCGCAGCCAAGCCGACCGCTGGGACGGCGGCTTCAGATACTCCCTGCCACTGCTCCACGGATACGCGCAGAACGGCTGTTCGGGAGCCAGCAACCCGGCCCGCACCGGATTCAGGCGCACATAGTCGCACACCGTATGGAGATAGCTGGGAGAGTCCGCATCCACGATCAATGTCTTGTAGCGCCCGCTGAACAGGTGCCCGCACAGCTTGTGTCGCCGGTTGAAGCGGCTCGTGTAGGTGCCCAGGAACCAGTTCATGCCCGTGACCAGGTTGGCCTGCGGCGTTTCCACCACGAGGTGAAAATGATTGGGCATGAGGCAATACGCATGCACCTGCCACTCGGTCCTGGCGCACGCCTCGCCCAAGGTGCCGAGGAACCGCTGCCGATCGGCGCCATCCTTGAAAATCGCTTCGCGCCGGTCCCCGCGGTTCATCACGTGGTAGATCGCGTGTGGGTGCTGCACTCTGAGCTTGCGCGCCGTGGGCCCCCCGCTAACAGAGCCAACCAGTCAGGTCAGCCACATCTCTACAATAGCCGGGACTGACCCTCTCTTGGCGCTTGCCTGGCTCTCCTCCCCTTCGTCAGTATCGCCGCCCACGTGTTGACCTTGTCGGAAATCAGCAAGGCGTTTGGCGACCGCACCTTGTTCGCCAACGTCTCGCTCCAGGTGAACCGCGAAGACCGCATTGGTTTGGTCGGTCCCAACGGCGCGGGGAAGTCCACGCTCTTCTCGCTCATTCTCGGCACCGAAGCGCCAGACGCCGGCACGATCGCGGTCCAACGCGGCGTTACGCTGGGCCATCTGCCGCAGGAAACAGTGCCGGTGGGCGATGAAACGGTGTTCGAACTCGCGACGGCGGTCACTCCCGAGTTCGCCGGACTGCGACGCCAGCTCCGCACCTTCAGAACCGACCCCGATCACCACGCGGCGGAGCTCCACGAGGCCCAGACGCGGTTCGATCTGCTGGGCGGCCGGGACATCGAGACCCGGGCCAGGAAGAATCTGGCCGGCCTGAGTTTCCGCGCAACAGACCTCGACCGTCCGGTCCGCGAAATGAGCGGCGGCTGGGTCATGCGGGCCCACCTGGCGCGGTTGTTGACGCAAGCGCCCGACCTGCTGCTGCTGGACGAGCCGACGAACCACCTCGATCTCGAGGCGTTGCTCTGGTTCCAGGAGCGTCTGCGCACCTACCCGGGCGCGATCCTCATGGTCTCGCACGATCGTGATTTCCTCAACCAGCTCGTCACCGCAGTGGTCGAAATCCGCCAGACGAGCCTCTTCCGCTACCGGGGCAACTACGACGCCTTTCTCGAACAACGCGAGGCGAAGGAGGAGCAGCTCGTTGCCGCCTGGAAGAACCAGCAGCGCGAGATCGCCCGGCTCCAACGGTTCGTGGACCGCTTCCGGGCCAAGAACACCAAGGCCACTCAGGCGCAGTCCAAACTCAAGCAGATCGAGCGCATGGACAAGATCGACGCGCCGGAGGGTGAGGCCACCACGATCGATTTCGCCTTTCCGCAGCCGAAACGCACCGGCCAGCGCGTGATCAGCCTGACCGGCGTCGGCTTTGCCTACGGCGAGCAACGTGTCTATGACGGCCTTGACTTCCAGGTCGAGCGCGGCCAACGAATCGTGTTGGTCGGGCCGAACGGCGCGGGAAAGTCCACCCTGCTGAAGCTGTTGGCCGGCGTGCTGAGTCCGCAGTTCGGCGAACGGCGGCTGGGGTTTCATGTCAAGGAAGGGTACTACTCGCAGTATCGCATCGAGACGCTCCACCCCGACTTCACCGTGCTCGAGGAGGCGTTCGACACGCCGCAGCGGCTCACCGAGACGTTCGTCCGCACCGTGCTGGGGGCGTTCCTGTTTCGCGGTGACGATGTGTTCAAGAAGGTCAGCGTTCTGAGCGGCGGCGAGAAGAGCCGGCTCGCGCTGGTGAAGCTCCTGCTCGATCCGCCGAACCTGTTGCTCATGGACGAGCCGACCACGCACCTCGACCTCGCGAGTGTGGAGGCGTTGCTATTCGCCCTCGACCAGTTCCAGGGCACGCTCGTGTTCATCAGCCACGACGTGTACTTCATCCGCGAACTGGCGAATCACGTCGTGCATGTCCAGAACGGCCGGCTCACCCCTTATCCGGGCGGTTATCAGTACTACCTCGACAAGACGGCAGCACAGGATGCCCGGAGCGCAGCGCTGGCGGAACGTGCGCGTCCCCTGCCCGTCTCGAACGCGAAGTCCCCCGCGGCGGGGCCTGCGCAGGAACGGCGGGAACAACGACGGTTGGCAGCGGAGCAACGCCAGGCGCGGTCGCAGGGACTCCAGGCCGCCCGGCAATCGGTGCATCGACTGGAGCGGGAGATCGCCACCCTGGAAGCACGGCAGCGCGAGCTGACGGCCGAACTCGAACGGCCCGAGACCTACGACGACTCCGGCCGGGCCGTGGCGGTCAACCGTGAAATCCAGGGTGTCCTTGTTGGCCTTGAGCGACTCAACACGGAATGGGAAGACGCGGCGGGGAAACTCGCGGGACTGGAAGCCAGTCCTTCGCCGTAACCCTGCGCGGAGCGGGCCACCCGATACGCGAAACACTGGGATGCGGTTCGGCAGCGGGAGGACTCTGCAATCGGTATCCCGTCACTGATCGAGCGGGCGCAGGGACGCCCGCCCAACGCTGTAATGCTTCAGTCTCGGAGGGCGGCCCATCTCG
>Ga0315288_10001238_pt1 | contig 32866 bp, 19 predicted proteins | sample YL17G11_20_MG_FD_203454 | JGI IMG/M metagenome (GOLD analysis project Ga0315288, IMG submission 203454) | Sediment microbial communities from Yellowstone Lake, YNP, Wyoming, USA - YL17G11_20 | ecosystem: Environmental > Aquatic > Freshwater > Lake > Sediment | place: USA: Wyoming | collected...
GTGTTGCAGTAGCACTCGTCGCACGTGCATTCCTGGCCCGCTTGCGTGCACGTCGTTGTTGTCAACGAGCACAGCGAGGCCGGATTGACGTTGTTGCGTGTCGCCACGTAGCAGTTGAGCACGCCGTGGTCGGCCACGCAGTCGCCGTCCTGCCGACACGTGGCATTCTGACCGGGCGGGTTGCACACCACGGGCGCGCACGGATCAATGACAGACGCCGCCGTTGGCGATACGGCGTAGAAAAGTAACAAAGCGAGAACAGCAGATAGGGAACGCGCCATAGCATTTGCGGTGCCGCGCGCGCACACCAACAAACACACACGAGAAACAATAAATCCGCACGCAAACCTGATGTGGTTGTCGTATTCAAGCAGTGCACGGCGTTGGCGCCACTGGCGGCGCTCGAGCACAAGCAGGCCGGGCACACGCACGGCGCGCCGTTGGTCGGCCAGCGACGCTTGTCGTGGCACGTGGTGAGATCGTGCGCGCACGTGGTGCCGTTGACGCCGCCGAACATGCAGTAGCCATCCTTGCACACGCCTGCCTGGCTGCAGCGGTGGCCGCCATTCGAAACAAAGTCGACGGGACACGTCGTCGCCGTGCACGCGTCGGGCGCCGGCGTGGGCGCATGCGTGCGCACAGGGCACGGCGCATGCGCGCACGTGATTCCCGGATAGAACGCCGTGCCGTTGCGCACGGCGCAGCCCGATTGGTCGATGCCGTCCTCGCACGTCATCGGTTGTCCGCTGTCGCAGAGCGGGCCGCAGCACGCGCCCGCGCACTCGTTGGGCGGCAGCACGAAGAAGCCGCACTTGTAGGAGCCGGCCAGCGTTGGCTGGCAGACCGGGATCTGACAGAGGTTGCTCGAGTTGCTTGGGCAAACGATGGGCACCACGGGTGTGCACTGATGCGTGCCGAGATCGCACGTCGACGTCGAGCACGGATCGCGCGGTCGACAGTCTGAGTTGTGCAGACAGCAGCCCGGCACGGCGACCTGCGAGCACGTGCCTTTCTTCGTGACGTCGCACGCGGTCGTATTACCGCCGCCGCCGCCGCCACCGTTTCGTTTCGAGTGCACGAAACTGCACGTTGGCGTGTGGCACGCGTCGAGCGCCGGTCCGCAGTCGGTGTGGCAACTGCAGCAGCCCGTGATGAGCGCGTAGTGGCACTGACCGGTCGCGGGCGTGCACGAGTCCAGCGTGCACGGGTCGTTGTCGTTGCACGTCTTTCCCGCACACAGATTGACAGTGGTTGGTGGCGGTGGCGCCTTGGTGGTGGGCCGCTTGGTGGTCGTCGTCGACTTACGCGTGGTAGTCGGTGATGGCACACCACCTCCGGCGGCCGCTTGTTGGAGAAGAACAGAGAAGAACAACAACACAGATAGAAGCATAGGATGCGCGCGCGTGTGTGTTGACGCTTTTCGCGTGTGCGCACACCACGAACTAGCACGACGCGAGGATTGAATATTTTTTCGCTTCTCAGCATTTACAGGTGTGCGCGAGAACGCCAGCGCAAACGACGCACACACATAAATGAGCACGTGGGTGGTGCACACGGCGCCCATCACGGTCGATTACTACGAACGCGCGCTTGCCGACGCCAACAATTGGCCGGAACGTGACACGGACATCGACCAAAGTTTCGGGTCGGTGATGGCCATCGGTGCCGGCGGGTATGGCGTGGTGTTCCGCGTCAGGAACCATCCGCCGGGTGATCCCTTCACAACTCTGCCCGGCGAGGACTACGCACTCAAGGTGTTCTACGACACGAGCACGGCCGGCGACGCGTTGGCGCGCCAAGAGTTGCGCGCCGCGCTGCAGTTCCACTATGCCAACGAACTCGACTGCGCACGTCATCCGCACGTGCTCTGCTATCTGGGTCATTTCCGCGCGCCGTTCGTGCGCTTTTCACGCCAGGACTATCTGCATCACGAGTGGCAACGGAAGCCAGTGATGCCAGACGACACCTATTACCGGTGCATTGTGACGCGATTCATCGCAGCGGAGAACATGCTGAACCTCGTGTATGACGATGAGAAACGGTCGCTCGTTCTCGGCTCGCACGCCAGACCGAGATTCGACATTCCGGTGCGCGCGTTCGCGCGTCTCTTGATGACGGCAGCCGACGGCTTGCGTTCGTTACACGCCGCCGGCATGTGGCATCACGACATCAAGCCAGCCAACATGCAAACGCTTTACTACGAATACGAAGAACTCGCCGAGACGATCATCATTGACTTGGGCGGCGCGTGCGCACGCTTAGAGACGTGCATCAGCGTTACGACACCCGGCTACGCGCCACCGGTGCTCATCTTGCACCGTTACGGCACCCCCGATGCCGAGGTGTTCGCAGAGTTCTGCTCGCGTGACATCTACGCGCTCGGCGTCTCGTTTGCGCAACTCGCGCGGCGCAACGAGCAATACTTCCCGGAGCGCATGCAACACGCGCTGCGCGTCAACTATGTCGGCGTTGGCTTCATCGATCAACTGCTCCAGGAGATGATGCACGTCGATTGGCAGCGTCGACCGACCGCTGAAACAGTCATGGCACAATTGCGCCGCTGGTTGGGATTGCCGGCCGTCGAGCCGCTCGCACGAACACCACGGTTGCCGAGCGATCAACTCGAACGCCAGCGCCAGGCCGAATACGAAGAGCACCATAACCAAGCGCTACGCGAAAATCGTCTGCGCCGTCAACGCGAAAACTAGCGTTGCCGCCGCCGCCGCCGCCGCCGCCACGCTCAAAACTGTATTAAACTAAATGAGTGAAGTTTTCCCTGGTGTTGTTGTTTCTGGCCCTGTGAAGAAGCGTCGAGTGTCGAAGAACCTCTGCATTGTGCTGAAGGACCTGCCCGCGGACTCGCAAGTCGCGATGCCCGAGCGGCACGCCGTGCTGTGCGCGCTGCTCAATCTGCGATGCGCGTCCATCGAGTTGCTCGAGCACCGGCTGTTGAACTACACGCCGCACGACGAACTGAGACGCAACATCGTGTGCGCGAGTTTCATCGACGCCACCGACGAGTTCGACCGGCGCAATGTGGTGCGCGTGTGCGTGCATCACGCCGGCAGCGACGATGGCTGGTCGTCGGAACTCTCGGTGCAACTCTGCTGGTTCGACGACAACCTCGTCGACGTGGCGGCCACCGGCCACCGTCGGCTCGCCTACGAGAACTGCACCCCGCAGGACGTGAATCGCGCGCTGTTTCTGTCGCCGACGTTTGACATCGAGCGACACATGGATCTCATCATCGAGACGCTGTTCGTGCGCATCAACGCCACGCTCGTCGCCGAGCAGCACCGGTTGGCGTCGGATGTCGACTCGTTTCTGCACATGTTCTCGTATGACAATCTGCGCAAGAAATAAATGCAACGTTCGCTCAGCACGAATTCGAACAACCGCTTCTTCTTCTTTCGCGTCGACGAAGCCGCGACGCGGAAACAATTAGGAAAAGGAAAAATATGTCCACCAGTTTCAGTCGACACGAAAATTATGATGATGACGATGACGAGCACGGAAACGAGGTGCAGCACCCTAATCTCGACAACAGCAGCGGCGGAGGCGGCGGCGGCGGCGTCGTCGTTGGAGATCGTCGGCGGAACCGAAAACGCAGCCGTTCCGCACCGCGCCGCTACTCGTATTACTTCTTACTGCAGATTATCGACGACGCGGTGGGCACGATGAATAACTACATTGCGCCTCTCGAATGCGCGTCGGTGGCGCGTCTCAAAGAGAAGATCGCGTTCTGTGCGCACCTCGAACGCGACTGGATACACGCCTACGCGTCGATGCAACTGGCGGCCGCGTTTCGCAGTCGCGTTGACGATGACGGCAGCGAGTCGGTGTTCACCACGAAAATGCTGATCGACGTCGCCGCCGACGCCGCCGAGACGCGCTTCGATCTGCGCGAGGTGATCACCGACGCCGACATGGACGAATGGGACTGCGTCGGGCAACCGTCAGCCGCCTACTCCGATCCGCCAGCCGTGTTTGACATTGTCATTCTCGACGGCTCACCGGTGCCCACGAGCGCGCTTGTCATCAACGTGCCCACCATCGCCACAGAAGCAATCGCACCAACACCAGCAGCAGCAGACGAGAAGAAATGAATTTATTTGGCCGTGGCCTGCGCCTCGGCATTCAATGTGCCTTTGAGTGTGTCCATCAACGCCTCGACGTTGGCCGCGGGCGTGCCGAAATCGAAGCACAGTTCGATGAGTTCCTGCCACTTGTTGCGCGCGCGTTGCGGCGCCTTGGCGAACGCGGCCACCGGCGGCGGCGTGTCGGCGCCGGGCTTGTAGTCGCGGCGCGCCTTGTAGACGTAGAAGAGCCACGTCGAGATGAAGTAGGCGCCCATGAACAGCGTGTCGTAGAGATCGTGCGCGTGCGCCTTTGCAATGCGTGCGCGGTCGCGCTCCGTCAGATTGACGACCAACTCGGCCAGCCGCTTCTGCGAGCAGATCAACGAGCCATACTTCTTCGCGTTGCGCTTGTTCTCCTCGCGCTCCTTGCCACGCGCCTCGGCGGCGTTGCCCATGGCCGCGGCGGCCGCATTCGCCTCCATCTCGGTCAACACGGTGCCGTCGGGCTTGGGAAACAGCGGTCGGTAGCACGCTTTGATGGAGCGCGCCGTGACGAGTTGGCCGGCCACCATGCTCGACGTTGGTGTGAGCGCGATCGGCGGCTTCGACGCGTTGAAGAGCGCCAGCGTAACGGCCTCGAAACGGCCCACAACGGGGTCGAAGATATGCGCCTGGTCTTCTACAAGCAGCATGTCGCTGTCGAACGCGCCGCCCGGCCGCATCTCTTCGAGCATGAACTTCTGCCACACGAAGAGGCGCTTCTCGGCGCTGCCACCGCCGTCGAGACGCACTTCTGGGTGCGCTGCCTCGTAGTCGCGACACAGTTCGTCGGTGTTGATCACCTTGGCGTGCGTGATGCGCACGCGGCCGTCGAATTGCAAGCGCATGACGGCGTTGTTCGCGTAGCCCGGGTCGTTGGTCGTCACACTCTTGATGCCCGTCGCAGCGACCAGCGCCTGGATTCCAGGCCAGTCGTTCAAATGTGCTTTGGAGATTGGTGGCGGTGGCACGGGGCTGGCCGCAACAGTCGGCGGCGGCGGCGGCGGCGGTTTTTCCGTGTTCGTCGCTGCCAACGCTGCTGCCATGGCATTGGCAGTCGACTTGGCTCGTTTGGCTGTTGGCGCCGACGGCGGCGGCGGCGGCTGCACTTTCGGAGCAGTCAAGTCAATGATATCGTCGTCATCATCGTCGGCGGTGGGCGCTTTTTGTTGCGCTGCCGCTCCTCTAGTCTCATCCCAGACGCGCTTTTTCGACGGCGACGCAACGAGAAATGATTGACGCATCTCGCTCATCGTTCGGGCCGCGGGCGCGCGCGCTCTATCATCCTTACGAGGTGGCGGCGGCGACAGAGGCGGCAGTGCCTTACGCGCGCCGCTCGCGCTACTTGCTCGCTGTTGATCAGCGGCGCTCGGAAGAACTTCGGTTTCGTCACTGTCCGTCGTCGACGACGACGATGACGACGACGACAGAGTCAGAACAGCAGGCTCGCGTTCTCGGTGCATCGGCTTTGACATCGGCGGAGAAAACGCTGGCGTTTAATGTTTCGGCGCAGCGGCTCACGGTGCCGCAAGTATACACGGCGGCGTTTATTGCTTACGAGACCGAGGTGAACTTCGCGACGCGCTGCGTGCTGTGCGGCGAGTTGTTCACGGGCGCGCTCTCGGGCACGCTCTCATGCGCCTACCACCCGTTCGAGTATGTGAACACGGCGACCAACGCGAGCGGCTACTCGCTGAGTCGCGAGCCGCCGACCAACTGCGTGCAGTGCGCCGAGTTGCACCTGATGCCGGGCGCGCGCAACGAGCACCTCGTCGAGCAGAACTTGCGTTTCGGGTGCACGGCGATCGACCACTGCACCAACGTCTACGAGGTGCTGCAGCGACCGTATATCGCCATCCCGACCATCTTCTGGTCGATGTTCGCGCTTTCGAAACGCAGCGGCGCTATGCGCGACTTTGACGCGCTCGCGGCCAACACCGACGTGCGCCGCGGCGTGCTGGTCGTGCATAGTGCGGCGCAACTGCGGCTGACGCTGGTCGTCGACATACCGGGCACGCGCAACGAGTTTCGCGCGTCGGTCGCCGACGTCTACGAGCGCATGGCGGCGCGCTTCAACATCCAGGCGCTCGCCGACGAGGTGTATAACGCGCGCATCTCGACCGTCGAATCGTCGATCTCGCGCATGGCTCAGTTCTCGCACCGCGACGCCGCGCGTCGCGACTCGCTACGCCGGTTGCAGAGGAAGAAGGCACACTTTGCGCCGTTTGTCATCGTGGCGCGCGTCATGCAGTGCGAGGGCGGCGGCATGCGCCTCGAGGAGAACTAATAAACGAAACGAAAACCCCCCGCCGTTCGAATGACCACTCCCACACTGCCCACATACACGCACGACTTCTCTCTGAGACCAGAGGCCTATCAACCGCATCTGTTTCGACATTTTACCTACTACGCGGAACCCGTTATTTGGCGCGGTGCACTCTGTTCCGATCCGCGTGGCTCACCCGACAGACCGTTGTCGTCAGCCGTGTTCAAGGAGCAACTGCGCACCGAGATCATCAACCGTTCTGTTAGACCGCCGTCAACCTCTGCCGAAATTGGAGTGGGCGGCTACAATCGCCCGAAGGATTGAGAAATAAACGCTCTTTCATTGTGTTTACGTCAGCCAATCTGTTCAAGAAGAAGATCGAGCGTTTCACCCATTGCGATATTGTAATCGGATAGTTTGCGCGGGGGGTGCAATTGACGACCATCATACATCAGACGTAGCATGTCACTAGGAATTGCATGTCGCAGTGAAAGGCAGCGCAAGATGGCAGAGATTCTCGTATTTCTCGTTACTCTGCCAAGAGTGACGGTCTCCGCGCGCGCGAAAAAGTATACAACAATGTGCCCCCATACAGGTTTCCAAATAGGTTTGACTTTTCTCTTCTTTCGCGACGTATTCATTCTTTACTTGGTGAAGGTTTTTGTTTTTTTTCCGCGACAGGCCCGCTCGCGTCGACGCGAAAAAAAAAATTTCGTAAAATATGAGCATTGCGAAAAAGGCCAAAAAAGAAAAAGTTCTCTACGATACATATGTTATCACCAGTCAAAATAAGCACGTCGAGATTATTCGTGTTGATTCTTCTCTGTCGTCGGCCAAGGCTATCGGCGCAAAAATTCTCGCCGATTGCCAACTCTTTGACAGCAACGAGAGTTCACCCGAAACAGACGAAGAGGAACGTCAACGTCGAGAACGCGAGAAACAACTAGCAATATTTACTGGCTCGTTGTCTTTATGGCTAGGTGAAGGCTCGGCCTCACTAGAACGAGAAGCAGCGCTAGTGCCCGAAATGACACGCGAGAACGCTGGTTTCTTTCTGAATTTAGACGAACGCGAACGAATCGAATGGGAATCCATGGGAATTTTTTACAGCCTTGGATCGATGCCTTGCGCATGGCCGATTAATCGTCTATTCGTGCTTGCCGAGTTAGTTGGCAGTGATCTCAAATCTGGCGTCGCAGAGATTGAATAAACGTCGAGTTTTTAATTTGTGAATCAATGTGCCAGAACCTCGCTCTGACTCGCTGTCGCTGTCTCGATTGGCGCCACGACGTCTTCTGGTTTCACCTCACTGACGCGCACGCAAATGCCGTTGATGAGCAACGTGTCCATCGAGCGGAAGTCGGCCAGCATCACGGCGCCCGCGTTCTGCCACTGCGCCAGTTCGAGCGCCGTCAATTGCACGCCCAGCGCGTGCGTCTCGGCGACGAGCACACAATGCGCGACGCGCGTCACCACGTTGAAGTTGGCCGCCGACGCCATTCTATCGAGGTGCTCGGCGGCCAACTCGTCGTAGTTGGCCAGCGCTGTGCCCAAGCACTCGCAGAGGCGCGCGGCCAGCGCCGACTGCTCTGGCTTCAACGCGGCGATCTTGGCGCGAAACTCGCGCAGCCGAGCGCGCAGACCAGGCACTGTGTATACGAATTGAAGCGCGTGTTTCCCTTCCGGCATTCTCGGCGGTGTTTTTATGTTATTTGAGCGGGCGGCGTCTCATGTGCGCGCTGCAAGTGATCGGCGGCCAGATGAAAGTAGTGGTAGGGGTGTGCGATGACGACGTCGCGCGTCTCGGCGCGCAGCACGTCGACGTGGCGCGTTGCGGCGGGCCGTGAGTGTGCCAACTGCAGCGCGCATTGGCGCGGCGCGCCGACGAGCGCGATGATCTCAGCACGCGCGTCGGCGCTCGCCACGCCCGAGCGCGCGAGCAGCGCGTCGAGACGCGACTTGTCCTCCCACGAGAACGGGCAGCGCTTGAGACCCGTCATGTCGCCAAACTCGTAGTGCGTCGAGCACGCCTTGGTGCACGTCGTTTTCGCGAGCGCCTCCTTCATCTGCTGATCGCTGACGTTGGTGTTGCCGTTGCGCGTCGCCACAAACGTCGCATTGCGATCGTGGTCCAGCGCGGCCTGCGCGCGCGTGTAGTTGCTCAACTCCTTGAAGTGATCGCCAATCTTCTGCGGCGTCGAGAGGCGCATCAGCGAGCGCGCAATCGTCGCCGTGTTGAGCGCCGGCGTGTCGAACGAGTGCAGCGTCTGCGCCAGCCAGAGCCGATCCGAGTGCTTCGGATACTCGTCGCGCTCCAGCACGTTGAGCATACACAGCGGGAGCGCTCGATTCGCACGTGCGCCCTCGACGAGGTCTTCAATGTCAACGAGCGCCGCTCCGCCGCTTTCCGACGTCTCGGTGCGCATTATCGCACGACTCAACCGGCGTTGCGCAGCGGCGGCTCGTTCGCGCGCCACCGCCACCGAACCATCGCCGAGTGCAGCAATGCCAGCGTCGGCGAGCGCCGGCGTCGCGTGCAACGCGCGCTCGAGCGCCTCGGCGCGCACACGAATCGAGCCGTTGCGCGGCGAGTAGAGTGTGTAGGGCAGGCGTGTGAGACGGTGCAGAGACGCGCGGTCGCGTTGCAGCGAGTAGTAGCGCGCCTCGTCAAACATGTTGAACGGTGGGATGCGCAGACCGGCGAATGTGTCCGCGACGCCGCCGCCGCCGCCGCCGCTACGCGCAACGGCGTCGAGAAACCCACTCTGCCGCACGGCTGCTAGCGTGTGCATGTGCGCCAATATGGCGCCCTCGAGTGCCACATCGTCTAGTTCGTGGTTGCGCTCGTCGGCTTCGGCGTAGTAGTTGAGCGACACTGGCATGCTGTCGACGAGCGCCGTCTCGGCCTCGTTTACGGCGGCGTCGCCGGCGGCAGCGGCAACACGTTTCGCAGTCGCGTGCCCGCTCAAGTAGGCGCGCAGCAGCGCCACACTGGCTTCGAGCGCGGCGCCAACGCGCACGTAGGCCGTGCCGTTGCGCATCACGGTGTGCCGCGTTGAGCGAATCGCGTCGACCAGCACGCTCTCGAGCGCACGCGTGCCAACGAAGAAGTTATACGACACAATGAGGCTGTTGGCCAGCACCGCCTCGTTCGACGTCGCCGACATCACCATCGAGCGTCGCAGATCACTCATGCTGCTGCCGCCGCCGCCGCTGCTGTCGACGAGCGAGATCGCAGCGCTCGCTGCCAGTGACGACGATGATGACGTGTCACCCTGCTCGGAATCGTCCGCGACGTTACCGCTGGTCAGTAACAGACGATCTTCGAGCGAGAGTTCGCTGGCGTCGATCGATGCCGCGCAGCGCACTTGAAAACGTGCCGGCTCCGCGCGCGCGGCATCGAGATCGTCGCGCAGCGTTGTGCGATACTGCGCGGCCAACACGGCGTTCATGCCCTTGGTGTCGGCGTCGACGGTCTCGAGCGCACGCGTCAACAGACGCTGCTCGGCGGCCTCGATATGCTCGACGAGTCGCTTGGCAAACTCGTCGAGGAAGCGCGCGATCGCCAACTCGCCGCGCACGAGCACCTCGGTGCGCACGATGAAACGCATCGCGTCGCACAGTTGGCCGATGACAAACAGCGCAGCGCTGTGATCCGTCATGGCGCGCAACGCGTCGACGAGTGCGGCGAGGCTGGCAAAGTTCTCGAACAGCGCCGCGCGTGGCGGCTCGCGTGTGAAGTAGACGCACGTGCGCGCGTTCAATACGGTGCGTCGGTGCTCATCTCGCCACGCGTCGAGTGCTTCACGAGACATACGAGCAGTAGTCGTCTGTGGCGTGACGAGCGCCGCCGTGCCGTGACTCGCCTTGTGCCAGCGCAGCGCAAACGAGAAGAGGGCCATATGCGAACGTTCCTTGACGACTACGGCGGATATGTTTGTTTCTGCTTCTACGGCATTGTTTGGTAGAGGTGTAATTTCAGTCATACAACTGCGTGTGCGCGTGCGCGTGTGGGTTGTTGGTTTTTCTTGCAGGTTCGCGCTCGTGCACACGCAAATAATTACTCAGATAAATAGATAATACTTTTCGAACAAGCGTGCACAGGTGTGCGCCAACAAAAAAAAAATGAGCCGCTGGTTGGAGCACACACTGCCGATCGGCGATCTCAACGACGAACTCTGGGCCCAGGCCTACAATAAAATGCTGCCCAAAAACTGGCGCGTTCTGCTAGACGATGCCAAGGATCCGCTCGACGTCGTCTATCGCTACCAATACGGCACGTTCCACATGATCGGCTACTCAGCGTTTTCGGTGGTGTTCGAGGGCGTGCGCGAAAAAGGCGGTCAACGTGTCGTGCTCAAGATGTTCCGGCTGCCCATGTTCACGGGCGATCAGGCCAAATCGGCCAAGTCGATAGCACGCATGACGGCGGCGATCGCCGAGGTGCGCGCACTGCTCTACGTGGAGGCGCAGCAGACGCGGCGTGCACTTGCACAGCCACAGCGCAGAAACAACATCGTGCAAATCGTCGACTACTTCCGCGCAGTCTGGAGCGACGACCTTCGCAACCATATGGTTGAGTTCCTACTGCCACGACTCGCCCAGCATCCGAGCATAACGAAAGAGGAGCGCGAGCAATTGCAAGCCGGTGTGGTCAGCGACGAGGGCCTCGACAACATAGTGGCGGCGTTCTTTCCCGAGATGATGCAAGAGGAGACGAAACCCATCTTCTTCATCGAGACGCTGTTCGGCCACGGCGAGACGCTGTATAATGTGATGCGCGATCACGAGGAGGCGGCCTCGCTCATCTCACCTGAAGTCGACTTGCGACTGGCACTCGAAGCACTGCGTGCGCTCGAGTTCCTCCACGACGCCGGCATGGCGCACGGCGACATCTCGCCCGAGAACGTGTTCGTCAACAACATACTCGAGGCCGCCGAGGCGCCGCAGGCCGTCAGCGTCGTGCTGCTCGACCTCGGCGCGGCGTGTCGCGTCGGCACTGACAAACGCATTCTCGGCACGTGCAACGTCATCGGCGGCCGTCCGCAGTTTGACGCGCCAACCATTCTGGCGCTCAACGCACAGCAGCCGGCGCCGCCCGATGCAGCGAGCATTCCGTTCGAGCAGCGCGCCTCGTGGGACGTTTACGCGCTCGGCTTGACGCTCTACGACTGGGGCCATGGTGACTTCCTGCCAGGCACGCTGACGGCCGACGAGTTCAACGCGCAGACGGCCGACGAGCGCGCGAAACTCGCACGCCAGAACGTCTTCTCACGACTGCCAGTGGCGCCCTACTTCCCGCCGGCGCCCGCCGACGACGCCGCGGGCACGCTCAACACCGTAATCGGTCGCATGCTCGAGTTTGACGACGCCGTGCGCGTCTCGGCGAAAGAGGCCGCCGATTTCGTTGAACAACGGTTGGCCGCGTTCTTACGAAATCGTGCCGCCGCCGCCGCCACCGCCGCCTCGTCCACCACTACAAAGAGACGCAGGGAAGCCGGTGATGATGCTGGCGATTCTGAGAGGAGGAAAACAAACGAATAAACGACTGCTTTCCTATGCTAGATTAGATGTGACAACCGCGAGTGTGTTATGCTAATTCGAGACGATGGCACAGTGGCAACAGCATACACCGTGCATGATCCAGCCGGCCGCCTATGAGAACCAGTGGCAGCAATCGCTTGTAAACGTGTTGCGCCCGTGGCCACTATGGAGCGGCGGAACGCACGCCTTCACCGAGCGCTACGTGCCCGGAACGCTCATGCTGCTCGGCTACGGCACCTACGGTCTGGTGTTCGCCGCGAAGCGCAGGGACCTACCTCAGGGCCAGCGCACAGTAGCGGTGAAATTCTTCCGGCTGCCAACCGACGCGCAGAACAGAAACAGCGAGTTGCGCGCGCTCATCTACTTGAAGGCGCTGTCGGGTGCCTGTCCGGGCCGGTGCCCTGTCAACACCGTGTGCTACGTCGACCACTTTCGTGCACGGCTTGGCAGCGATTGGTTGGTGCCGCTGATAGTGCAGTTTGGCCTCCTCGGTCGAACGGCGGCGGAAGTGCACCAGTATCTGAAAAGCCCCGGATTGTTTCCCGATCTGCTTGGCGCTAGGCCCACCGTTGACCAGAATCAGATCGTCTACTTCATCGAGACACGCTACGAGACTGGCGAAACGCTACACGATGCGATAAAGCGTGGCTTCTGGGCAGATCGAGCCGAGCCGGCCGTCAACTACCACGTGATGTTCTCGGCGGCGACGGCGTTGCAATTCATGCACCGCGCCAACCTCGTGCACCAGGACGTCAAACCTATGAACATCAACGTCATCAACTTGGCCGACGTGGCGCCCGCGGCCAACGCGCCACGTTTCGATCCACCCGACGATGCATTACCGCAGTGTGTGCTGCTCGATCTCGGTCTCACGTGTCGCGTCGAGAACTCGCCTGCCTACCCTTACGAGCCAGGTGTGTGCTCCGAAGTGATGAACAGTTACGCCTTTCGTGCGCCACGGCAAGTCGAATTGCAGCACGACCAACCGGGCGCCGAGCGCGTCGACCTGTCCGACGCGCAACGTCGCTCGTGGGACGTCTACGCGCTCGGCATGACATTATACGACTGGGCGTGGCACATCTCGGTGCCACCGGTGTTGACCATCTCAGAGGTGAAGAAGGCACGCGACGGCACGTTCAACGCCGACGCGTATCCTGCGCCGGCAGTCCCTCAATCAGCCGACTTTCTGAGCCGCCTGAAACGCATAGATCCGTCGCGGTTGCCGACTAAACCCTACTGGCCGTTGCCGCCCAACGACGACAGTCACGGCTTCTTCAACAATCTGTTGGCACGCATGCTCGATTTCGACGACGACACGCGCATCACCATCGAAGGCGTCGTCGCGGCGCTCGTGAACTACACCCCGACGTCGTCACGCGCTTCGTCGCGCGCGTCGTCGCCAGCGCCGTCATCAACTTCGTCTCCGTCGTCGTCGTCGTCGTCGTTTCGTTCTGCGCCGTCGTCACCAGCGCCTTGGTCGTTTCGTTCGGCGCCGTCGTCACCAGCGTCTTGGTCGTCGTCGACGTCAACGACGCCTTCGAGCACGCGATCGGCGCGCAGCAGCAACAGCGCAACACCGTGAGAGAGAACGGGCGGCGAAATAAAACAACTTTGCCCTCTCTCACATTCATCGTTATTATGGTCGAGCCGGGTTAGATAACGACAGAGAGCGATGAGTCGCTGGCTTCAACATACGCAATGCGTGAGAATCGGCGACCAGCGCGACGACGCCAACTGGCGCCAAGCCGCGGACCGGTCGAAAGCGTGGCGCCAGTTGACAGGCCTCGACGGCAAGTTTCTGGAGATCAACGCGCGCTATCGCGATGAAGAACTCGCCGTGCTCGGCTATGGTGCGTTCGGCGTGGTATTCAAGGGCGCGCGCAAACTCCACGAATACGCGTCCGAGCAGAAATACACCGACGTGGTCGTGAAAATGTTCATCAGCAGAAACACCACTACGCGCTCGGCGGCGACACGCGAGGCGCGCGCGCTTCTCTTTCTGCAGCAAAGCGTGCCGCCAGAACTCAACACGTTGTGCCAGCCTGGCCTCATTTGCTACGTCGATCATTTCATTGCGGTGGTTGGCAAGACTCTGCTGCACACATTATACACATACCTCTACCAGAAGAGCCGACAATCGGCGAATTATCGCGCATCAGAGTCGTCGTCGGCGACCGCGTCGCCGTCGTTGTTGCCGCCGCCGTCGTCGTCGGCGACGGTGACGACGCTCGACCCACGCGTGGAGAGTCTCATTGTTAGCACGTTCCCAAAGATGGATCACTATTTCAAGGAGAGCGGACGAGGCGCGTATTTCATCGAGACGCTGGCGCTCTCTGGCCACACGTTGGACGACATTCAGTTGAAGGACGGCATCTCGGGCGCCACCCTGCCGTTCACGAAGAACCTCAATATGATGCTCACGGCGGCGCAGGCGCTCGAGTTCATGCACACGCACGGCATCGTGCACAGCGACATTAAGCCCGACAACATTTTCGTCTCGCATCTCTACGACGGTGCGCTGGACGGCGGTCGCGGTTTCTCGGCTGCGTTTCTCACGACGGCGCTACCCGAGTGCACGTTGATCGACGTCGGTCTGGCGTGTCGCGCCGACGTGACCAAGGTCAGCGCAAAGGAGGCGGAGAGTGACGTCGGCACGTGCAGTGCAATCGAGGGCGCGCGCGGCTACGTTGCGCCCACGCAGATGCGCCTGGCCGCGTTCGAGCGCGCCACGCGCCCCGATCTCATAAGTTTCGAGCGGCGCGCCTCGTGGGACGTCTACGCGCTCGGCCTCTCGTTTCGTGACTTTGGTCTGGGCATAAACGTCAATGACTTGCGCAGGAAAGCGCTGCAGGCGAACGAGGTGACCAAAGAGTTCATTGACTCGTTCAACGATACGATGCGCGTCGCGAATCCGTTCTCGCGCGTGCCAACGGCGCCGCATTTTCACGAGCAAGGCGACAACGCCGACCGCGCGCTCTCGCGCGTCATTAGCACCATGGTGCGCCTGAAAGACTCGAGTCGCGCCACAATCGTCCAGGTCGTCAAAGATCTCGAGCAATTGAAGGCGCAATTGACAGCCGGCTCTTCTACTACGGCAGCCGTCGACGCCGGCACATCAACAGCAAAAACGAAGAAAAAGACAGCGTCTGAAAGCGAACAACAGAAGCCAGGCCAATCCGAGAAACGTGCTCGTTTGAGTTCAACTGGCGTCGGTGCCGGTGGCGGTGGCGGCGGCGGCAGCAGCAACGACGAAGATGACGATGATGAGTGACGACATCAATCGTAAAACTTGCCGGCAGTGGCGTCGCCGCCGTGTTTCTGGTTCCGATGGCGCAGCCGACGGCGACAAGCGTTGGAAAATGCCCAACATAGGCGACGAAGGCGCACGAGTAGCGACGGCGCCGAGCGACGACGATTATTGGCGTGCATTTTTTTCCTCTTTTTGCTTCCGCATGTGCGCGCACGTGCGCGTCACACGAAATGAAACAAATGACCGAGCAGCAGCAGCGTCAACCACCGCCGCCGCCGCCGCCGCATTTCGATGCCACCTTTTCGCGCACCTCGTATGACGTCGCGCAAATCATAGCCGAATTGGTCTCGTTGGTGCGCGAAAACTACTGCTCCAGAGTGCTCGTCGTCGACACCGCGCCCGGCGATCTGCTTGTGCTAACAGAGAACGTCGAGCACACGTTCAACAACGGCGCCCGCGCATTCGTTCTCGTCTCGCGTTGGCGCAACAGGCCGGCCAGCATCTTGATCGAGGTCGACCACACCTACATTGGCAGTGATTCGGAGAACGACGGGCACATTATTGAAAGCGGCGGCGGCGTCGCTGCTGGCTGCTAAACACACTCGAATGAAATATATCTGTTTGCTAAGCGTTGACGTCGGTGTTTTTGACGTTGGTCGACTTCAAATATCAAAAGCAAAATGGCCAAGCGCGCAGTAGACGTGCGCGTTGATCAGCGTCGCGAGCCACGCAATCCCATCACACTTTCGGCGTCGGTGCCGCTGTTGGTCAACACCGACTCGGTGTTCCTGCACTTCATGGCCTACAAGGGCGGCCACGAGACGCGCGACGCCGCCGTCCAATGGCTCGTCAAACGCACCGAGAAACTCGCGGCCGTCGAGAAGGCTTTCGCGGCGGCGAGCCGTGACAAGGTTGTCTACACGGTGCGCCAGCGCTCGCCCGAGGTCGACGAGCAACTGGTGAGCGGCAGCGGCGCCAACCCAATCAAGGTCTACAATGCGTCGTTTCACTTTGCCATCGAACTTTCTCTGTGTGCTTCGGCGGCGTCGTCGCCTACACCGTGGGACGAGACGAAGCGGCTGATGCGCGCCGTCTACACCAAGATCGCGCACGACGTGGGCATGAAACTCATCCAGCGTCGCTTCCTCTACGAGAAGAACGTCATCGAAGCGACGGCCGCAGCGCTTGCCAAGGCGACGCACGTCATCCGACAACGCGCGCTCGCTATCGCCAACGAGAATCGCTCGCGCCTCATCTACCCGGCATTCGCGACGCGCGAATCGCGCTCTGGTGGCGACATGCCCGAGCAGGCCGAAATGTCGGTTCAAAGCGACTCTCAGCCGGCAATGATGGCCACTTATTCGTCAAAGCCGCGCTCTCTGACGCGTTCGAAACGCAGTGGCGGCGGCGGCGGCGGCGGCGATGGCGCTGAAGAAATCGATTGCGACGACGTGAATGTCGAACTCCTCTTCCAACAGCCGCCGCCGATAGAGATCCTCTCATCTGTCACGATTGTCTACGAAACAGAGGCGTGTTCGGCACGCTCCGCAAACGAAGCAGGCCGCGAGAAGAAATAAACACCATCACGGAATCCGATCTGCGCGTTTCCGTGGACCGCAACGCTAATATCTTCGCGTAGAGTCGTCTTCTGACTTGACGACGCCTGGCGTTGCACACCACGGGCGTATGACGGATCTAACCTGAAAATTTGGGGCAAATCGGAGACTAGTGGCTTCTACGCAAAACTTTCCCAACTCGTGGGACACTGGGCTGAGATCACTACCCCCGGAAAATGGATTCGAGTTGCTCGTGAAACTCGACCTGGTCCAATGTTACCCGATTTCTATGGGAGTTTCACCTCTGGATAGCATTTGCATTAACTAGACGGACGGCGTCGGTCGCATTAGAAGAAGTTGACGCATCTCAGAGATCCGCGTGTGATGCATCACGCGCGAATCCCGCGATCAGAGATTCGCGTCGCACGTGGTTGAAGAGTTGAGGGCAACGCTTCTCAACCAGCCCATTCGTCTAGTCTCGAAATTCTCTATCTAGGAGTGCTACTCTCATTAAAATTAGAGAACATTGGCCCACTTCGAGTTTCACGAGCAACTCGAATCCGTTTTCCAGGGGCAGTGATCTCGGCCTAGTGTCCCACGAGTTGGGAAAGTTTTGCGTAGAAGCCACTAGTCTCCGATTTGCCCCAAATTTTCAGGTTAGATCCGTCATACGCCCGTGGTGTGCAACGCCAGGCGTCGTCAAGTCAGAAGACGACTCTACTCGTAGGTGTGGGCCGCGCGACGCTCGAGATTCGCCGATCGTGATTCCGTGGCGGAAACGCGAAAACCACATCGTGCGAAAACACTCCCTTTGGACCGGCATTCGAACAGGTGTGTTGGGTAGTTAAGAACATTTTCATTCGCTTCGATTGGTCATCAACGCACACGCGTTCACGCGTTCATTTTCATGTCGAATTCAGAAATCACCTCACTCGTCTCTTCGACATCGGCGTAGAAGTCGATCTCAGCGTTGGAGGTCGACGCAGTTGTCTTGGCGGAATTCTTTTGCTGCTTCTGCTGTTGTTGTAGCCTCTTCGACGCCGCCTCCTTTGCCGCCGCCGCGTCAATGCGCTTCTGTCGCAACTGTGCCAAAGCCAGCGATGCCGCCGCCGTCGTCGTCGGTTTTGTAGTCTCTGGAGCGGTGGTGTTGGTGTTCTTTCTCGGTGCAGTGCGTGCTGGTGGCAACATCGCTGTCGACGGCTCCTTTTTGACTTGTTTCGTGGAAGTGGCGCTGGCGCTGTTGGACGGCGCTGGATCAGTAGTAGTAGTAGTAGCAGTAGCAGCAGCACCCTCTGAGGAACCGTTGGCAGTTGATGACGCTTCAACAGGCACAGAAGAAGCGTGTTGCTCGTCGTCCTGGTGATGCTCTCGGCCGTCGTTGAAATTGGTGTGTGCCGTTGTCGACGCCATTAATTGCATGGCGTCGTCGAACACGACCTTCTTCCAGCCGCGCGCATACTTTTGCGCTTCGACGGGCAACGACGAGCGTCGACGTTTGGCATCGTGTTGGTCGATGGCGGCCGGCGTCTTTGCCGGCGGAGGCAGAGTCTCAGCCATACTACTGAGTAGGTCGTCGCAATTGCGCGCTATCACGTTGAATACGCTGCTGCTCGTCGTCGTCGAACAACTGCTATCGTCGGCACCTCCATCGCCAAATCCAACGCTGTCGACGCTGTCGGCCGTGCTCTCGGCGTCGGCGCCATCACCACCAGCGCCGCTGGCTGCATCAAGCGCATCGAGGTCGCCAGCGATGTGTGGCGCACGCCGCTTCAGACTGTCGGCGTGTCGTTGACGCGCCTGTGACTCGCGGTGCTTCTTGGCCGCCGGCGCGACGACGTTTGCCTCGAAGCGCAGCATCGAGTTCTTGTCGCCCATGATGATGCGACTCTCGGCGCGCTTGCGCTCGGCGGCGCAGATGGCCTGGAAATCGGCACGTCGGCGCAACTCGGTGTCGGAGAGCATCAACAGCGCCATCTCGTCGGCGCCCAGCGCGCTCTGCAGGCGCCGGCGCATCTCGTCGGCGTCCACGAAGCGCGTCAGGCACTTCTCGAGGCACTCGCGCGGCCGGCCCGTGTCGTAGAGGCCGTCGATGTCGGCGGTCATGAAGAACGTGCGCAGCGTGGAGCGCGACGCCGCATACATGCGCAGCAACTCGTTGATGGGCACGAGCGGGCGCTTCGAGAATATCGAATCGCCGAGCAGCGTCGTATACTGGCGCACGCGCTCGCTCGGCAGTTTGCAGTGCGCCGCGCGCTCGTCGAGCGCCTGCTCGTAGCGCTCGGCGATGAGCGCCGCCGGATAGCGAATCAACGGCAAGCAGCGCAACGAGGGCGTAGCGCGGCGCACTTTGGCCAGAAATTGGTCACCGAGCACGGGCGCCGAGTAGGGCTCCTCGGTCGGCGGCGAGCCGATGTTGCGCATGTGCGTGGCGTAGGCCACCACGTCGGGATCGTCGATGACGAGCAGCGTCGACACGCACGACGCCGTGTTGGGCTCGAACACGAGGTGGCGCGCCGCGCGCTCCAGGCACGTCGAGCCGAGCACGTTCATGACGCGGTCGGTGAGAATCGAGCGCTTGTTGGAGAAGATGAACTTCTCTTCGGGCCGCCGCTTCACCGTGATGCAGTGGTAGACGTCGTGCAGGAGGCGCGCGCGCTCGCCCGGGAGGAGTTTCATGCGCATCGGAATGTTGACGAGGATGCGGCGTTCGATGAACTGATCGAAGCCGAGGTTCTTGATCGACGCGATGACGGCCGCCTTGAGCGAGTAGTTCTGCAGCAGCATGTGCGTCGAGAAGTAGAAGCGCATGCCCGTCGTCGTGTGGTCGTGGTTGGGATCGAGAATCGGGTGGTTGGGGCGCTTCATCATGATCGTCGTCATGCGCGTCTCGTCGGTCTTCGTCAGCCGGTTGGTGCGCCAGTCGTAGGTGTAGACGTTGGCGCGAATCTCCATGCCCAGCATGTCCTCGATGGCCGACTGCAGGTTGTTGGCCGACGGCGTCGTGCCGTCGGGCAGACGCTGCGTGGCGAGATTCTTGGCGACCGCCTCGAGCGAGTAGTCATCGCCGCCGACCAGTTCAATCCAGTTGCCGTCGTATTCGGGCAGCAGCCGACCGTGGCGATAGAGCGCCAAGAACGGCGGAATCAACTTGGTGGCCGCTGCAGACGGCTCAACGCCGCTGCCTGCCGAGATCTCTTCGACGTTGGCATCGGCGCCGGCGTCGTCAACAGCACCGGCGTCGCGCGCAGCAGCAGCCAGATCGGCATCCCATTCCGCGCCCGCCTCGTCCGCGCCGGCTGACGATTGATTACGACGCCGGCGTCGCTCGCGATCGAGCGCTTCGAGTTGCGCCTCGTGATGCAGTGCGCGCAGCGCGGCCTGCTGCTCCTCCTCGTCCTCGTAGCGCTGAATCTCGGCGGCGTGCTTCTTCTTCTCCTCGTTGAACGCCACGAACGCTTCGTGGAGCGCGTCGGTGACTGCAATCAACGGCAGCGGATTTCGCAGTGCTTGCTTCACCTTGCTGCTGCTGCTGCTGCTGCTGCTGTCGACCGTTGGCGCCGGCAACGGCGGCGGTTGGTTCTTGTCGTCGACATCGGCGTCGGGATCGCGGTCAACCACGGTGGCGGCGGCGGTGGCGGTGGTCGAAGACGTCGTCGTCGTCGTTGACATATCGTCGTAATCGTCCAACTCGTCGATGTTCTGAAACATGTTGTCGCCAATGTCGATGTCGATGACGTCGGCCGGCGCGACGATGGGCACGTCGGCGTCGTCGTCGACCTCGCCCGTGTCGAGACGTAGAGCGCCGAGTGCGCGCGTCACGTCGACAGTGGCGGCATTCTCAGCGACCACCGTCGCCCTTGACGAAGCAGCGGCCAATTTCGCAAGTGCCTGGCGCGAGGCGCGCGAGTTGGTCGGCTTCTTGATGTAGTCGGAAAGCAGCGCCAGATCGGCCTCGTGTGACGTGAGAGATTTTTCAGCGCCGCCGGCGGCGGCGGCGGCGGCGCCAGCCTCGTCGATGACGGCGGGCAACTGGTTGAGGAACGCACGGAACACGTCGGGATACTTGTTGATGATGAGTTGGCGCGCCGCGTCGATGCCGTGGCCGGCCAACTGGTTCATCCAGAGCGACGAGCAGAGCGAGAACGTGTAGACCGACATCTCGCAGTTGATGAACAGGAAGTGCTCGATGGTGCGCGGGAAGAACACCTGGTCCTTGAGTTCGAAGAAGCGTCGATACTTGCCCGTCTCGGTGTCGAAGCGCTGCGCCATCGTGATTTCGCCAAACAGCGCGCGGCACACGGCGAACTCGATGCACAGCGAGCGCGCCAACTCGGGCAGCGGCACGACGCGCTTCGGATCGGTGAGCGTGAAGCCGCACTGGTCCATGTTGAGCGTGTAGCGCTGCAGCCAGAACGCGAACGCGTCCTGGTTGACCTCCTCGATGCACTTGGTCTTGATGAGCACCTCGACATACATCAGGTAGAAGTTGATCAACTTGCAGTTGTCGATGATCAGCCGGCGCATCTCCTGCTGCTGCGGATCGCGCATCGTGCAGATGCGCTTCTCGATCGAGTCGGGGTCGTCGGCCGGAATGCCGTTGACGAACACGACGATGTAGCGTGCCAGCATCGGATTGTCCGACGACGAGAGTTGCAGGTTTGTCGCCACCATGTGCGTGCCAATGATCGACTTGACATACTTCTGCGTGATGTAGTGGCCGTCGACCATCGCCGTGCGCACCGTCGTGATGATCTTGTTGGTGAACGTCGACTTGAGAATGGCGTTGCCCACCGACTGCTCGACCTCCTTGGCCGCCGATCCGGCGCCGCCACCGATGACGCCGGGCGGCGCCTCGTCGCGCACCTGCACGCGCAGATCTTCGCAGCCGCCCGTCGTATCGGAGAGTTCGGTGCGGTGCGTCTCCATGGCGAACACGCCCGGCATCCACTGGTCGCGGAACGCCTCGAGCACGAACGTCTTGCCCGTCGACTTCTTGCCGGCGAGCAGCAGCGCCGGCCGCTGCTTGATGTCCCACTTCATGCCGCCTTTCGCGACGAGGTCGACGAGTTTCGCGAACACGCCGTAGTGCTTGAAGTTGAAGCAGAGCGCCATGCGGTCGTTGAACTGCGCGATCATGTCCGACACCGAGTCCAGGTTGTATTTCTTCGGCATCTCGAAGAACTGCGTCGGCATGGCGTCGAACGCGCGCATGCCCTGCACGATGGCGGCCGGCAGCGCCGACGCGTTCTCGGCGGCGCGCAGCGCGCGATTCGTCGCCGGAATGACGCGCGCCTGATACTCGGCCATGCGCGCCACGTATTCGAGCGTGCCCGGCTTCAGCGTGCCGAGCATTTTCGCCTTGAGTTCGCCGTTCTCGGCCTCGAGCCGCCGCGGCAACGACGTCTTCAGAAGGCGCTCCTCGACGCTCTCGGACTTGGCCAGCGGCGCGTGTAGTAGTTTCTCGACACTGTCGAGTGGAGTGGCGTTTTTGCCGCCGCCTCGGCCGCCGCCGCCACGGCCAGCGCCGCCACCTTCGGCTTCTTCTTCCACACCCACACCCAGTTCGGAGAAGATATCGTTGATACCACCGCCCATTCGGCCTTTTCGACCTCCTCCACCGCCGCCGGCGGCGCCGCCTCGTTGACGCCCGCCGTAGGATTCGGATCCGTTGACCGATGCGACGTTGTTGTAGACGTCGAAGATGCTCTGCTGCACGTCGGGAGAGAGGTATTTGCCGCCCGACGGGTCGGAGATGGCTTGTGCACAGTGAAAGTCGCCCGTGTAGTGATTGCGCGACACTTCGGCGAGCCGCGCCATCTCGTCGGCGTAGTCGGTGATGCCATCGTCGCACATCTGATCAGCAGCAGCGATGATGATTTTTTTTTTTACTCGTGTTATGTGTTTCAATAATGCACTCTTGCGAAACAATCTTTCTTACTTGTTCTCAGTAATGCCGATGTGAGTTGGGTGGAAAAAGTCGAGTCAACTTTTTTCTTTCTTGGTGAGTGTAAGTTCCGCACGCGCGCGCGCGCCACGCCGCACGCACGCGCGCGCGCGCGCCGCCGCCGCCACCACAAAAAGAAGAAAGAATAACTAGCGATTTATGGAGGCACCAGAAGGTTTCGATTTTCGCGCTCTCGTCGCACAGGCTGCTGCCAAAGAGAAGGCCGACGCCAAACAGGCACTCGAGGCCAAAAAGTTGAAAAAGGCCAACAAGATCGCCGCCACCGCCGCCGCCGCCGCTGCCGCTGCTGCCGCTGCCGCCTCTGCTGCCGCTTGGAGCGCCAACAAAAACACGATGAAAGAAGACTACGATGAGGAGGACGACGCCGACGATGATGAGGAGGACGACGACGACGACGACGACGACGACGCCGACGCATCCGATGCCGATGCTGATGTTGATGAGGACGATGAAGATGAAGACGAGGAGGAGGACGACGAACAAGACGACGAAGATGAAGACGAAAACGAAGACGAAGATGAGAATGACGACGACGACGATCAACTACAATCGCCAACACCTTTGGCGGCGGCGGCGACTGCAACCGGCACCAGCACGACCAGCACGGCAGACGAGCCGCCGGCGGCCACGAAACGCGTCATCAGCGCCGAAGAGGCGGCGGCGGTCGCCGAAGTTGTCAACGCTTCGCTGCACGAGAAGCCGGTGACGATAAAGACGAGCGAGATCGTCGACTACATGAAGGAGTCGCGCACGGCGTTCACGACGGTGCTCGTCGCGCTCATGACCGAGGCGTCGAAGAAGGCGTTCAAGGAGCACTTTGACGTGGCCGCCGTCAAATCCATTCAGGACTACTACAAAGAGAAGCCCGGCGGCGCCGACAAGGGCCTCATCATGCGCGACATGAAGAATCCCGAGGAGCGCGCGTGCACGCTGCACTCCTACGTGTGCGCGGCGACGAAGAACGAGGCCGACGCCAACTGCATGCGCCCGCCGACCAAGGTCGTCAACTTCAAGAGCGCCGACGCACTGCTCGGCTACACGAGCAAGAAGGAGATCGACGCGGCGCGCGCCGCCGGCGTCTTCATACCGACGCTGGCGCAGATCAACGCGGCCAAGAAGGCGAAAGAGACGCTGCCGACGCGCCCGTTCCACGAGCATCCGGTGCCCGACCGCGTGGCGCTCGACAAGCACTCGGACGCGTCGAAGAAGGACCAGGACATGATGCGCGCACGCGTCATCAACGATCGCCGACGCGCCGCCGAGGCGAACGCGCGACGCGAGGCGGCGTGGAAGACGCTGGCGCCGGCGGAGCGCGCGCGACACGCGTTCAACTTGTCGCGTCGTTTGGTGCACAGCATGCTGAAGCCGATCCCGGTGCGCCGGTTGCTCACGTTCCTGCCCATCGTCGTCGGCACCGAGAACAAGGTCGACCAGGCCGTGCTGCACGGCCTCTACGTGATGCCCATCTACTACTCGGGCGCCAAGGGCGAGACGCGACGCGCCGCCTGCATGCTCGACAAGTCTCTCTGGCAGACGTTCTTCTCGAAGCAGTTGATCGAGTCGATCGTGCGCCAGAAGAAGTTGTTCGGCGACCTCGAGATCCAGGAGCGGCCCGCCGTCGACATGCTCTCGTTCGGCCACTGGCTGCGCGAGCGTCTCGCTGGCTCGTCGGTGCGCGCTGGCACGGCCGGCGCCGCCGAGAAGGAGGCGCTCAAGAAGAACACCGTGCTGCTGCAGATGCTGTTGGTCACCGGTGACCGCGTCACGAACCCGTCGCTGCTGCAGCAGGCCATCAAACAGACGTTTGGCTTCGAGCCGCCGCTCGACTGGTGTCGCTTCCGCCTGTCGCCGCTCGTCGCCGAGGCGCCCAAGATCAACTACAATCGTCTGCAGTTGTCTGCCGTTGGCTCGTCGAAGAAAAAGAAGAAGCCGGCGGCGGCGGCAGCGGCCGACGGCGACGATGCCGATGATGCCGATGAAGACGACGATGATGACGACGGTGATGATGACGAGGCAGCAGACGTCGCTGCTGCTGTTGTTCCAGCCGCCGCCGCTGCCATCGTCAAGCAGGAGACACCGGTGTCACCACCGCCATCACAGAATAAGAAGAAGAAGGCAAAGGCCAAATCAGAGCCTTCGGCGGCGGCGGTGGCGGCGGCGGCGGCGGCGGCGGCGAAAGAAGAGGAGACACCGCCACCGCCAACGAAGAAGAGCAAGAAGGCTCCGAAGGCGGCGGCGGCGACGCCCGTCGAGGTGGCAGAGACCGAACCCGTTGTCGTCAAGCCAAAACGAGCACCGAAGAAGCGCAAGGCGACAAGCGCTGCGGCAGACGAGACTACAGCAGAGGCTGTTGTCACTGCTGCGCCAACGAAGAAGAAGTCGTCGTCGACGACGACAACAGGCGCCAACGGCGACGACGCAAACGCTGAACCAGCACGCGAGGCGCGCTGTCTCGACGGCCTCATCTTCTCCGAGCCAACATTGGCGCCCGACGCCGAGTTCGACATGCTGTTGGCGGTGCGCGACTCCTTCGCCAAGGCGTCGGCACCGCTGCAGCGCGACGTCGCGTTGCGCACCATGCACGACGTCGCGCGCAACAACAGTGTGCCAACCTACGAGTCGCACACCACATCGTCGGGCGCCGGCGGGGACAAGGCGAAGAAGGGCGGTGGCGGTGCCGGCAACGCCAGCGCGGCCGACGGCGCCGACGACATCAACGAGGATCTCGAATTTGCCGGTGGCGGTGCTGCCGCCGGCGATGCTTTTGACGGTGGTGGTGGCGGCAGTTCGACGTTCACGTTGAAGAAGAGCGACGCGCGGTTCGTCGACAATCTCGTCAAGGAGTTGGCGCTCTCGAAGAAGCGCGTCGAGCACCAGTTTGTCATTCTCGCGCAGCCCGACATGGCCAAGCAGATCGAAGAGGACTGGACGATCGCACTCGAAGAAGCAGCCACCGGCGCCGCCGCCGCTGAAAATGAGAAGGACGTCGGTGGCGACGGCGTCGACATCGTCGCGCTCGCGCTCAGCGAGGAGGAGCGCGCGCTATTCGAGGCCAAGATCGTCGAATTGCGTCGCCTGGCAGCGGTGGCAGCGGCGGCGGCAGCAGTGGTAGCGACGGCGACGACCGCGGCGTCAACATCAGAGGCAGCGGCGGCGGCAGCGGCGTCAACAACAACATCGACTACCACATCGACAACAAAGAAGGTGGGCGGCAGTCGCACTGTGTCGCGCGCGACTCTCACCATGCAATCGGGACGCGGCACTAAACCTGTCGGCTCGCAGTTGACGAGCGTGTCGGTGGCCGACGCCGCCACTGCAACGAAGCCGGCCAGCGAGTTCCTCGACATCAAGGCCGAGACGGAGCCCGTCGACGTGACGCGCACACTCAACTACGGCCAGGTGCTCGACGTGCGCGCGCACCTCCTCGCCGGCACAGCGACGTCGGAGGAGCGGCTGGTGGCGCTGCACACGCTGACGCAGTGCGACGTCTACATGAAGAAGGTGCTGCTGGCGCGCTACGAGCAGCGGTTGATGCCGAGCGACGTCAATCCGAACAACTTCATGCTCGTCGGACGCATGCTGGCGGCACCCGAGAGCGGCTTCGCTGCGTGGGCGGCCAAATGCGATCTCTACTACTACGAGTTGCGCCAACTGCTCGAACTCATCAACGCGTCGCACGCGACACGCGCCGCGCGCCAGGCCGCCGACGCGCGCCAACCGCACCGCGCGACGCTGTCGCGCGACTTCTCGCCGCTCGCTGGCTGGTCGAACGAGCCGCCGCCGAACAAGATTGTCGCGCAGCAGGCGCACGATCGCATGGCGTCGAACCGTCTCTCGTCGATCTGCGAGCACACGCAGGAGATCATGCGCACCAAGATGACTGCCGTGGTAACACGTTGAATAAACACGCGCACATGCAGAGCGCGCGCGCGTCTTTATTTCGTCTTCGTTATTATCGTCGCCATCTCGGCTTCAACGGCGTCGAGCGCGCAGCGTTGCTGGAAGATCTGCGTGGCGTCGTTGACTGGCCAGTGATCGTGTGGCGCCGTGCAGCGCGCCGCGACACGCGCCTTCAGAGCGGCGTTGAGCATGCGCACACGCTCCGACGGGTCGTCGGTGGGCACGTAGTCGTCGAACATCTCGGCCAGCGAGTGCGTGAAGCCGCGTTTGAAGAACTCTAGGTTGATCATGCCCACGTCGTAGGCCGGGTTGTCGCTCACCCAGCGAAACTCGGTTGTTGTCTTGAAGCGCCGACCAAACGGACCATACTTGGACTGGAGCGCGAGCGCCCACGCGCGGAAGTCTCCAATCGGGTCGTCAACCGACTCGGCGTCGATGCGTGCCAGAACTGCTGGAAATTTCGTCCAGAACTCGGACCAGCAGCGCTGCTCGAACGCTTCGACTGGTGGCACCTTGGCGCAGAACGCGCGCTGCAGAAGGATGGTGCCGTCCGCCGTGCCAAAGCACGCGCCAATAGCCAGAATGCCGCGCGAGAACTCGGGCCCGGTGCGCTCGATGTCGACGGCCAGGTAGTAGCGCTTCGCCGGTGGCGGTGGCGCTGTAGTCGTGACAAGCGGAACAAACGCCGATGATGATGCCGGTGGCAGCGGTGCCAAAAGTGTCAGATTTTCATCGTCTTCGCCAACGTCGTCGGCGTCTTCTTCATCGTCCTGGTATTCGAAAGCGTCGCCATCGTCGCCTCCGCCGCCACCGGCGCCGACCGACGACGCTTCGAGTCGGGCGCGTTTGGTGGGAGATTCTCCGCCGCCTTGCGCGGTGCTGATTGTAGCGCTGGTGGTGCCGGCCTCCTTTGGCGACTCACACATCTTGCACGCCGTGTTCTTGGCGAAATTCATGTAGGTGCAGCGCGCACAGTTCCAATCGCCCGGACGGCCCGTCTCGCTGTTGGGCGTCGCATTCGGCGCGTTGCACTGTTTGCACGCGGTGCGACTCGAAAAATTGTGATTTCCGCACACCGTGCAGTTCCAATCGCCGGCACGAAATTCTTGTCCGCTCATGGTTTATCTCTTTTGCGCGCGCGCACGCGCACCAAATTGGCGCGGAAAAAATGTCGTCGTCGTCGTCGTCGTCGTCCACGTGGCTTCCGCACACTGAACCGCTGGAGCCGCCGGCGCCGGCTCCAGCGGCTCCGTCAGCAAAACGAGAAAAGCAACCGATGTCTGATATTTCCAACGGCGGTGACGATGACGCCAACGAAGAACTCTCGACAGAAGAAGACGTCGACGTCGAGGAGCAAGAAGAAGAAGAAGAAGAAGAAGAGGAGGAGGAGGAAGAAGATGAAGGCACGCCAAAAACGTCGACGACGACGACGACGACGGTGCCGGTGGCTCCACCAAAGTTATCCACAGACTCGTTTGTCTTGATTCGCCGCAGTTCTCTACCACCACAACGAGCGCCCTGGAAGAACATTCTCAAAGAACTTGAGCCGCACGTCACCGCTGCCATCTCTGCAGACAGCAGCAAGAAAAAGACGCGTGAAAACACCTTCCTCTACGTATTCAGCACGGAGCACGACGGCCGAAACTACTGGAAGGTCGGAAACACGGGCGATCCGACAAAGAGTTACCTCTCCAAGGACCGGTTCGCGCCCATGCTTGTCTACAAGGCCTTCTTGCTTGTTGCACACCACGGCACGCTACTCGAACGCATCTTGCACTACTACCTGGCGCGGCGCGCGTTCACCATCAAATACAAAACCGAGGGCATTGTCGTCGCGACGGGCAGACAAAAGTCGGCCGTCAAGGAGACCGAGTGGTTCGTCGACTGCGACGTCGAGATGAAAGCGTTTCACGAGGCGCTGAAAGCCCACGAGTCGTTCCGGAATACGCGCGCCCCTCGCGTTGTCAACATGACCGAGTTTACCAACGAGATGACATTCACCGGGGCGTCAGACTCGGACATCAACGACTACCTCTCACTGTTCCGCGTCTGGGATGACGTGAAGACGGGCCTCGTCTACCGACTCGAGGAGGGAAACGTCGAGAATACCATGCGTCAGATGCTGACCGCCGAGTTCATCGACGAGACGCTGTCACCGCCGGCCGCCGTCGCGAATGCACGTGACGTCGAAGCAAAGGCAGCGGCCAAGAAGCAGGAGAAACCGAAGCGCAAGACTGCAAAGGGCACCGCCGCCACGCTCCAGACGAAGAAATAAATTCAGTTTCGCAAAACGACATTGTTTCGCAGTGCACGCAGTGCAGAAGTGCTACAACGACACACGCGTATGCGCTTCTTCGTCGTTGTTCTTTGCTTCTTTGTCGCGCTCTCGATGCAACAGTGCGGACCACCGTGTCCGTTTCCCAACACGCTGCCGACGACCTACTCGACGACCTTCGTGGTTTTCTCCAACCAACCATTCCAACAATTTGGCATCTACAACTCGACGGCCGATACTTGTTCCGTCATCAATTCCGCCGGTGTTTTGACTGGTTGCACTTTCAGTTCTGTTGTTGGGCAAAACACGTGTTTATGTGATGAGAATTCGGCTCCTTGCGCTTGTGGGCGTTCGACTCCTGTTGACGGCATCTCACTCGACTGCACAACGCCGTCATGCCTCTATCGCGAGTGTCCGTTTCCCGACGCGCTGCCGCCGACCTACACGCAGACGACAGCGCAGTGCGTTCAAACAGTCAATCCCGTTGGCTACTTTGACGCAAACGTCGGCCAATGCTTCTACTTTGGTCCAAATGGGCAGCCAGTTCAATGCAACCCGCTTGCCACAAACATCGGCGGACAATGTCACTGTTTTAGCGAGCCACAATCGTGCTATTGCACGCGAAGCGACCCCGCGACCAATATCAGCGTGTCGCTTGACTGCCAGGCGATCAGCAGCGCGCAGACGTGCTCGAACGCGTGCCCGCCCGTGCCACTGCACGCGTTCGACTCGTCGACGGTGGCGAGCCAGTGCGCGACGGACGGCGCGCAGTGCGCGACGGACGGCGCGCCACCGGTGGGCTACGGCGGCGGCGCAGGCATCTGCGACACCGACGGCGCGTGTAAATACGTGGGCCCGACGGGCGAGTTGACCGTGTGCAACCAGCCGGGCGCGCCGTCGTGCTTGCTGCCCACGCAGCCAACGTGCGAGAACAACAAGGCGTGTCCGTGCATCACGGGCTACACGCGTCTGCAGGCGACATGCACGTCGGGCGCCTTCACGGGCACGCAAACAACGCCGACAATTTGCACCGAACACCTGTTGAACATCGATGCCAGTAGCATGTCAGTGACATCGTGCGGCGTTGCTAATGCCACTGTCGGTTCGCCGTGCACGTGTCGACCGGTCGACACGTGCGCGTGCAGTTACAAGAGCAACACCGACGCAACTCGCCCATACAACGGGCACCTGTGTGTCGGCGACAACACTGTCGGTCAATGCGCGAACACGACGGCAATCTTCTCTTTGTGCGCACCGGGTCCACGGACCGGAGTGTGTGGAGTGGTGATAGGCGCTAGTTTACCGTTCGTCTGCTACACGCTCAGTGCCAACGGCTCGACGTATGCTGCGTGCTCTGGCTCTCTGACGCAATGTGTCTCGAACAACAACGCCGCGTGCAATTGCGTGAACCCCGCGATGCACTGCGTTGTGTCGGTGCCGTTTGGACCGCTGCTGGTCTCGCAGGCGTGTTTAACGCCCATCTCGTTTGCCTGCCCGACGGCGGTCGTCGGCTGCGCGTGCGACAACTTCGCCACGCCGCAGTCGACGTGCTCGTGTCGGCGCACGTCGCCGGTGACCGGCGCGACGCTCGCAGTCGACTGCGCCGCACCGGCGTGCGCACAGAATCCGTGTCCGCTACCGACTGCGCAGTTGGGATTCGGACTTTCCGATTTTAATTCGTCGTCTGTTGTCACACAATCACGATGTGTGTTTAATTCGGCGCGCTCGTTGTTGGGCATTGCGCATGGAGGATTATGTTACATCATTAACCAGAATGGAGATTTAGCAGGTATCGGTGGAACTCTCGTCGCCGATAATCAGCAATGCGTCATCTCTTTTGGAGAGTTAAACGACTTGCAAGGGTGTTTTTGCGCGCGAACGGTGTCAAACGGCGTCAGCGTCTCCGTCAGTTGCACGCTGCAACCGGCGTGCACGAAGGCGCCGTGCCCGCTGCCAGCCGAGGTTATCAACATCGGCGAGGGGTTTTTCCCGAGCAGTGCGGCGAGCGCTTGCCAACGACCGAACAATTCCGCGGTTTCGTTCCAGGGCTATTGCGCCAACGCTGGCGCGACGGGTTGCATGTTCATCGACGAGCACGGCGCGTCCGTATCGTGCGGCGCGTGTTCGACGCCCTTTGCTGGCTGCCTCTGCGACGCGCGCTCGATGCCGGCGATGCTCGACAACTGCTATTGCACACAGCACACAATCAACGGTCCGATTGCGGTCGACTGCCGCGCGTCGAGCACGGCGTGTTCGACGGCGTGCCCGGTGCCGCCGATCTACAACTCGACCACGGGCGCGCAGTTTGGCACCGTTGTCTCGCAATGCGCGTCGGCGCCACAGACCATCTCTGGCACATGCTCGGCTATTCAGGGCCACTGCTTGACGGTGAACGCCGCCGGCGCGCTCGTTCAGTGCCAGTTGGCCTCGAATACGACGTGTCTCGCTGCTGGCGCACAATGTCAGTGCAACAACGCCGCCGGTTTTGGCGCTGCGTGCTTGTGCCAACGCTCGTTGCGCGCGGGCAGTGCTAGCAACACCAGCGTCAGTGTCGACTGCCGCGCTCCGCAATGCCCGGCGAACATGATCTGCCCGAATATTCCCTCGCAAACTATCGTCACGCCATGTCATTTTAACACTCTCAGAAATTTATGCACATGCTCAACTTTTCCGCCCATTACAACAACGATTGCTTGTGTTGGCTGCGTGCAAACGTGCGCGTTTCCCGATTCGCTGATTGGCGTCGCCATTGTCAACCCCGATGGACAGTTTTGTCAGCCGCCGAGCGCTAACGTGCAACTGCTCGGTTATTGTGTTACTGGTTTTTCAGGAAGTTGTTCGTATATCAACGACCAGGGATTTCAAGAGTCCTGCGTCGAAGTTGGCGATGTGTGCGCGGGTAACCAGGAGGGCTCGTGCGTGTGCAACTCAACGGCGACGCTGAACGTTGCAAACGCGTGTTATTGTCGCGGCGCGCTCATCTTTTCGCCAAATACCGGCACTTACTCGCCAATATCGATCGATTGCCGTGCGCCGTCTTCAAATCATCCGGAATGCGGCACCACGTGTGCCGTTGTATCAATGATTTCCGGTGTGCCTGTCGACAGTCAAACCTCTCTCTGTGGTCGCCAACGGCATACCATCAGAGGCACAATCGGATTTACCAACGACGGTGTCGTCTATTGTATCGATGTTTCTAACCAAGAAGCGACACCTTGGTTTGGAGGTCCGGTGACTGCTGGCGATGCCTGCAACGCGACAGTGTCGGAGCGCTGTTCTTGCACTTACACCGTCTCGCAACAACTCGGTGTCATTTTTCCGCAAACAACTTACGTATGGTTGGCGTGTGGGAGCACACCACCGACGGCGGCTCCGACGCCGGCACCACCGCCGGCAACGATCTGCTGCGAAGTGTTCGGTGTGTGCGTCAGCAATTGGCCAGCGATGACGCCGTGCGGACCGCTCAACGACACGAGCACGGCCAATTGCTGCACGAGCACAACGCTACCGTGTTCGTCATTCGCATTCTACCCCGGAAACGTTCCACAAACGTGTCCGTCGACGACGACGACCACACCCGCGCCGACAACAACCACGACAACGGCGCGCACCACGACGAGTGCGCCCACGCCCGCGCCGTGTCTGTTGCCGTGTCTCTACGCGGTCAACGACACGATTGGCGACCAACTCGTCGACGCCGCGAGCACGTGTTTGCCGCAGAGCGGGTTCGCCAACGGTATTGTGGTCGCCGACGCGCTCGGCAATCTTTACTGCTGGGATGGCGGTATCACGGGCGCGCAAGTGAACCCGGGTGCGTTTGTTGGTCAATCGTGCTCGTTTGCGACGACGCCGTGCGGTTGCGCCTACGACCTGGTGAACTACATCACTGGAACGTCGATTGTGTTCGTGCAGACGCTGTGCAACTTTACGTTTCCGCCGCCGCCACCAACTACCACGGCAGCGCCGACCACGACCACGACGGCGCCGCCGCC
>Ga0315288_10001239_pt1 | contig 32864 bp, 24 predicted proteins | sample YL17G11_20_MG_FD_203454 | JGI IMG/M metagenome (GOLD analysis project Ga0315288, IMG submission 203454) | Sediment microbial communities from Yellowstone Lake, YNP, Wyoming, USA - YL17G11_20 | ecosystem: Environmental > Aquatic > Freshwater > Lake > Sediment | place: USA: Wyoming | collected...
CCGGAGAAAGCCGGAATCCAGTGTTTTTAAGACCTTACGAACTTGCTGGACCCCGGTTTTCACCGGGGTGACGGCTGAAATTTAATTTTTTCACACCTTCGGAGGGGGGAGGGGAGGGTGGGGGTGATATTTTTAATGTCTTTTTTTTTGCAATGTTTAGGTTAACAATCTGCGTTCATCCGCGTCCAAAAAAAAATCCTTGCTTTTAGATTACAACCGTCTTCCCGCCTTTTCCCTGGGAAATTCCGATCACGAGGTACTCCACCTCTTCATCCCCGATATTTTTCATCTCATGGACCTGGCCCACCGGGATCACAACCACCTCTTCCTTTCCCAATTCGGCTTCTTCTTCCGGGACACGAATCCGCGCCTTCCCATTCAGGATGATGAAGATCTCTTCCATATCCTGGTGGTAGTGTGGACGGAAAGATTCCGCTATTCCCATTTTTGCCCAGTTAACCATCTGCAATTGTCCTGCAAGAAGATCGCCTTTTTTCAACAAGATTTTGATCCAGACTCCCGGAGATTTTGGGTCTTCATGGCCGGCCGGAACAAATTCTAATTCTTTGAGACGGATTATTTTCATTTCCTTTTCCAGAAAATTTTTCATTCCAATATAGGACATTTTTAAGCAGGACTCAAGGAATATCCCTTTTTCCCGGCTGACGCTGTCCCGCCAGCGGGACGGATCGCTTTGGCTCCAAGCCCCACTATGGGCTAATTGCGGCCCTTGACAAATGGCCAAGGGACGATTAGGATGTTCATATTTCTGGATGATTGATTGAGAGGGGGTGATCAGATGACCTGACTGCTGGGCACCTGTTATGGCCGCTTAAGCATTTAAATTCCTTATCCGGAGAGGAGGTAAACATGAGACGCATTTTTGTTGTCTTTTCGGTACTCGTTATCATTATGGCCTTGGCTGCGGTCCTCGCCCCAGCTCAGACGAAAAAAGAGGAGTTCAAATATGAGGACAAGATTGGGGTAATAAAGATTAAAAAGGGCGAACCGATCCATATCGCCTGCTGGATGGTTGTGGCGGGGCCGGACGCCTCCCTGGGCACAGATACAAAGCGAGGGGCGGAGATCGCGATGGAAGACAAGGGTGGAAAACTCCTCGGCCATCCGATCAAGCTGAGCGTGCAGGACACGGGGTGCAATGCCGAAGGTGGCCAGGCGGCTGCGACCAAACTTGCCGCTGACCCGACGATTGTGGCGGCGATTGGTTCAAACTGTTCCAGCGAGGCCAGGCCCGGTGCACCGATCCTTTGGAAGGCTGGAATCGCTACGGTCTCTCCCTCGAATACCGCGCCCTTTCTGACGGACCCGAAGCGCGGGCCGGAATATGACGGCTACCTGCGAACGGCTCACAACGATAAAGTCCAGGGGGCGGTGGCCGCGGAATTTGCCTGGAAACAATTGAAGGTCAAAAAGGCCGCCACCATCCATGACGGAAGCCCCTATGCCGAGCAGCTTCAGGCTATATTTGCCGGGACCTTCAAGAAACTGGGCGGAACCATTACTTCTCAGGAAGCAGTTGCCCCCACGGACACGGACATGCGGCCGGTTCTAACCAAGATCGCCACCGGCCAGCCCGAATTCATCTACTACCCCATCTTTATTGCAGCGGGCGGACACATTACCCGCCAGGTAAAAGAAGTAAGGGGCTTAGAGAAGACCTCTCTGATGGGGGCCGATGGAATATTCTCTACGGACTTCTACAAGGCTGCCGGGGAGACGGCCATCGGGATGTATCATTCCAGCCCCGACTTCTCCGCTTTTGCCGCCGGATACAAGGATTTCCTGGCCAAGCATCAGAAGAAGTATGGCGAAAAACCCATTGCTCCCTTCCATGCCCACGCCTATGATGCAGCGCTCATGATCTTTGCTGCGATTGAGAAAGTCGGCAAGAAAGGCCCAGATGGCACCCTGTACATCGGCCGTCAGAAACTCCGGGATGCCCTGTACGCCACCAAGAACTTAAAAGGCCTGACTGGAAATGTAACCTGCGACAAATACGGAGACTGTGCCGACCCGCGGATCGCTGTCTACAAGACGGCGGAAGAAAATGTGAAGAAGTTACTGACGCCAGATAAGCCGTTCTGGACGCCGGCGGCAGCTCCAGCCGAGAAACCTCCAGCCAAGAAAGTCCCCGCCAAAAAGTAACCCGGGCCTCTCTAAAGATAACCGGGGCTCATCGAAGCTGGGAGGATGAGCTGGGCTGGGGCGAAGGAGGGGACCAGCTCATCCCCCTGGGGGAGGCCGAAAATCAAGTAAAGCAGGGCATAACCAATTGGCCAACTGATCTCAAGGGGGGGAGGCCCTTATGCTGCAACGTTGGAGAGAACGGATTACGCCCACAGATATCATCATGTGGTCCATCGGAGGGGCTATTTTAGCCTTGATGATCTGGGGGGCGACAGCTACCTTAACGATGGGCCGATATTCCTCCCACCACTGGTTTGATTTCGTCATCTTTGGTTTGGCTCAGGGGAGCATCTACGCCCTCATCGCCATGGGCTATACCATGGTCTATGGCATTCTGCGGATGATTAATTTCGCCCACAGCGAAGTCTTCATGGGCGGCCCTTACACCGCCTATTATGTAGCGGCTGCTTTTTACTCCTCCGGTTTTTTGGATCGCCAGCCCATCATTTGTCTCCTCGTCATTTTCATAGTTTCGATGGCTACCTCAACTTTGATCGCCGTTCTTCTGGAGCGGATTGCTTATCGTCCCCTGCGGAACGCCCCCCGCTTGGTTCCCCTCATCACGGCCATCGGGGCCTCTTTCTTTCTGCAATATACTTTTCGGGGACTCTATGGTTCTGGTTTCCAAGCTTACCCGGTCGTGAAGATTCTGGAAGGGGAATGGTTAATCGGGGCGTTCAGGATTCTACGGTTTCAGGCCGTCGTGATTGTGGCCGCGGCGCTGCTGATGGCTGCCCTCTACTCCTTTGTCCAGCGCACACGCGTGGGGAAGGCGATGCGGGCGGTCTCCGAAGATAAGGACATCGCCTGGCTGATGGGGATCGACATCGATCGGATGATTGTCACCACTTTCGTGATCGGCGGGATGGCCGCCGGAGCCGCTGGCGTCCTTTATGCGGTGATGTTCAAACAGGTGCACTTTTTCATGGGTTTTATCCCCGGGATTAAAGCCTTTACCGCAGCCGTATTGGGTGGCATTGGCAATATCCCCGGCGCAATGCTGGGTGGAATTTTCCTCGGCCTCTTTGAGTCGGTGGGACCCAGCCTCTTCCTGGACGGTCTAGGAATTGTGGCTCCATACCAATTGAAAGATGCCATTGCTTTTATCATGCTCGTGCTCGTGCTGATCTTTAGACCCACCGGCCTTCTGGGAGAGCGGCTGGCCGTTAAGAAGGCCTAAACCATCGGGGTTGTTCTGGCACGAAAGTGGAAAAAAGAAAGATAAAACAGAATCCCAGGGTCTGGCCCCAGGCGATAAAAATTGGGCTGATTGGGGGCATCGTAGAAGTACTTCTGGCCCTCATCGGGATGGTCGAGGCATTCAGCCAGCGGGATATTATCGGCCAGGTCATCTCGATGGGCCATACCCTGCTGCTCCTGGTCGCTGTGTTCGTGGGCTATCTGGCTGCAAAACGCACAGCTCGCAGTGAGCCCTTCGGGGTCGTGGTCCATAGCTCCCTCTCGGGGCTGATATTGGGCGGCTTGCTGGCCCTGCTGGTGATTGGCGGGAGTCTGGTCAACCTCCGAAAAGTCTTCATCAACGCCTCCCCAGCCCTTTTTAAATTACTCACTTTTGATTGGACGATCGGGGCCAGCATGGTGCTGCTCCTTGGGGCCGGCACTTTGAGCGGTCTGCTTGGCGGTCTATTCTATCTGCGGCCCGGTCTCACCCGGCGAGTATGGATCACCTCCCTGGGCTGGGTGGTGATGGCGGGAGTCCTCCAAGATCTGTTGCGGCCCACCTTCGCCCTCTGGGGACCCCTGGCGATCATCAACGAATGGCTGTTCTCGGCCAACGGGCTCACCCTTCAAGGCGCAGGGTCATTGTTCATTTTGGTGGCTTTGGTCACTACCTTTTGGGCGAAAAGAGGCAGGGCCATTCAAACCGGTTTTCGGGGTCTGTCGGCGGCAAAGCAGCGGGGGTTGCGAATCACGGGTTATGTTCTTCTCCTTTCTCTCCTGCTGATCCTGCCCCAGGTCCTCGGCCTCTTCCTGAGTGAAGTATTAACGATCGTGGGGCTTTACATTCTCCTGGGCCTGGGCCTGAATATCGTCGTCGGCTATGCCGGTCTCTTAGACCTGGGCTACGTGGCCTTTTTCGCCATTGGCGCCTACACGCTTGCGGTGTTGACCTCGCCGGAGCTGGGTTTCTTTCATCTGTCCTTCTGGGGGGCCCTGCCTTTTGTGATTGTCATGGGGGTCCTATCCGGCGTCCTTCTGGGGATTCCGGTGCTCAAGATGCGGGGCGATTATCTCGCCATTGCCACCCTTGGTTTTGGCGAAATCATCCGGATCCTGGTTCTGTCGGATTTTTTACGGCCCTGGCTGGGAGGTGCCCAGGGGGTCGGTAAAATTCCCAAGGCATCCATCGGCAGCGTGGAATTTGCCACCCCCCAGGAGATTTACTATCTCATTCTCGCAGGCTGCTTCCTGGTTGGCTTTATCTCCTGGCGCCTCAGGGATTCTCGCTTGGGGCGTGCCTGGATGGCCGTTCGTGAAGATGAGGATGTGGCCCAAGCGATGGGGGTTAATCTCGTGGCCACCAAACTGCTGGCCTTCGCGACCGGGGCCGGCTTCTCCGCCCTGAGTGGCGCGATCTTTGCCAGCAAGCTCGGTTCCGTCTATCCCCACAGTTTTAACGTCATGATTTCGATTAACATCCTCTGCGTGATTATTGTGGGGGGCATGGGGAGCATCCCGGGTGTGGTCGTGGGAGCTATGGCCCTTGTTGGGCTGCCCGAACTGTTGAGGGAGTTTGCGGAATATCGGCTGCTGGTCTACGGCGCAGTTCTTGTGGCGATGATGCTCCTGCGCCCGGAAGGTCTCTGGCCGGAAGCGGTGCGGCGGCGGGAACTGCGTCAGGGAGAGGCGATCGAGAAAGAATCGGAGTCGTCGTCGGGACCTCGAACGGAGTAAGCAGGAAAATCTTATGGGCATTCTTGCGGCGCGCAAAGCAACGAAACGTTTCGGCGGGCTAATCGCTTTGAGCGAATTAGACCTCGAAGTCCAAGAGAGGAGCATTCATAGCATCATCGGGCCGAACGGGGCTGGCAAGACTACCTTCTTCAATTGCGTGACCGGTTTTTATCGCCCGGAGTTTGGGGAGATTCTGTTCAGTGACCGTTCTTTGGTTGGCCGGCTTCCCGACCAGATCGTTCGCCTGGGGATTGCGCGTACCTACCAGAATATTCGTCTCTTTCCCAATCTGACCGTTATGGAGAATGTCCTGGTGGGACTCCACAGTCACTTACAAGCAGGTTTCTTTGGGATTGTTTTGGGGACCCCTTCTACCCAGAAAGAAGAAGAAGAGGCGGCGGAAGAGGCCCGGCGGGTCCTGCGTTTCGTAAACCTGGTCGGCAAGGGCGATTTTCTGGCCAAGAACCTCCCCTACGGCGACCAGCGACGGTTGGAGATTGGCCGGGCCCTGGCTGCCCGTCCCAAACTGTTGCTCCTGGACGAACCGACGGCGGGCATGAACCCCCGGGAAACCCAAGACATGATGGATTTTATCCGCCATCTCCGGGATGATTTGGGGATTACCATCCTTCTCATTGAGCACCAGATGCGGGTCGTGATGGGGATTTCTGAAACCGTGACCGTGTTGGATTACGGGGAAAAAATCGCCGAGGGCACTCCGGCCGAGATCCAGAAAAACCCTAAGGTCATCGAAGCGTACTTAGGCCGGGGTAGCGTCCAGGCTAAATGAGCGGGCCCGAAAAAGCGGGAAGCGCCCAAACATGGCAATGTTGGAAGTCGAAAATATCCATACCTATTACGGCCAAATTCACGCCCTCAAGGATATCTCCGTCACGGTTGAAAAAGGGGAGATTGTTACGCTGATCGGGGCCAATGGGGCGGGCAAGAGTACGATCCTCAAGACGATCAGCGGTTTGTTGCGCCCCCGGCAGGGAACGATTCGGCTTGACGGAGAAGACCTTACGCCCTACCCTCCCCACCAGATTGTCGCCAAGGGCGTTGTTCACATTCCCGAAGGACGGGGCATCTTTGGGCGGCTGACGGTTACGGAGAATCTGGAGATGGGGGCCTTCGCCTGTACGAATCAACGACTCATCAGCGCAAATCTGGAGCGGGTTTTTAATCTCTTCCCCAGACTGCAAGAACGCCGCAAACAGGTGGCCGGTACGCTCAGCGGGGGGGAGCAGCAGATGCTGGCGACCGGGAGAGCGCTGATGGCGAACCCCAGGGTTCTCTTAATGGATGAACCTTCCATGGGATTGGCTCCCGTGCTGGTCGATAACATCTTTGAAACGATCCGCCAGCTGCATGCGGGTGGGACCACCATCCTCTTGGTGGAACAGAATGCCCGCATGGCTCTACAAGTCGCCGGCCGGGGCTATGTGCTGCAATCGGGCGCGGTGGTTCTCGCCGACACGGCAGAGAACTTGCGCACCAATGAGATGGTGCGCCAGGCATATCTCGGTGAAACCTGACGCACCGAATAGAGCCGAATCCTAAGAGGCAAATCTCAAAATTTTTGAAGACTGATGATCTCGTAAAAAGTCGTCACTCCGGTGGAAACCGGAGTCCAGAGAATTTTTAAGTATTTGAAATACTGGATTCCGGCGCCTGCCCCGGACCCGATCCGGGGTTCGCCGGAATGACAGAAATACGTCTTTTTAGACTTTTGACGAGGTCGTCAAGACTTATATCGCCGAATTTATTTTCCATTTTAGGCAGGGTTCTGATGTCCCGCCCAGATTTCTGGATGCTGGATGAGCCCTCCCTGGGTCGGGCTCCCAAGCTGCTCGAGGAAGTCTTGGGCATCATCCGCCACATCCGCCAGAAGGGAATAATGACCCTGCCCATCGATGGTTCTTTCAACCAGCCTCGCTCAATTTTTTGTTGGGCAATTTGAGCATATGAAGTAAAATAGGACAAATTCGAGGGGGGACTGTTGGGATGCAAAATCCAGGGGGACGACCCGCGGATGGTCCCTCCGAAATTCCCTCTGCGTCAGAGAAGTCCGCAAGCAAAAAGATGAGGCACCGGAAGAAATATTGATGAGTATTTATGCCTTGCCGGCAGCATTGGCCTTGGCCATAAACCTGACCCTGTGCCTGATCGTCTTCTTCGACAATCCCAAGGGGGTCGTAAACCGGATCTTTACCCTGTTGATCCTTTCCTTCGTCGGTTGGAATGTCGGGGAATTGATCATGATCAACAGCGACACCCCGGGAATGGCCCTGGTGGGGGTGAAGATCATCTTTGCCGGGGTTTTCCTCTTTCCGGTCTTTTTCCTGCATTTTTCCTTCCTCTTTCCCCAGAAGCTGACCCGTTTCTTGGATGGATGGCGCGGCGCAATTCTGTACGGGGGCCCTGTCGCCCTTCTGGTCCCCTTTATCCTACTTCTCCAGGTGGACATCGGGCGGGTGTTGAAGATCGGATCTATCTTCTATTACGTCTTTAGTTTCAAAGGGCCGCTGGAATCTCATCTTCTGGCTTTGCTCCTGAGCCTGATCGGCTTGGGCTGTTTCGCTTGGGGGGTGATCAACTTCATCATTTCCTACGGCCAAACCAAGATTACCCACCAAAGGCTGCAGATCCTCTACCTGCTGGTGGGGATTATCTCCATGTTCTTTATTGGTTTGGTCCTCCACGTAGCCAATTATTTCTTTCAATTTGGCTATTCCTTCTTCTTCGTGGCCAGCCTCTATTCTCTGCTGATTAGCTTTTTCTTTGCCTTGGCCATCGTCAAATATCGCCTGCTGGACATTCATTTCATCATTCGCGGGTCCATCCTCTACTCTATTCTCTCCGGGTTGGTCCTGGTCATTTACGTGCTGTTCATCAAGAATGTCTGCGATATCCTGGCCAAAAAATTTGAGACTACTTCTCTGCTGGTGGAGAGTGCCTTCGTCCTCGTTCTGGTTTTTCTCCTGCGTCCCCTGGAAAGGAGGGTAGAAGAGTTCATCGACCGCTTCTTCTACCGGGATCGATACCTGTTCCGCCTCAAGTTCTTCGAGTTTACCCGCACCATTCTGGTAATCCTGGACCTGCAAACCCTCCTCCAGGCCACGGTGGATTTCATCTCCCAGGCCCTGGTGGTGGAGAAGGTGGGAATATGGATTTTCGACGGAGAGTCGGATTCCTACCGGATGCTCAGCCAGAAGGGCTTCCCGGCAGAAAGGTCATTTTCCAAAGAGAACCCATTCATCGATTACCTGAAGAAATCCGGGAGAGCCGTGGAGCTGGAATATATCAAGAATATTCGCCCCCTCCAGCCAGAGATCCAGGAGATGATGGCTACCCGTTCTTCCCTGGTCATTCCTCTGCAGTGGGGCGACTGGATGCTGAGTTTTTTGCTGGTGGGGGATAAACAAAACGGGAAGAACTTCACGATTATGGAAATCGAGGCCCTGGAGACCCTGGCCCCAGCAATGGCGATGGCCATTTCCCGGGCACTTCTTTACCAGAACTTGAAGAAGAAGGACCACCAAATGATGCAGTCCGAAAAGCTGGCGGCCCTGGGAGAAATGGCTGCCTCCTTTGTCCATGGAATCCGAAATCCCTTGAATATTATCCTCGGCTCGGCAGAGACGTTAAAGAAAAAAGTTGCTGAGCCCATCCAGGGGGAAATGATCCAGTTTATCCGCGAAGAGTCTGAGCGCATCAATAACATGCTCTCCAGCTTTCTGGACTTCGCCAAGCCCAGGCCACCTGCCTTTCAGGAAGTTGACCTGAAAGATATTCTGGAGAGGACCGCCGAATTCCTCTCCATTCCCGCCCGGGAGCGGAAAGTTCAGATTCTCCAAGAATATCCTAAGGGAAGGATCCTCATGTATGTAGACCCCGAACAAATCCGGGAAGCCCTGGTGAATCTGGAGCTGAATGCCCTGGAAGCTATGCCTCGGGGAGGGACGCTGCGCATATCCCTGACCCAAAAAGAAAGCCAAGATATCATCATTCGGATAAGCGATACCGGGATGGGCATTCGCCGGGGGACGGAGTCGAAGATCTTCGATCCTTTCTTTACTACGAAGGACCAAGGCACAGGGTTAGGCTTATCGATTGTCCATTCGGTTGTTAAAAATCATGGGGGAACCATTTCAGCAGTCAGCAATGATGGGGGAGGAACTACTTTCATCCTTGCGCTTCCGTTGCCCAAGGGCACGATGGGGTGTTTTGGGGCCGTAGGCCCGGCCTCGACGGGCGAGAAATAAAGACAAAACGTCCACCACAGAGAGCGCAGAGAGCGCTGAGATGAAAAACGATTTAAATGGGATAAGGGAAGAAATTATTAAGGAGGCTATTTCGGTTCTTCGCGAACTGGGTCCAGGAATGCTCGAATCGGCTAAGAACTAATTTTTCTCCGTGGTCTTGGGAATCTTTGCGGATTTTCGTTTTTCTTTGATTTTATCTAATTGCTAATTTTTCTCGGCATTCTCCGCGTGCTCTGCGGTGCGGATTTTGGAGATTTATGAAACCCAAAATTTTAATCGTTGATGATGAAGTCCGGATGCAGCGGATCTTTGAGATTAACCTCAGCCCGAAGTATGAGGTTCTAACGTCCGGGGATGGGCAAGAAGCTCTGGAGCTCGTAAAGACGCAAAATATTACGCTGATGATCACAGACTTAAAGATGCCTGGAATGAGTGGGATGGCCCTTCTGAAGGAGGTGCGCAGAGTCCTTCCTGACCTACCGGTAATCATCATGACCGCGTACGGGACGGTGGAAAATGCGGTCCAGGCCATGAAGGAAGGAGTGGCCGACTATATCCTCAAGCCCATTAAGATGGATGAGATGGAGATATTGATTGAAAAGACGCTTTCTTTACGCCGCCTGAAAGAGGAAAACCGGGATCTGCGGCAGGAGTTAAAGACGATCTATGGGCCCGGGAATATCGTGGGAAACCATCCTTCCATGCAGAAGGTCATCCAGCTCATCCAACAGGTGGCGGGGACAAAGGCCACCGTGCTCGTTCAGGGGGAGAGCGGCACCGGAAAGGAGTTGGTGGCCCGGGCGATCCATTACGAGAGCGATCGCTCGAGCAAGCCATTTGTGGTCATCAATTGCGCGGCCATCCCCAGCAACCTTCTGGAAAGCGAACTCTTTGGGTATGAGAAAGGAGCCTTCACGGGAGCGGTAAAGACGAAAAGGGGACGCCTGGAGCTGGCGGACAGGGGAACGCTTTTCCTGGACGAGATCGGAGAGATGCCTAAAGAGCTCCAAGTAAAGATCCTCCGGGTCTTGGAAGAACAAAAAATCCAGCGGGTTGGCGGAACGGAGGACATGGAAGTGGATAACCGGATCATCGCAGCCACGAATAAAGACTTGAAACAGGCAGTAGAAGCAGGTGCTTTTCGAGATGATCTCTATTATCGCCTGAACGTGTTCACCGTCCTTATTCCCCCGCTTCGAGAGCGGAAAGAAGACATCCCATTGCTGGTAGAGCATTTTCTGGCGAAGCATCGGGAGACGTTTAAGAAAAAGGTCATCGGAGTGACCGAAAGGGCCTTTCCACTGCTGATGAATTATTCCTGGCCGGGAAATGTGCGGGAGCTGGAAAATTTCCTCGTCCGGGGTATGGTGCTTTGCGGCTCTGAAACCATTGAAGTCGGGGACTTGCCCGAAGAGCTGAGGCGTGAAGAAAGGGGGGAAGAGGCGAAAGTCCCGGCGGACAAGGAAGAACTCAAAAGGATAAAAAAGCAGGCTCAGCAAAAAATCAAAGAAGAAATAGAGAAAAAGTTCGTCGTGGAAGCTTTGAGCCAAGGGGCTGGGAATATTCAACGTTCGGCGGGTAAAGTCGGCATGGACCGTAGACAGTTTCAGAACTTGATTAAAAAATATGGAATTTCAAAGAAGGACTTTGGGAATGGGTGAGAAATGCGAAAAAAAACATCGCAGTTGACAAATAAAATTCGCAGTGCCTAACCATATGAAATTGAAAAAATAATTTAGTTTAACCGGGCGATCTCCCCAAAAACAGCTTGTTCCTCCATCCTGCTCTATTCCCCTTTTTAAAAAATTAACTAATAATATTGATACCTTATAAATAATATTGCTGCCGGGCCATTGGCCTGGAATTTGCTAGATTCTTATGAGAATCTCCTTTCTGGGGCAATATAAATAGAAGGCAAAGAAAAGAATTCAGAAATTAAACCTCCAAACCTAACCCTCCCTCCTTTAGGGGTAGGAAGGGGTTAATGTAAAATAGCTTTTTAAGGAGAAAAAGATGGCCATTGGAGAGCTCATCCGCGGTATGAGAAAAAAAGCGTCGGGGACAATGTCCGAAAGACTTGAATCCTACTATCCACCGACGCAGAACGTTCCCATCGGGCTCCCCAAAAAGGTGGAGAGCCTCTGCCCCGAGTGCCGGAAAGTGATTCCTGCAAAAATCCTCGAGCGCGATGGAAAAGTCATCATGGAAAAGACCTGTCCGGACCACGGGTTCGTTCGCGACCTGGTATATTCGAACGCGGAACTCTATAAAAAGGCGGAGCGATGGACTTACGAAGACGGTGACGGGATTCTGAATCCCCAGGTCACTGGAGCCAAGGTTTGCCCCGATGACTGTGGTCTTTGCGACCTGCACATCAGTCATGCCGCCCTGGCCAATGTGGATTTGACCAATCGCTGCAACTTGAGGTGTCCCATCTGCTTTGCCAATGCCAATGTGCAGGGATATGTATACGAGCCCACCTATGAGCAGGTGGTGGAAATGCTCTCGATGATTCGGAATGTAAAACCTGTATTCCCGCCGGCTGTGCAATTCTCCGGGGGCGAGCCGACTATCCATCCGCGGTTTTTGGATATTCTGAAAGTGGCCCGTTCCATGGGCTTCAATCATCTGCAGATTGCCTCCAATGGAATTCGTATCGCCAAGGATTTGGAATTTGCCAGTAAGTGCAGGGAAGCAGGCCTGTACACGATGTATTTGCAATTCGACGGCACGGGCGATGAAGTCTACCAGAAGACCCGGGGGTTATCCGGTCTCTGGGAGTTGAAGTGCAAAGCGGTCGAGAATGCCGGAAAGGCGGGCTTGCGGATTGTTCTGGTGCCGACGATCATCAAGACCATCAATGACCAGCAAGTGGGAAACATCCTCCAGTTCGCCATCGACCATTCCGACGTGATCAGCGGCATCAGTTATCAGCCCGTGGCCTTCACCGGGCGGATTTCGACGGAAGAGCGCGAGCGTCAGCGATATACGCTCTCCGATTTGGCCCTGGACATCGAGAGGCAGACCGGGTATCTCAAAGCGCTGGAAGATTGGTACCCGCTGTCCGTGACCTCCCCCTTCTCCAAGCTGCTCAGCGCCATCTGGAAGTATGATGTTATGAAGATAACCTCTCACGCGGATTGCGGGATCGGGAGTTATATCTTTGTCCATTCGAAAACCAAAAGCGTCACCCCCATCACGAAGCTCATTGACATCGAAGGGTTCACCATGAATCTGAACAAGTTGGTGAAGCAGAAAATCTCCCACATTCGCTCCCTAACCGCTTTGAGCGCTCAGCACCTGTTAAAAAAGCACTTCCGGGAAGAGGAGGCCAAGGATGGGATGACTCCCGAAGTCTGCCTGGAGCTTTTCCAGGGGGTCGTGGACAAGGAAGCCCAGAAGCGCATCGACCTCATTTACAACTGGAACATGCTGCTCGTGGGGGGCATGCACTTCCAGGATTCTTACAACTACAACGTGGACCGGGTGAAGCGCTGTTCCATTCATTACGCCGCCCCCAACGGGAAGCTCTACCCCTTCTGTACCTATAACTCCGGTCCCGTTTTCCGGGAGAAGATCGAACGCCAGTTCTCCATGCCTTTGGAAGAATGGCGCCGGCAGCATCGGGAGATGGAAGAAGCCGATTATTTTCTCTACCGGCAGTAAAATACGCCCTTACCCTCGCCTTCCCCATCCGGGGGATAGCTAAAAAAGGGAGACCGATGTTTGGTCTCCCTTTTTTAGTCGCTTAAAATTAAGCGCAGCCCCGATTTTTGCTTGACAACAAATATTTGAAAGGATATGAAACGTGAAAATGCAAACCTCAGCATTTAGTTCCGAGATACAGAATCTATTGGGGATGCCACAGAAGCAAGCCCTTTTAGGTTGAAACAGAACAGGTTTTTGCAGGTGGGGAGATAGCAGTGCCCCGTGGGTTGCTGGCCGAATCCCGGAACAGGTCCGTGGCACAGTTTCAGGCCTCCGGTTTTGGCGGGGGTCAGTGATTGGTAATGGGGGTTTAATCGGGAGCGTGGCGAGAAAAAAAGGAAAGAGAGGAGCATGAAGAAATGGCCACAATGAAATATCCGACGAAAGTTGTTCTGGGCGAAATCACGGCGCGAGACGGGCTACAGCACGAGGAGAAGACCATCTCCACCAATGCTAAGCTTTGGATCTTGGAGCAGCTCATCCTGGCCGGCTTCAAGAGGGTGGAAGTCACCAACCTGGGCACCCCCAAGGGTATGCCCCAGTTTGCCGATGCCGATCAATTGCTAAAGGCCATCCACGACAGCAGGTTGGTGAAGGATAAGCTAAAAGATGTGGAACTCACGGCCGTGACCATCCGGGAAAAGGCTGCTGACCGGGCGATCGAGGCCCGCAAGGAAGGCTGGGGACCGACCCGCATTCTCTTCATGGTCTCGACCAGTGAATCCCACCACCGGCGCAATTCCGGCATTTCTCTGGAAGAGTACTGGAAGATGTGCGAAAAGTACATAAAGAAAGCGCACGAGGCCGGGGTTAAGGTCAACGGTACGGTCTCTACCATCTGGGGCTGCCCCATCGAAGGGCCGACAGAGCTGAAGAAGGCCGTGGAGTTCACCAAGCGTTTCTTGGACATCGGGGCAGATGACATCGAGCATGCCGACCATGACGGGTCGGCCCCTCCCAACAAAGTCTATGAGTACTTTTCCATGGTCCTCGACGCCATCCCAGACCCAAACCTGCATATTGCCCATTTTCATGTGACCCGCGGCTGGGGCCTGGCCAATGTTCTGGCCGCTCTTCAGGCCGGAATTACCCATTTTGAATCCACTATCGGCGGTACCGGGGGGCAGCCGGCCAACTTTGTGGACGATTGTCCGGTGGCCGGGACCGGAAAATATTATTACACTGACCCCAATATCGTCGGTTTGGTATCCACCGAAGATATGGTGGTGATGATGGATGAGATGGGCATTGAAACGGGGGTGAATGTGGACCGGGTGCTGGAGATCGGGCAGGTGATGGAACGCATCTTAGGCCGCCGCCTCCGTTCTGAATGCATCCGCACCGGACGCATTCCCAAAAAGCCCACCGGGCGTTAATGGGATTTTTTCACCGCGCAGAACGCAGGGATCGCTGCGTACTCCGCGCTCTTTGCGATTGTTTTCAAAGGTTTTACATCACAGAGAAATCCTCTAGGTTTTCCAAAAAAAAATTTCCCTCAAGGGTCATTGGCTCAGGAATTTACTCAGGCTGGCGCGTGAGAGGCGGGTAATCTCCCGCCTCTTCCTCTGCAATATTTTACGATGATTTCTCCCTGAGTTTTTCCACTAGAGGCTAAGAAAATTTCCTCATCGGCGTATTGCCTTTTTTCAGGGGGGCAGAGCGCCCGAAAAGTAATCTTTCAGCGAAGAGATGACTCAGGAGAACATCCCAAGTCCTTTCAAGATCCTGGTCTGATTGGTTATTTCCTGGAGGCAACTACTTTAAGGTTTGGATTCCAAACCGCTGTGGTAATAACGGTAAAGGAGAAGGACTCCGACGATGATTAAAATGATGGGCCAGACCAGATCGGTCCAGGCCTCCACCTCGGGGAAGAAGGACTTTGCAAAATAAACCACAAAAAGAATGACGCCGATGCCGCCGATGATCCAGCCGGCCAGGGTACGCCGGTTCAGCAGGAAAAGGCCGAGGCCAATGACCACCAGGAGGAGCGGCCAACTGGTAAGCAACCCCAGGATGAACAAGCTGTCGAGAACGAAGAGACACCCCAACGTGAGCAGTACGATCCCTCCCATCAACTGAATCTTACCCTTTATCCCGTGGATCATCCGTTTTGCTCTCTCATCCTCTTGAAATTTGAATTTTCATAGCATATTTGTTATTGTGTTTCAAGGAAAAATTGAGGTTGAGTTGGCAAAAAGCCGACTGAGTGTTTTTTATGCGTACGTTCGTGGATAATCTAAAGCGACATCGGTTCTATGCGCCGCAAGTGGTCTACCACCAGACCTTCCCTCCCGCGAGGCCGCATTGGGCAAAATTGCAATTGTCTCCGGTCCTGTCCCGGGCGTTGGAAAAGATGGGCATAGACTCCCTTTACTCCCATCAGGCTGCGGCCATCGAAAAGGTTCGGGAGGGGAAGAATGTGGTCATAGCCACGCCTACGGCCAGCGGCAAGACTTTGACCTATAACCTTCCCGTGATTGAATCTCTCATCCAGGCCCCCAACTCCAAAGCCCTGTACATCTTTCCGTTAAAAGCCCTGGAGCAGGACCAGTTGAAGGCCCTGAAGGAATTTGTCTCTCCCCTTGCAAGCCAGGTCAAATTCCAGGCGGAGATATACGACGGAGACACGTCGAGTTACCGCCGGCAGAAGATCCGTCAATCCATCCCCCCGATATTAATCACCAATCCGGACATGGTCCACCTCAGCCTGCTCCCGTTCCATGCCCAGTGGGAAACTCTCTTTCGGAACCTGCGTTTTGTGGTCATCGACGAGCTGCACACTTACAAAGGCATCTTTGGGTCGCACCTCACCCAGGTCATCCGCAGGCTGGAGCGGATCTGCGATTTTTACGGGTCGAGTCCCCAGTTCATCGCCTGTTCGGCGACGATTGCCAACCCCCGCGGTTTTGCCGAAAAGCTTACCGGCCTTTCTTTCGAGGCCATCGAGGAAAGCGGCGCGCCCCGGTCCGGGAGGCATTTCCTTTTTCTGAACCCCACCGCAAGCCCGTACACCCTGGCAGCGAAGCTTTTCCTGGATTGCCTCGATGGGGGGTTTCGGACTTTGGCCTTTACCCAGGCGCGGAAAATAACAGAACTCTTACATGCCTGGGTTTTAAAGGATCGGCCAGACCTGAGAAGCCGGGTCAGCTCCTACCGCGCTGGGTTCCTTCCGGAAGAACGCCGGGAAATTGAAGCCAAGCTGGTGTCCGGCGAGCTTATGGGGGTCATTTCCACCAGCGCTTTAGAACTGGGAATCGATATTGGAGGTTTGGATGTCTGCATCCTGGTCGGTTACCCTGGAACAGTGGCGGCTACCTGGCAGCGGGGAGGCCGGGTGGGGAGGGCAGACCGAGAATCCCTGGTCGCCCTGATTGCCCAGCCGGATGCCCTGGACCAGTATTTCATGCGCCATCCGCAAGATTTCTTTGGGCGGGGCTTTGAGAGTGCGGTGGTGGACCCCGACAATTCGGTGGTCGTCTCCAAGCATCTGGTCTGCGCCAGCGCCGAAGTTCCCCTGCGGGCAGATGAGGCCATGTTCCCGGCCCAAAAGTACGCCCCTCTTATAGAAGCACTGGTAGCAGGAGGTGAACTTCTGCGGAGTGCCTCGGGCCGAGAATGGTTTTCCCACCGTTTGCATCCCCACCGGTTGGTGGACATCCGCTCCGCCGGAGAGGGCTATACCATCTTTGAAGAAGGGACGAAGCGGTTAATCGGGCAGATCGGCGTGCCGCGCGTCTTTAACGAATGCCATCCAGGGGCCATCTACTTGCACCGGGCTGATTCTTACCTGGTCAGCCACCTGGACCAAGGAAAGAGGGAGGTCTGGGCGAAACAGGTAGAGGTGGACTATTACACCCGTGCGCTCTCCGAGAAGGAGACCGAGATCCTCTCGGTGGTGCAAACTCGGCCCCTGGCGAAGTTTACGGCCTGCTACGGGAGGCTGAAAGTAACCGAGCGAGTCAGGGGCTTTGAGAAACGGCGCATCTTCGGCCAGGACCTTCTTTCGGTACACGAGTTAGAGATGCCCTCGCACGTGTTCGAGACTATGGGGCTCTGGATGATCCTCCCCGAGGAAATATCCCTGCGGGTGAAAGAAGCAGGGCTGCACTTTATGGGCGGGATTCATGCTGTGGAACATGCTACGATCGCCCTTTTTCCGCTTTTTGCCCTCTGCGACCGGAATGACGTGGGCGGCATCTGCTACCCGGTGCATCCGCAGCTGGAAAAACCGGCGATCTTCATCTACGACGGCTACCCCGGCGGGGTGGGGCTGGCGGAGTACGGGTATAACATGCTCACGGAGCTCTTGCAAAAAACCCTCTCCCTGATCCGTGAATGCCCCTGCCTGGACGGCTGCCCATCCTGTGTCCACTCTCCCAAGTGCGGGTCGGGGAACAAACCTCTGGATAAGCGGGCAGCGGAATTTATCCTGACGTGGTTAGGGGGTGGAAAAGAAGTTGAAAAGAAAGGAGCCCGGGAGGCACCGCAGCTATTTCCGCTGTCCCCCACGAATCCCCCCCCGGCAGATTCCGAAGTATCAGAGCCGGAGGTGGTGGCCAGCGCCCGGCCGCCTTCCTGGCTCCAGGAGGAAATTTCCCGGCACCGCATCCTCTTCCTGGACATCGAAACCCAGCGCAGCGCCGAGGAGGTCGGCGGCTGGCAGAATAAACACCTAATGCGGGTGGCGGTGGCCGTGGTTTACGACTCGCGGGAAGATGTTTTTGCCGCATTCGAAGAAGATCGCGTTCACGAACTGATCGACAAACTGAAGACTGCGGATTTGATCGTGGGATTTAACATTGCCGACTTCGATTATAACGTCCTCAAGGGCTATTCTGCTTTTCGTTTTACCGAATTGCCGACCTTCGACATCCTGCGGGAAATATCCCAACAGCTGGGATATCGGCTTTCTCTCAACCATTTGGCGCATAAAACTCTCAAGGTGGAGAAATCAGCCGACGGCCTGCAGTCCCTCCAGTGGTTTAAGGAAGGGAAGATCGAGGAAGTGATCAACTACTGCAAAAAGGACGTGGAGATCACCAAAGACCTCTTCCTCTTTGGCCTGGCCCATGGCTATCTTCTTTTCGAAACCAAAGCGGGCCAGCTGGTCCGCTTGCCCGTGGAGTGGAACCTCTCCAGAATTATCCCGGGTTGAAAAAGATAGGGAGATGGCGAGATAGCGGGACACGGGGACGCGGCGACACAGAGACGCTGAGACTCGGGGAAACGGAGACTCGGAGACAAAAAGATAGTGGGAGACGAAAACACGGAGAATTTCACCGTGTCTCCCCGTCTCTTTTACTCACTAACAGACCCGGCAGAGGAGGATGGGTACAGTGGCCGCGTGGATGACTTTGCTGGCCACGCTTCCCAGAACAAACTGGCCGAGGCCTGTACGTCCATGAGTGGACATGGCGATCAGATCAAAACCTCGATCTTTGGCGTGGTCGACAATTTCCTGGGCATCGTGGCCGTACCGGACTACGGAGTTCACCTTGACTCCCACACCTTTCAGGTTGGCCTCAACTTTGGCCAGGTATTCCTCGGCCTCGCGGACGACGTTCACCTGATGCTGAACGGGATCTACTCCGGGAAAGGTATGCGCCAGCGCCACCCGCAAGAGGGTGACCTCTCCCTGGTGGATCTTGGCCAGCCATTCCACTCGGGGGATAATTCCTTCGGCCAGTTTGGAACCATCCAAGGGAACCAGAATTTTTTTGAACATGGTAGCGACCTCCTTTTTTTATTGTGATACTTTGACGAGGAGACTTGGGGTCTCGGCGACAGGGCAACTCAGTGATTTTGCCCTTCTCCGTGTCTCCCCTTCTCCGTTTCTCCCCATCTATGTTTCATCTCAGCGTTCTCAGTGGCAATCAGGATTCATTCTTCCTGAGTACTTTCTGGGACAAAATGGCTATGCCCAGCAATCCCAGCCCTACAAAATCATAAAGCAGGGTCGGGTAAACCAGGGCCAACCCTGAAAGGATCAAAATCACCCTTTCATAGGATGTTGCGCGTTTGAACATCCACCCGTCCATGCCGGCAGCCAGGGCGAAGATCCCCACCAGGGCCGTTACAAAAGTCCAGATAATGCTGATCGGATCCCCTTTAAGGAGCAAAGCCACGCCATCGGGATGGAGGGTGAAGTTGAAGGGACCGAGAAATGCGGGAAGGGTATATTTCCAGGCCTGGATGGTTGTCTTATATGGGTCCCCTCCGGTAAGGGCAGCGGCCGCAAAGGGAGAAAGTGCCGTGGGGGGAGAGACCTCCGAAAGGATGGAGTAGTAGAAAATGAACATGTGGGCCGCAAATTCAGGGACGCCCAGCTTGATCATCGCGGGCGCAGCGATCACCGCACAGATAATGTAGGAAGCGGTCACGGGGACGGCCAGGCCGACGACCCACACCACCAAAGCCGTGAAGATAGCGGTCAAAAGAAGGTTCCCCCCGGCATATGCGATCACGATGGAGCTGAATTTCAGCCCCAGGCCGGTAAGGGTGGTCACTCCTACAATAATTCCCGCAGAAGCGCAGGTGGCGGCCACGGAAAGCACTCCGATGGAACCGCCCCGGAGCGCGGCGATCAATTTTTTGGGGAAGAGCGCCGTATCCGGCCGGATGAAGCTGACGCCGAAGGCGATCACCGTAGACCAGAAAACAGCCAGGATGGGCGTGAACCCCAAAACCATGATGACCACGATGCAGATCAAAGAGGTGAAGTGGAATCCATAAAGCCGGGTGAGCTGCCCTAAGGAATAGGTGCGATCGAAGGCGATAGCCTTGGCGCCGAATTTCTTGGCATCAAACTCCACCATCAGGAAAATGGCCCAATAATAAAGAATGGTGGGAATCGTGGCCATGATGATGACGTCTAAATAAGAGATCTTCAGGAACTCGGCAATGAGGAAAGCGGCGGCTCCCAGAACCGGCGGAGAGAGGATCGCTCCAATGCCCCCCGCAGAGAGAAGACCCCCCGCCGCCTCCTTGCTGTACCCGGCCCTGGCCAGCATGGGATAAGCCACAGCTCCAAGGGTTACGGTAGTGGCCACACCGCTCCCGGAAGGGCCTCCAAGGAGGAAGGAGGCCAGGGTTACGGTTCGCCCGGCCCCCGTTGGTTTCCCTCCCATGGCTGTGAGAGAGAAGTCGATAAAGAACTTGCCCGCGCCGGAAAATTCCAGAAAAGCTCCGTAGATGGTGAAAAGGATAATAAACGTGGAAGAGACATCGATGGGGACGCCAAAGATCCCTTCCAGGGTCATGTACATGTGGCCGACGAGGCGGTCGACACCGTAGCCGCGGTGCGTCCATGGTGAAGGGAGCAAAGGACCGACGTAGGCGTAAATGAGGAAGGAACCCGCAACCACTGGCAGAATCCAGTTTGTCGTCCGCCGGACAGCTTCCAGAACCAAAGCGATCAGCAAAACGCCGAAAAACATATCCCAAGAAGTGGGAGTCACGGAGCGGTAGATGAACTCTTCAAAATCCAGAAAGGTGTAAACGATGACCGCGACCCCTAAGATAGAAAGAAGGTAATCATACCAGAGGATCCGGTTCCGAAACCTCTTCAAAGAAGGGAAGACCAAGAAAGTAAGAAAGAGAACGAACATGAGGTGGATCCCGCGGAGGATCTGCGTCATAATAATTCCGGCTGCGGCGTAGAGGTGGATGAGAGACATGGCCACGGCCACGATGGTGATAAAGGTTTCAACCTTGCCGGTCAGCCGGCGGGAAGGTCCCTCTTCCTCCTCGATGAAGGCCTCGGCCTTTCTCAGGCGTTCTTCGGTGATCAGTTCTTCATCGGGAGCTGGAAGGGTTTTTTTCTCTTCCTCCAATTTTGATTTCCCTTTCTACTGAAGGTTCGGCTGGCAAGAAAAAAAGGAATTTCGGAAACAATCAAAAAGGCTCCTGCCCTGCTTTTGGGAAAAGCTGGAAAGGAGCCAGAGCTGGCATTCTTTATTTGATTTTGATTCCCTTTTCCTGGAAGTATTTCATCGCTCCCGGGTGGAAGGGGAGGGAAGAACCCATCGCGGCGGTGGCCAAGGTGAAATGCCTCGCTTCTTTATGGACCGCCACAAGTTCAGGCTGATGCTCGACAAGAACCTTGAGAATGTTATAGACCAAGCCGGCATCCATCTTTTCATGGCAGATCAAGAGGTTGGCCACACACACGACCTGGACGTCGGCATCCATACCCGGGTAAGCGGTTTTGGGTATGGGGAGCTTGAAGTAAACCGGCCCGTATTTTTGGAGCAACTTGTCCAGATGATCGGCGTTGTTTAAGATTTTAATCTTAATCCCCGGCGTGGCAGCTAAATCTAAGACGGCGGCGGTGGGCAATCCTCCATCCCAAGTGAAGGCGTCGATCTTTCGATCCTTCTGAGCGCCGGCGGATTCGGCCACGCCGAGGCGCTCCCGCTTGATATCTTTCTCACCATCAATCCCGTAGCTTTCCAGAACCCTCATGGTTTTGACTTCTGTTCCACTTCCCGGAGAGCCGGTGGAAATCCGCCTGCCCTTGAGGTCGGGAACAGATTTGATCCCTGACCCATCCAATGCGACAAAGTGCATATAGTTGGAATAGACGACACCGACTGTCCGGATGGGGATCGCTCCCGTAGCTTTAAATCTTTCAGTCCCTTTCAGGGCATCGTGACCCACGTCAGCCATGATTAGAGCCAGCTCTGCCTTTCCGGCGTGGATGAGCTTGATATTATCCACCGAACCTGCCGTCACTTCCGCCGTGGCTTCTGTGTTGGGAATGTACTTTGAAATGACCGCAGCCATCGCCCCGCCCAGGGGATAGTAAACTCCTCCCGTCCCTCCGGTGGCAATGGAGAGGCGCACACTTTTGGTTTGCGCCCCAGCCGGGTCCGAGAGCAAAAGGATGAGAAATGAAGTGAAAAGAATTACGAATGCAAGTGAGTTTTTTTTCTTGGAAAACATCGTTTACCCTCCTCCTTTGTCAGCAAATATTTTATTTTTAATAACACAGATCTTTCTCGGGGACAAGGAAATTCAAGGAAGGGGGGTCAAATCACCTTTTGCTCTTTCAGCCGGGAGATTTGAGCTTGTTCATAGCCCAGGATAACCCTGAGAACTTCTTCGGTATGTTCCCCCAATCGCGGCGGAGGGAATCTGTACTGGACTGGCGTTTCCGATAATTTCATGGGCGACCCGACGAGCTTGTACTTGCCGGTGACTGGGTGCTCCATTTCCAGCAGCATCCCTCGCGCCAGAACCTGCGGGTCAGCGAAGACCCGGTCAAGGGTGTTGATGGGACCGCAGGGGATTTCTGCTTCGGTCAGGAGCTGGAGCCACTCGGCGGCAGTTCTTTGGAGGAAGATTTCTTGGAGAAAAGAAACCAGTTCCTTGCGGTTTTCCACGCGCTTGGGGTTGGTGGCGTACCGGGGGTCATTCATCAGATGTTCGAGCTTGGCCAGCTTGCAGAATTTTTGCCACTGATTATCATTGCCGACGCCCAGGGCGATGTAAATCCCGTCCCTGGCCTTGAAAGTCTCGTAGGGAACGATGTTAGGATGGGCATTTCCCATGCGCCCCGGGACCCTGCCGGAAATTAGGTAGTTGCTGGCCTGATTGGCCAGCCAGGCCACCTGGGAGTCTAGGAGGGCGATGTCAATGTATTGGCCAATGCCGGTTTTCACCCGGTAGTGGAGGGCGGCGAGTATGGCGGAGGAGGCGAATAAGCCGGCAGTGATGTCCACGATGGCCACCCCCACTTTCATCGGTGGGCCATCGGGGTCCCCGATAATCGACATCACCCCGCCCTGGGCCTGGATGATGAAGTCAAACCCCGGCAGGTCGCGGTAGGGACCTTCTTGACCATATCCGGTGACCGACGCATAGATGATGCCCGGGTTGACGGCTTTGATCTGTTCGTAACCCAGGCCCATCTCGGCAAGACTTCCGGGGAGGAAATTTTCCAGAAGGACGTCGCTCCGCCGGGCTAAGCGGCGGATAATCTCCTGCCCATCCTTTTTCTTCAGGTCGATGGTAATGCTTTTTTTGTTGCGGTTGGTACAGAGATAGTAGGCGCTTTGATCTCCAGCCCAGGGTGGGCCCCAATGCCGGGTTTCATCTCCCACGCCGGGCCGTTCTACCCGGATGATCTCGGCGCCCAGGTCTCCGAGCATCATGCTGCAGTAGGGCATGGCTAAGACACGGGAAAGGTCCAGGACTTTAATGTCCTCTAAAGCTTGGGGCATAGAATTCCCTTTTCCACGCCGGGGCGAGAAGAATGTAAAGGAGCGTCTCCTCCCCCCCTCTCCAAGGAGGAGTGTTAGTGAGGGGCTGCTCCCTGGGTGCTCTCTTTAACGATTTGCCTTTCGGTACCCTAACTGATCTAAGGCGATGATGGTCTTCTGGATGTTCGCTGTGCCCTCGACGATCTGGATGGATTTGGCATCCCGGTAATAGCGGGCCACCGGATATTCCGTGGAGTATCCATAGGCGCTGAGAATCCTCATGGCGAAGTCCGAAGCCTTTCCGGCCACTTCTCCCGCATAGTATTTGGCCATGGAGGTTTCCAGCACATTACTCAGGAGTCCTTCATCTTTCTGGACAGCCGCGCGGTAGACCAAAAAGCGGGCGGCTTCCAGTTCCGTGGCCATGACCGCGATCATGTCCTGGTTCATCTGATACTGGCCGATCTGCTGCCCGAACTGCATGCGCTCATTACAGTATTTAACCGAAGCATCCAGACAAGCCTGGGCAATCCCCAGCCCACCGGCAGCGCAGGAAAGGCGGGTTTGGTTCAGGGAGCCGAAAACATGCTTTACCCCATCGCCCAGTGATCCCAGGAGGGCATCCTTGGGGACCTTGACGTCTTCGAGAATGATTTCCCCGGTGGGCGCAGAGTGCAGACCCAGCTTGTCCAGGGGTCGGGTGGTGATCCCGGGGAGATGCATGTCCAAGAGAAATGTGGAAAGACCTTTGCTCTTACCCGCCGGGTCGTGATAGGCGTAGAGGATGCAGAGGTCCGCCACCTGGGCGTTAGAAATCCAGGTTTTCGACCCATTCACCAGAAAATAATCACCCTTGGGAATCGCCGTGGTCTTCATGGCCATGACGTCCGAGCCGGCGTTGGGCTCGGTGATGGCAAAGCAACTGATTTGGTCCGTGGAGACCAGTTTAGGGATATACTTCTTCTTCTGTTCCTCCGTACCGTAGCGCAAGATGGAAAAGGCTGGACCGAAGGCTTGCATGTTGAAAGTCACCCGCAGGGAGGCGCTGGCCCGGGCAATCTCTTCGGTGATGATGGTCCCGGCCAGAAAGCCCATGCCATTTCCTCCGTACTGTTCGGGGATGAGGGTTCCGTAAAAACCAAGGTCGGCCATCTTCTTGATGACTTCGCGAGGAAAGTAGTGTTCCGTTTCCCATTTGTCCGCGAAGGGAGCGATCTCCTTCTCGGCGAAGTCGCGGGCGGTCTGGCGGATGGCTTGCAATTCTTCGCTCAGCTTGAAATCCATTTTTTCTCCTTCTTAGCAAAGAGCTCATAGCGGATAGCGGTTGGCAATTTGGCTGATCGATATTAGCTAGATTCCATCCGGAAACCCCCTCTCCCCCGGCGGGAGAGGGCTGGGGTGAGGGGGAACTAAAAAGAAAAATCCGAGATTTCAAATCCTTATCACCCCCACCCTGACTTCCCCCATCAAGGGGGAGGAGAAAAATTTGAGTTTCCGGATGAAAACTAGCTAACAGCTAAAACAAAAAAAGGCCAGAGCTATGAGCGAAACTGCTATGAGCTGGGTTACTCGATAACTGCCAGGACCATATCGGTTTCGCAGGTCTGGCCGACGGAGACCAAGATCTCTTTCACCACCCCAGATGTCGGGGCAACGATGGGCATCTCCATCTTCATGGCTTCCAGGATGGCGATCTCGTCATCTTCTTGAACGCGATCTCCAACTTTCACCTTGATGTCTACGATCTTTCCCACCATGGGAGCGATAACATTCTGACCCATAAAATTCCTCCTTTCATTTTGCTTTTCTTCGTTTCAAAATACGAAAAGCATAAGCCGTAGGCTTGTTTTGATTTGATGGCGTTCCTTCCGCCCGCAGATGATTTGAACACTACAGGACTCGATGAACAATTACCTATACCTCATAGATTTTTTTTTGTCAACCTTTATGAGGGTTCTTTTTTGTTGACTTTTGGCCTGGGGGGTATCTATAGTTTACCGAGCAATCCCAATGAATATCCGACAGCTTAATCATCGAAAGCTGGGATGAAGAACCGACATTCCCCATGACCAAAAAAAGTGCGCTTTTTCAGCAGGGAGCAAGGACCCTGAACTCGCGAGTAGCCTTCTTCGTTCCCCATTCCTTTCTCTTCGCCATCCTGTTAACTTTTACTGCTTATATATTGGGTATCTTCGCAGCCTGTCAAGGCCCGTTCGACATGGTCAAATTCTGGGTGAATGGTTTTTGGAACTTACTTTCTTTCTCCATGCAGATGGTGATGATGGTGGCGGCGGGATTCAGCGTGGCCAGCGTTCCCCTCGGCCAGAGGGTCCTGCGTTCCCTGGCGGCCATTCCTCAAACCCCCCGTGGAGGGGTGATATTCATGACGGCCACGATCGCCATTTTCTCCTGGTTGCACTGGGGTATCGGGATCGTAGCTGGGGCGTTCCTGGCCCGGGAAATGGGCAGGAGAATCCCGAAGATCGATTACCCGCTGCTTGTGGCCAGCGCCTACATCGGAATGGGTGCCGGGACTTTCGGGCTGTTTGCGTCTGAGTCCTTAACTGTCAGCAGGCAGGGGCATCTTTTAGAGAAAGCCGTCGGGATCATCCCTTTGACCCAGACTTCCCTCAGTATCATGGCGCTGGCGGGATTCTGGTTGGGAACCGTTGCCGTTACGGCTCTTATGGGGCTGATCTGCCCGGAAGGGGAAAATGCCACCCCTCCCGAACCAGAAATTTTGAAACGCTTTGAGGAAGAGGACCGCGCCGAAGAAGCCTCTATAGCTGCAGAAAAGGAAATTCGTAAGAGGAAAGGAATGTCCTTTGGCGTATGGTTGGAGCACAGCCGATGGCCTGTTTGGCTCATCTCCATCATGGGGTTTTCTTACATTGTTTATTGGTTCTACGGCCGGGGATTTGACCTGAACCTGAACCTGATCAATTTCGTCCTCCTCTTCTTAGCCTTTTCCCTCCACGATACCCCCATGCGTTTTTTAAAATCCATGGAAAGGGCCACCCGGGCGGCTTATGGAATCATCGTCCAGTTCCCCTTCTATGCCGGCATCCAAGGAATGCTGGCTTCATCGGGGCTGGCGGCGATCCTTTTGGGGTGGATTACGGCCGTGGGTACGGAGTTCACCTATCCTTTCTGGGTTTACATCGACGCAGCCCTGGTTAACCTTTTCGTTCCCACTTCTCGGGGGATCTGGGAAATTCAGGGTTCTCTGGTCGTCAAGGCCGCCCAGGACCTAAACGTGACCGTCCCCCGGGTCATCAACGCCTTCACGGCCGGAGAGGTTATTGGCAATGTCATTCAACCCTTCTGGGCCATTCCCCTGCTGGGAATCTCCGGCCTTTCCATGCGTGACATCATGGGCTATTGCCTCATGGCTTTTTTCGTCCTTTCGCTGATCTGGACTTTATGCGTAACTTTTCTCCCCATATAACGACTTACAACTCCCTACTCACAACTCTTTTTTTGCAAGGAGGAACAAATGGCTGAAATAACTGGAAGAGACCGGGTCCGGGCTTGCATGAAAAGAACCCTGGCCGATCGGATTCCCATCGGGGTCATCTGGGGCCCTTTCAAGGCACGGGTGCTGGGTTGTTCATTGCAGGATTATTGGAAAGACTGGAAAAAATTAGCCGAGGGGACGATTACCTGTTATGAACTCTGCCCAACCGATACCGTCGGTGTCGGCTGGGATATTCACCTGGAGGCCGAGACAGTGGGGGCCCCATTGGAATTTCCCGACGACGGCGTGCCGCGAGTGAAGCAGCATATTCTTGATCAGAAGTCGAAATTGGCTTCTTTGAAGGTTCCCGAGCCTGAAAAAAGCGGAAGATTCCCTTCCTACATTGAGGCTTGCAGGACGGTGGTCAATACCTTGAAGGAAGGTTCTTTATCGGGGACCGTGACCGGGCCTTGGACCACCGCCACAGGCCTGAGGGGAGCACAGGAATTGATTTATGACACGGCGGATGATCCCCATTTTGTGGAAGAGCTGATGAGGTTCACCACCGAGGTTACGAAAATTTTGGGGGCCCGAGTCCTCGAAACCGGGCTATCCCTGACTATGGGAGAAGCGGCATCTTCCTGCAGTCTCATCTCCCCGACAATATACCGGCGATTCATCAAACCCCATCACCAGGAGATCGTCCGCTTTTTCCGGGAGAAGAAGGCCGGGCTATCTTTGCATGTCTGCGGGTATATCGACCCGATCATGGAAGATGTGATGGACTTGAGCATTGTGGCCTTGAGCTTAGACAGTCCCTCCTCCTTGAGCAAAATGGTGGAAATTTCACAAAAAAAGATCGTCCTGGTAGGAAATGTGGCCACCTCCCTTTTCGTGAGTGGCACAAAGGAAGAAATGGAGTCGGCGGTAGAAGAGTGCATCCGTGTGGCTGCGCCGGGAGGGGCCTTCATCCTCTCCTCCGGCTGTGAGATTCCTTATAATGCTACCATGGAAAGAGCCCAGTTTTTCATCCAGGCCGCTAAGGAGTATGGGAAAGCCGAGAGGATCCTGGGGGGGAAGAGTTAATTTCGGCAATCGAAGGTTATTATTTTAGTACGAACACCATAAATAAAGGGTCATGCGGGGAGCAGTCCGAGACAGCAATCTCAGGAAAAAGCGAGATGGCTGCGCCCTTCCGGCCCGGGTTAACGATGGGAATGCGTTTGTATTAATTACCTTGTTCTCACCAATAGGGCGTTCACCTTGGCATAGTTCCCATCAGAACGGAAAGTGATATTGAGTTTTCCATCTGTAACAGTGACCGGGATGGAAACATCATAGGCCCAGCACTTGCCAACCTTAGCGAAGATGTCCAGGTTGCTGATCACCCATTTTCCTTCTATGCTGACGTCGAAGATCCGCTTGCCAGAGCTTGACCAGTAAAGCTCGGCAAATTTGAGGGTTACGGTGTAATTTCCGTTTGCTACAGGGATGGCGTAATCGAAATTCCCAAACCGTTCCGTTTGATACAGAGGACCATCTCCTGTTCCGCCGATGGCTTTCGTTGTTCTATGGATTCTGCCTCCAGAGTAATATTTGTCCGCCTGGTAGATAATGCCGGCCTTATCCGTATACTGTTTTCCCCCTGCATTCACGGCCAAGACTACCGTTCCAGGAGTTGGATTATTGGAGGGAACCGGGCTGAAGATGGCCTCGATGGCGTGGTTGGCCCTCACATTCCCGAATGTGTAGGCGCCTACCACTCCCACAGATATTCCATCCGCCTTAACATCGGCTATTTGGTACCCGGTGCCCGGCGTGATGGTGAAGGTTTGGCTGGCCCCGGGATTGACTGACACGGCTCCTTGGGGAGAGATGGATCCGTTTGTTCCTGCGCTGGCTGTGATGGTGAAGGTCTGGAGGGTAAGGGCAAATGTGGCGGTGACCGTTGTGTTGGCATTCATGGTCACCGTGCAAGACGGAGAGGTTCCGGTACACCGCCCGGACCACCCTGTAAAAGTAGAATTCGCATCTGCCGTGGCTGCGAGTGTTACCACGGTACCTGCATTAAAGGTCGTTCCCAAAGGATTGGTGGCGACCGTTCCTGTGCCCGTACCTGTCTTCGTCACAGTAAGGGTACACTGGACAAGCCCGGCCTGGGTTACGGTAAAGGTTTTCCCTGCTATGGTTAAGGTCCCGGTTCTGGAAGAGCTGTTTGGGTTGGCCGAAACTGAGTAATTGACCGTCCCGTTCCCCGTACCGCCGCTGTTTGAGGTGATCAGCAACCAGGATTGATTTGCGGTTGCGGTCCAGGTACATCCGGCCTGAGCCGTCACACTTACTGCCCCGGTTCCGCCAGATGAGCTGAAAGGCTGGCTGGAAGGAGAGATTGAATAGGTGCACGAGGGGAGGGAATTATAAACCACTTCACCGGAATAGTTGCTCTCATTTCCGGAAGTGTCATAAGCCGTTACCGCAAAATAATAGGCTTTTCCATTTTCGAGGTTGGAGACGGTACAGGTTGTCTTGTTGCCCACATCATTATTAAATTGGTAGCTCCTGCTCGAACTGCCGTAATACACCTTATAACCTAACAGGTCCGGCTCCGTGTTGGGGTCCCACTGCAAGGTCACCTGGGCGGCATGGGTATTGAGTGCATATAGGGAGCAGGTTGAAATGAAAGCCGCCAGAAGGAAGAAAACCACAAGGGGAAAGCGAAGAGATCGGATAGGGATTGTATGGAAAGGGGACATGATCGTGCCTCCTTATAAAGTTCTGCCATGCGCAATGCAGCCCGAAGGAGGTACTGTATTTCGCCTGGCAACTCTGCTACCATATCCCAAGAATTCAGGACTTAGGCCAGTGGCTTTGCGTCCCAGGGTTTCCCCTGGTTTGCCCTGAGCAGGGAATCTTTAATCCATAAAACAGCAAAAGATATGCCTGAATGGACGGAACGTAGAATATTTTGTTGAAGCCCAAGAATACACGCATTTTTTGAAAGATTTAGGTTGGAGGATATTGGAAAAGGGTACAAGATGATAGCGATCGATACAAAAGTGAACACCCCGGAAAACCAAAAGCTCGTTATCAATGAATAAATGTTGACACCCGCCCGGGAAAAAATCTTTTGGCGAAGCATTGGTGAAAATTGATCGAGGCCGATAAAGTCATTGCTTCTTCTCCAGCAAGGTGATAAATTTCTATCACCCTTATCGACCCCTGCGGCGATCAAATTGGGGCGGGATCGGTATCATCCACCAAATTTGAATTCATCCAGAAGAGCATATTTGTAGCGAAGGGCTAAATAAAGTGGTCACTTCACTTCGTTCGCATTTCATTCAGCTCACTTAAGTCGTTCCCTATGGGTAATAGCCTGTGCTAAAAATATTCTGCCCGAAATGCCGTAAGAGTTCCTATACCCCTGACGTAGAGTCTTCCAACTCCTGCCCCCATTGTGGGTTTGTATTCAGTGCAAAGCACCCCTCCGACCGGAGGCGGGAGCCGCGGGTGGAGCGGCAGATCCCCTTCGATTTTTCGCACGGGGACAGAAATTTCATGGCCCGTACCATCGACATGTCTGAGGGGGGCCTGGGCATTGAAGTATATGGTGAGGTTTCTGTCGAAGAAGGTGATATTTTGAATCTTACCATCGAAGACGTCACCATCGTGGCCAAGATCATGTGGGTCAAAAAGCTCCCGAATAAAGCCCGGGCCGGACTGGAAAAATTGAACTGAAGTTTTAATACGTTGGTTATAAGAAAATTCAAACTTCTTCCTTCTTGGCAAACCTATTGTTTTTATCATTCCAGAGTTCGTAAGATTTCTTTGCGGCGGAATGGGTCCCTGGGGGCCTCCTGTTCGACCCAATCCACCTGGCGTCCGAAAAGCTCATTTCAATTGCCCGTGCAGGTCAGCCGGATCAAAGAATGTCCAGAACCCATCTTTCTGAAAACAACCGGAATTTTAGAGTATTTTTGGGTATGATGATAGAAGGTAGGAGGGCAATCGAAGTGTAGGGGCAAAGACAGTTCAGAGCGCTCAGGCCGCTGAGAATAGATCATGGGGCAGCCGGGGTTTATGGAAATGATCACTTTTCGCGGACCAAGGAGGAGGATGTGGCGAGAAAAGGATAAACCCACGTTTGAAAATAGCTTGACAACTTCTTTTGGGTTCCCTAAAGTGAAAAAAATATCTTGGGCTTAAGATTCCTCCCACCCATCATTCATTTTTGGGCAATCCTTTGAATTGAGGGGAAAGTTTCTATGAATCGCCTTCAAGAAGTGCATGGGGGTGTTTATCTGGTAGGGTCTCCAGAGCTAACCGCCCCGGAAGATTGTTGCGTATATCTCCTGGATTTGGGCGATCTGGTGATGATCGATGCCGGCGCCGGGAGGAGTATCCCGGCCATCCTGGAGAATGTCGAATCTCTGGGATTCGGACCCAGGCGCATTTCAGCGGTAGTGGCTACCCACTGCCATATCGACCACATCGGAGGGATTCCGAAGCTACGGGAAAAGACCGGATGTCAAGTGATCGCCCATGAGCTGGATGCGGGAGCGATGGAAGCAGGGGATCCAGTTAGAACGGCGGCAGAAGGGTATCATTTAAGTTATCCCCCTACCCCGGTTGACTATAAGTTGAGCGAAGTGCGGGAAGTGTTAAAATTCGAGAAGGGAGAGCTTCTCTGCCTCCATACTCCGGGCCATACTCCCGGGTCCATCTCGGTCATCCTGGATTATGATGGCAAGAGGGTGCTCTTTGGGCAGGACATTCACGGGCCATTTTCGGAATCCTTTGGTTCGGATCTGTCAGCCTGGAAAAAGTCGATGGAGGTCCTCCTGGGTTTGCACGCGGATATCCTTTGCGAGGGGCACTTTGGGATCTACCGGCCAGAAGCGGAAGTTGAAAAGTACATTCAAAGCTACCTGAAAATGTACGCCGGAAACAAAAAATAAAATTTGGAGCCATTAAGGGTTCGAGAGTTCAAGGGGGGAAAGAGATTGAAGGTGGGAACACCGGGGATCGTTACCCTCATCACAGACTTCGGACTTCTGGGAGAATATGCCGGAGCCATGAAGGGGGTCATCCTAAAAATCAACCCCCGCTGTCAGGTCATAGACGTTACCCACCTCATCGAACCCCAGAATGTGTTGCGGGCTTCTTTCGTCCTGAAAAATACTTATCCATACTATCCAGCAGGGACGGTCCATGTGGTGGTTGTTGATCCCGGAGTGGGCACCCGCCGCCGGCCGGTCGTTTTAAAAGAGAACGGACATTTTTTTGTCGGGCCGGACAATGGGGTCTTTACTTTCATCCTCTCCAGCCAGCGGAAAACCGAAGGCTATGAGATCACTCGAAAAGAATTTTTCCTCGACCCGCTCAGCGAAACCTTCCACGGGAGGGATCTCTTTGCGCCAGTTGCCGGGTATTTATCTCTTGGCCAGGACCCGAGACGATTCGGGCCGCGGGTTGCTGGGTTTGTCCGCGCCGACTGGCCCAAACCTCAACGTAGGGGGAAAAAATTACTGGGGCAAATTCTCTTTGCCGATTCCTTCGGCAGCTTGATCACCAATATTTCTCGCGAAGAATACGGACGGCTGATCGAGGGTGGGCCGATTCAAATCAAAGGCCAAGGATGGCGGATCGACCGTCTCCATCGAACCTACGGCCAGGGTAACCCCGGTGAGCCCATGGTGCTCTTCGGGAGTGCAGAGCTGCTGGAGATTGCTGTGAATCGTGGAAACGCAAGAAAGGTCCTGGGTCTTAAGCCAGGAGACCGGTTGATAATTACCCTGTGATGAAGAATCAAAGAAGCTACTCTTTAGCATTCATCGCTTTTATACTGGTTTTTGATTATCTCTTCTTTATGACGGGTCGTCCTTCCTGGTCGGTCAGCCTAAGCCCTGAGGAAGGGTTCGAAAACGCCCTCGCCCTCTGCAAGAAAAAAGATTATGCTCAAGCTCTGCAGACCCTCCAGAGTTTAGAGGAACAATATCCCACTAACTCCCTCCGACCGGATTGGCTCTTTATGCAGGGCCAGGCCCTTCGAGCTCTGCAAAAGTGGCCTGAGGCAACCCGGGTTTTTTCACGGGCGGCCGAGGTCCATCC
>Ga0315288_10001240_pt1 | contig 32850 bp, 28 predicted proteins | sample YL17G11_20_MG_FD_203454 | JGI IMG/M metagenome (GOLD analysis project Ga0315288, IMG submission 203454) | Sediment microbial communities from Yellowstone Lake, YNP, Wyoming, USA - YL17G11_20 | ecosystem: Environmental > Aquatic > Freshwater > Lake > Sediment | place: USA: Wyoming | collected...
GCTTAGCGACACCGTCGAGGTAACCGGGACGATCTCGGATAGTGATTCCGATGTCCAGATTGCCGATAATCTGGACCCCTCGGTTGATAATACCTACGATCTGGGTGATACCACCACCTCCTGGAGAGACCTCTACTTAACCGGTAACCTCTGCTTTGACGATACCGACTGTGCCTCAACCTGGACCGGCGCAACCAGCTATTGGACTCTCTCCGGCTTAAGCCTTTACCCCAACCTAGCTTCATACAATACCGGAGTAGGTACAGTAACTGCAGGAAACGTAATCTCCAAACTCTACGTAACCAATGATTCAACCCTAACAGGCAAAGCTGTCGCAATCTTTAATCAAACTGAGACCCAGGATATCTTCTCCGCCTCGGCCTCGGGAACTCCCCGCTTAACCTTACTTAATAATGGTAACCTGCAATTCCATCAGGCCTCCTCCATCACCACCACCGCCGGAAACCTAACAATCAACTCTGCTGGTAACCTCGATATTGATGATGGAACGATTGACCTTTCTACTCAAATAGTAGGAGTAACCCTGAATAATGCTGCCAATGCCCTTAACTTCGATTCCAATACCTTGACCATTGATGCTTCAAACAACCGGGTGGGTATCGGTACGGCTGCCCCACTCGCAGATTTCCATATCGTAAAAGACGATGCTTCAACAAATACACAGATAGAGCTTGCCAGAATCACTCGCTCCACAACGGGTACTGCGGCCACCAACATCGGTTCTTACACATCATCCTACCTTGAGGACAATGCGGGCACTTTGGTTGAGGCCGGAAGAGCAGGCTTTATCTTAAGAAATGTAACTGCCGGAGCGGATACCGCCGGAGAATTTTCTGTAAGTGTTGAGAGAGAAACAAATACTGAAATGATTGAAGTTCTTTCTGCCTATGCTACCAGCGGCATTAAATATATCTGTGGGAACTCAACCCGTGCAGGTGGTGCCGACTGTTTCGGATTCACCATAGGCTCTGCTAATCAAACTCACATTTCCTTTGACGGCGCCACCCGTCTCACCTACGATTACACCAGCCCCACGCTATCCATCATGACTCCAAGCACGGTAAACCTGAAATTTGTGACTTTGGGGTCCGGCGAAACGATTATTTTTGACGAGGGTAATGACGGTGAAGATATGTATGTTAACGCTTCGGGTTATGTAGGAATCGGCTCAACCACCGTTACCGCTGCCACTTCAAGGCTTTATGTCACAAACGATTATTCGGCAACCGGAAAAGCCCTGGCCATATTTAACCAAACCGAATCCCAAGATATCTTGACAGCATCAGCAGCCGGAACTCCAAGATTCACCATTACCAACTCGGGCGATATTACCTGGGCAGCCGCAACTCCGACAATTACTATTAATAATACCGAGACATTAGGAATTTCTGATGGAACTAATACTCTAGCTGCTATCAAAGACCAAGGGGATTATGTCTTCTGGAATCTAAAAGGCAAGACCGACACCGGTAATCCGGGAAGCTGTGCCGAAGGAGACATCTACTATAACGCCTTCGACAATACGGTCTATGTCTGCCACGAAACAAACACTTGGGAGCAGCTTGACGGAGGCGGAGGTTCAACCAAATGGAACGCCCTAAGCTCTCCTGATGGCAACCTTTTTCCTCTCGCCATGACTACTTTTACCACGGAGTTCAACTGGGATACCGGAACAGGTGCCAACAATCTCTTCTCCTTCACAACAGACCCCTCGGCCAACGGTACAGGTTCTTTGGTCAACATCCAAACCGGTGCTTCATCTACGGTTTTGCCGCTTCGTGTTAGAGCCGGTTCCACCGAAGCTATTATTGTTGATGCCAACGGCAACGTCGGCATAGGCTTTGCCAGTCCAACCACGGCTCTTCATGTCGGAACCGCCACCGAAACTCACCCGCTGTCCACGGGAGATGTCCTTATAAGTAGCGATCTTGAAGTAAATGATGTGTTATATCTTGATGGGGGCCAGATAGCGGGAATATACGGCCCGGGAACCGTCCACGTCACCTTGAGTTCAACGCCCACAACAACATCCGATATCCTGGGTCTAACCAGCTGGCTTGTTCAAAATGACGTTAACGTAGGTTTAGCCGCTCTTATGGTCAACCAAACCAAAGGAGGAGACCTCTTTACCGCCTCTGCCTCCGGAACAACCAAGTTCACTATTGCCAACAACGGAAACGTCACAATAGATGGTTCCGGAACCATGCTGACCGTCGGCGGTGGAACCGGAAAGGTAAATGTCGGAACCGTTGACCCTGTTTATAACATTGATGGAGTCAAGTATGCAACATACATGGCCGGCATGGTTGGGATTAAAGAAGAAACTACAGGAAAGCTTACCACCGATGAGTACATCCCCGGGGTTGGTTATAAACATACGATTGACTTTAAGGCTGAAGCCCAAGGAAGCGATCTTTGGCTTTTCTCAAATGCCACCGATATTAAAAATAATATCGCTAAATTAGTCGTGCTTCTCTCTCCATCGGATAACACCAGAGTTTGGTACGATATAAACGAGAGTCAGTACACAATATCAATCTATTCTACAAGACCTACTAATGTATCATACCGATTCACCGCTCCCAGATTTGACTATGCTCTTTGGACCAATTACAACACCGATCCCGGTTCCACCGGATTTATCGTAAATAACGGGCCTTTAACCGTTACCGGTTCGGGGGATATCGAAGAAGCTCAAAATGAAAGTCTTGCCAATATTCAAATTGAGGAAGTAACCGCCCCGACCGGTCCCCGCCTATTTGAAAACCTATCTCTGCCTGTTTATCAGCTTAAAGATGCCGCCGGAAACATTATTAATGAAGTGGCCAAAGTTTCGGATTTTGTAGCCGCAAATGTCAAGGTCGGCGCCATTCAAACCAAGAATTTAGCCACTCAAACCTTCAGCGCTTTCCAGGGAACTGTTGACAATCTCCTTATAACTAGCGGTCTTGCTTCTCCTGTTATTCAGACCGAGGTAATCTCTCCTCTGGCTGACAAAAGCGATGTTAAAGTTAAAATCGGAAATGAAAATATTAACTCTGGCTTCGGCAAACTAATCGTCGAAAATGTTCAAGGAACGGAAGTGGCTTCTATCGATACCGCCGGAAATGCAACCTTCTCGGGAACCCTACAGGCGGATGAGGTTAAAGCCAATGATATAGTTGCCGGAAAGATTTATGCTGATGAGATTGTGGCCAGAAATGGTTACTTCGACACCACCAACACCGCCTCGATATCGGGAGTCACCAGAGCCCAGATCGAAGAAATGCTCAAGGGTGTTGAAGAGGACCAAGCCCTGCTGACACAGGCTTCAACCTGGAATATCAATACCGCCACCGATTCGGCAAATCTGGAGGAGCTGGCGGTTTCTAATCTTTATGTTACCGATCAGGCAGCGGTCAATTCCCTTTCGGTATCTTCTTCCGTAACCATCGGCTCTGACCTTATAATCCAATCAACAATCAACGATCAGCAATTAACTATTAACTCTATTGATTCCCTTTCCGCCCCCCTTTCAATTCAATCCCTAGCTTTGGCACCTCTTGAAATAATGGCCGGCAAGGTGAAGGTCGATACCAACGGAGACGTAATAATTGCCGGAAATCTCTATGTGGCAGGACAAATCGAATCCTCCGGATTGGCTCTTAAAGATAACGGCGGGTTCGGAAAGCTCTTGGCCCTTCAAGATAATGCAGGCAACCAAGTCGCCTCGATAGATGCTTCCGGTTCTGCCCGGTTTAACTCCGTCTCAACCGATAAATTGGTAATTGCCGGGGCCGATGCCACCGTTCCCGCTACCAACGGAAATGGAGAAATTGAAACTAACGCCACCGCCGGGCAAGCGGCCATTGCCGCTGGTGTCACCGAAATAACCATCAAGAATCCGAATATATCAGACTATACTTTAGTATATGTTACTCCAACATCCACTACCCAAAACAATGTCCTTTATGTAAAGAGTAAAGGGACCGGCTTCTTCACCGTCGGCTTCTCCGATCCCCTGCCCATCGATGTCACCTTCAACTGGTGGGTGATAGACGTGCAGAGCACGGATAGCACCCTACCCCGTTAGTTCGCTCCGTGAGCCGTGTATGAATAATACGAGAAGGCGAACGGCAAGAACCGACTGGGGTGGGTGATCGATGTGAAGCAATAATCATCAATAATCTACAAATCCGACAAATCTGCAAATCTACAAATTAATTCCAAATGTTAGAATGAATAAATGAATAAATATTCAAACACCGACAAAGATATCCACGCGCGGATTTATAAATTTACGGTAGAATGCTTTATAAATATAGTAAGGAAAATCCCAAAGACAACCGAGAATCTCCCAATAATAAGCCAGTTGTCCTCTTCCTTAACCTCGATGGGGGCTAACGACCAGGAAGCGGATGCGGCAAACTCAAAGAAAGATTTCATTTCAAAGTACTGCATCGTAAAGAAAGAGACCAAAGAAACGAAATATTGGCTCAGTTTTGCCCGAGATACCAATCTCATTAACGAAAAAGCAATTCAGCCTTCTATCGACGAATGCCAAGAAATCCTCTTAATAGTGAGCAAGATTATTGAAAATTCTAAGCGCTGAATATCCATTTATTCATTTTCCCCATTAAAATATTTATTTGCAGATTTGTTTATTTGGTTATTTGTAGATTGACTCCGTTTGCAAATTAAAAAAGCCTTGACTTCGCTCCGGATACTAGATTAAATAGATTAACAGGCCAGTTAAGTTGGCTTATTGTTTTATGGACAAACTGCCTTACGGAAGCGATTCCGGATATTCGTTATTTGAGAAAGTCAGATTCCGCCTTTCCGGCCTACCCACCTTCATTTGGGTTTTTCTGGCAATTCTCGCCACTACTCTCGTCATCGGCGCCGTCTATATCTTTCTTTCCCCTAAGGGAAAAGTAGAAGTAAATGGAGAGAAAAACATCTCTACTGCCTATAAACCTTCTCCCCGACCCCTAGCCTCAGGAAAACAAACTTATCTGGGGAGCGGAAGCAAAACCGGCGCGCCAAAAGCCACCGAAGTTGTAATTGACCCATTGGACCCGGCCCAAAATGCCACCCAAACCGTAACGGTCAAGGTAATTTCTCTTGACGGAACCCCCGTCAGCGAAGTTGAGGTTAATATGATTACGGACAATAAAGAAAAAGCCTACCCTCTAAAACTTATAAGCGGCACCAATCTTGACGGGAGTTGGCAGGGAACCTGGACTCTTGAGGACAGCTACGACTACCTCTATCAAGCCGCCATTAAAGCCAAAAACACCAAATCCGAATGGACCGTAACTTTAAGTTTCAGATGATATGATATCTCAAAACTCAAATCTCAAAACTCAAAACTACAACTTAAATCTCAAATCTAATAATGTCAAAGTGCGAGCATATAAGTTTTCGCTAGAAATTATCGAATTCACTAACAAATTTCCGTCGAAAAGAGCATTCTGGTCAATCGGAGACCAGCTAGTTAGGGCGGCAACGTCAATTGGAGCGAATATGATTGAAGGACAGGCGTCAAGTTCCAGGCGTGAATTTATTAAGTTTTATGAAATTTCCCTTAAAAGTGCCAATGAAACGAAATATTGGCTCTCTTTACTTCGAGACTCAAGTAATGAATTTAAATCGGAATGCGAAACTTTATTAAAAGAAGCAACGGAAATATCAAATATGCTTGGATCGAGTATTCTAACACTTAAGGGAAGGAATAAGATTTGAGATGAAAAGATTCAAATTTGCGATTTGCCATTTTAGATTTAAGATATGAAATTTACTAAGGTACGAAAACTATTAATTAAGCTACTCCCCGCCCTCGGTGGGTCGGTATTAATTCTTTTTAACTCCGTAAGTCCGGCTCTCGCCAACGGCTCTTCCGACACATTTATAGATACTGCCAAAATCAACATGACTTCTTCCTCAAATTTTGTCACCGACGGTGCTCTCAAAATCTCCCCCACCATCGGCGGCGACGGAGCCGACAGCTCGGTCACGATATCGGCCAACAAAAACATTAACGCCGATACGATTGCCGGTGGAAGAAGTTATGCTGATGGAATAAATTACAATGTAGACTCTATAGGCACGAACACAGCGGCAGTTTCTAACCAAGGTACTAATCCGGTCGCCTGGCTGAAAATGGACGAAAGCGGGTGGAATGGTTTGTCTGACCTTAGCGGAAACAATAATTACGGGGTTGCATATAGTCCGAATGGTGGATATTGGACCCTAGACGAGTGGTCAGGGAATGTAGCCGACCAGTCAGGCAACGGATATACGGGGTTTCCTACAAATACGACCGTCGTGGCCGGAAAATACGGATATGCCAGAAGTTTTAACGGAATTAGCGATTACATCTCAATGGGAGATGCTGCAGGTTTAAAGCAAACCGGCGAAATAACAATAGAAGCATGGGTATATGCCACTGCAGCCCCAAGCACGGAAGGCAGAACTGCTTTAAGCACATACAGATACACCGGAGCCAATACTGATACTGGATACAATTTCGGGGCTGTTTGGACCGGTACATACTTCCGCTTTGAGGTGTGGAACGGAGCTGGCGGAGGCGGTATTGCAAGCGACCCCAACTATTTTACGAACAATCTAAACAAGTGGGTTCATGTTGCGGGTGTCTACAAGCCTTCCCAATACGTCTACCTTTACGAAGATGGCCAACTGGTAGCAAGCCAGACAACTGGTGTACCCGCGAGTATAGTCTATACGGCAGGCGATCCGTTTATGGTTGGTCAAAGGAGTGTGGGGGGCCAGTCTAAATTTCAGGGCAATATTGATGATATTCGGGTATACAAATACGCCCGTACACAATCCCAAATTCAAGACGACATGAATAATACCACCGTTGCCGTAACTACCGGTAAATATGGATATGCCAGAAGTTTTAACGGAATTAGCGATCATATCGACATCGCCAATTCCACTCTGTTTGATGTAACAAATTACACCATCGAAGCTTGGGTCTATTCGACTAACTACTCACAAAACGGTTTCATCTTCGAAAAAGGACCGGTTAATACCCAATATTCGCTTTTCTTTGAAGGCGGCAGTGTAGTACAACGATCTTACAACTCCGCTGGTACTATATTCATCAACCAATATACAACGCTAGCAAATGCAGGTATTTCAAACAGCAATTGGTATCACATAGTTTCTGTATATGACGGGTCAGCAATTAAATTGTATGTGAACGGGGTATTAAAAAGTAGTCCAGCCGTATCCGGAACCCTTCGAACTGGACAAGCCGGAGAACGAATTGGTGCCTACGGAGGAACACCCGCTTATTTTTTTAACGGCACCATAGACGATGTTCGCATCTATAACTATGCAAGGAGCCCAACACAAATAGCAGAAGATGGCGGTGCTTCAGACCTAAGTGGCCGTATAGCGGCCGGGGACGATGTTTTGCTTATCAACGCTCAAGGGCATCCTAGTTATAACGACAACGTAGGAAACTACGAAATTCTTACTGTTCAAAGTGTCAGCAACAGCACAATTACCTTCTCCTCAAACATCCAAAAAATCTATGGTGTTACCACTTCTAATTCAAATCTCATATACCAAAAAGTAATGATTCAGAGAGTTCCTAACTATAATAATGTAACTATTAATAACGGGTTCACTCTCACAGCCAGTGCCTGGGACGGCCTAAAAGGCGGAATTGTTGCGTTTAAGGCCAGCGGAACGGTAAAAGTGTACGGAGCCATCAGCGTAAATGCTTTAGGTTACCGTGGAGGGCCGGTCTACAGTTACAATGCTGGGTACAACGGAGAAAGCTTTGACGGATATAACGGAGTTGGAGGAGTTCCTACTGGTGGGGCGGGCAGTAGCGGAGGAGGAAGAGGGGCGGGTGGAACAACCGTCAGTCCTGCTGGAAACCGGGGCGGAGGCGGAGGGGCAGGTGGAACAACTGCAGCTTGTTGTTCCAACGGAGGAAGCGGTGGGGGTGCAGGCGGAGGATACGGCGGTGGTGGAGGAGGCGGTGGTGGAGGCGGTGTGTCTGGGTGGCCAGCAGGAGTCGGAGGAACCGGAGGTAACACGGGTACGAGGGGTGGAGGTGGAGGTGCAGGAGGAGAACAAACAACCGCTGGTAATGGGGGGGATGCCGGTGCAAACGGTGGCAATTCAAACTATAACGGCTGGTGTGATATTGCCATAGGAGGTACAGTTGCTTCTTCCGATGCTTCGACCGGTCAAGGGGGAGGTGGGGGATGTGCACTCGATTTCGGCGGTGGGGGTGCTGGTGGAGGGGGAATGTACGGAGTGGCTGACCTTTCAAAACTCTTCCACGGCTCAGGTGGAGGAGGTTCTTCAACAGCCGGAGCAGTAGGTGGAGGAATAGTTTTTATTCAAGCAAACACCATAAACGTCTCAGGAAGTATCTCATCCGCGGGTGGAACAGCAACCACTGCCGGTCAACAGTTCGGTACCGGAGGAAATGGAAGCGGAGGTTCCATTCTTCTTAGGGGGTCTATCATCAATATCGGCGCCTACCTTGTTGGCGCACCAAATAGCGGTGGCACCGCTCAAAGCTACGGAGGTTCGGGCGGTGGCGGAGGGGGTGTGGGAAGAATAAGGGCTGAATATATAACTTCTTTTGCCGGTTGGACATCCGCTCCCAGTATCAGTACGGCCCAAATTTCTGCCGGTTCCTACTACACTTCGGCAACTATTCAGTCCAATAACCTTTTAACCGGAATTTCGGAAACCATAAGCTCAATTGATGAAGTCGTTTATAATCTTTCCGCCACCGCAACCACCGCTACTATCCAATACAGTCAGGACGCCTCGACCTGGAAGAACGCCGCCGGCACGCCCGGCGGAACCGATACTTTAACAACCGGCGCCGATAATACAATTAGTCTCTCAACCTTAGTCTGGTCGGGTGCAAACTTCTTTTATAAAATCGCCTTTACGGGGAACGGAACGAATACGCCGGTTTTGAATGATATTACGGTCAAGTATACCTTGGGCAGTAGCGGCACAACCTGCTCCCCTCCTCTGGGGGGTAACTTCGCCATAACCTCCAACTGTTCATTCGCAAACTATACCGACGGGGTCGATAATGGGAATTTGACCATCAAAAATGGGGCAACCCTAACAGTTAGTGCGGACCAGATTCTGGCCCGGAATTCCGGCAAAAGCATCACCATCGAAACAGGAGGTTCAATTTGGATAAACACAACCGGTCAAATTGCCGAAACCAACCTCTGGGTGCAAGATTCGGATGGAGACGGGCTTTATAACCCAAGTGTCAATAACGGCACTGCCGCAGGAACAACTGTTGTTGCCGGAAAATACGGAAATGCAAGGAGTTTTAATGGAACAAGCGACTATATAGCCGTGCCTGCCAGTTCCTCTTTAAACCTTACTGGTTCATTGACTCTTGAAACATGGTTCCAATATAACGGAAAAGGTAGTGACTGGACTCGATTAGTTGCTAAGGAGGTTAGTCCTTGTGCAGATCCTTGGATCCTTTGGGGTTTAATGATGGACAACGGAGTGGAAGGCTCACAGAGATTCTATTTTCAAGCTGCTACTCAGACTCCTGGTCAAGGGGGAAGCACTATTTCAACCACTACAGCCCAGGTTGGGACATGGTATCACCTGGCCGGGGTTTATGATAAAACTGCGCAAAAAGTTAATATATACATAAACGGCCTATTGGAAGGAACCCCCGGCTCATTTAACTTGGATATACCTATCAATACCAGTAACATGAATATTGGAAGGTCGGCATTGTGCGGAGGTGGGTACGCAAAAGGGGTGTTTGACGATGTTCGCATTTATAACTACGCCCGCTCTGTTTCCCAAATTGCCGAAGATATGAATAAAACCGCGCCTTCCGGAACGGGCCCTCTGGCTTGGTGGAAAATGAATGAAGCAAGTGGCCAAAGTGTGGCCAACTATGCTTTCCAGATGCCTGCATCAACTACCCCGGCCACAGGCTATATCCGCCGCTATGCCTCAATGGCAAATTCCGGTGGGACCGGCTCCGATGGCAGCCAGACTTTTAACTCCAATACAAATCTTAATACCTGGAATCATTCCGGCCGTACCTGTGCAGATGGAGGGGATGCGGTCAATTACTCCGCCATAAGTTTGGGGCCAAATTCCGCTTCTCTCTCCTCGAGTGTCTCTTCTGGTTGTCTCGTACCATATGATAAGGTTCTTTTAATTAACCTGGCGGGAACACCTTACTCATATACAAATGTCGGCAATTATGAAATCCTCACAGTTCAAAACATTTCGGGCAGTACCGTCTACTTTACCTCCAATAAAACAAAATATTACGGAGACTCTGCAAATACGGACGATAATATCGGCACAGCCACCACCAACCAAAGGGTAATGTTACAAAGAGTCCCCCAGTATGGAGATGTCACCACAAGCGGTACCGTCGCCGTTACCCCTACTGCCTGGAATGGGGTAAAAGGAGGAGTTCTGGCCTTTACTGCCGCCGGCACGGTTACGGTTGCTGCCAGTGACTCTTTCAACGCCAACGGTTTAGGTTATCGTGGCGGAGTGGCTGTTGCCGAAGCTTCCGGAGGACAAAACGGAGAAAGCTTTGACGGGTATTACGGCACCGGCGGATATGCGGGGGGTTATGCGGGCTATGCTGGAGGCGGGCGAGGAGCAGGAGGAACTACCGTAAGCCCAGCGGGTAATCGGGGCGGAGGAGGAGGTAGAGGAGGAAAATCCTCAGGCACAGGGGGAACGGGAGGAGGAGGCGGTGGTGGTTACGGTGGTGGTGGAGCTGGAGGAGGAGGGGGATCGAAAGAACAGGGATTTGGAGGCGGAGGAGGAGGAACCGGGGGAACGACCGAGGTACGAGGGGGCGGAGGGGGCGGAGGGGGCGGAAATTCCCCTTCGAGTGGAGGCGCGGGCGGAAACGCAGGCGCGGCTGGAACTAGTGCCGAAGGCGCCGGAGGAGCTGCCGGTACTTCCAATCCTTCAACTGGTGAAGGAGGAGGTGGATCGGGGGGCGCTGGATATGGGTCTGGGGGTGGAGGTGGAGGTGGTTTTTATGGAATAGCCAATTTGTCCAAAATTTTCTTAGGTTCGGGTGGCGGCGGTACAACCTCAGGAATCAGTAACGGCGGTGCCGGTGGTGGAATCGTTCTTATATACGCGTCGACGATATTGGTTTCGGGGAGTATCTCTGCCAGCGGGGCCGTGGGCGCAGACGCATATTACGCCACCGGTGGAGGCGCGGGAAATGGAAGCGGCGGTTCAATTCTTCTTAAGGGTTCCACAATAACTTTGGGGGCAAACCTTGTAACTGCACCTAACACCACTGGTGGAGGCGCCAGTTATCAGACCGGCGGCAAGGGCGGTGGAGGTGTTGGAAGAATCGCGGTCGGGGCAGTAAATACTCCTACCGGCTCTACAAATCCCTCCTACACCACCGTCTCCGCCCCATAGTATTGTGCACTTTTTATTGCCAATACATTTAATAACTCCCAATAAAACGGCATTTTTGTCTTGCGTTATTTAGCCCCCTTTGACACTACCTCAAACTTTTAATTTCCCTTCTTGACAGGCAGCACCTACTTGATTTAATCTTTCATATGGTCTAAAAGTAAGGCCTAGAATATAGTCTATGAAAATTTTGGAAACCATAGAAAAATATGTTCTTTACGCCACCTTATTTTTAGTTCCTATAATAGTTCTTCCTACCGCCCCCAATGTCTTCGAAGTACCCAAAATAACTATCCTTACCCTCGGGGTTTTGTTGGTACTTGCTCTTATGGCCATCAGGACTCTTATTTCGGGAAGGTTTACCTTATCTTCATCCAATTTTGATTTTCCCCTACTCCTTTTGGCTGCCAGCTATATCATCTCGGCTATCATTAGAGCTCCCAATAAAATGGATGCTTTCCTCTTCCCAGGAACGGCAACCGTACTTATTGCAGGGACAGTCCTCTATCTCCTCCTTAACCAATCTTTGGCAGGGGTAGAAAAGAAAGGGGTTGGAATTGCAGTCTTTCTCTCGGGAACTTTAGCTGCACTTACCTCCCTCTTGTCAGTCTCGGGAATCTTGGGCAGAATTGGCTTTCTTCCTGCCTATGCCAAGGATCCGGCTTTCTCCATTATGGGAGGAACCTTGCCTTTGGTCATTTTCCTGTGTTCAATCCTCCCTATAGGAATTTCGCTGGTTCTTGTTGAAAAAGAAAGTGTCAAGAAAATCTTCTACGCTGTTTCTCTGACCGTCATCGGCTTATCCTTGGTACTCACCACTTACAAAATGCTGCCCGGAAAACCATCTGCGCCGGCCCTTTCCGATTTTAACACCTCTTGGGCAGTTGCTGTCGAAGCCTTAAAGGAAAGTCCTTTTTTTGGGGTAGGGCCGGGAAATTATCTTACTGCATTCTCCCGTTTTAAACCTCTTTCCTATAACGCAACTAAATATTGGGCAGTAAGGTTTACCTCGGGAAGAGATTTTATGCTTACTCTGATGACCGAGGCGGGGCTTTTAGCCTTTGCAGCTTTTGCAATACTTGTTTGGAAGATATTTTTAATCTTTAAAAGTCAACTTTCCAGAGTTAAAGAAGGCCTTAATAGTTTTGAAATTGGAGCTTTGGCTTCTTTGGGAATTTGCGTGTTTCTCCTAATCCTTTTCCCAATGAGCACCGCAGTTTTTATACTTTTATTTGCCCTACTTTTTGTTAGCGCCAAAACTCGCCAAATATCTCTTCCTCTTTCGGCAACCAATGAGGGGGGGGTAACCTCGCGCGTTCCGGCTTTTATAGTAACTCTTCCAGTAATCGTTGCCATTTTGGCCATGGGATTTTACGGAGGCCGCGCCCTTTTGGCCGAATATAAATACGGTAAAGCCTTGGATGCTCTTGCCAGAAATGAGGGAAAGACGACCTATGATACCCTCCGGCAAGCAATAGGTTTAAATCCTTATGTTGACAGGTATCACGCTTCATACACGACTGTAAACTTGGCCCTAGCCAGGGCTTTGTCTCAAAAGAAAGACTTAACCGACACCGATAAAACAACTATTGCCCAACTTATCCAGCAAGCCATAAGAGAAGGAAAATCTACGGTTACGCTAAATCCCCGTCGTTCAGGTAACTGGGAAATTTTGGCCAGAACATATCAGGCAATAATTCCTTTTGCCCAGGGAGCCGACAATTTCGCTATCCAAAGCTACACCCAGGCAGTTGCCCTTGACCCGACCAGTCCAAACTTAAGAATTGCCCTGGGTGGAACCTATTACGCTTTAGGGAAATTCGATGACGCCATTAGGGTTTTTGAAATGGCAGTTGCTTCCAAGCCGGATTTGGCCAATGGCCATTATAACCTGGGGATTGCCTATCGAGAAAAGGGCGAGATTGAAAATGCCATCGCCCAAATGAACGCAACCTTATCTTTGGTCAACAAGGATTCTGAAGACTATAATCTGGTTAAGACCGAGCTTGAGAGTTTGCAGAAAAAGCTCCCGGCCAAGGAAACAGGGGGAACGGAAAATCTTACTCCTCCTACCCCGGCTGAAGCACCGGTTATCAAACCTCCCTTAAAGCTCCCCGAGGAGTCAACTCCGCCCTCACCTACTCCCTAATGAGAGAGGCCGAAGTTAAATCCCATTTTGAAACGATTGCCGAAAAATACGACTTTTACAAAAACAAAAGCCGCTTTTATTACCGTTCAATAAAAAATTATTTAAAAGAAGCAGTACCTTCGAATAAAAGAATTTTAGATTTCGGCTGCGGAACCGGAGAGATTCTTTCCCATCTTAATCCCCAAACCGGCGTCGGTTACGACATAAGCCCAAAAATGCTCAAAATAGCCAAGAGAAAGTTCGCTAATAGCAAAAATCTTCGTTTTGTGACCTCGCTAAATCAAATTTCAGGTACGTTTGATTATATAATGATGATTGATGTGGTAGAGCATTTGGCAAGGCCTCAAAAGGCCTTTGAGAGCCTTAGAGAATTCTGTGGTAAGGAAACTCTCCTTATTGTTTCCTTTGTCGATTCATCTTGGGAACCTCTTCTCTGGATATTGGAGAAGGCCCGGCTTAAAATGCCGGAGGGCCCCCATCGAAGATTAAAAACCGGAAAAGTCATCAAAATTGCCAAAAAATCCGGCTTTGGAGTTAATGAAATCAGAAAAACCCGCATTTTCCCCTGGCTCCCCTTTTCCCCTCTTACATTTCTAATTCTTGTCAGGAAAAAATTGAGAGAAAATAATTCCTGACATCTTTGACAAGAAGAATAATCAGTTTTATCCCGTCCAAAAAAGGGCTTATTTTACTTTTGCCGTAAACTCTGGCCCGATAATTTACCGGCACTTCGACAACTTTTAGGCCCAATTTTGCCGCTCCCAAAAGAAGTGTAAAATCACCATAAGGATCATCGTTTCTCAAACTTTTTGTAACTTTATATAAATTTTTCCAATTTTTTCTAAATAAAGCTTTACTGCCACAAAGTGTATCAGTAATTTTCTGTCTTAGTATCAAGGAAAAAATAAAAGCGAAAAATTTATTGCCCAAATGGTTAAAATATTTCATCGCACCCTTTTCCTTTTGATAAACAAACCTTGAACCGTTAGCAAAATCCGCCTCCCCGGATGCTAAAACATTATAAAAATTAATCAGTTCCTTGGGTTGTACCGATAAATCTGCATCTAAAATCATCAAAATATCTCCTTTTGCATACCTAAAACCTATCTCAACCGCACTCGCCTTTCCCCTGCCCTTTCCCTGCTTATATGCCCTTATTGGGCATTTAGAATTTAGCATTTGACATTTCTTAATCTCCTTCCACGTCCCATCCTTCGAATGTCCTTCGACAAATATTAGTTCGCTTTCCTCCCCCATTTTGGGAATAAGTTTGGGGATTAAGGCAATTGTACCTGCCTCATCTCTGGCCGGAATTATTATTGAGACTTTCACTAGAAGAATTCTGCCTCATTCTACAGATTTTTACAACCTGGAAAAACTTCTAAATTCACGCATGAAAATGTTGTAAAAACTTGTAAAAACGTGGCTAATATCAATTAAAAAGCACTTATAGGATATGGGCAAATGTACTATGGGTTAATGCTAGAGATTCTCCCTAGGAAAATGGTGTAACCCCAGTTGCATATCATTAGCACCGTATGTAAACTTACTTGGTATGCAACTTCTTAAGGTTTTTCTTTTCTACTATTCCTTAGTTGCAACAACCATTCTTATTTTAGTGTCATTTTTTATGCTTCCCAAACCCCAAAATCTTGCGAATACTGTTTTGCTCGCCCCCGTTGTTTTTCTCTTGTGGACCCATGCTTTAAATCCGGATTTTTTCTCCGCCCCTAAATGGTCGCCAAAACTTGGAGCTATTATTCTTGTGTTTTTGTTTCTTGGAACTTTTTCTTACTTTTTAGCTTTTAAATTTGTTAAGTATTTACCCATTGGCACTTCCGGGTCCAACTCAAGCGCAACACTTGAAGATATCAAACAATCTCTTAATGAATCAAACATGTACAACAACAAACTCCGAACCTATCTTGAGAGTGAAATTAGCACATTAAAAACCAAAATTGACAGTCTGGGAAATAAAGATGTAAATGTTTTAGGTACGACGCCATCTCAAAATCAAGCCCTACCGGAAGGAGCCGCTGGCAAGATCACCGCCAAAGATGCAAACCTTACCGAAATCGCAATATATGAACAAAGTTCCCAAGAGAGTAAGGTTGTGGGGTCAGCCCAATATGGTATCGTCTATCCGTATTACGAAAAGGCCACCGATTGGTACAAAATCAGTCAAGGTTGGGTCGAGGCAAGATGGTTTACGGAAGTTAACCCTTAAGTTTCTTTCCAAAAAGACTCCAGGAAGCAAGTTGAAATAGAAGAGTAACCATCCCAATAAGAAGTGCCCACCAAAAGCTTATAATCCCCAATCCCGTATGGTACGCGTATCGGGAAACTATCCAAACCCCAACAAAGTTCACGGTAAAGAAAAAGATCAGTCTTAATGAGTATGGCTCAAGTTTAACTTTGCGAACCAACATCCATTCCCACATCGTCCAGACAAAAAAGGTAAGCCAGAAACCGGCATACAAAGCGGCCTCAAGAGGAGAAAGACGCCAAGTTCCCAAAACCACCGCTGAGGAAAAAACTAATCCCAAAAGATAAATCGCCAAAGAATTAAAAAACCAGTAAAGAAAGAAAAGAAGATGCTCGTACATATTTCAATACCATAGTACCCCGAAATTACCGGTATTGCAACTTCTAAAAAATTTGCAAAAACACTTCTAACATATGATAAACTTAAATCAATAAGCCCTTTAGGGCCTTGCTATATTCGTATGAAAACTTTTCGATCATTATTCTTAGCTTTGGTAACTTTGCTTGCTTTGTTTGTGTCATCTACGGGCTTGGTTGCCCAAATTGATTTAGCTTCAAGAATATTACAGATCCTTTTTCTCCCCGTCACGTTCTATTTGGTCTTTATTCTGGTAGAACACATCTTTAAAAAGACTCCTGTATTTGATCAAAAAACCGGGTTTAGGCGGATAGTTATCTATTACTGTTTTGTTCTTACAACCGCCGTTGTCAGCATTAGCTTTTTTTCTTCCAGGAATTTTCCCCAGCTGATAAGTTCCTTGATTTTCTCACCCATGGCTATTTACTTCCTGCTTTTAGTTTGGCCACGCCGCAAACTAGCTCTGCCTTTGGTTGAAATAGTTACGAAAAAGGCGGATATCAAACCCCTGCTTGTTCCAGCAGCTAAATTGGATGTTAACCGTAGAGATTTTCTTAAACTATTAGGCTCCGCAGGAATCTTGGCGGTTATTATGGGACTTTTTAGCAGAAGGGGTGCTATACCCAATTTAATAGGTAATGCGGGCGGAGCGGATTCGGTAACACTTAAGGACAGTTTGGGAAATGCTATCGATCCAGCCGAAAACTCACCTACCGCCGGCTATAGTATTAGCCAAATAGACGATTCGGTGCCTTCCTATTTTGGCTTTGTCGACAAGAACGGGGGTTGGTTTATTATGAGAGAAGGCGAAGATAGCGCTTTCCGTTATGTAAAAGGGGACACTAACTTCTCATTAAACTGGGAAGATCGAACCGATTTGAATTACAACTATTTTGACAGGGTGTTTTGAAATATCTCTGGAATCCGACTTAAACCTAACAGTTTACGGTTCTCCTGAATGTTGATATCATATCAATAAATGGCAGCCATAGTAGAAATCGACGAAGAAAACGGAAAATCAAGTTCGCCTGCATTAACCCATAACATCTCCAATTCCAATATGGGGAGCACGGATAGCTCTAATTTGAACCCCATCGGGAACCCCATTGCCGCAGGTGCTAATTCCTTTGAAAAATGGCAACTTATCCATGTCATCGATATGAGCACTTCAAGCATGATAAGTAATCTTAGGGTGTGGAGAAGCGGAACTCTAGGAAATAACGCCATCCATTTAACTAATGCATCAGTCACTTCGTATCGCGGAGAAGCAAAATACCAAACCCCTACAGATGACACGTCAAGTATCGCGATTTTTAGCATCCCCACGACTATTCCCGGATCTGCAAACCTTGGTATTGGCGGTAGCCTTACGAAAAGTCTTACCGCAAACGGGCAATCTGACTTTCTCGTTCACCAAATTCAAACCACCAAAGCGGCACTCGCCGGAAGCACCACCATTATGAATTATCAGTATGATGAGACGGCTTAAACCATAATGACTAAACACATTTGCGGGCAATGCGGTGAAGTATTCAGTTCCGAATCAGCTTATTTGAAGCACTCATGCCGTACCTCGGGTGTTGCTCCCCAACAACTTGAGTCTACTCCCCCCAAACCGAAAGTAGCCTCGCTACTTGAAAAGAAAATTCTCACCGCGGTGCAGCTGGCCCGAGCCAAAAAGCAATACAATGCCTGATTACAAGTATTTTCGTAAAGACCTAAATAAATGGATTAGCGCCTCCCCCGAAGTTTGGCAGTGGGAGGTAACCTATGAAGACGGCAGCATCCTAAAACAATTCGGGGATGATGGCCTGTTCCATCAATTTGCTGAAATTGAACAAAGCCAGTTGGCCTTGTTCAAAATGGTATCACCACAGTATTCCCAAACATACACACTACTTTTTTCCGATCCGAGTATGAAACTTATCCATTTTTACCGCAATACCATTCTTAATGCCGGAACAAGCGATGAGGAGCATATACGGCTTTATTGCTTTGGCTACGAAAAAAGGGTCGGTTCCAAAACGCGCAAGGTCGTCATGGCAATCACCCCAACTAATAATTTAATCGTAACCGAAGACTCCGACCTAATTACTTTTTAATTGACAATAAACTTGGCGGGTGTGTATGATGGTCACTATGTTAAGGAAGCAAAATTGAATGCCGAAAGTCTCCGTAATAATTCCCGCCCGCAATGAGGTGTTTTTAGGAAAGACGATTGAAGATTTATTGACTAAAGCCACCGGGGAAATCGAAATTATTGCGGTCCTCGATGGCTACTGGCCTGAGCCTAAAATCCCTGATGATGATAGATTAATACTGATTCACCGCGGCTCCCCCTTAGGTATGCGAGCAGCAATTAATGCTGCTGCTGCAATCGCTCACGGCAAATACTTAATGAAGTGCGACGCTCACTGCATGTTTGCTCCCGGCTTTGACGAGGTGCTTAAAGCGGATTGCGAAGAAAACTGGATAGTTATTCCGAGGCGGCTGAGATTAGATGCTGAAAACTGGTGTATTGAAGAGTCCAGCAAGCACAAAGTCCCCATAGACTACGAATATCTTGGCGCGCCCGGATACTTCGGCGCCAAAGGAAACAGGTGGGACGAAAGATCCCGCGCGCGCCTAAACGACCCAAAATATATAATCGATGAAAACATGAGCTTTCAAGGGAGCTGCTGGTTCATGACCAAGAATCATTTCGATAATTTTCTTCATGGTATGAGCGAGGAAGGCTACGGAACGTTTGTTAGAGAAGCTCAAGAGATCGGCCTAAAGACTTGGCTCGGCGGTGGTAAAATAATGACCAACAAGAAAACCTGGTATGCGCATCTCCATAAAGGGCCCAAATACGGCAGAATGTATTTTATTGATAAAAGAGAAAAAGAGAAAGGAAACGCTTACTGCGACGATTTCTGGTTCAATAATCGCTGGACGGAGGCATTGCATGATCTGGCATGGCTTATCGAACGGTTTTGGCCAGTCCCCTCTTGGACTCCAGAGTTGGTTGAGCAAGTCAGAAAAAAGTGAATGAATAAGGGAATCGTCTTTTTTACGGATAATCAGCTTAATATAAAAATCGCTCACGCTGTCCAAAAACAGCTAAAAAATATTGGGCAAGAAAGAGATATTCCAATTGTAAGCAGTTCGCTCAAGAAAATGGCTTTCGGAAACAAAAATGTTCACTTCCCACACCTCAAAAAAGGCTACTTAACAATGTTTAAGCAAATTTTGGGAGGACTGGAAAATAGCAGTGCAGATATAATTTTTTTATGCGAACATGATGTTCTCTATCATCCCTCCCACTTTGACTTTATTCCCCCCCGAGATAACGTTTACCATTATAATGTCAACGTCTGGAAATTGCGTTTAAGCGACGGACATGCGATTACCTATAATAACTGTAAACAAGTAAGCGGACTGTGCGCTTATAGACAACTTTTAATTGGACATTACAGAAAAAGAATTGCTAAAATTCTACAAAATCAGAAGGACCTTCTGGCTCGGGGAGAAAGGCTTAAAAACGAAGGCTTTTCAAAAAACATGGGCTATGAGCCGGGTTTACACTCGGCGGGTAAGGGCGTTGACGATTATAAAACTGAGGCTTGGCTCTCCAGATTCCCTAACGTGGACATAAGACACGACGCAAATTTAACCAAGTCCCGCTGGAGTCCCACAGAATTCCACAATAAATCAAATGCGTCCGGTTGGCGCGAAGCGGATGTCGATCACATTCCCGGTTGGGAAAACATAAGAATGCTATTAGCCATAAAGCGATGAAAAATTTGAAAGCCTTATTCTACCCTAATGTCGGTTTTGAGACGCTTTTTATCCCCCACATTTATAGAGAAATCTATCTCGATCAAATCTACAAGGATGTTTTCAATAAGAAAACGCCAAGAAGTATGAACATTATTGACATCGGAGCCAATATAGGTATCGTCACCGCGTATATGCAGCCGTTTGCTAAAAGACTTTACGCCATCGAGCCTTCAAGCGAGCATTTCGAGGCTCTCAAAATGAATAAAGAATATAACGATTGGGACAATGTCCAAGTTTTTAAGCTGGCAATCGCCGACAAAGACGGAGAAGCTGAGTTACTAAAAAAACCCGACAACCGGACAATGAATTCGATTGAAATGGGCAGGAAAAACCCCGACGGCTCGCTGGTACACCCGTCAAGAACAAGACACCCTTACGCAGAACCTGAAACAGTTAGAACCGTGGGTATGAATACCTTTTTCAAAGAAAACAAAATAGCTGATGTTGATTTTATAAAGTTTGACGTTGAAGGAGCCGAAGATATGATCTTACGAAGCGAGGGGTTTAAAAAGGTTGCCGATAAAATCAAAAATATCGAGGTTGAATTTCATTTTCCTGACTATCAGAAACTTGTGGATAATATGGTTGATTTGGGATTTACGGCAAAACAATATAAAAGTTCGGCAGTAGTTTTTCTTTTTTCCAGATGAGAATAGACATTGATTCTGACAGGTTTGTCAAAGAAGTCATCGAAGGAAATGAATACTCATTTCTTTTTAAAGATTTGGTTGTCGTTGATGTTGGCTGCAACGTGGGTACTTTTTCTTTCTGGATCCACAAACTCGCCAGAGAAATTTATGCGGTTGATTTGGATCCTAAAAACATTGAAGGTTTGAATAAAACGATTCAGGAAAATAAATTGGACGGGATTAAATCCTTCCTTATTGCCATTGCGGGTGACAACAGGCAAAGAAAATACACTAAAGATCCGGTCTTGGGCGGTGGAGGTTCGCAAGTAAGAGAGGCTGGAGACTCTGTGACCGAGTGTATAACCTTAAAACAGTTTATGGATAAAAATAGAATTGATTATATTGATGTTTTGAAAATAGATGTCGAAGGAATGGAAAGAGAAGTTTTAAGCGCAGGCGACTTCCCCAAAGACAGGATACATACAATTATCGGCGAAGTTCATACAAAGAAGGGCGGAAGAAGGGTTGAAGTCAAAGATGTTTTGGAGAAAATGGGATTCAGATATTCAGAGCCTGCAAAAAATCATTTTCTGGCAAGAAAAATATGAAAAAAATCTGTTTTGTTCCGGTTGATGACAAGCGTTATTTCCTCGAAGGAACCCCAATTATGATTAATAGTTTTAAAAGATTCCATCCGGATATTGAACTGGCAATTATCAGGCAGAATACCGTTGACCGTCTATTCAGAGAAAAAGGGGTCGACTGGTATAACGCCAAGCCGTATTTCGCCGAGCTCTTCTTCAACAACTACGATTTGGTGGTCAATATGGACGCCGATCATGTAATTGCAGGTAGAATGACTGAAATATTCGATAATGTTGATTACGATGTCGCGGGACCCCTGAACTTTAACGACTATGAGAACGTATCGGTTGAAAATGTAACCGAAAAAATGTATATACAGGGTGGAATGATTGCTTCAACAAAAAAGGAGTTTTGGCTTAAATGGCAGGAAATGAATATTAACGCCAGAAAATACCGCTGCCGGGAAAACGACGTCATGAATCTAGTAATTTATAACGCCGTGCCAGAACTTAAACTCAAAATAGTTGATAAAGACAAAGATTACTATGGCTGTAAATCTTTAGGTCGTGAGCCTGAATTTTATATTGAGAACGACAAGTTAATGTGCCGCGGCGAGCAGGTACTCGCCTATCACTATGCCAGGGGCGGAGTTTTTCCGAAACTGAACTTTGATTCCATGCCCCTTACCGACGAGGTCAAAAAATGGCTAAAAGGAGTTGGAGCTTACGGACAAAGTATCAGAATACTATGATAACTTATGTTACGGGAGCCTCGGGATTTCTGGGAAGTCACCTCGTTAATAAATTGGAAAACCCAATCACCATTCCCCATGATCAGATTCAGACCACAAGCCTCAAAGATTTTGATTATTTCTATTTTCTTTCTTCGTATGGCAACCTTTCTTTTCAGACCGAAGATGACCTAATTTTCAAGGCTAATGTAAGCGATTTAATCAGTATCCTTTTTAAGGTTAATTGGGCCAAAGTTAAGTCTTTTGTCTATATCAGCAGCTCTTCCGTTACCCTGCCTATTCAAACCATGTATTCCAGATGCAAAAGAGCGGCAGAAGAAATCTTATTATCGTTCGCCGAAAAATATAAAGCTCCGATTTGCATTGTAAGACCTTTTTCAATAACCGGTGTGGGAGAACAAAAGGTCCATTTAATTCCCCGATTAATCGAATCTTGTCTTGAAGGAACTCCCGTGGAGTTTATCGGAAGCCCCAGACATGATTATATCGACGTAGAGGACGTGATAGATGGCCTTTTAACCTTATCCCGTGCAGGCGCAAAAGGAATTTATGAACTTGGTACCGGCAAATCTTATTCGAATCTTGAAGTATTGCATATTATTGAAAAAATAACCGGAAAAAAAGCAAATATTAAGCCGGGGAAAGCCAGAGCGTATGACTCCAAGGATTGGGTTTCGCGCGATCTCTCCGCCAGAAAATATCATTGGGCACCTAAAATAAAATTCCGGGAAACTCTTGATAAAATGGTTAGTGTCGATATGAGAAAGCTTGAACGAAGGATTATTGATATCAGCTACAAACGAAACTTAACTCATATTTCCTCCTGTCTAAATGCCGTTAAAATTATCGACAAGATTTATGAGGCTATGGGTCCGAATGATAAATTTGTTTTAAGTCAAGGACATGCTTTTCTGGCACAAGCTGTAGTTCTGGAGAAAAGGTTTGGTTTAGATGCCGAAAAATTATCTGAAGAACACGAAGCACATCCAAGCAGAAATGTTAAAGAGGGTATTTGGGTCTCAACCGGCAGTCTTGGCCAGGGCCTCGCGATTGCGGTCGGGATGGCACTGGCCGATAAAAAGAGGAATATTTATGTCGTATCAAGCGACGGAGAAATGGCCGAAGGAATATGCTGGGAGGCCCTACGAGTCGCAGGTGAGCAAAAATTAACCAATCTAAAGGTGACGGTTATTGCTAACGGCTATTCGGCCTACGGAGAAACCGACGTAAACCTCCTTGAAAAACGGTTGAATACATTCCATCCAACAGAGGTTGTTCGAGTTGATACTTCTGCCTACCCCGATTTCCTGCATGATTACCATGGACATTACGTAAAACTGGACGAAACTAAATACAAAGAGTTAATCAAATGAAAAATTGGTATCAGAGTCAAAGAGGTTACTTTGCGGGCGTACTCCATGAAGAAATGAAAAAAAACAAAGATATTTGGCTAATTGACGCGGACGTAGGTTTTGGCATGTTCGATAAAATCAGAAAAGATTTTCCGAACAGGTATATAAATGCCGGTGCCGCAGAACAGGCGGCTGTTGGAATAGCTGTCGGACTTGCCCAAGAAGGTAAAATTCCTTTTGTTTATATTTTTACAGCTTTCATGCTAAGGGCTGTCGAAACAATAAACCTTTATCTTCACAACGAACAGGTAAATGTTAAGCTGGTTGGAAGCGGCCGGGACAACGATTACAAAATAGACAACGGTATCAGCCACGTTCCCTATGTTGCCCAAAAAATATTTAGGACTCTAAACATCGTCAAGTTGTGGCCGGAAAAAAAACAGGAAGTGCCGAAAATGGTTAAAAAGATGATAAAAGATAATAAACCTCACTTTTTAAGCCTAAGAAGATCAATATAAGATGAGACCATACACCGTCGTTGCACCAAAGTTCAAAATTGATTCCGGAGGAATACGGGTCATGTGGGGGCTTTATGGATGGCTTTTGGCTAAGGGGCAAATTGTTAATGTAAATGCCCCCCATCCAAATTCCGATTTTGTCGCCATTTACCCCGAGGTCTATCACGGAAATCCGATGCAAGCCAAGACGGTCGTCAGATATATTCTCCAAAAACCGGGGGTGATGGGAAAAGGAACGCGGGGTGTAAATTTTAAACCCGGACCGACCGAATTTGACCCAAATGACGAGCTTTTTGCTTTCAGTAAACTTTACATGAGAGACCTCCCGGAGAGCCACTACATGTTCCTTCCGATTATTGACACGCATCTTTTCAAAAATCAGGGAAAAGTCCGCACCAAAAAACTTTTCTACATCGGCAAAGGCAAGAATGCAAATAAACACCCGAAGGATGCCATCGAACTCCCCCGTATTCGAGATCAGCAGCTCCTCGCCGACACCATAAACGAATGTGAAGTCATTTATATCTACGACCCTGTCACCGCCCTTAGTGAAATCGCGCGTTTGTGCGGCACAAGGGTTATCATGCTTGCCCCAATGGAAGGATTTGCCGAGCTTTACGAACCCGGAGTGAACGGCATTTCATTATATGAAGACCAAAATGTAAAACTTGATTATTTGGAGTTTCGGGCCCACTACGAAAATTTGAAAAATATCTTCAGCCAAAAGTTGGATGAGTTTATCGAGATTACTCAAAAGTGAAGACGCTTGAATTCATTACCAAAAAATACAACTTAGATTTAAGTTTGCCTTCCCCCATAGAAATACCTAACATCAGTAGAGACAATCTTGCTGAACTATTCGCCGAGCTCGGATTTAAAAAGGGAGCTGAAATTGGAACCGAACAAGGCCTTTATGCCGAAATTCTTTGTAAGGCAAACCCCGGGCTTAAGCTGCACTGTATTGATGCTTGGGCTGTCTACCCCGGATATCGCGAACATGTTGCGCAAGAACTCATTGACAAGTTTCATCTAGAGGCAAAAAAACGGCTATCCCTTTTCCCTTGCAAGGTCATCAAAGCCTTCAGTATCGATGTAGCCAAAAAGTTTTCCGATAATTCCCTCGACTTTGTTTACATCGACGCCAATCATGATTATGGGTATGTAACTACAGACTTAAGGATCTGGAGCAAAAAGGTAAGAAAAGGAGGAATTGTATCGGGGCATGACTACGCCCACCGTGCACCGGGAGTTGTTCGGGCAACAAATGATTTTACGAAAATAAATAAAATAACGCCGTGGTTTATTATTGGAACAGAAGAAAGAATCCCGGGTCAAATCCGCGATTTGAGCAGAAGCTTTATGTGGATAAAAAAATGACGACAATCAGTTTTGTCATTCCAACGATTGGCAGGCCCTCACTGGGTAAAACGCTAGCTTCAATAGAAACTTGGCCCGGTGATGAAATACAGGTTATTCAGCACACCCCCCCTTCAGGAAACTGGGGCAATGCGGAGCGCCAGGAAGGAACCGATAAAGCAAAGTGCGATTACATCGCTTACATCGACGATGATGACGTCTATGTTCCGGGGGCAAGAAGTATAATGGATAGGGCTATCCGGAAAAAACCGGATTTTCCTGCCCTTTTTAAAATCCAGTTCCCGAGCGGCAGAATTCTCTGGAGAAAGAAATGGGTAAAAAACGGGAATGTTTCTACTCAAATGATTCTTGTTCCGAACAATAAAAAAATGCTTTACCGTTGGGACCAAAAGCATTCTTGGGCCGACTTCCAATTCATCAATCGTTGGAAATGGCACACTAAAGATATCAATTGGCGGAAAGAGGTTATCGTTTTTATGGGCCATAACGACGAAAAATACGAAAGAAAACTAACTTTTCCTGAAGCCAGGAGAGAGGGGGTTTTAAAATAACATGAGAATATCGATTAAATATGGCTCTCATTTGCCGGTTTTAAGCAAATTGGTTGAATCGACAACCGGTCCGATATTGGAACTCGGGATCGGTGTCTATAGTACCCCCTACTTGCATTGGGCATGTTTTCCAACAAAAAGAAAGTTGGAGTCCTATGAGAGCAACGAAGGTTGGATTCGCTATTTTAGAGATTGCCGGTCCGATTTCCATGAAGTAAATTTTATCGACAATTGGGATAAACTTGAAATCAACAAATTTTGGGATATTGCCTTCATCGACCACACTCCTGATTTCAGACGGAGTGTGGAAACCAAGAGGTTGGCAAATAACGCCAAATACCTAATTTTGCACGATACCGAACCGGAGTTTGATGCGCTTTATAAATATTCCGAAATATACCATCTTTTTAAATATCGTTTTGACTACACTCTTGTTAAACCTTACACGACCGTAGTGAGCAACTTTGTTAAACTCGAAAACTTCAAAATATGACTCCCGACCTAACCTTGCTCTACTACACCGCTAATACAATTTCGGAAACGGTCGCCGAAACCGTAAGAAACCATCTTTTGGAAGTCACGAAAGGAAAATATCCGATTGTAAGCGTTTCTCAAAAACCAATTGATTTCGGGAAAAATATTTGTGTCGGAGTTATCGGTAAATCTCATTACAACTGCTATAAGCAAATATACACCGGTGCACTTGCCGTTAAGACAAAGTATCTTGCCTGCTGCGAAGATGATTCTTTATATAACACCGAATATTTTTCTCACCGGCCAAGCTCAAACGATTCTTTTGCCTACAATTTAAACTGGTGGTACGCCGAAGAAACATGTTTCTGGCATAAGACAACTCCGCACGACACAGGTATGTTTCAGTGTATTTGCTCCACCAAGGAGCTTATCCGGGTTCTTAGAGCCAGATTTGACAAATATCCGACCTCTCCCCCAATTAACAATAGAAAAGAACAAAAAACCTGGCAGGAACCGGGTAGAAATGATACAAAATTTGGAATCCCTAACGCAAAAATCGAATATTTTGAAAGTCAGGAACCGACCTTGGTATTCAATTACTATGGTTCCATGGGAGGTCTAAGGGGTTCCCGACGGCCTCAGATTTCGACCAAATTTCTTCCCAACTGGGGCAGCGCTTCCGATTTATGGCAAAAATATTGGCAAATAAAACAAGAGGGTTTCGTACTAAATGCCTGTGAAGAAGGCAAAAAGGAGGAGTTAAATTTCTGGAAATACTGGCTAGCAAACCTTAGTGCCCCATATCTCGGTATAAAGCCGCTTATTTCCGAGCTTGATCCCCTCGTCGGCAAAAAGAAAAAAGTTACCGTCGCCAATTTAGGGTCGGGGCCGCTCTGCCTCATCGGACAAACTAAGGATAAGGTAGAGGTAAAAGTTGATTCTTCCGATCTAATGGCAGCTGAATACAATAAAATGCTAAAAGATTTAAAGATTCACCTTCCTTACCGGATTAAAAAGCAGGATATGACAAATCTCACTTACAAAGATAACACCTTCGACATCGTTTTTTGCGCCAACTCGATTGATCATTGCATAGATCCCGAGAAAGCCATCAAGGAAATGGTCCGCGTTTGTAAACCGGGAGGCTGGGTTTACCTCAAACACATTGCCCATTCGGGCGAGCGCGAGAGATATCGCGGAATGCATCAGTGGAATGTTGACATGCTAGAGGACGGCGATAGTATCATTTGGAATAATGCGATGAAGCCTTTCTTACTTTCCGATATCAAGAGCGGCTTTAAAACGACAATCATGCCTGCCCGGACAACCTATTTTGTGGTTTCTTACCTACGGAAAGGTCGTCAAAAAGAAAAACCAAATATTGACACAGAACAATGGGAAACTGGGGAAAAGGATGAGATAGCCTTCTGGAGATACTGGCTAAGTGGCAAGACCTCCTTCTGCGAACGTATAAACCCCTTAATTCACAGACTAGACTTCATGATCGGAGACAAGAAGGTTGTAAAGATCGCAAATCTCGGCGCCGGTCCCAGGTCCATAATCGGCGATGCCCGGGAAGGAATAAAAGTCGAGGTCGTCTCCTCGGACCTGCTGGCGGATGAATATAAAAAGCTGTTCGAAGAATTCAATATCAAACCCGCCTTCTCGGTTGAAAGACAAGATATGACAAGGCTCACCTACCCCGACGCGACGTTTGATATCGTTGTCTGCACAAACGCTCTTGACCACTGCCTCGACCCCTATAGAGCCTTGAAGGAGATGGTACGCATCTGCAAACTGGGTGGGTGGATATTTATCGAGCATTTCGCCCATGAAGGCAAGAGGCACGGCTACAAAGGCTTTCATAAGTGGAATCTGGATGTAACAGAGGACAATGATTGCATTATTTGGAACAAAAAGGATTTTCTCACAGACACTTTTCTGCTATCTGATATTTACCCTGGATTTAGCACAAACATCAGGCCATCCGGAAGAGTTATGATTATTAGATCCTTTGTGCAAAAGAAATGACAGGCCCTGATTTAACCATTATTTATTACACGGCGAATGTTTTGAAAGAGAGCTTTGCCGAAAAGGTCCGTAAACAACTCTTAAAAGCTTCTCAAGGTCTTCCAATAATAAGTGTTTCAAGAAAACCGCTCGATTTCGGCGACAATATAGTCGAAGTAGCAAAAGAAAGAGGTGTGATTAATATTTATAAAGCAATACTTCTGGGAGCAAAGAAGGCTAAAACCGATTACATTGCGCTGGCAGAAGACGATGCTTTATATCCAGAAGATCATTTCAATAGATTCCTGCCGCCGGAAGACATCTTTGCCTATAATCTGACGCGCTGGAATATTTACACCTGGTCTAACCCCCCGTTTTTTTCAATAAAATTCAGAAGAATTTTGGCAACACTAATCGCTCCGAGGAAACTCTTGGTTGAGGCCATTGAAGAAAGATTTGCGAAATATTCCGATACATCAAAAATCCCTTTAAAATGGATGAGCGAACCTGGACGGGCTTTTTATGAACAGAAATTGGGAGTTACGCCCAGAAAGGTCATGGACTTTTATACATATTCACCGGTAATAGTTTTTTCACACCCAGATGCAATAGGTTATGAGCTCCAAGGCAAACACAAAAGAGCAAATGTTATCAGAGCCTTGGAGCTTCCCTACTGGGGAACGGCACAACAAGTGATGAAAGAATATTATGATAGTTGTATAATAAATAATTGATGAAAACCATTGTTTCCCAAATACCAAGCCGTGAAGCCTTCATTAAAGGTGAAGGCACTCTCAGAATCGGCTATCCTTGGCTTAGCTTTGGAGCAATTATCGCCCTTGAGTCTCTTGTCAATAAGCAAATGAATGTCTTGGAATTCGGAAGCGGCGGGTCAACGATTTTTTGGGCCAAAAACTGCAAAAGCGTAAAATCTTATGAAACCGATGCCCAATGGTTCAAGGACGTCAAGCAAAAAACAAAATATTTAAAGAATGTCGAACTTGTCCTTTCTGATAGACGGGGGCTGCGTCTAGGCTTAAACTCCGAACCCAACAACAGTTACGACATCGTCCTTATTGACTCGGATCCCAGGCGTTCAAGAAGGTTAGCTTTAGCAAACAGGGCGATCTACAAGCTTAAGCGGGGTGGTTGGCTGGTTATTAATAACTATCAAAAATTCGGAATGAATGGTTTTGACTACTCGAAATGGCAAGTCTTGACTTTCGACGACCCGGGTTTTGTCGGTTTCGGTACAAGACTTGTAAGAAAAGCGTAGCACTCCTGAATTGCCACTTCTGATATTGCTTTTTACTTCCATTTAAGCTAAATAAAGAATAAAGAATGGATCTCTCAATCTTAATCCCATCTCGCAAGGAGATGTTTCTGGCAAAAACAATCGAAAATATTTTACAGAATATTGAGAGTGATACTGAAGTGATTGCTGTTTTGGATGGTGATTGGGCCGATCCGCCAATACCGGATAATCCCCGGGTAACTCTAATATTCAATCCACAAAGTATTGGCCAAAGAGCAGCCACTAACCAGGCAGCCAAAATATCCAGAGGTAAATATTTAATGAAGTGTGATGCCCACTGTGCTTTCGATAAGGGATTTGACCGCAAAATGATCGAGACATTTGCCACTGTTGGCGACAACGTCACGATGGTTCCGGTAATGAAAAACCTTCATGCATTTGATTGGGTGTGCCTGGATGGGCACAGGCGTTACCAAGGGCCGTCAGGGCCGTGCCTTGAGTGCGGCAAAGAAACTGTAAGGGATGTTGTTTGGCAAGCAAAACCAAGTCCAAATTCCGTTTCTTACTGCTTCGATTCCACACCCCACTTTCAATACTTTGGAGAGTATGCAAAGCGCCCCGAAGGTCAAGGTGAGATTACAGAAACAATGTCGCTCCAGGGAAGCTGCTGGATGCTGACACGAGATAAATTTTGGGAACTCGGGGTTTGCGATGAAGCCTTCGGCAGTTGGGGTAGTCAGGGAATTGAGGTGGCGGTCAAAACCTGGTTATCGGGAGGCAAGGTTATGGTCAACAAAAAAACCTGGTACGCACATATGTTTAGGACCCAAGGCGGGGACTTCGGCTTCCCCTACCCCATCAGCGGAAGCGATCAGGAAAAAGCCAAATCTTTTGCTCGAAACCTCTTTTTTGAAAATAAATGGGATAAGCAAATTCATCCCTTAAGCTGGCTTATTGAAAAATTTTGGCCGGTTAAAGGCTGGGGCCAGGAAGATTTGGATAAATTAAAGGCAAACACTTTCAAATTTTCCGACAAACCCACGGAAACTAAGTCTGTGGAAATCGAACCGGTCGAAAGCATGCCCGCGACCGTTCGGTACCGGGGCGAGCCGACAGAGGAAGGGGCGATAGCAACCGGAGTGATATATGACTCAAATAGGAATACAGAGACAAGTCAAACACTCTTTGTTAACCAATTACTTCAACCCAAAAAAGAGCCTGTAGCTGAAAATTTAGGTCAACCGACAAAAGGTATTATTTTTTACACCGATAATCAGCTAAAAATTAAAGTTGCCCATGCCGTGCAAGGGCAACTTAAAATGATAAGTACCACCAAGGGTCTTCCAATAGTCAGCGCCTCCCTAAAACCAATGAATTTTGGCTCAAATGTCTTCCTACCGCTTCAAAGAGGATACTTAACAATGTTTAAGCAAATGTTGGCGGCTCTTGAGCACTCAACGAGCGATATAGTTTTCTTCTGTGAGCATGATGTTCTCTATCACCCGTCGCATTTTGACTTCACTCCCCCCTCAAAAGACAAGTTTTATTACAACGAAAACGTCTGGAAGCTTAATGCCGAAACGGGACATGCAATTCACTACGATTGCCAACAAGTCAGCGGTATTGCGGTTTACAGGGAAACGGCAATTAAGCATTATCAAAAACGAGTCGCTATCGTTGAGGAAATGGCTAAAAAACTGCCAAACGAAGAAGATTTTAACCGCTTTGTCAGACAAATGGGATTTGAACCGGGGACGCATAATCGGAATGAAAGAGTTGATGATTTAAAATCCGAGAGTTGGAAGTCAGAATTCCCAAATATCGATATACGACACGGCGCAAACTTAAGCGCAACGCGCTGGAAGAAAGAGCAATTTAGGAATCAAAAATATACAAAGGGATGGATAGAGACTGATGACGAAATCCCCGGATGGGGGAAAACAAGAGATTTAATCACGAAGTTTAATAAAAAAGCGTCAACACTTTCGGAAACGGTTTCAATATAATGTAAATAATCTTTGCCGTCATCTAGTACGGCTTTTGTGTGGTGGAATACAATGCGAAATAACACTATTGCCTTCCTCCTTTTAAACAGATTTTGCATCGATACCTTTGTTGGGGGGTTCGCGTGATAATCTTTCCAAGATTGTTTCGTAGGGTTTATCAATTAGCAACCTAATATGGCAGTTACCAAATCATTAGACTGGGAAAATACCGTTGTCAATAGTAGTACTACTTTAACTCTTTCATCTGTTCCTGCTGGTTCAAATCGAATGATTTTGGTTCTGTTGACATCAGAAGCCACTGATCCTGTTCCAACAGCTGTGAGTATTGGCGGACAGGCAGGAGCTCAAGTCACTGGTTCACCATCTATTGTAGGGTCGGGCACGACTCAACAATCATTATATTTATGGCGCATCCTGGAGACGGCGATTGCGGCCAAAAGCAACAATATTATTAGTGTTACTTGGACTACTACGCCAACAACCGTTTCTATTAATGCTGCTGTATTTGCTGGTGTTAACCAGACTACCCCAATAGCCGAATATATAGAAGGTAACTCTGCAGCCGCAACTCCTAATCCTTTAACAACCGTTGATATAACAGTCGATAGCGTTGATAACTACGTTGTCGGCATGACAGGGATGGGAAACAGCGGAACAGCTGTCTGGACATCTCCACTTACAGAAAGAATAGATTCCCAAATGAATGCGACTGCCACAGTCAGTATTGGGGATTTAGATCCAAGCTCCACAGGAAGTACTGCGGTTAGATGTACTTGGACGACACAGAACCGTAGAGCAGATATCTCTGTTGAGATTGGTGCAGCAGCAGGTACTTCGCCTTCCATAAGCCCATCGGCTTCAATTAGTCCTTCGGCGAGCGCCAGCCCAAGTCTTTCGCCCTCCGCTTCCATTAGTCCATCGGCATCGGCTTCGCCTTCCATAAGCCCTTCGGCATCGGCCAGCCCATCGATTTCGCCTTCAGCTTCTGCTAGCCCGTCAATAAGCCCAAGCGCAAGTATTAGTCCTTCGGCGAGCGCCTCACCCTCATTAAGCCCATCGGCTTCCATAAGCCCGTCGGCAAGTGCAAGTCCTTCAAGATCTCCATCAGCCTCGATTTCACCGAGCGCTTCGGCTTCTCCATCAATAAGCCCGTCGGCTTCAATTAGTCCTTCGGCGAGCGCCAGCCCAAGTCTTTCGCCCTCCGCTTCCATTAGTCCATCGGCATCGGCTTCGCCTTCCATAAGCCCTTCGGCATCGGCCAGCCCATCGATTTCGCCTTCAGCTTCTG
>Ga0315288_10001241_pt1 | contig 32847 bp, 29 predicted proteins | sample YL17G11_20_MG_FD_203454 | JGI IMG/M metagenome (GOLD analysis project Ga0315288, IMG submission 203454) | Sediment microbial communities from Yellowstone Lake, YNP, Wyoming, USA - YL17G11_20 | ecosystem: Environmental > Aquatic > Freshwater > Lake > Sediment | place: USA: Wyoming | collected...
AGGCGGTCGAATCGTTTTAACCCGATTACCCGTAATGTCGAAGAATTCGATACTTTTAATATCATACGGATAATTAACCCAAAGCACATGACTTGCCGGATTAGGATAAATCTTTAACCGAGTAGGGTCAGCAGTAAGTGGATAGCGATTTTCCTCAACTCCCGACAATACGGTATCGCTCAAAGTAATATCGTCAATAAAAATCGTAATATAAGGCAGTGTTACAATGCTGACATTTAAAAAAACTGTACTGTCCGGAGCCTGGAGCATCTGGGTGTAATTATGATAACTGGTATTCCGGAAAATAGGGATTATCACCGGGTCGGTCACTGGTTGTTGAGAAAGTTTTAACCAGGTAATGATAAATGACCCGGCAATTAAAGATGTTGATTTACTCCATGCGGAAAAGTAATAATAACGTCCGGGAACACAAATAGAAAGCGTCGTGGCATATGCTGAAGTATCACTGCCGGTAAGCTTCACCGCATAAATTCCTGAATGCATATCAGTCGTGCGAGTCGCGGAACCCGAATCTTGCGGTTCTGAGGTGTACCAACCAAATGGTATTCGAATTCCCACGCTATCAAGCCATAATTCAAAACTGGAATTTAATAAAATATTACTTGCATTAGCGGTCGAAGACAATATAAAAAATGACGCATACCATACTATTATAATTGTTAACAAGATTTTTTTCATTGGAATTTTATCTCCTCATTTTTTCTTTGCCAGCTTTTTACCGAGGTCAAATGCTTTAAGATTCAATTCGACGAATTTCGCTTTAACATTCTTTTCAATTGCTGCTTTATAAAGCTCAAACGGGAATTTTAGGAACTTCGATAAGGCACCGAGCATTACTATATTTTGTGCCCGTGATTCGCCCAGTTCCTGAGCTTTATTAAACGCATCGATAATATAGACGTTTTCTGATTTCGCTTTTATTCTCTCCATAACATCTTTCGGATATTCAGCGGCACCGGTTAAAACCGTCATCGGTGCGATTTCTAAGTTATCAGCCAATACCCTGCCTTTTAAAGACAGAAAATGCATATAGCGGAGTGTTTCCAGTTTCTCAAAACCGACAATAAAATCAGCGGTGGTCTCTTCAATTAAGGGCGAGAACACGTGTTCGCCAAAACGTAATTGACTAACCACGCTTCCGCCTCGTTGCGCCATTCCGTGCACTTCGCTCTTTTTAACATCCAGACCAGCTGACATTGCGACATCAGCCAAAACATCCGTAAATAAAAGAACTCCTTGTCCGCCAACACCACATGTTACAATATTTGTTGTTTTAATTTTCATAAATAACTCCTTAATAAATTTTCAATTATCAAAATCCAATGAATTATCAATTACACAATTCTCAATCGACCATTGAAACATTGGGATTTGATTGAAAATTGATAATTTTCATATGATTGCTTCTCTTGCACAAAGTTCAACGCACATTCCGCAACCAACACAGAACGCATCGCTAATGATTACTTTGTCATCAACAAAACTCATTGCCGGACAACCTAAACTCATGCAGAGTTTACAGCCATTACATTTCTCTGGGTCAACTTTCTTAACTGCTTTACGCGGAACCAAGAGCGCACATGATTGTCTTGATACAATCACCGTCGGTCCGGGTTCGGATAATATTTGTCGGAACAGAGTTCGGTTCTCCTTGATTTTATACGGGTCAATTATATGTACTTTTTCTACTCCACATGCTTTAGCAATTTCTGCACAATCTAATTGTTTTGTATCTTCGCCCATTAAAGTCTTACCGGTTCCCGGATGATTTTGATGACCGGTCATGCCAGTTGTTCGGTTATCAACAATAATTGTTATCTGATTACCTTTATTATAAACCGCATTAACTAAACCCGGTATTCCCATGTGAAAGAAAGTCGAATCACCAATTACTGAAATAACCCGCTTACCATTCTTTAGAGCTTTTTCTATCCCATGTGCTAAAGTAATCGAAGCGCCCATGCAAACACAGGTATCCATTGTGCTGTGCGGAGGATAAGAACCTAAGGTATAACAGCCAATATCGCCAGTAATAATTACATCTTTTTTCTGCAAGAGATAAAAAAGTCCGGCATGTGGACAACCTGGGCACAATGATGGCGGACGCGCGGGCAAAGATGTTTCAGGAGTAAATATGGTTTTATTTTCAGTCAGCGAATTACGCACAATTCTCGGATTAAGCTCATCCACTAATGGCAGTTTATCTTTACCGATAACCTTTATTCCTAATGCTTTTATTTGTGTTTCCAGAAATGGATCGGTTTCCTCAATCACATACAGGTGTTTCTTACCTTGAGCAAAATTCTTAACCAGCTCTTTTGGAAATGGCCAAACCATACCGAGTTTTAGGAACGATGCCTTAGGAAATATCTCGCGCGCATATTCATAAGCAACACCATCCGCAATCACGCCAAAATTCCCTTTACCTTCAACAATTTTATTAACCGGTGCCGTATTAGCGTACTCTTCTAATTTCTTCATGCGGTCTTCTAAAGAGACATGTCGCACACGAGCAAACTGTGGCAAAAGATTAGCTTTCGTAATGTCTTTAGTATAACCTTTGTCCGTAACTTCTTTTCTCTCGTCTAATTCAACAATCGTTTTCGAATGGGCAATACGAGTTGTAATACGCAGTAAAACCGGCACATCAAATTTTTCGGATATTTCAAATGCCAGTTTTGTCATATCTTTTGCTTCCTGGCTATCCGATGGAGTCAGAACCGGAATCTTAGCAAACATCCCATAATAACGGTTATCCTGTTCATTCTGCGACGAATGTAAACCCGGGTCATCGGCAGTAACGATTACTAATCCGCCTCGCACTCCGATATAGGCAGATGAAAAAAGCGGGTCGGCCGCGACATTCAGGCCAACATGCTTCATCGCACACAGCGAGCGGACACCAGCGAGCGCTGCACCTAAAGCAACCTCTAAAGCGACTTTCTCATTAGTCGACCACTCGCAATAAACTTCTTTATAATTAACTAGATTTTCTAAAATCTGGGTCGATGGCGTGCCCGGATAAGCTGATGCGACTTTACAACCTGCTTCCCATGCACCGCGAGCAATCGCCTCATCACCCGATAACAAACTTCGTTTGATATTTTCCATTACAGCTCCTTTTATGACCGATTATATATCTGTGTAATCTTATCTGTTTAATCTGTGTAATCATTAATATTTTTGTAACTTTTCTTTTTTATATAAAACTCTTATTGCGCCTTCGGCTAAGGCGGTCATCTCCTCTTCACCCGGAAATATTAAAATCGGCTTACCGACAAACCGAATCCAAGATTTTAATTTATTAACCAAATTCTTTTGATAGGCAATACCGCCGGTAATAATTATTGCGGTAACTTTGCCTTTTAACGCCACGAACATCGAGCCGATTTCTTTAGCAATCTGATAAATCATTGCATTATATATTAAATCTGCATATTTGTCACCATTTCTGATTCTCTTTTCTATTTCTGGTATATCATCAGTGCCGAGATAAGCTAAAAGCCCGCCTTTTCTTTGAATCTTATCCAGCATCTCTTTTTTTGTGAATTTTTCACTATAGCACATATCTATAACACCTTGTAAAGGTAAAGAACCGGTTCGTTGCGGTGAAAATGGACCGTCTTCATTCGCATTATTCGCATCAATCTGCTTGCCTTTTTCATTTGCTGCAATTGTGATACCACTGCCAAGATGAGCAACAATAAAATTACATTGATTTACCCGCTTTCCCAATTCCTTAGCCGCTTTTCGAATTACTGCATTGGTGTTTAAGAAGTGCGACAACGATTTTCTCGGTATTTCCGGCAAGCCAGAGATTCGGGCTAAAGGAAAGAACTCATCAACCGATTCCGCATCTACAAAAAATGCTGGAATAGATTTACCACTGAGAACACTGAATTCACTGAAACAAACTCTTTTCTCTCCCAGTTTATTTAGGTTTATTTTTACCTTCTTCTTTTCTGTGTTTTCAGTGATTTCTGTGGTTATCGGTTTTAAATATTCTTGAACTAACGAATAAGCGATTAGGGGCCCTAATAACGACGGATGCATACTTTGAATTTTCCCTTGTTTAATATCATCGACGACTTTTTTTGTAATCCGATAAGTTCCGCTTTTCAGAGGTTTTAAAGGACCACCCCTTGTTACAATCGCATCAAATTTCATATCACCGATTGCCTTTACAATTAAAGTTTTGCGATAGTCTAACTGGTCAATGATAGTTTTAAACCTAATCAAGTCTTTGATAGGATGTCGAATCGTCTCTTCAAATTCCTTGTTTAAAGCCACAGATGAACACTGATTAATATTTTTTGTTCTTTTTTTTATTCGATTTTTATCTGTGTAAATCAGTGGCTTCTTTTCTGTTGAAAAGGTTGCGATTTTAGTTGACGAACCGCCAGGGTTAATAACCAAGATTTTCATATAAATATCACCACAGAGACACTGAGGCACGGAGAACACAGAGATAAGAATGTCTTCTTCTCCGCGTTCTCTGCGATAAAATCTCTGTGTGGTTTCATTTTTTCTATTAGTTTACCCGATTTTACTTTTGTGTCAACCCCGCCCTTCATATCATACTATACTTATGATTGTTGGTAATTGACTATTTGCAATAAGGAAGGGCGAGGGTCAACCCTGCACCAATTTATTGAAGTAAAATAATAGATGGACGCAGATGAACGCAGACGACGCAGTCATTGCGTTATGCGAAGCGCCACGAGCAACGCGAAGTGACCGTTTCGGGCGTGGCAATCTTACCTTAATTTCATTTCTTTTCGTGTTTTTGTGATAATCTTCCTGTGTTCATCCGTGGTTTATGATTTTTCGTATTTCGAAATTAGGATGAGCACGGTTTACCTTGGTTTAACCCTCTCGGTTACCTAGTAGATAGTCGAGTAGGTTGTATAGTAGGTTGCCTACTCGATTGCCAAGTAGATAACCTACTATGTCTATCATGCCTATGGGTTAAAAGAATATTCTACCGGTGCGTCCCGTTTTTATTGGTTGCACCCGTCAATCAATCATCAATAACAAAAAACAACGATAACTTATCGGATTTTCGCTCTTTCTTTATATAGAGTTACCAATTTTCCTGAAAACACTTCTGGTTTATGTGTTGTCAGAAAATTTAGCACAATAACTCGTTCCTCGTCAGCTTTTAAATTACCCCGGCGAATATAGATTATTCCTTTTGTCTTTTGCGGAGGGAATCGGATTGAATTAGTAAAATGATAATCTCGGGTTATAAGTGTTGTTTGTTCCTTAACCACTTGGTTATAGATTTCCTCATCAGGTGCTCCACTACTTGGGAAATCAGCAATTGCGATAACCGAGAACCCTTTTGCTTTTAACTCTTGCGCAACCGCATAACTTACACTTTCATCTACTATTATTTTCATGCCGGAATCAATTTTTCTGTAGCGAGAAAAGAAGCATATTCAAGACAGGCTAATATGTCTTCGCGGGTGAGTCGTGGAAAATTTCGCAGGACAGTTTCATAATCTTCACCCGTCGCAAGGTGACTCAAAATGATAGCAACCGGAATGCGAGTTCCTTTTATGCACGGTTCTCCGCCACAGATATTGGGGTCGGCAATAATTCTTTCGTTCATACTATCTCCTTATTAATCTCTTTTAAACACAGACTTGTCCCGCACCAAAAACGGTGCGTGGGTTAACATAATGTTAACACAGAAAATTATCAGGCGTAAATCTGTGCAATCTCGTAGTTTCATTTTGAATTATAACTCTTGATTGTAATGAAGTCAATTCTAATTGTGAATGCGAAGCCTTGAATTTAAGAATCTCAATTTAGTCATTAGAATTTAGATATTGTTTCGGATTTAGAGCTTCGAATTTCAAATTTACTACTAAGTACCTCGTACCTAAAAAGGAGACGGAGAAACTGTCGTTCCGTCTCCTTCAAATATTTTCACTAGCCACACATCACAAGCTACTAACCCCCGCTGTAACCCTGCCTTCTTTGAAGGCAACTCTTGACAAACAAGGTTTTGGGAAAATAATTCGGTACACTTCCTAATTTTACTCCCTGTAATTTTAGGCAACTTCTTGAAGATTAAAGCGTAAGGATTGAGTTTTATTGAAAGTTGTGTGCGATATTGGGGCATGCCCCCGGCATGCCCCCCGCATGCCCCGGTCAACCCAGGGGATTATGGTGGGGCATGCCCCGGGCATGGGTCAGATGATTTAATAGAAGTTCTAATAAGGATTTAAAACGTAAATCTATTTCAAAATCTATCCGTCAATCTATCTCGATTTCTACCAGAAAACCTATCTGAAATCATATCCGGAAGCATATCAGGGAGTCTATCCGAGAATCTATCAGGGATTATACCAGGGTATTAACTTCACCACTCGGAAAAATAAAGAAAAAATACGAAACACCGTCTTCGCACTCGCGGCACCTACACCCTAACGCATAGCTCATAAAAAAAGGAGACAAAGAACCTGCCTCTTTGTCTCCTTCTAACAACTAACAACAAACAACTAAATACTCTTTAAGAACTGCTAATTCGTCTCCTTCAAAATCTAAATTACTTTTTCCGAAGTTCGTCAATTAAAATCCACTCGCCTGGTGAACGTTCATATTTCCAACTTCTCCAACCATTCCAGGTTTTTTTCTTAGTTACTGCAATTGCAGCCATTGACGGTGAATAATATTCTTTACCTTGAAGACGTTTTGCTTCCGCAGATTCAGCAGCAAACGTTATAATTCCATCTCTTCTAACATGTGCAATATATAATTTACCTTTATAATTAAAACGAATATTAAATCGTTTATTGATATATTGAGCTAACACTCCTTTTTTCTTGCTATTTTCTTGTTTCAGTATTCTATGTGGTAAAATTGATTCACCAAATAAATCCATCATTTCGCGCTTTTTAATATCACTATAAACTCGTCTAACCGTTCTTTTTAAATCTTGAGAGCGTGAAAATTTTCCGGCTTGGACATTTCCTTTTGGACTGGCAATCCGCATTACAAGTGACTCAAGTTCTCTCAAATGTTCATCTGTTATCGTTAGATAAATACTAAACCTATCCCAGTTCTGTTTATGCTTATCGTGTAAATGATGCCGTAATCTTGAACGCAAGTTAGATGCTAAACCAACATAGAATAGTTTGTTACCTTTATATAATGCATAAATACCGTGCCGATAGCGAAATTGTTTAACTAGTTCTGGATAATCTTCTAATAATTTTCTTGATATTTTTTCAAGATGCTGACAAACTAATTGTCCTTTATTTTTACTTTTCATTTTATAACCTTTCAAAAAATATTACACAGATTTTACATTAAGCTTTATAAATTTGTATATCGTTTTATAGCATCTTTTATTTTATCTCTATATATTATTTGCCAATCTTTTTCATCAAGCTTTAATAATTCTTTTGCTAACAAAGATTTAAAGCTATCATCCTGTTGATATTTGATTGACAAATTTGCACCTTTTGGTATGTGTTCAATCGGTTTCTGACTTGTCATCCACATTTTTACTTTATTATCCAAAATATTTACATCCAAAATAAGCATTCTAATATTTTCTTTCATTTCAGGAATGATGAAATATATTTCTTTGTTATATATATTTTTATCTGCTATAAATTTTTCAACTTCTTTATTCTTACTAAATGTTGAATAAATAATAAGCCTAAAATTATTTCTGCTACGCGTTCTGATATCGCCGGATTCCATCTCAAGTGCTTTAAGAGATAATTCAGCATTTATAAAAAGACTATCGCATTTAATAGGAATGACGATATCGTCTATTACTATAGATAATATCTTTTTGTTAAATCCTTGTATGAAATTTTGTATTTTTTCGCTAAGGAGCAAATAAATAATTGTTAAACCATAAAAAATTCCAACTATTGCATTTGTCCAATTTACCCATCCAGGAAGATTTGTCATATTATTCTCCTTCAATAATTTTCTTCTCTTGCTCAGTTATATTATAAAGTCTATATACTATGTCATCTATCGCATTGTCAGTCTTAGTAATTTCTCTTTGTATTTGCTCTTTGGCATTGCCTTTGGCAGATTGAATTTTCTTGTTTAAGTCCAACACCACATCAACTAATGCAACAAGATTGTCGTGAAGTTTCTTGTCTGCGGATCTGGTAAAATCAATTGAGCGAATCGGAAAAACTGAAAGCTCTTTTATTTTGAATTGCGGAAATACTTTTCTTTGAAGTTTCCCAAATGTAAAAACAAACCAAAACGACATTAATGCTGAATTTAAGATGCCTAAAATATATTTTATGTTATAATCATTTGTTTGTATTTTTACTATCATACTATTATTATCATTAATAATATGGTCTTTAACAAAGCATGATAAAATACAATATGGCAAACTTCCTGGGATTTGTCTGACCAGTAATCTATTGTCGATAAATAACTCTGGTTTTCTCGGTCTTGTTAAATTATTGCCATATTTAATATATTGCCCGCTCCACCCAAGGTAATATCTACATACGTCAACTCCATCAACATACTTAATCCATAATTTATTTTTCTTTTCATTGCTGTGATAAATTCTTTTTAATTTCATTTCTTCAGTTTGAATAGGTGTACCTTCACCCACGGTATATGCTTGAACACCATTTTTTACTTCAGCAATTGTATCTAATTTTACGCTATTTACTTCAATTTTTTTACATAATGGAATGGTAGTTGTTGATTTTATCGCATCATAACTAATTATATAATTATGTAAATTCAGATATACTTGTGAATCATTTTTCTTTATGAGTTTTATGTTCTCATTTTTCAATTCCGAAAGAATAATTTCTTTTTTCCCAATTTTAGCAAAGATTAATATACTAGTATCTACACTTGCGTCTTTAAATACTTTATCTCGACTATTTATTACTATTATAGAAAATGTATCTGTTAGAATAAAATGTCTAAATTCAGCTGCTGTTTCTAGACTTAACCAATTATTGGGAATAATAAAAGATAACATTCCTTTTTTATTTAATAGATAAAAACCTTTTTCAACAAATAATAAATATGTGTTAATTTTAAAATGAGTATATTTATAATATTGGTTGTAATATTCTTTTTCACTTTCTGTAATAAGTTCTCGTGTAAAGATATACGGCGGATTGCCGATTACAACATCAAAGCCTCCGTCTTTGAAGACTTCTTTAAACTCTTCTTCCCAATTAAATGGTTTTGTTTTGTAATAGTCATCACCAAAGTATTTCTTTAATTCTAAAGGACTACCAGAAATTAATGAATTACCACAACAGATATTTTTATCCAGCATTGGTAAAATATTACGACCAGGGATAATTCCAAATTCACCTTCAAGCATTTTTAACATCAAAGATAATTTAGTAACTTCGACTGCCTGTTCGTCAATGTCAACACCAAAAATATGATTTTTTAGGATTTCTGCTTTTTCAAGGATGGAAAGACGGACTTCGGTGTCAGAGTGTTTTAGGTCTAATTCTTTCTGAATTGGTTCTGGTGTGAGATTGCCACGTCGCTCCGCTTCTCGCAATGACAAATCAGATGATTTCGCAAGGCTGAAGCCTTGCCCTACATTTTTGTCACCCTGAACTTGTTTCAGGGTCTCACGAGATGCCGAATCAAGTTCGGCATGACAACGAGTGCGCTTCTTCTCTCTGTAAAAGTTCAGCATCTCTTCATACGCCCTAATCAGAAAACTGCCTGAACCACATGCAGGGTCAAGAATTCTTAGGGGTCGCACCCCTGATAATTTGTTCTTTTTTGGGGGTGCGACCCCAGTAACATCTTTTAGAATTTTGCCGACTGTATTCTTAACGATATAATCAACGATATATTCGGGTGTGTAATATACTCCGCCCGCTTTTCTGACTTCTGGTTTTAGTTCGTATTTAACCTGCTGAGGAGTTAAACGGATTGTGTAACCAAGATACTGCTCGTAAATATTACCCAGAACTTCTAATGGTATAACATCAAACTGATATGGATTATAAGTTTCATTAACAATTTTATTCATTACTCGAAAATCAATCTGTAAATCTTTTTCCCAGTCTTTGGGACTGAATAAATCCGAGTCAAAGATAATGTTATAGTGTTTAAATTCGTCATTAAGAAAAACCATTGTATTTAAACCGACTTGTTCGGTTCGGTCTTCAAAGAGTTCTTTTAATGTTCGCCGATGGACAAATTGTCGGTCTTCACAAAATCGCATAAAGATTATCCTGTCCAGTATTCGCTGGGTGATTTCTTTTAAATATTCTGCATCCTTGACTAAATCACCCGCCTGAAATAAGTTTGGATTATTTTTATAAATATCCTTTGCCAGTGCTTCCCGCCACTGTTTTAAGTCATCAAGAATTGCTTTATCAACCGGTATTCGGTCTTTGGGCTTTTTTAAGAGCAGTTTATCCAGTTCACCATTGATTACCGATTCCTTTGATAATTGCCATAAAGTATCAAATTGAGATTCATAGAAATTCCAGAATAAATTTAGTTTTAACCCTGTGCCTGGATTTCTAATATCAGGTTTAATCGTAACATCAAAAAGTTTTATCCCTTCAAAATCAGTTAGCATTACAAACGGCACGCCTTTTCGGTTATAACCGTATCGGACTGCCTGCTCAATATGTTTGCTAATATCAGCTTTTAATGGTTTGGCTTCAACAAATATTTTCGGTTTATTGTCAATTTTAAGACAATAATCAACCCTGCCCCTTGAAATGCGTTCTTCAGGACTGACCTCATTAAAATTATTAACATCCCAACCCAAAACATCTTTTAATAATGGCTGAATAAATGCTGTTTTGGTTGCTTCTTCTTTATATTCGTTAATCCGACCTTGTTCAACTACTTCTTGATACTTTTTTACTAATTTAATTAAATTCTCTTTTGCTTGAAGTTTAGTTAATGGCATTTTATTTAACCTATTTTACAAATATACTTTATATACAAAAACTTACTTGTCAAGTGCTTGCTACCTACGGCAGCCTACAATTTTAAGATTGAAAGATTGCAGATTTAAAGATTCTAAGATTACAGATTAAAAATGATTACATAGTTTAAAAAGGAGATTTTCAGAATTATTTAAAATAATACTTGACAAAATCTTATTTAAGCTTAAACTTAAATCGTAAAAGATAGGAGGCACTATGCCATTTACGAAAAAGGCAAAGCCTGCGGCTAAGAAAAAGCCGGCAAAGAAAAAGAAGTAATATTAGGGGGGCATGAAGCCCCCCTAATAATTTTTACAATAAATTCAAATTATTCAACTCCGCTCCAATTTTTTGTACTATGGAGTGCAACGACGGTGTCGTTGCATGCAAAATCACCGATTTTGCACTCCAAAATAATAATTGGAGCGGGGCAAGCAACACAAAAACAATCTTGTCTAATTTTTTGATTTCGTGATTTTGAAAATAAATTAAAAGTTCTCCTTGACAAAATCTTATTTAAGCATAAACTAAAATCGTAAATAAAGATAGGAGGCACTATGCCATGTATGAAAAAGGCAAAGCCTGCGGCTAAGAAAAAGCCAGCAAAGAAAAAGAAGTAATCTTAGGGGGGCATGAAGCCCCCCTGATTATTTGTTTTATAACCGCAGAGGGCGCAGAGAACGCTGAGAAAAAATCTATTGAATAAAGTTTTATCCATTGTAAAATATACTCTTTAAATGGAAAGCATCTACCAAAAATTTATTAATTTATCAAAGACATCGCAATTTTTAGAAACAGTAAAAAATAAGATTCGTTTAGTACATGGGCACGAACCTTTGATTTCAGTAGCTGGTTTAGCTGGCGCAAAATCTTTGATTGCCCTTTTACTCTTTAGAACATTTGGTAAAAATCTGATTTATTTGGCGAAAGATTCAGAAACTAAAAATCATATTCATTCTGACCTGCTTTCTTTTTTACCCGAAGAAAATATTATTATGTTTAATGATACCGAATCCGCCGAAGTCGAATGTTTTAGATTATTCAACCCCGCCCCTATTTCTGTTACTGAAAATATAAATACCATAAGTTCAAGTTCTAATACACGAAAACTAGAAAATAGGGGCGGGGTAAATTCTGGAGGTCCGTTTGTAATTATACTACAACCCGAAGATTTAGCGGTTACTTTACCAAATACTGGGGATTGGGTAAAACACCAATTAAAGTTATTTAAAGGGGCAATTTTTCCGATTGAGAATTTATTGGATTGGTTGAACTCGGCACAATTTGAACGGGTTGATTTAGTATCGGAAACACGTGAATATGCGGTTCGCGGTAGTATCATAGATATTTTCCCGTCAAAGAGTTTAAACCCTATCCGGATTGAATTTCTCGATAATGAAATTGTAACCTTACGCTACTTTGATACCATTACCCAACGGTCAATTAATTTTATTTCCAACCTTGAAATTTATGAACCGAGTCAAAAAAGCACCAGCCAGAGCAGCTTGCGCGACCTTATACCAAAAGATATTTTTGTTGTGTCCGAAGTATTGGATAATAATTTCTCAAATCTGATTTTGATTAACAACGATTCTCCGAATAGTGTAAATTTTAGGTTTTCTCAACCACCGTTGTATCTTGGTAATTTTAATTTATTAAAATCGGAAATTGAATCATCGCAAATTAATTATATTTTTATCACACCGCACGAATATCAGTACCAACGGTTAGTCCATATTTTTGGTAATAAACCAAGTTATGTTTTGGGCAGTCTCCATTCCGGAATCTATGCGTCCGATAACGGTTTTTGTATCATAACCGAAAAAGAATTGTATGGTGCACCAGTTACAAGATTACCCAAAAGACAATTTAAAGGACAACCATTAGATGATTTATTAGCATTAAATAAAGGTGATTATGTCGTGCATATTGATTATGGTATTGGTCAGTTCGATGATGTTGTGCGACTCAAGGTTGATGGAGTTGAAAAAGATTTTCTTTTAATTCGTTATGCAAATGACCAAAAACTATATGTGCCGGTAGAAAATATTGGACTAATCGAGAGGTATATTGGTGGTGATGCCGAACCGCCAATACTCAGTATTCTGGGTGGCAGACGCTGGCTCTTAACCAAAATTAAAGTAGCTCGCGCCGCTGAAGCGTATGCTCAAGAATTATTAAATTTATATGCCCAGCGCAGCATTGCTAAAAAAGAAGCGCTCGGTAAAGATACTGACTGGCAAGAGCAATTTGAAGCGTCTTTTGCTTATGAAGAAACCCCGGACCAATTAAAAGCTTTAGATGATGTGAAACGCGATTTAGAAAACACCAAGCCGATGGACCGACTGATTTGCGGCGATACCGGTTTTGGTAAAACCGAAGTCGCTTTACGCGCTGCTTTTAAGACCGTTATTGGTTTAAAACAAGTCGCGGTATTAGTGCCAACGACCATCTTGTGTTATCAGCATTATCATACTTTTATGAAACGGTTTGAGAATTTCCCGATGCGTGTAGAAATGTTGTCCCGATTCACACCGAAAAGTAAACGGACAATGATTATTACTGATCTAAAGTCGGGTAAAGTTGATATTGTTATCGGGACGCATACACTTCTAAGTCCTAATATTGAATTTAAAGATTTGGGTTTATTAGTGATTGACGAAGAACACAAATTCGGAGTTCGGCAAAAAGAAAAGGTAAAAAAACTAAAATCAACCATCGATGTTTTAACTCTTACCGCAACTCCGATTCCGAGAACTTTGTATCGTTCGTTGGTCGGGCTTTCTGATATATCACCAATCCATACCCCACCGCCCGGACGGCGCGATATTATTACGAATGTTATTTATTGGGACAATGAAATTATTTATCAAAAAATCAACGAAGAACTGAAGCGAGATGGGCAGGTATTATTTATTCACAATCGGATTAATTCGATAAACAATATTGCTAAACGACTACAAAATCTTAATCCTGCCTGGCGGATTGCGATAACCCACAGCAAATTACCCGAGAAATTTTTAGCGCAAATCTACCAAGATTTTTTGGACAAGAAATTTGATATCCTGGTTTCAACCGCGATTATCGAGTCTGGTTTAGATATGCCTAATGTTAATACGATCATTGTTAATCGTGCTGACCAATTTGGTCTTTCTGATTTACATCAACTGCGTGGTCGGGCTGGTCGGTCGGATAGACAGGCGTATGCCATATTTATTCTGCCCGAAGAGGAGCTTCGCTCCACATATCCCAAGGACAAAATGGAATATATGAAACGAAGTTTCCAAAAACGGATTTCAACAATTCTTGCTTATTCTAAATTGGGGTCGGGGTTCAGATTAGCCATGCGTGATATGGAATTGCGTGGGGTTGGTAATATATTAGGCACTGAACAACACGGCTGCGTTAACCAGGTTGGGTTGAGTTTATATCAGAATTTGCTCAAAGATGCTATTGCCAAACTCCGCGGCGAAAAAATTATACCTGAACCAATTTTAGCTTTAGATATTCCAGCTTATATTCCTGAAGATTATATTTCTGGTTCTTATGAAAGAGTTGCAATTTATAAGCGCCTGCTCTCTTTAGAGTCAGAATTAGAATTGAAATCAATCTCAGAGGAGCTTAAAGACCGTTTTGGTAAATATCCGAGTGTAATGGAAAATCTATTTGCCATTGCTTGGATAAGAATCAAAGCGCGTGAATTAAATCTATTTAAGGTCTCATTAAAAAATAATACAATAACAATCGTAAATCCGAAGAAAACTTATACATTTCATGGCAATCTACAAAGCCTGCAAAAAATTCTATCACGTCATTTGCCCGAGTCACAGTAAATTAATGAGAGATGAGAAAAACTCACTCTCTTAATAACTCAATATTGACATTTTTTAGTTTTTGAGTTATATAAGTATTCGATGGTAATTATCTTAATCTGGATTGGGACATTAACTTTTGCCAGCATTGCAATTCCCTGGTATATTCGTCGCTATCGACGGTCCGATTTAGCTATTGCATTTTATGTGCTTTATTTAGCATTATCACAAATTATTGCCTCAAAGATTGCCGCATTTGATTTAATATTTAAAACATTTTATGCGCCAGCCGCAGTTTTAATTTTCCCGTTTACCTTTCAGATTACCGATATTGTCAATGAAGCATTTGGACGCTTCGAAGTTCACCGCATGATTTTTATTGCTTTTATCACTCAGGTATTTATGACTTTTTTCTTATGGCTCAGCGGTTTGCTTCCTTCCGCGCCATTTTGGAATCTTCAGGATGCCTGGCAGAATGTTTTTTCTTTAATGCCAAGAATCACCCTCGCCAGTTGGATTGCTTTTTTAATCTCAGAAAACCTTGATGCATTATTATACGCAAAACTGAGGGAATTAACTAAAGGTAAACATTTATGGATTAGAAATGTGTTCAGCGATATTCCCAGTTTAGCGGTTGATAGCCTTATCTTTGTTAGTTTAGCGTTTTATGGTGTAATGCCAATACGACCATTAATTCTCGGTCAAGTTGTATTAAAATGGATTGTTGGCATTGCTGATACACCTTTAATGTATCTAAGTCGTCGGATACTATACCGCGTTCCTTACCAATGTAAAAGTCCCTTGGACGACTAATAGTAGTGAGGAGTAAGTAGTAAGGAGTGATCTGCTCGCTACTCACTCCTTACTATTATCAGGTTGGATTTAAAGCTTGTGACAAATAAGGAAATAGTTTAGTTTTTAATTCTTCGGGTATTATTTCATAATGTGAAAATTGCATTGAATGGGATACCCGCCCCTGAGTTAATGACCGAATCGCACTTGCATAACCAAATGTTTCTACCAACGGCACCAGACCATGAACGATCTTATGTCCTTTGATTGTTTCTAAATTAACAATTCGACCACGCCGTGCACTCAGATCCGCAATTATGTTACCGATATATGCGTCCGGCGTTACCACTTCTAAATCCATAATCGGTTCTAAAAAAGTTGGGTCGGCTTTCAAAAACGCATCACGGAAGGCGATAGTTGCCGCAATCTTAAATGCCAATTCCGAAGAATCGACTTCATGAAAGGAACCATCAACAATCTCAACTAAAATATTATTAATCGGATATCCGCCTAATACCCCGGTTTCAATACTCTCTTTTATCCCCTGTTCAATTGCCGGATAAAATTCTTTTGGTACCCTACCTTCCTTTATTTCATTTACAATATTAATACCCGAACTTGTTGGCTGTAATTTTAAAGTTACAACGCCGTATTGTCCTCGCCCGCCGGATTGACGAATAAATCTGCCTTCGGCAGTCATCTCTTTAGTTATCGCTTCACGATATGACACCTGCGGTTTCCCAATATGGCAGTGAACCCCAAATTCTCGTTTTAAACGTTCGACAATAATATCTAAATGGAGTTCACCCATACCAGAGATTATTGTTTCGCCGGTCTCCTGATTCTGCCTAACTTTAAAAGTCGGGTCTTCGATTGAAAGTGCTCTTAATGCGTTAGATAATTTTGTTTCGTCGGCTTTAGTTTTTGGCTCAACCGCAAGAAATACGACCGGTGCCGGAAACTCCATCGGTTCAAATGCAATCGGATGCATTATATTAGTCAATGTATTGCCGGTTTTGACATCTTTCAAACCAACTACCACACCGATTTCACCAGCCTGAAGTTTATCTACTTCTTCTTTTTGATTGGAATGCATCAATAATAGTTTTAACACCCGTACTTTTTCCATTGCCGGGACAATAAGTACAGTATTGCCTTTTTCCACTTTACCCGAATACACGCGGATATACGATAGAAATCCTTGATGCGGATCATTGGCAATTTTAAAAATCAGTGCGGAAAAAGGTAATTTAGGGTCAGCCGCGCGTGTTTCTTCTTGATTGGTTTTAGGATTTATACCCTTGATTGAAGGAACTTCGGTCGGCGACGGCAGAAAATCCACAATCGCATCAAGTAGTTTCTGAATCCCTTTGTTTTTAAATGCGGTGCCACACAATACCGGCACGACTTTTAATTGAATCGTTGCTTTGCGAATCCCTCTTATTAAATCCTCGGTTGTAATCGGCTCACTCGCCATATATTTTTCTAAAATTTTCTCATCATAGTGACTGAGCGTATCAATCATCTTTTCATGATATTCTTTTACCAGTTTCTTATCTTTTTCAGGAATCGCAACCGTTTCAAACTCAGCACCCAATGTTTCGTCATGCCAAATGTATGCTTTTTCTTCAATTAAATCAATAACACCTTTAAATTCATCTTCACTACCCAATGGTAATTGAATCGGCAAAGCGGTGATTGGGAATTTCTCCTGCATCATTTTGATAACCCGGTAAAAATCAGCGCCGGTGCGGTCCATCTTGTTAACAAAGGCAATCCTCGGCACATGGTATTTATCTGCCTGATGCCAAACTGTTTCGGATTGCGGTTCAACTCCACCCACACCGCAGAAAACAACCACCACACCATCCAGAACCTTAAGTGACCGCTCAACTTCCATCGTAAAATCAACATGTCCTGGCGTATCAATAATATTAATCCGACAGCCACGCCAGAAAGCAGTTGTTGCGGCAGCCGTAATCGTAATGCCGCGCTCTTTTTCCTGTTCCATCCAGTCCATTGTTGCCGAGCCTTCGTCAACTTCACCAATCCGATAAATTTTACCGGTATAATACAAAATCCGTTCGGTTGTAGTGGTCTTACCGGCATCAATGTGCGCTGCAATTCCAATATTTCTAATCTTTCCCAAATATTCCATTGAATTTATAATACTAACTAATCGTTAATAGTCAACCCCATTAGAAATACCAAGAGAACTGATTTAAAACTATGTGTGCAATATGGCAAAAAGATTTATCGAATTTTCTAATGTGGTCAACCCCGCAAGTATTTACCATTTTTCGTTGACAAAGATAAGTTTTAGTCTATATTTATAAATGAAAGTTACTATGATTAATCTTAAAATGTTTGTAATTACTCTCTTTTTACTTATTCCTTCTCTTTTGTATTGCCAATACCTGGAAACCACAATTCCAGTCGGCTCATTTCCACGAGCTTTTACTTATAACCAAACTAACTATAAAGTCTATTGTGCAAATATGGGCAGCAATACAATTACTGTAATAAACTCATGGACCAACCAAATCATAACAACAATTCGGGTTGGGAGTCAACCGATTACTTTAGTTTACAATCCGATTAATAATAAAATATATTGTGCTAATCAGCAAAGTAATGAAGTATCAATTATTAATAGTGAAAATGATAATGTTATTAATACCATACCGGTTGGTCTGCGCCCAACTGCATTAGCTTATGATTCTATGGATAACAAAGTATATTGTGCTAATTCAAGCAGTAACAATGTAACTGTAATTGACGGCGCCAATGATTATGTCATTACTACCATCAATGTCGGATATTATCCTTCGACATTACTTTACAACCCGACCAATAATAAAATATATTGTGCTAATATGGATAATGAAAGTGTAACGATAATTGACGGTGCTACTAATCAAGTTATCACAACTATCCGGGTCGGAGTAACCCCGAGTTCATTAGCGTATAACTCAGAAAATAACAAAGTCTACTGTGCAAGTTGGGCAAATGGTCGAATACATATTATTAATGGTGCAACCAATCAAATAATTGACAGTATAATCTATGGTAATTCTGGGTCCCAATCATTAATCTACCATTATTATACCAATCGAATATTTTATGTAAATTTTACTGGAGATAATATCAAAGCAATTGATGGTACTTCTGATTCGATATTTGGAACTATACAATTTCCGTTCGCAACCCGACCTTACGCATTAATATCCGCTTTCAGATATATTTATTGCGCTAATATCGGTTCGCATAATGTATCGGTCATTGACCCATTTTCGCTTTTTCCTGGAATAACGATATCGGTTGGATACCCGGTTGCGTTTATTACAGGAAGGGGTCCTAATGCAATAAGAATTTATGTTGCAAACTTGTGGTCTTCTGATGTTTCGGTCATAAGAGAAGATTTACCTGGAATAGAGACAAACCCTATATTCACCGCCCCAAAAGAAATATTTAAATTGTATCCCAATCCGGCAAAGTCGTTTTTCGCTGTCCGCTTACCATACACCGCTGACCGCACTGCATTGAAAATTATTGATATCTATGGAAAAATAATAAGAGTAATAAAAAATTATAAATCAAATAGAAAAGTATACCTAAACGATATAAATCCAGGCGTTTACTTCTTACAAATCGATAATATGACTAAGAAGCTGATTATTACAAATTAACCAGGATTATAGAGCAGGTACGACCCACAACCATACAGGTCGCACCTGTATAATCCCTAAAACATGTGACCTGAAATAGCCCTACCCCACCAATTATTTATCAGATAACCTCCTAAATTAATCGAAAAATCAAAGATTTGACACTTAACCTGATAAATTACAATACCTTAATTATATGAAAATATCAAGTTACTTAAAAGTTTCGGCTTGACAAGATTGGTTTTTCCAGTATAATTGACCTTATGTTTTTCAGATTCAATCTTAAACGAGCAGCACGGTTTTTGTTTTTGGTGATAGTTCTTGACTTAGCGTGCTTCTCGAGCACAGTTCTTCGCAATAATAAGAGTGAATTAATTGGGCAGCAGGCACAAAATACCGCTGACTCCCTGCAAATCGCTCAGTCTCCCCAAGGTCTAATGAAGTATCTGGGTAAGTTTAAAGTAACCTTTTACTGGATTGCTGAAGAGTCTGAATATCATGGTCCAAAAAATACACCTCTTTATCTAGAAGATGGTAAAATCTTAGGTTATTTTTCATCTGCTTTTGTCTCTGACTTAAAAAAAGAGGCTTGTGCCGAACTTAAAGGCGGAAAACATATTAGTTATTTGAAAAGAGTTAATAAAGTTCGGGTCGTAAGAGAGTTTTTAGGTGTTAATGGTTATACAATTAGCCCCCTAAAGTCAATTGCGGTTGACCCAGACATTATTCCATTGGGTTCAAAACTATACATCCCGGAATTTACCAAATTAAAGGACTACAAACATAACGGTGTAGTTTATGCCCATGATATCGGTTCAATGATAAATGGGCACTCAATTGATATCTTTGTTGGTTATAAAGCACATACCAAGCTATTGACTAATGTTGGGATAGAAAGTTCGAATTTTATCGACGTCTATCTTTTGGAATAAGACCCCGCACCTTTTATCTGGTTGTGTGGTATCTCATCCCCGAGATTTAGATTGTCACCTTTCACCTTGTCAAAAGGTGCGGGGTTCAGTTGTAACCATCCCTTTTGGGCAAGATATTTGGTCATAATTTCTTGCCACCATTTCAAATATAAGTCTTTTAGGGTAATTAATTCTATTTCTCCTGAAATGCCATAGTTTTCATATGAGGTTAAAGTGGCTAATAGTTGATTAAACTGGCTTTGGCTCCATTCGGTAAAAACGCTTGGTTGGGGCAGTATCCGATGAAATAATAAGACGGTGGTTTTGTGATGCTTGATGTGTGATATTATCTGATCGGGTGTTGTCGTTGCCCGTACTTCGTATATTGGTATTTTATACCGGTCAACCCATAAATTGGGCTCGCCCCACCGTGTGCTGCGTCCAAGCTGATATCCGACCGCCTTTGTTAAGTCGATAAGCTGTGCGTCCGTCCTTCCGTATGGGTATACAAATGTTATGGTTGTCTGATTGAATAGTGAATCGAGTAGTTTCTTTGATCGCTCAAGCTCGTATTGCCTGCCCTTCATGTCTAACCTGGTCAAATCGTGATGTGTCATTGAATGACTGGCTATCTCAATGTCTAAATTGTCTACCATCTGTCGTACCTCACCGATATTCATAAAGCTTAATGGTCTTGCGTAGTCCCTTGGTTGCCCATCCTTAAGATATGATGCGATTAAGGCAATGGTGCTCGGCACATCGTACTTTTTTAGTATCGGGTAAGCATACTTGTAAATAGTATAATAGCCATCATCAAAGGATATTATTACTTGTCTTTTCTGGTTATTGTTTACTGCCTGTGCTAAATTAACTGCGATAAGTAATGAAATTATGTGAAATAGTAATCGGTTAGATGAGGTCAAATTGTAGTTATTGGTTAAATGTGATATTAACTTGAGATTTTGGCTTTTTGGCAAACGCTTCGTAAGCAATATCGGTCGCCTCTCTTCCTCTCGGAGTTCTATGCAGAAATCCTTTTTGGACTAAGAACGGTTCATAGATTTCTTCAATGGTCTCGGCATTCTCACCTAAAGCAATTGAAAGAGTGTTAATGCCAACCGGACCACCGCCAAATTTCTCGATGACCGTTAGGATAATCCGTTTATCCATCTCATCTAAACCATTTTTATCAACTTCTAATTTCTCTAAAGCGTATTCAGCAATTTGTTTATCAATTATTTGTTTCTTTTCAACCTGAGCAAAATCTCTAACCCTCCTCAATAGACGGTTAGCTACGCGCGGTGTTCCTCGAGCACGGGATGCAATCTCGAAAGCCCCCTCATCATCAATCTCAATCTCCATAATTTGGGCTGACCGTTTAACGATTAAATTAAGTTCTTCGGCTGGGTAATAATCCAGATGAAATGATATACCAAATCTTGCCCTAAGTGGAGCAGTTAAAAGTCCAGACCGGGTAGTTGCGCCGATTAACGTGAAGTTTTTAATTGGAATTTTACAAATTCGGGCACCGGGTCCTTTATCTAGCATAATATCAATCGAAAAATCGTCTAATGCTGGGTACAAATACTCTTCGACCGACTTATTAGTTCGATGAACCTCATCGATAAAGAAGATATCTTTATCTGCAAGATTAGTTAGTATGCCACACAAATCAGCTGGCCGCTCTAAAACCGTACCAGTTGTTACTTTTATACTGGTTGTCATCTCATTGGCAATAATATGAGCTAAAGTTGTCTTACCCAAACCCGAAGGTCCGAATAATAAGACATGTTCTAAAGGTTCATTACGTTCTTTGGCAGCGGTAATGAACACGCCAAGATTTTCCTTAATCTTGCTCTGTCCAATGAACTCGGTTAACCGTTCCGGTCTTAACTTAATATCAAAGACTTCCTCGCCTTCTAATTTCTGTGGTGAAGTTATTCTCATTTCCTTATTTTTGCTCATATCTTACTTGCCTTTTTTCAATATGGTATGGACCACTTCGCTAATTGATTTTTTTGTCAAGTCCGGAACTTCAGACAATTTCTGTATGGCTTCTTTATGCGTAAATCCCAAACTCCTCAGCGCTATAACTATTTCTTTATGCGAATCTGGTACTAAAGCGGTCTCCTCCGCTGATTTTCTCAAATGAGAAACAATTGTTTCAGCTTTCTTATTACCAATACCAGGAATTGCCTTGAACAACTCTACTCGATTTTCATCTATTGCCTTTATTACTTCGTCGGCAGTGAGTCGGGAAAGAATACTGATGCCAGCACGGGCACCAATACCGCGCACACTTGTTATAATATTAAAAATTTCCTTGTCTTTTTCCGAACTAAAACCATATAGTTCCATATTGTTTCGACCAAAAATGGTTTGAATATGGATAGTAATTACTGAATTTACTTCAATCGATTGTACCATTGGAAATGGGACATTAACCAAAAATCCGACACCAGCACAATCAATTACCAGGGTTGTTGCGCTCTTGGAAATAACTTTACCCTGTAATAAGGCAATCATAATTTAAAACGGACGCGGATTTTTGCAGGTAGGTATTGGGACGCAGATTTCTCAGATAGCCAAAGATTAAAATCCACATAATCTGCGTTTATCAGCGTCCTGTTTTTATATTCTGCGTTCATCTGCGTCTACCTATTTTTTAATTCATTATTTTTTTGTAATTCCAAAATCTTTTAATCGCTTAATTGTCTGATATGAATATGCGACTGCTAAAGCGTCACAGGCATGTTCATTAACTTTATCTCGGATGTTATAAATCTTTTGCACCATAAAACCAATCTGTTGTTTTGATGCCCGACCATTTCCCGTGAGGATTTGTTTAACCTTAGCTGGTGTCACTTCAATAATCGGAATTTTTTCCTGATAGAGCAATAGAAAAATTGCCCCGCGCAGATGAGCTGAATAGATAACACTGCGAGCCGATTCTTTTCTAAAAAACAATGTTTCGATAACGCAGATTTTTGGTGAGTGTTCGCGAATTTTTTTTCGTAAGGTTGCGAGAATTTTAGAAATCCTTTCGCCAAGCTCTATTTTACTATCCGAACGGACAATTCCAAAATCAAGACATTTTCCACCTGCGACAACTCCATAACCGGTTGCAGAGAGCCCTGGGTCAATTCCTAAAATAATATTAGTTGTACTGGTTGATTTCAATCGGTCTTAAATACTAAAAAAGGTGCTTATTCTTCTTTTATCCCAGCAGCGGATAACCGCTCCATCGTCTCTTCCGCGATATCGAAATTAGCAAAGACCTGCTGCACGTCTTCGTGCTCTTCTAAGATTTCGTACATCTTCAAGACTCGTTCTGCGGTTTTACCATCAAGCGATACGTTATTTTGTGGCACGCGGGTCAACTCAGCGTGGCTATATTGTATTTTTTCCGCCTCGAACTGCTTCTTTATTTTATCAAAGTTTTCTAACGGTGTTATCACCTGATAAGAATTATCATCTGCTTTAACATCGTCTGCACCACCATCTAAAGCGATCGAAAAAATTTTATCTTCTTCGTTGCCAACTCGTGGAATCATAATGATACCTTTTGGTAAAAATTGCCAGGCAACACATCCCGCATTACCCAGGTTTCCGCCATATCTAGAAAAGATGTGTCGCATTTCAGAAGTAGTGCGGTTCTTATTGTCAGTGAGCACCTTGACAATCACTGCCACGCCACCCGGACCATAACCTTCGTACTCTACTTCTTCATAACTAACACCCGGAAGCTCACCTGTCCCTTTTTTGATAGCCCGCTCAATATTATCAGCTGGCATATTTACCGCTCGTGCTGATTCAATCGACGTGCGTAGCCGTGGATTAGCATTAACATCACCCCCGCCAATCCGTGCTGCGGTAGTGATTTCTTTTATTAATTTGGAAAATATTTTTCCGCGCTCGACATCGGCTTTCCCTTTTTTATGTTTTATTGATGCCCATTTAGAATGTCCTGACATAATTTATCTCCTATAAAAGATTAAAACTTTATTTTAACTTGTAATCTAACTAAATCCATCTATAATATCTTACAGTTAACAAATCAATTGTCAAGAATAATAACTATTAACGTCAAATCACCTTGAATGTTAAACCTAAAGCTAACACCGATTCTTGCATTCCATTCTAATTTATCTTGCTTAACAAGTATTCGAGCAATACCAAAACTTTCAGTAAATTTCGCCGGATTTAATGGACGATAATTTACTGTATCGCTCATATCGACAAACTGAGTTTCAATTCTACCGCCGATGAACGGGTCAACCAGAACTCCTAATGTAAAACGTAACAGCGATTCAAAATCAATCAGATCAGTTGACTTGATTGGAGACGACCATTTTTTAATGTATCATTAACCTTAATCTGATTTATCGTTTGTCCAAAAGCAAGTTTTAAAGTATTTTTGTTATTCATTTTGGTAGAAATTTGTTTTTTCAAAGAGCGAATTAGAATTAAATACCCATGATAATACACCAACTTCTGTTCCTGCCCAGTTGTTACTATAAGCATTTTGGGTCAGGGTTAAGTTTGCATCAACTGATTTATTCCACGGCTCGGCAAATAGGGGCAGTAAAATAACAACACACAATATTATAAACTTTTGTTTCATACATCCTCCTATATTGTTAATATCTTTATTTTTTACTCTACTAAGTTTTTACTGCTTGTCAATATAATCATGTGATTCAATTACTATTTACTACATTGACTTGCAAAATATTTTAAGTATGATTTGAGACAGATGTTAAATTTAATACTCAGTATAATGGGTCTGGTTAGCAGTATGATTGCTATCTGGCAGCTTATCCTCTATCTTCGAGGACGGAAAAAACCGGGGCTCAGTGAATATGATGTTAAAGTAATTGTTGAAGAACTTGACCGCAGGGGCGTTATTTCTTATGTTGGCGGTCTGACCGATGCCGCTAAAGTAGTGCGCACCCCCTTTGATGATGGCTTGTTAGCAATGAAAGTTTTCAAATGGGATGATGCAATAGGTTATTTTAAGAAGGCTTTATCTAAAGCTTACGGCACTGAGCTGGTCGCTCTTTATAATTTTATCGGTCAATGCCATTATACGCCAGGCAGAGTCGATGATGCTTTAAAGAGTTTTGAAAAATCGTTAGTGCTTGCCGAGGACTTAAATGATAAAAAGGGGAAAGCGACCGTACTTCATAATATCGGTAGAATCTACCTGACCAAAGGCGATTTTGTTAAAGCAATTTATTATAACGAAGAGGCATTGAAACTTCATATGGAAACCGGTGATAAAGAAGTTAAAGCCAATGCGCTTAATAATAGCGGAAGATTTTATCAGATCAAAGGCGATTTAGTTAAAGCCCTGAAATGTTATGAAGAGGCTAAAAAGCTGTACGAAGAACTCGATAATAAAGAAGGTCTTGCCGCCCAAATTGGTAATATCGGTCTAATCTATCAGACTAAAGGTGATTTGGATATTGCTATAACATATCACGAGCTTGCCCAAAAAATAAATGTAGAATTAGATAAAAAAGAAGGAATCGCCAAAAACCTAAACAGCCTCGGACTAATTTATAAGATTAAAGGGGATTTTGATAAAGCACTGACAATTCTTCAAGATGCAAAAAAACTAAATGAAGAACTGGGTAGTAAAGAAGGGGTTGCAAAGAACCTGAGTAATATCGGGTTAATTTATCAGACTAAAGGTGAATTAGATGTAGCGCTGAAATATTTTGAAGAAGCCAAAAAGAACAATGAAGAGCTGGGTAGTAAAGAAGACGTGGCAAAGAACCTGAGTAATATCGGGTTAATTTATCAGACTAAAGGTGAATTAGACACCGCATTGAAATATTACGAAGATGCAAAAAAGATTAATGAAGAGCTGGAAAGGAAAGAAGGTATTGCGGTAAATCTCAGCAACATCGGACTCATTTATCACGCCAAAGGTGAATTAGACGCGGCAATGAAATTTCTTGTCGATGCCAAAAAACTACACGATGAACTTGAGAATAAAGAAGGCGAAGCCGCGACGATTAGTAATATGGGAGTGATCTATTGGGACAAAGGTGATTTAGACCTGGCACTGAAACACTACGAAGACTCTAAAAAGCTCTATGAAAAAATTGGCGGTAAAAAAGGAATTGCTACACAACTTACCAATATCGCAGAAATCTACGAAAAAAGAACCGACAAAGACAAAGCCCTTGATTGTTTTAATCAAGCCTTAGTAATCTATAAAGAAATCAAAGCTAAAAGAGATATTGAGAAAACCGAAGAAAATATCCAAAGGATAAAAGGTAATTGAATGAAACCACAGATTGCACAGATAAGAAAATCACAGAAGACACAGAAAATAAAAATCCAGTGATTTCAGTGCTTTCAGTGGTTATATTTTTCATTTCTCTGTGACTCCGTGTCTCTGTGGTGCAAAGTTCTCAGTCAAAAACTATTGACAGAACACAGTTAGAGCATTAAACTAATTTACTATGTTATCTTTAATTCTTTCATTATTAATAATAAATGCAAGTCCTGATGCAGGAACTGCGGGCTTTAATTTCTTAAAAATCACACCATCGGCAAAAGAAGCCTCAATGGCTAATGCGACAATCGGTCTTGAAACAAATTCAAGTTTATCGGCATTTGGATTCTGGTATAATCCAGCTGCGGGTGTTGAGAAAGCGGTTATCGGAGCCGGCTATCTCAATTATTTAGCTGGAATAAGTTATGGTGTTATTGGTTATTCAAAAAAAGCGCCATTTTCTTTTCTTAAATCCGGCGGGATTGGAATTTCTTTCCTTAATTCCGGACCAATTAAACGAACTGATATTAATGGCAATGAACTCGGGACTTTCTCAGTTTCTTATCTTAACTTGGATATAGCTGGTAATATTAGTTTAACATCTGGATTAGACGCAGGGTTGGGATTAAAAATTCTCTATGGTTCAATTGACAGTTTTTTTGGTCTTGGTCTCGCAACCGACCTCGGTCTTCGCTTCAAACCCGACATCAAAGGATTAACCTTGGGTGCAGTAGTTAGAAACTTGGGTTATCAGGTAAAAGCATTTAATAAAGAAAGAGACAAATTACCTTCTGAAATCGGTATTGGTGCTGGTTATAATTTAAATAATAATACTAATATTGCTTTAGATATACGAGCTTTTGATTTTCGAAATGATACAATTTATATTCGAAATGATACAATTTACCTTTTTAAGGGACTGAAAGGGTGGATTGATAAACATGCATCTTTTCGCATTAATTTTGGGATTGAGGGTTGGATTAACAAATTCGTTGCCCTGCGCGGCGGCTATAACTCGTTAGGTAAAGATTATAAAACCGGCGGCACAACTGATATCACATCCGGACTCTCGGTTGGTCTGGGTGTAAAATATTCACGCTATCAGGTTGATTACAGTTTTACGCCGATGGGTAATCTGGGAAGACTCCATCATATCACTCTCCTTTTCGCGCTTTAAGGTCTTAATGTTTCCTCTTTACTTCTGGCTGAAAAATAGATTATGAAAAAACAGTTTGCTAAAGAATTAAACGTTCGGGATAAAGTTAACGACATTTTTTATATTCGCTCTCGAAGACAACTTGAAAAACGGGGCGGTGGTAAATTTCTCATCTTAGAGCTTTCCGATAAAACCGGAACTATCGAAGGTAAAATTTGGGATTACGTTGATGACTTGTTTCAAGCATCAAACCCTGGCAATTTTATTAAAGTTGAAGGCACTGTTAGCGAATATATGGGCGAAACCCAGATTACAATATCAAACATTCTTAAAGTCTCGGAAAAAGAAGTTTCCGGAAAAGATTTTCTTCCCAGTAGTAAGTTCGATATCGAGACGATGTATAAAGAGCTTACTGGTTATATTGAATTAGTCAAAGATACAGATTTAAAAAAATTACTTAATAATCTTTTTTCTAATCCTGAATTCTTAAATAAATTTAAGTATGCTCCAGCTTCAACTGGTATTCATCATGGCTATTTAGGCGGTCTTTTAGAACATACATTATTTATGTTACGGCTTTCGCAGTCAGTACCGAATGTTTATCCGGAAATCGACTATTCATTATTAATAACCGGTTTAATCTTGCATGATATCGGAAAGATTACAAGTTACACTTACGAAAAAGTAATCGACCATACAGATGAAGGGCATTTAATTGGACATATTGTTAGAGGCTATGAAATGGCGAAACATGAAATCGATAAGATTGCGGGCTTTCCCGAACAGAAGAAACAGATGTTACTCCACATTATATTAAGCCATCATGGGCTTAGAGAATATGGCTCGCCCACCACACCTAAATTTGCCGAAGCATATCTCGTGCACGACTTAGATAACCTGGATGCGCGGATGATGATGTTTCGCGATACCACGGAAAAAAATCAGGACGCAAAGTGGTCTGATTATCATCAATTCCTCGAAACCCGAGTCTTCATTAAAAATCGGGACGCAGACTAAAACAGATTTCACAAAAAAAGATTGCGATGTCGAATGATTGGGATGTCCTTTTTGATTGGATTAAAAAATTAGGAATTACCTTATCTTCCGATAAATTAGAAAAATTTCATGCCTTTCATCAACTATTATTAGATTGGAACCAAAAGATAAATCTAATATCACGCCAAGATGTCAATCGGATTGTTACTTATCATTTTATTGATTCAATATGTTCTGTTTCAGAGATTCCTAATAATTCACTGGTTTGTGATTTGGGTACCGGTGCGGGACTGCCAGGAATTCCAATAAAAATTATTAGAGACGATATAACTTTGTATTTAGTCGAGTCGATAAAAAAGAAAGCATATTTTCTATCGGAAGCAATAAAAGGGTTAGGACTTAAAAATATCTTTGTTTTAAATCAGAGAGCCGAAACTATTCAAAACATAAAATTTGATATTATATTAGTAAGATTATTTGGTAAAATTTCGGATGTTCTACCTGTGGTATCAAACCTGTTATCTCCTAACGGTAAAGTCATCTTTTATAAAGTTGAAGGCGTTTCACCGCCCCAATTTCATGGGAGCGGGACTCTGGATAAAGAAATTGAACAGGCAAAAAAGGTCGCTAGTAAACATCGATTAGAGCTCAAATCGGTTGTTGATATACAACTCCCGATAACCGAAATCCGTCGCAAACTCGTTATTTATAAACTTGCCACGGATTTACACGGATAAAAATGAACAAAGAATTCAAGTAATTTCTTTTCATCAGTGGTCATCTGTGGCTAATATCCATTTATGAGCGATAAGGTAAATAAAATATCAATATTAGTAATCACTTCTCTTGCTTCGTTTCTCACTCCTTTTATGTCGTCGGCAACCAATGTATCTTTGCCTGTAATCGGCAAAGAGTTTTCAATGAATGCGATATTGTTAGGCTGGGTTGCGACTTCGTATTTATTGGCAACCGCGGTCTTTTTGGTTCCTTTTGGCAAAATCTCTGACATCTTTGGCAGGAAAAAGATATTTTTATATGGTGTGACAATATATACTATCTCTTCGATATTAGTTGCGATAGCTAATACTTCATTTTTACTTATTCTTTTCAGGGTGTTTCAGGGTGTTGGCAGTGCTATGATTTTTGGTACATCGATCGCAATATTAACATCAGTATTTCCGATTGGGGAACGCGGCAAGGTTTTAGGAATTAATGTGGCAGTAACATACTTAGGACTTTCTACTGGACCATTTTTAGGCGGTCTCTTAACTCAATATTTGACCTGGCGCAGTATCTTCTTATTAAATGGCTTATTAGGTCTGGTCGCGATAATTTTAACTTTAACTATGATGAAAACCGAATGGATTTACCCCGCACCCATGCTCAAAGATTCACTAGATAACTCTGCAGGTATAAATTCAACTGCTATACCCAGTAAGCATTGGGGCGGGGCAAGGGGTAAGCGGGAAAAGATAGATTTCTTGGGTTCGGGTATTTATGGCATCGGGCTTTTATTATTAATCTATGGGTTTACGATTTTACCGAAAACCTTAGGAATTGGACTTGTGATAATTTCGCTCATCGCGATTTTTATCTTTATCTTATGGGAATTAAAAGTTGCAAACCCGATTCTGAATATACGACTGTTTCAAAGCAATACTGGTTTTGGATTTTCTAATCTTGCGGCTTCAATAAATTACAGTGCAACCGCTGCGGTCGGATTTCTTTTAAGTCTTTATTTACAGAATGTAAAAGGATTAAGTCCGAGCCGAGCTGGTGTTATTTTAATTGCCCAGCCGATTATGATGGCAATCTTCTCGCCATTTGCCGGAAGGCTATCCGATAAAATTGAAGCAAGAATTACCGCTTCGATTGGAATGGCGATAACTTTTATTGCGCTTTTACTATTAATTCCATTGAGAACCAATACCGCGATAATCTATATTGTTATTGATTTATTAATTCTTGGTTTGGGATTTGCGATATTTTCATCACCGAATATGAATGCGATTATGAGTTCGGTTGACCGACAATATTATGGCGTTGCGTCGGGCACGCTTGCTACGATGCGAATGGTCGGGCAGATGTTTAGTATGGGGATTGCGATGTTAATTATATCAACAATTATGGGTAGAGTCCAAATTGCGCCATCCAATTATGGGCTCTTTCTCAAAAGCACCAAAATCGCATTTACCGTCTTTTCCATTCTTTGCTTTGGTGGTATCTTCGCCTCTTTAGCAAGAGGAAAACTAAGACAAGCATCTACCTCATAAAGCCACGGATTTACCCCGCACCCATTCTTGAGGTTGTATAAATAAGACATTAGATTTTCATTTAACTACGCCGTATTTGAGAATAGGTGCGGGGTTAACACGGATGAACACGGATTATTTTGGGGTTGTAGGGCAAGGCTTCGGCTTTACGTTTTTTCTGATATTCTGACAGGATTAACAGGATTTAATTATAATTAAAAAGAGAACCGTCCCGGTTATCACCAAAGGAATCTAATCAGAACTGTCAGACAATTTGATACTTAATCGATTTTTTTCCTCACCATTTTTTACTAAAACAGATTCTATCTCTTTAAGAGAGCTTTTAAACTGATCAGTCTTAGCCCAATTCCGAATATTATTTTCATCTTTTTTTAGTATTTCTTTTTCGTTTTCGTATGTTAGAGAAATAATAATTATACTTTTTTGACAGTGATACTCCATAACTTTCGATTTTATTGTTTCTAATGGAGGGACTAAATCTTCCAAATTATTAGTTGTGGGATAAACAAGTAAAATAGCAAATTCTAAATTACTTCCCAAATTACGTTTATCCTCCTTAAAAAATTCATCAAATTTAAACAGATCTCTTTGCCAATTTAATTTTCCATCTTTTTTTGGTTTTTCATCTGGTGACCAACCTTCAACTTCAAGGATTCCGACTGCTGTTTTGTCTATGCCAAGAACAGAATCGCAACTTTTTTTTGATTTTGTTTTTATTTCACTTAATGTAAAGTGATCATCGGACAATCCTATCCACCAATTATTGAGTAATCCAATTAAACCACAATGATTGTTGCCATAACCGCGACGCGCTGTTTCCCAATTTACTTTCGATAACTTCTCCAGCAATTCAGTGTCTTTATACATCATACTGATTCAAAACTTTTTAGAATTTCTTTTAAGTCAGATTCGGAATAACCGTGACCATATTCTTTAAGATACTCAAGCTTTTTACTCGAAAACCCCGTACCATGAATATTAAATTTAGGTTTTTCACCATAAATTTCTTTAAATAAATAAATAAAGGCACTTTCAATTTTACAAGGTTCGATATTTCCCGAAAGCACTATAAAATTAGTGGAAATTTTATTAATTTCTTTCTTGTGTTCAGATTTAAGGAACTCCAACACTATGTCCCTAAGGTTAGTCAATATTTCTTTTAAGCCTTGTTTAGTTGTTTGTCCAATGTACACAATTCGAGAGTTGCCCTTTCGATATGATAAAGGTTTATCAGTTGTAATAAGGGATACACCTTTTATATTATTTATTTTTGGAAGAGAGTCTGCACTTTTATCATATATAAAATCACCAATGTTTATTACTTTCATTTTAATCCTCCTAAATTAATTCAGGGCGCTTACTATATTTAAGCAAAAACTACTTGAGTCTCCAGCCATCATCGTATAGTGTAAAATGACAATTAGAATTATCAATCTCGGGTTTGTATCCGAGAACTACACCGAATGGAGTAATACTGTCGCTTTTATAAGTATATTGCACATCTGCCGTAGTTCCATTCTCGCTCAACTTTATTCCAGTTACTTCGACGAATACATCCCTGCGAATTATTCCATCTACATAACACCCAATGAGTCCAGAAGAATGAGCAACAAGTCCAAGCCTTTTACCATCCTTAGTAATCCAGACAGAATCAACTTCGAGGGAAATAAAATCGGGACGGTTCTCTTTAAATCTCCAAAAATTTTGAGTCATAGCTCTGCCAGACCTAGTAGGTTACCTATTAGGTAATGGAGTAGGCAATCTACTCGGCAACCTATCAAGTAATCCGGTCCGTAACCTACTAAGTAACCTACTGGACAATGGGTTAGGTAATATAGTAGGTTGCCTAGTAGGTGAGCCGGGGGGCATGGGGGTAAGTGTAAGTGTTCAGTATTTCGGTAACATTTTTTAAGGTATAATATAAATAAAAAGGACATTATTATGTTACCAACAATAAAAAACGGGCTAACCGCCAAGTGGTTGTTAGTCGTCCAA
>Ga0315288_10001242_pt1 | contig 32843 bp, 24 predicted proteins | sample YL17G11_20_MG_FD_203454 | JGI IMG/M metagenome (GOLD analysis project Ga0315288, IMG submission 203454) | Sediment microbial communities from Yellowstone Lake, YNP, Wyoming, USA - YL17G11_20 | ecosystem: Environmental > Aquatic > Freshwater > Lake > Sediment | place: USA: Wyoming | collected...
GGGTGTATCCTCTCCTTTCAAGCTCAGCTGAGCTTTTTGGATTCCCAAGGAAGGATACACCTTTTCTTTTTGCCCGCAAGACTAATTTACACACAATAGTATACACTACCTTCCATCTTTCAATAATTGACATTGGGATATTTCTAATTATGATTAATTTATGAGTGATTCATCAAATGCGGCGCGTTTCCAAGCCCTGAAGGTTTCGGGCGGTTTTCCGGATCGGGTTGCCGATCGATTCGCGAAATTCATTGATTCCGCGTCCGAAGAAATGCTGTTTCGCATGAGTCCTTTACGCGCCGCCCGTCAAATTGGAATCTCCGAGCGCGAGGCCGTCAACCTCTTTCTTCACGCCGCGCACGTGGGCATTCTTGATTTCAGCTGGGGCGTGCTCTGCCCGATGTGCGCGTCCTTTTTGACCACGGCGGGAGGCTTGCGCTCGCTCCGGGACGACAAACACTGTCAATTTTGTCAGATCGATATTAATTGCGCGCTCGACGATAACATCGAGGTTGCCTTCACCGTCGCGCCATCGGTTCGCCGCATCCGATTCCATGAACCCGAATCGCTGGATATAAGCCGCGACGGGTTTAAACTATTTTTTTCACCCAGCCTGCCGGCCGGCGGCATGTTCCATAAGACCCTGCACCAGGCCCTGATCCATTCGGGCCGGCTGGCCCCGCACCAGGTCCAGGAGGTGCGTGTCGATCTGGCGCCCGGCCGATATTTGCTTATGACCCCGGAAAGCCATGGCGTGATGCATTTTAACGCGGTTCCCGGCTTGGATATAAAAAAGCGGGAACTGGACCTCCTCGACGGATGCTGGATCCCCGACCATTGTCAGGTGCCGGTGGGCGGCTTCCAGTTCCAGGTCCACAATAAGACCAGCCGGGCCCAAGGCTTTCTGCTCCTTCCCGATCCGGTCCTGCCGCCGGAATCGCGTCCCCGCGATCTTACTAAACCGGACCTGAACCTCCAGCCTTTTTTGACCGGAAAACGATTGATCTGCACTCAGGCTTTCCGCGACCTGTTCCGGACCGAAAGCATTCCGTCCGAAGGCGGGTTGGAATTGAAGAACCTGACGGTCCTGTTCACCGATCTCAAAGGTTCCACGGAATTGTATGAGCGCATCGGCGATCTCAGCGCCTACGACCTGGTCCGCCGGCACTTTACAACCCTCCATCAGATCTCGGCCCGCCAGGGCGGATCCGTGGTCAAGACGATCGGCGACGCGATCATGGCGACCTTTCCCGAGCCGGAAGCGGGCCTCCAGGCGGCGGTGGATATGAACCGGGAGATCGCCCAGGTCGGCGGCGCCGACCTGCAGCTGAAGATCGGGTTGCATTGCGGTTCCTGCATCGCGGTCGAACTGAACGAGCGGCTTGATTATTTTGGCCGGACCGTCAATATCGCCTCCCGAGTGCAGAACCTGGCCGGGGCCCGCGAGATCGTCTGTACGCAAGCGGTGTACGAAGCCGCGGGATCCGGACCGATCATCCAGGAAGCAGGGCTAAAAGCCCAGCCGGACCAGGTGACGCTTAAAGGGATCGCCGGCGATGCCCGGATATTCCGGATTCGTTAACACCGGGACCAGTAGTATCCGTGAAAAAAATATTGTTATTCGCCACTATGCAGGTCTATTTTCCATAGGGGAGAAGCAGGTCATTTTACCTATTGACAGACTTAAGTATCGTAAGTATAATATATCACAAATCAGGGTCGGGCTACCTGAACCTGATAAAAGGAGGAGTATGAAGATTAAAGGGACTTACTTGATTGTAATGTGGTTGTTGCCAGTCGCGCTTTTATTCGCGCAATGGCAGCCGATGGGTCCGCCCGGGGGCAATTTCCGGGCGCTGGCGACAACCCCGACCAACGATAACATCCAGTATCTCGCGGCCTACGGATCGCCCAGCAATATTTGGAAGACGACGGACGCAGGCAACAACTGGACCCGCGTCAGCGCCGTGAATGACTATGTCTATTCCCTGGCGGTTGATCCCACCAACGCCAATATCGTCTACGCCGGGGGCATAAACTACATGTTCCGTTCGACGAACGCCGGTACTTCATGGACCCAGCAAACCCTTCCCACTTATCACTGGTATATCTACGAGACCAGGGTTCATCCCACCACGCCGACGACCATCATGGCCGCGTGCTGGATCTATGCCGGCAACTTCTACCACATGGGTTTCCTGAAAAGCACCAACAGCGGCACGACCTGGATGAGCGAAACCCTGGGCGTCGATACCAGTTACGCCTACGGGCTGGCCATCGATCCCACCCGGCCCGAAAATGTTTACGTCGCCGGGTATAAATACGGATCCGGAATTTACGCGCCGGTGGTGTATAAATCGACCGACGGCGGCTCCAATTTCAACCCGACCGGGTCCATCCCCGGCACGGCTTACTATTGTTACTCGGTCGCCGTGCACCAGACCAATTCCAGTTATGTCTATGCCGGGACCCTATACGGCGTGTACCGTTCGACGGACGGCGGCGCGAACTGGACGCAAACCTCGACCGGCAATTACAATTATTCGCTGACCACGACGCCCGTCAATACGAACCTCCTGTATTCCGGCGGTTACGGCATCATCTACCGCAGCACGGATATGGGCGCGACCTGGACATCCTCCGCGACCGGTTTGGCCGGATATTATTTCTACGGTTTGGCCGCTTCCCGGACCCAGGCGACGCGGGTCTACGCCGCCAACAACACGGATTTCTACCGATCGACGGATACGGGTGTCAGCTGGGCTTGCGCGCACAACGGGCTTAACGCCGCGCCGGTTACCGCCATGGCCAACGCGCCCTCGGCGCAGTCGATTGTTTACGTGGACAACGAAGGCGCCAGCATGTACCGGAGCCTCAACTGCGGTTCCGTCTGGACGCCGCTGACCAAGCCTTTGTCCTGCGGGTCGCTCTGCGACTTCGCGGTTTATAACAGCAGTCCCAGCACCGTCCTCGCGTTCGAGGGCTCGGGCTGAGGCAACGCCGAGCTCTATCGGAGCACAGACGGCGGGTCCGTCTGGACAGCAGCCCTCGAAAGTTTTTACGGGGATGGCGGCGCGATCGTCGTCAATCCCAGCGCCAACAGCACTTATTACACCACCGGCGCCCTCAATTACTATGACGGTTCGGCCTACACGTATTACTTCGTGGTTTCAAAGTCCACCGACGCGGGTTTAACCTGGCACCGGGATACCCTGCTAACCTCGGCCGACTACATGTACGGTTATTCCCTGGCCATCCATCCCGCGAACCAGAACCTGGTCTACGCGGGCGGATACAACAGCCTGTTCTACAAAAGCACGGACGCGGGTTCAACCTGGGCTTTATTGAACAGCGGTTTGACCAACGCCTATTATCTGTACGATATCGCCCCGAATCCCATAAACACGAATATCATATACCTTGCGTCTTCAAACGGCGTCTTCAAGACGACCAACGCCGGCACGACCTGGGCGGTCACCAGCCTGACCGGTACCGTGAACGACATCCTGGTCCATCCGACCGGGCCGGATACGGTCTATGCCGGTACCAATGCCGGTTTTTACAAAAGCACGAACGCGGGCGGCTCCTGGACCACGATCAACGGCGGTTTGCTCGATACTTACGTTACGACCATCGCCTTCAAACAGGCCGGCCGGGATTCCTCGTTCATTTTCGCCGGGACCAAAGGCGGCGGGATGCATCGCATGTTCCTGAACATCATTTCGGTTGCCGAAGACCGGTGCAGCGAGGCCGATGTCCGTTTCGCGATCGAATCCAATCCCGCGCGCGACCGCGCGCGATTCCAATACACTCTGACTCAATCCTCAAAGGTGGAAGTCAAGGTCTACGACCCTCAGGGGTGTTTGGTTAAAACCCTGGTCGATGACCGGAAGAACGCCGGAGTCCATTATACCGATTGGAATTGCCGGGACCAGGCGGTCGGCGTTTATTTCGTGAAAATGGTTACGGACCAGACCCACGAGGTCCGCAAGCTGATCCTGGTGCGCTGAGGTCGGCAATCTGAAAAGACACAGCAAAAAAGCCCCCGATCCGGGGGCTTTTTTGCTGCGCGCAAAGTTTAAGCGTGTTCGATTTTCGTGGCTTTATCGCCCCTGGACGTCCGGGTGATCTCAAATTTGACGTGGTTTACGGCAGCAGTTTCTTTTGGCGGTAGCGGACGATGCGCGCGAGCAGGGTTTTATACGAAACGCCAAGCCGCCGGCTGGCTTCCGACTTGTTGCCGCGGGTCTGTTCGAGGACCGACTTGATGAGCTGGGCTTCGGTTCGTTCGCGGCCCAGGCGGCCGGCGGCCTTCAGGTTTTTGGGCCGTTCCAATTGGGGTAAGCCGGTATCGGCCGAGGGGAGAAGGATGTCGTCGGGAGTTATATCTCCCGGCGCGATGATCAGCGCCCGCTCCAGAGCGTTCTCTAATTCCCGGATGTTGCCGGGCCAGGAATATTTTTTCATTTTCTCGAGCGCCGCTTCCGAGATTTTCTTGTTGGCGCCGAATTTCCGGATGATGTAATCCGCCAGTAATGGTAAATCCTCAAGTCTTTCGCGCAGGGCGGGGATCGCGATGGGGAAGACGCTCAGCCGGTAATAAAGATCCTCCCGGAATTTTTTTTCCCGCACCAAACCGATCAGGTCCTGGTTGGTGGCGGCGATGACCCGGACATTGACCCGGATCGTCGCGGTTCCACCCAGCCTTTCGAAATTCATTTCCTGAAGGACCCGGAGGATTTTGGATTGTAGTTCCAGGTCCAGGTCCGCGATCTCGTCCAGAAAGATCGTGCCCTTATCGGCCAATTCGAATTTGCCGATCTTGCGGTTGACGGCGCCGGTGAAAGCCCCCTTTTCCGACCCGAAGAGTTCGTTCTCCAGAAGGTCCCGGGGGATGGCCGCGCAGTTGATCGCGACGAAGGGATTGGTCTTGCGCCTGGATAGAGCGTGGCCGGCGCGGGCGAACAGTTCCTTGCCCGTTCCCGACTCGCCGAGGATAAGGATCGTGGAATCGGTGGGCGCGGCTTTGGACAAAAGATCCGCCGCTTTCCCGATCGCGGGGCTCCTTCCGACGATCTCGGGCAGGCCGTGGATCCGGACGTTCTCTTCCTTAAGCAAAATATTCTCGTATTGGCATTGCCGGTCGTCAAGAATCCGGCGGATGAGAGTGAAAAGTTCCTCGATATCAAAGGGTTTGGTCTTGAAATCATAAGCGCCGAGTTTCATCGCTTCGACCGCCCTTTCAATGGAACCAAAGGCGGTCATGATCACGAATTTCGCGGTGTCGTCGATCTTTTTCAATTCTTTCAAAAGATCGATGCCGTCGATGTCGGTGAGCCGGAGATCCAGCAGGGCGATCGCGAATTTTTCTTTTTTAAAAATCTGAATCCCTTCCCGGCCGGTGCGCGACCAGACCGCGGTAAAGCCCGCGTCCTGCAGGCTGCTCCGCAGCATTTCGCCAAAACCGGCTTTGTCTTCGACGATCAGGATATCGGCCATAAGGCGGGCCTTTACCGGCCCAGAACCTCCCGGGTTTTCTTCATGGCGCAGAACTCGCCGCACATGGTGCAGGTCAAACCGCCCCGGGACCGGCGCCGGGAATATATTTTTTTAGCCTGGCGGGGATCGAGCAGCAGTTTCATGACTTTTTTCCAATCCAGCGCGAAACGGGCGTAAGACAGCTCCCGGTCGATATCCCGGGCGCCCGGGACGCCTTTCCCGATATCCGCGGCGTGGGCCGCGATACGGGACGCGATCACGCCGGCCCGGACTTCGTCCACGTTCGGCAGGCCCAGGTGTTCGGAGGGCGTGACATAACATAGAAAATCAGCGCCGTAATACGCGGCCAGGGCGCCGCCGATGGCGCCGACGATATGGTCATGGCCGGCGCCGATATCGGTGACCAGGGGGCCCAGCACGTAGAAGGGAGCGCCGTCGCAAACCGCCTTTTCCAGGCGGACATTGGTTTCGATCTGGTCAATCGGAACGTGGCCCGGGCCTTCGACCATGGCTGCGACGCCGGCCCGGCGTGCCCGTTTCACGAGTTCGCCGATGACCATCAGTTCGCGGATCTGGTAACGGTCGGTGGCGTCGATCACGGAACCCGGCCGCAGGCCGTCGCCCAGACTCAGCGCCGCTTCGTATTTTTTCGCCAGGGCCAGCAGCCGGTCGTAATACTCGTAAAGCGGGTTTTCTCGGGTGTTGGCTTCCATCCACTCGATTATCATTGAGCCGCCGCGGCTGACAACTCCGCAGAGCCGGGGCTGGTTTTTGATGCCGCGGATGCTTTCCCGGGTGATTCCGCAATGCACCGTGATAAAGTCGACCCCGTCCGCCAGATGCTCCTCGATGATCGTGAAAATTTCATCCGGCGTGCAGTGCATAAACGATTTATTTGTATTCCGGGCGGCGATCGCCGCTTCGTAGATCGGAACCGTCCCGACCGGGACCGGCGATGCTTTGACAATCGCCCGCCGGATTTTCCCGATGTCACCGCCGGTAGACAGGTCCATGACCGTATCCGCGCCGGCCTCGATTGCTGCCTTGAGTTTTCTTAATTCATACGGTAAACTCGACAGGTCCGGAGAAGTGCCGATATTGGCGTTGATCCTGGTTTTTAACCCTTCGCCGATGGCCAGGGGTTCGATCCGGTGACGTTTATTTTTGACGACGATGATCCGGCCGGAGCGAACTTTTTTCTGGAAAATACTGAACGGCAGGTTTTCCCGGCGGGCGATTCGTTTTAGCGACGGTTCGGTCATTATATTTTTTCCACCGGGAAGCCGAGCGCGGTTTTGGGGACGGTGACCGACGCGAATTTCAGAACGAAGGCCATGGCCCGTTCTTCGTCCGGGGCATCGAAGATAATCAAATAATCGGGTTTACCGAAAAGACTTAAAAATTCCTTGATTTTGATGTCTTCCGGGACTTTCAAATTTTTTATAATTTTCCGCAGATCGTCGTTTTTCCCCGGGATCAGGTCCAGCGTGGTGACGAATATCATCAAAACCTCCTTTGGACTCGCAGGTTTGTTATTATACCTCAAAATCGATGATTTGTCAATTCAGCTATTGTTGAATTAATATTCTTATCAACCGTTGGCGGTTTTAAAACGCGATTCGGCTTCGTTGGTCGTCGGGGGGAGGGGTTTCCTAACCCCGATCATTATATCGAGGCTGGGAAGCCTCTCCCACAATAAATACTTCGCCTCAGGTATCCGCCGATTTTATATTATCAAATTAACGGAAAGGAGGTAAAAAATATCCTCCCCCAAAAGGGGGAGGATATAGGAGGTGAGGATGTGTTGAAAATCCGGTTTTAATCTTCTTTATCGGCGGGCGGCGGCGGCATTGGTTCCCGCATTTTTTCCCGCTGCTCGGACGTCAGGAGTAATTGGAAAGCGAGTTTTTGGTGGATCTCCAGTTCTTTGATCTGAAATTCCAGGTTATGGATTTCCCGGGCCAGTTTTAAGATCGCGGCTTCGCTGGGCTTATCGGCCTTCATTGCCGTGCGCATGTCGATCTGTTTCAATTCGATCTGAGCCCGGATCGGGATAATTTTCTTCTGGAGTTCGACCCGCATGGTTTCCATGCTTTCCCGCTGTTCCGCGGTCAAGTCGAGAAGTTTTATTTTTTCCCGAAGACCTCTACCCGGGTTCGACGGCGGACCACCGGGCGGCGGCGGCCGGTGCCCTTGGCTGAAAGCCAGGGTTAAGAGGATGAGCGTCGAGAATATGATCATCGGTAAACGGCGTTTCATGTTTGCCTCCTTCTGATTATTATGACGCGTTGGATTTAGCAAAGGTTTAATTGGAGTATGTATCTGTTCGCGATCCTTCGCAACCCTTCGGGTTTCTCAGGATGACAAAAAATCTGTCATTCTGAACGTAGTGAAGAATCTCGATTTTCGCTCTACGCCTTACGCTCCTTTTCACCACTGCTTCTTTTTATAAAGTGTTCGATCGCTTCCAAGTATACGCCTTCGATCCGGCGGGCAACCGCTTTCCAGGTATAGTTTTTAACGAAAGCCATGCCGTTTCGGCGCAGGGATCTTTGAAGTCCCGGATCTTTTAATACCTGAACCAGAACGTGCGCGATATCCGCCGGGTTTTGGGGATCGAACAATTGACCGTTTTCCCCGTCGCGGATTACGTCCTGGTAGCCGGGTATACGTCCCGCGCATACCGGAGTGCCCACGGCCATCGCTTCGAGAAGCACGATCCCGAAGGATTCGCCGCCCAGGGCGGGTGAGCAATATACGTCCGCCGCGGCGTAATAACGGGGAATGTCCCGGTTCCTTATAAAACCGGCGAAATGAACTGCGTTTTCAAGGCCCAGTTGGCCGGCCAGCCGGCGGCATTGATCTTCCAGCGGACCCTTGCCCGCTATGATCAGCCGGCAATCGGGAAAGTCGCGCCGGACAATCGGTAAGGCTTGGAGCAGTTTGAGCGCGCCTTTGCGCTCGTCGAGTCGGCTTAAGAATAATATTTTCGGTTTTCCCGGCGGCAGGCCGGTAATCGGTTCGACACGATCATTGAATATTTCTTCATCAACGCCGGGGGGAATTATATGATACTGACCCGGAATATAAGCGGAATATGAATCACGGGCCGTGGGCGAAAGGGCGATTACCGCGTCGGTTTTATTATTGTATTTACGGAAGATCATTTTGATTATTCCCGAACCGATTCGGCTAAAATTAAAACCCGCGCTGAGCAATGCAGACACATTAGCTGTATTCGAGTAGTGAAGGGCGAAAAATGACATGCTGGGCGGAAAAGGTCCGTTCATGTGAATTATATCAAAACTTCCCATTTTTATGAAATCACGTATATTTATCGGTATTTTCATCCCAAAAGACATGGTCGCGTATGATTTATTTAGGGGTATCATCAAGACCCGGCCGAAGCGGATGACATCCGCTTCGGACCGGTCTTTGGGAAAATGAGTGGTGACTACTTTAACCGTATGGCCAAGACGCCTTAAATACTTGGCCAGATAATAAGTATATTCCGAAACCCCGGATGGGTACGGATAATACGGGTCGGAAACGATACAGATTTTCAAATTTATGGAATCGGGCGATCCTCGATCCAAACCTTATCCATAACCACGGGAGCAAGCGGCATGTCGTTCGCGTTAGTCTTGACGATACCGATTTTGTCCACCACATCCATACCCTGGACTACTTCGCCGAATATCGGATGCTTGCCGTCAAGACGGGGTTGGGGTTCCAGGCAAATAAAGAATTGCGAACCGTTGGTGTTGGGGCCGCTATTGGCCATGGATGCCGTTCCTTTTTTATGGGTTAGACCGGGGCCGAACTCGTCGTCGAGCTTGTACCCCGGGTCACCGAATCCAGTTCCCAGCGGGTCGCCGCCCTGGATCATGAATCGGGCGATAACCCGGTGGAAGATCAGACCGTCAAAAAAACCTTTTTTCGTAAGGTCGATCATGCTGGCGACAATCTTCGGCGCCGCATCGGGATACAGTTTGATGACGATCTCGCCGAAATTCTTGATCTGTAAGTGCCAGTATGGCGCGGTTTTTGTTTCGGGCATTTTTGTGACCTCCATTTTAGTTTTGGGCGCGCCGCCGCAGGCCAGGAAAAGCAACGCGAGTAAACCTAATTTTTTCATGAAACCTCCTTAATTATTTTACATTATAACCAAATTCGGCAAAAAGTCAAATGTATTGAACAGGTTAATATCGTTATTAGCGTTAATATGGTTGAGATCGTAAAAAACGTTGGGATCGTTTGGAGTGTTAATATCGTTATGATCGTTTGGTTTTACTGGTCTTTGGAGTTCCTTCTGCTTACTATCTTTTCTCCTCCGCACCTCGGCGCCTCTTTACCTCTGCGCCCCGGCTATTCTTCCTCTTGACTTTTCGCTTTTTGTCGCTATAATAAAACTTCGAAATAGCAAAACTATTTCAAGGAGGATTTATCGAATGAACAATCATGATCAAGAAATTATGGATAAACTTTTGGAGTCATCAGCTTCTGCTCCAAGAGAAGGTGAAATTCTTAAAGTATTGATTATCAAGCGGACGGAAAACGGCGTGCTCCTGAACCTCGGATTAAAGGCGGAAGGTTTTTTGACCATCGACGAGTTTTCCAATCCGAATGACGCCGTCGAAGGCAAGGAAATATATATTTTCCTCGAGGCGTTTGAGAATCGGGACGGATTTCCCGTTATCTCCAAACGCAAAGCCGATTTCCAGCTTGCCTGGGATAAAATCCGGCACCTTTACGAGAACGGTGAATTGGCGCAGGCCGTTATCCGCAAGCGGATCAAGGGCGGTTTTGCCGTCGATCTGTTGGGCGTCGAAGCCTTCCTGCCCAGTTCCCAGGTGGAATTTAAATCCCAGTCCGGCGCCGACGCCCTGATCGGACAATCCATCGGCGTAAAGATCGTGAAGATCAACATGATGCGGAAGAATATCGTCGTTTCCCGTAAAATCGCGGTCGAAGAGGAACAGGACAAGATCCGCAAGAAGATATTCGGCAAGATGAAGGTCGGCGAAATTATCGACGGGACGGTCCGCAATCTGACCGATTACGGCGCGTTCATCGATATCGGCGGGATCGACGCTCTGTTACATATCAGCGACATCGCCTGGACCAAGGTCACGCACCCCGGAGAACTGCTCAAACCGGGAACCAAGATCAAGGTCAAGGTGCTGGTTATGGACAAATCAACCGGCCGGATCGCGGTCGGCCTCAAGCAGTTATCACCCCATCCCTGGGATGCCCTTGAAAAGAAGTACCCGGCCGGAACCAAGATCAAGGGTCGGGTGACTAATATCCTCGATTACGGCGCCTTTGTCGAAATTGAGAAAGATATCGAGGGTTTTGTCCATATCACCGAAATGTCCTGGAACAAGGATATCAACGATCCTTCTTCGATCCTCAAGACCGGCGACCAGATCGAAGCGGTGATTCTCTCCCTGGACCGGGATGAAAAGAAGATCTATCTGGGATTGAAACAGACCAAACCGGATCCCTGGTCGGTGATCGAGGACGATTATAAGATCGACGAGAAAGTCACGGTCAAGGTAACCAACCTTAAGGATTTCGGCGCGTTCGTCCGCCTTCCGAATGGAGTTGAAGGGCTTATCCATATCAACGATTTTTTCTGGGATAAAAAAGTCAAAAAGGCGAGCGATTACCTGAAAAAAGGACAGAAAATCGAAGCGGTCATCCGTTCCATAGACCGGAAGAACCGGAAGATATCGCTGAGCATCAAGCATACCAAGGAAGATCCATTCACGTCATTCGTCGAGAAATTTCCCGAAGGCACAAAGATCATGGGCAAAGTGAGCGATATCCTGCCCAAAGGTCTGCGCGTGGTTATCGAAGGCGGGATCGAGGAATTCATCCCGTCCAATTATCTTTCGCGGCGCGGGAAAAAGCCCAAGGATCTGTACAACCTCGGCGATGATCTTGAGCTGATCGTCAAAAAGGTGAATCCCAAACTCCGCCGGATTATTCTCAGCGAAAAGGAATTGATCAAAGCGCCTTCCAAGAAGAAGGAGTCTGCGAAATCCGTCGGCGATAAATACGACAAATTCACCCTGGGCGATATTCTCGGTTTGTCCCGGGACGACGCGACCAAGGAAGCGATGGAGGCAGACGCGGAGGATAAGGAACCGGATTCGGAAAGCGAGGAACCGGAAAACGAAGTGGCCGGAGAACCGGAGACCGATACGGAAGATGCCGGAGAACCGAAGCCCGATACGGAAGACACCGGAGAACCGAAAACCGATACGGAAGACACCGGAGAACCGAAACCCGATACGGAAAACGCCGGGGAAGAGACCGCCGAAAAAGAATAAACCTTACCCGTTCGCGTTCGGAAAAACGGCCGGAATAACTTTGCCGATCCTTTATAATCTTGGCTGTAAGCTTAATCAATACGAAGGGCATGCCTTGTGTGCCGCGTTCGCGGATGACGCGGATGTGGTCATCGTCAACACCTGCTGCGTCACCCGTGAAGCGGAAATAAAATCCCTGCGCCGGCTGCGTCATTGCCGGAGAAAATATCCCGGAAAAAAACTGGTCGCGACCGGATGCTTATGCCTCCTGCATCCGGAAAAATTCGCAGAGGCCGACCGAATCATTTCGCTGCCGGACCGGAACAAACTGATCGACCGGTCATTTCCCAAACCGGAAAAATCAAGGTATTTTCTTAAGATCCAGGACGGCTGCACCGAGCCCTGCACTTATTGCATCGTCCCTCGGGTTCGGCCCAAGCTCGAAAGCAAGGATATCCCGGATATCCTCCGGGAGATCGCCTGGGTAAGGGAAAATGGCTTCGGCGAAGTGGTTCTGGTTGGTGCCAACATCGGCTTGTACGGTCAGGAACAAGGCCGGGATTTAGCCGGACTGATCCAAACCCTGGCCGGGCACGATATCCAACCCCGCGTCCGTCTGTCATCGATCGAACCGAGATTCCTTACTCCGGAATTGCTGTCCGCCCTGGCCGCCCTCCGCGTTTGCCGCCATTTTCATATCCCGATCCAGAGCGCCGACGATTCCGTGTTGAAGGCCATGGGCCGCCGCGGTGACCGGTCCGCGCTCGACCTTACCATCAACCGAATCGCGAAGGCTTTTCCGGAAGCCGCGATCGGCGCCGATATTATCGTCGGGTTCCCCGCCGAAGATGAAGCCGCGTTCCTCCGGACCTATGAATTTATCAGGGAAAAACCGTTTACCCACCTTCATGTCTTCCCTTATTCCCCCCGCCCCGGAACCCAGGTCGAATCGCTGGGCGATCCGGTGCCGGCCGCGGTAAAAAAGGAACGGAGGCTGAGGCTGCAAAAGCTGATCCACGATAAGCACCTCGAATTCCGCCGGGCTTTAGCCGGGCAAATCCTGGACGCGGTTGTCGAGCGCAACTCCCTCGGCGAGATGTCGGCTTTGACCGATAATTATCTTTGGGTTCGGATCGCGGGATCCCATCCTTCCGGCGCCAGGATAAAGGTCAAGATCACCGTTGTCGAACCGCACGTCACGGCCGGAATGGTCGAAAAGTAAAGGGTGCCCGTGGAACGCAAGGTTTATATCCGGACGTTCGGGTGTCAGATGAACAAGAACGATTCGGATATCATCGCGAACCTCCTCGCCGCCGCCGGTTATGGGATCTGCGAAGAACCCGCCGCGGCCGATATTTATATCGTCAACACCTGTTCGGTTCGCAGCCGCGCCGAGCGCCGTGCCCTCGGCTACATATCCTCGCTCAAACCATGGCGCCGGGACCGTGACCGCGTGCTCGCGGTCGTCGGCTGTATGGCCCAGCGTCTTCATTCCGAACTGCTCACCCGTTTTCCATATGTCGACCTGGTCCTGGGGCCGGATTCCTATCACGACATCGGCCGGGATGTCCAGTCGATTTTCGACCGCCGGACCCGGGTCGTTCGGACCGGAGTCCATACCGAAACTTATGCCGGTATTTATCGCTCCTCTTCGGCGGTCAAAGATTACGTGTCGATAACCCGGGGGTGCGGTAACTTTTGTTCGTATTGCGTCGTGCCTTATGTCCGGGGTCCGGTCCGTTCCCGAGAACCCGAAGACATCCGGCAGGAAGTTGCGAATCTGGTCGCTTCCGGCGTCCGCGACATAACCCTTTTGGGTCAGAACGTCAACGAATACGAGTCGGGCGGAGTCGGATTCGCCGAGTTGCTGGGTCGTATCGCCGGGGTTCCGGATCTTAAACGCCTGCGGTTTTTGACTTCCCACCCCAAAGATTTTGACGATCGGATCATCACCGCGGTCGAGGAGCACGCCAACATCTGCGACTGGTTCCATTTACCAATTCAGTCGGGTAATGACCGGATTCTGGATCTCATGAACCGCCGTTATACGGTTGAAGATTACCGCCGTCGGATCGCCGCGATCCGCGATCGGATACCGGCCGCGACCGTGACGACCGACATCATCGTCGGATTTCCCACGGAAACCGAAGCGGAATACCGGGATACCCTGGCTGTGGTCGAAGAGCTTCGTTTCGACGACGCGTACACATATCGATATTCGACGCGTCCCGGCACCCGCGCCGAGCGTTTGGTATCATTGCCGGAGGATGTAATTTTAAAACGTTTGCAGGGATTGATCGCGGTCCAGAGCCGGATCGCCCAGGAGAAGATGGCGGCTATGACCGGCCGGGAATACGAAATTCTGTTCGAGAAAACCGGCGCGAACGGCACCCTGGGTCGAACCCGAGGAAATATCGTGGTCCTGGTCGAAGAGGAACGGCCGGTGGGTTCGTTCGTCCATACCCGGATCCGGGAAATAAGGGGTCGGACACCGGTGGGAGTGATAGGGACAACAGATAACGGATGACAGATGACGGATATCGGAGCAGAGGGGCAGGGGAGAATCGGCGAAACGGAGACAGACTATGAAAAATTTAAATCAGTACCTTGACCAGACGTTGCTCAAACCCGAGGCGACGGAAAGCGAAATCCGGTCGTTTTTGGAAGGGGTAAAAAAATACGGTTTTTACGCCATTTTTATTAATCCCTGTTGGGTGGAACTGGCCCGGAAGGAATTACCGGAAGGATCGCGGATCGGCAGCGTCGTGGGTTTTCCCCTCGGCGCTTCGACCATGAAAGCCAAGGCTTATGCCGCGGAAGACCTTGCTAAAATGGGATGCGCGGAGATTGACATGGTCATGAACATTGGCCGGATGAAAAGCGGAGATTATAAATACGTCGGTCGGGACATCAAGGGCGTGGTGGGTTCGGCCGCGGGCCGGGTGGTCAAGGTGATCATCGAGACCTGCCTGCTGACCGACCACGAAAAAATCGTCGCGAGCCGGATCATCAAAGAAAGCGGAGCCCGCTTCGTCAAAACTTCCACGGGACTTTCCCGGGAAGGCGCCCGGGTCGACGACGTCCGGCAGATCCGCGCGGCGGTCGGACCGGATTTCGGAGTGAAGGCTTCGGGCGGCATCCGGGATTATGAATCGGTAATAAAATTTATTGACGCGGGCGCGAACCGGATCGGCACGTCGGCGGGCGAGGCGATTATGGAAGAGTATATCGCCAAGAGCAAAGGGCAAAGAGCATAGGGCAGAGGGATTAATACTGTTCCAGAATATCAGATCATCAGGTAGTCAGGGATCAGAATACCAGGACTGAAAAGTGAATGTCATCCTGAACCCTGTTCTGAACTTGTTTCAGGATTATTTCAGGATCTCAAAAACCAGCAAAACCTGTAAGACCAAAAAATACTCTTGACATCCAAAAAGATATAGGTATTATATTAACAGATTGATATTGGTTTTCAAAGGAATCAAAACGAGGCTTAAGCCTTACAAGGAGGAATTATGCGCCGGATATTAAATGTTTTCATTTTGATATTTATACCCGTAATTCTATTCGCCCAAAACCAGGATACGATTTTTGTTTGGGACAACGACCGCGGCGATATCCGTCAGTATTACCCGGCGGTGGCCACTACGAATAACTATGGATATATTGCCTGGCAGGACGGCCGATCTCTTGATTATGACATCTGGCGGACTCAGCGGGATTGGATCGGCGGACGAATGGGCACCGACCGCAGCATCAGCCCGGATGACGGCGGGTGGCGGCAGCAGACTCGGGTCGATGCCGAAGGCAACCTGAACACCGGCGTCGTTTTTGTTTGGGAAGATTCCCTGTACCGGGGAACGCCCGCGCCGACCCGGATCATGGCCGCGATCCGTTCCGGTAGTCCGTTCGTGGTATTTTCCAACTCGATGTCGCATAAGAACCCGTCGGTTTCGTGCGCCGATAACGGCGATTTCGTGGTTTCCTTCACGTCCTGGGCGACCACCGTGTCCGCGATCCGCGCGATCCGGTACAATGCGGCGGGCGCAAGCCAGGGAACCTATTCGCTCTGGACCGCGGATTCCCTGCGCCAATGGGCTCCGGTTTCGAGGGTTGCCGATTGCGATTCCGGTTTTGTGGTGGTATACGAAGATTCCACCACGACCAACGCGCGGTCCATATTCCTCCATTACCGCAAGCGCGATGGGACCCTGGTCGCCAACCGGCTCAAAGTCACAAACCCGGGCAACCCGGCCGAAACTTTCAACGAGTTCGCGCCGGCCGTGGCCGTCAATGCCTCCGGTTACGTCGTCGTCGTCTGGCAGGACGAACGCAACGGCGCGGTTAACCCGGATATTTATTACCGGACATACCAGATGCAGCCGGGGGTCAATAATATTATCCAAAATTCCGAAGGGATCGTGAGCAACGCTTCCTACCGCGACGAGCGGCCGCGGGTTACGGTTTTCCCGGTCGGCGATTTTTTCGCGGTCTGGCACCAGTACCAGGGCAACCCGGGGACTTCGTATGATATCCGGGGACGGGTCTTTTACGGCACCAACCCCAAGACGACTTTTACCCTGAACACAATCGACACCCTGAATCAGATTTTCCCGGACGTGGAATGCCGCAATTCCGATACCTGTTACGTGACCTGGATGAGCAGCGCGGCCAGCGGTTTATACGATATTTACGGCCGGAGTTATTTTAAATTTTCGGGCCTCGATTACGGCATGGCGCCGGGATTTACCCCGGAACTGCTCCTGACCCCGGATACGGTCGGCGGCCGCAAAACCTGGTATTTCGACAACGAGAATTACGATAATCCCGCGACCCCGGGATGGAACGAGGATCCGATCGCCGAACCGGAGTCGATATACGTCGACCTCGACTTCGCGATCGTGGACCAGATCCAGGAGCTCAATACCAACAACCAGTATTTCGTCATCTGCGAGGATACTTTCTCGCGTCAGTTCGAAGGCCGCGCCCTGCACTACGACGCGATGTTCCTGGATCTCGGTTTTCGCACCGACCTGGCCACGGCCGGGACGATCAACACGACCGAACAGGCGGCCCTCGTGGATTTCATAAATCCTGCGGTCGGCGACGGCCGGCCCGCTTTGGTCGAGGGGAATGATTTCGGAAGCATGTACGTCGGCACGACTCTCTACAACCTGTTTCACGCCGAGTACCGCGGCGACGGGTCTTACTACACCGCCGGCAACATCGATACCCTTTACGGCACGACGAACGCGTTCGCCCGCGGCGAAACCCTTGTCTATGACTACCGATCCTGGGCCGATAACTATTGCGACTCGATTGCGCCGATGAGCAACGGCCGGTTGGTTCTCCAGGGCAGCGGCGCGCTCGACGAGTGGGCAACGGGGCGCGCCGTCGGCTGGGACAATAACTGGAAGGACAACCGCCGGTCCGGCAACACCCTCTACAACAGTTTCATGCTCTGCGGCATCAAGAGCGCCGACCATCCGCATACTTACGCCGAGTATTACCGCCGCATGATGGGTTTCCTGAAACTCCAATGTCAGCCCGAACCGATCACGACCCTGACCGCGGCCACGGGATCGTCCGAAGGTTCGGTTAACATTTCCTGGAAAATAGCATCCGACGACAGCCTTACCGAACCCGCCAACGGCGGTTATCAAATGAAGTTCGCGCGGTTTAAAATGACGAGCGAAGCGGCGTTCGACGATTCCTCCGAAGAATATTACCAGCAGTGGAGCACGACCGGTTTACCCGGGACCACCGTCAACCGAAGTTTAATCGGCTTGCCGCCGATGGACACCCTGGTGTTCGCGATAAAAGTCAGGGACGAGACGGGCTTATGGAACGCGCTCGGCGCCGAACCTCGGGCCGTGGTTCAGGGAGATTCCCTGACGCCCCACACGATCTGCGTCGGCGACAACTTCGTCAAGGATTTCGCCAATCGCTGGGAGTTTTTCGACGTCCGCAGCAACGACTCGCTGTTCATGAGCTGGGACCAGAACAGCTTCTTCCTGGGATTCGCCCGCTGCAAGTTCAAGATCGAAGGCGACCTGTTCATATACGTCGATACCAAATCCGGCGGCGGTGACAGCACGGTCGGCTGGTCGGGCACGACCGGCAAGTCCGCTTTCGGCGCGTCCTTCCGTCCCGATTACGTGTTCATCCTGGACGACAGCGCGAATTTTGCCTACCGTAAATATTCCCCGACCAAGGACGGCCGCGGCAGCTGGATCGACACCACCTTTGGCGGACGCGTGGGCGTGGATAGCGTAGTCAACAAATATTATTATTCGGAGATTGCGATCCCATTCCTCAACATGCGTTACGATACGATGGCCGGGTTCAAGGTCATGGTGCTGGTCCAGAATGAAACCTCGAACAATATCTGGAATTCCTATCCGCCGTCTAATCCCGCGGGCGGGACCGGCCTTTTCCTGCCTTACTATTATTTCGCGGCCAACGGCCTGCGTTCCAACCTTGTGCCGAACCGCGGGTTGACCTACATCGGCATCGCAGAGGAGACGGGATGCCCAACCACGGCTTCGTATCTGCGCGTAACGCCCAATCCGTTCCGGACGAAAACGGATATCAGATTACAGATAACCGATAACGGTATACAAACCGATAATAGATATGGGATAACAGATCGTAATTTACAGATAGTAAAATTGCAAATTTTTGACATTTCGGGCCGGTTGGTTAAATCATTTTCCTTATCTGATATCGGTCATCAGTTATCTATCATCTGGCGCGGCGAAGACGACGCCGGCCGTGCCTTACCGCCGGGCGTCTACTTCTTTACCCTGAAATCCGGCGACCATACGGAAATCGTGAAGGCGGTGTACGTTAGATAAGATGGGTTTAGTTGCTCCGCATAAGAATTTGCGAAGCAGGTTGAGACGCTCCTCAAGGACTCCTTTTATTAAAACGGATTATTTTTAAGGTTGCCTTCGCATGGTTAAGGCGCCTATAGTGCGGTTAAGATGCTTCGCATGGTGAAAGAAAATGCTACGCAGGTTTAGTGTGCTTCGCACGGTCAAGTTGCTACGCAAGGTTAAGTGCTTCGCAGGTTTTAACCTTTTACGGAGTAAAACTATACCATCGCGTTAGCGATCTTTACCTTTCGCTAGCGAAACTATACCTTTCCGAAGGAAAAAATCAGCCTTTCCGAAAGAAAACTAAACCGTAATTACTTTTCTAATGTCTTCAGGTATTGGATTTTTTCTTCGGTCGTGAATCCCCGGGTGATATCTTCAATGGTTTTTATATACGCTTCGCGGTATCCTTCCGGGTCCGGTCCTTTTTTCTTTTTCTCCGCCGGTTTGACCAGACGGTGCAGGATCCTCGCCGCGAGGTCGCGGCCGCCGGTATCCCGGGCCAGGGTTAGCGCCCGGCAGTAGGATTCCCGCGCGGCGGAAAAATCCGACAGCGATTCCTTCATTTCGGCGGTCAGCATTTGGCAATAGGCGGACAAGATACGGTCGTCCAGAACGCCGGCCAGGAGGGCCGATTTTTCAATGCTGATCTTGCCGGCCTCGATATTTTCCTGGTGGATGAGGATCCGGCCCAGCCGGGCCAGGGTCCAGGCGTAGAGCCTTTTATTGTTGATCTGCTTGCAGATTTCGATCAGTTCGTCGGCCAGGGCTTTAACCGAACCGCAATCCCGGTTGAGGATCGCGAATTCAAGCCGGATATCCAGAACCATACCCAGGATTTCCGGATCCTTTCTTTCCCGGGCGCGCGTTTCCATGACGTTAAGCTCGTCCGCCAGCCCTTCGTGCCGGCCCAACCGGACGTTCACCATAAACAATCCCAGGGAACTGATGGCCGCGTTCCGGCGGTCACCGACCTTCAGATAACGGTCGCGGCTGACTTCAAACTCGGACGTCGATTTTTTGTATTCGCCCTGATAATAAAAATCCCAGGCCAGCGAGCGGCGGGCGAGTCCCTCGTTTACCGGGTCGCTGATTTCCCGGGCGATATGAACGGCCCGGGCGTGGTAATCCACCGCCCGGGTGAGCTGACCCCGGAAAAGGTGGACGTCGCCGACATTTATGGACATCGCCATGTTCTGCACGGCGTCGCCGACCTGCTGCGCAAGGTCCCGGGACTGGTTGAATTTTTCGAAGGCCCCGGCGAGGTCCCAGGCCTGGGCGTGGATCACCCCGATCGAGCCGAGCATCAGGCTCTCCCGGGCCTTGTCGCCGGTCTGGACCGCGAGCGAGAGGGCCTCTTCGAACCGGGTCTGCGCTTCCGGAATTTCACCCCGGCCCATGTGGATCAGGCCGATATTGTGCAGGCAATTGATCATCATCCCCTTATCGCCCAGTTCGCGGAATATGCCGTAGGCTTTCTGGTAACGTTCCCGCGCCGCCGCCGGATCGCCCTGATTTTGCCGGATCAAGCCGATGTTCAAATTGGCCAGGGCGACGCCCCGGAGGTTTTTCATCGACTCGTAGATCTCGAGGACCTGGCGGTAGTTTTCGTCCGCCTTGTCCCATTGGCCGGTATTCAGGTAATGGATCCCGATATTCTGGGTGGCCTGGGCTTCGATCAATTGGTCGTTGATCTTGCGCGCGAGCCGGTGCGCCCGGAGAAAATAATTAAGGCCTCGATCCGGCTGGCCCATATCCTGGAATACGATCCCGAGGTTTACCGCGACCGCCGCTTCGTCTTTGATCGATGGGACCTTGCGCGCGCACTTCAGGGACTGCTGGAGGATGAGCGCCGCCCGTTTGAAATCTCCGAGCAGCTTGTAAACCCAACCCTGGTGCTTGAGGATTTCGGCCTTATCCACGCCATTCCCTTTGGGCAAGATCGCGAGCGCCGTTTCAAAGAAAGCCAGGGTTTCTTTCAGGGCGTAGAGGCGGTAGGATTTATCCGCGGCCCCTTTCAAGTACGCCACGCCTTTGGCCTCGTCTTCGGAACGGGCAAAATGATAAGCTAGGGCTTCGATATGCTCCGCGATCTGGTTGGCGTAAACGTTTTCCAGTTCCCGGCCGATCTGGCCGTGAAGCTCCCGGCGCCGGGCCTTGAAAAGCGATCCGTAAACGACCTCGTAGGTCGTGGGCGAAACGAAATCGTATTCTTGGGATTCCGGCCGGGGGGCAAGAAGTCCTTCAAAGTGGACGAGCTTTTCGAGTTTATCGTTGAGCTCCGCAGCGGGAATTTTTAAGATGCGGTTCAACAATTCCGGTTGAAAAGCCCGGCCCGAAACCGACGCGTATTGCAGCAGCCGCCGGTCGCTTTCATCCAGGCGGTCGATCTGGTCGAGGATGAGCGAGGATAGCGATTCGGCGATTTCCAATTTCCGGAAGCGTTCCGTGGTCCGGGCCGCGTCGTGACTCTTGCGGATCCCGCCTTTTCGAAGCAGCAGTTTGACGATTTCCTCGATGAACCGGGGGTTGCCCTGGGATTTTTCGAAGACCGCTTCGGTGATTTCGCGCGGGAGGCTGGCCACGCCCAGAATTTCTCTGCAGAAAGTTTGGGTTTCGTCACGGTCGAAATTCCCCAGGGATATGCCGTGGAAGCTCTTGCTGCCCAGCCAGGGAAAGTTGTAGTCCGCGCGGTACGCGAAAGAGAAGAGGGTCGGCGCGGAATCGAAAAGGGGGATGAGGTGGTCGAACAAATCAATGCTCGTGGGGTCGGCCCATTGGAGGTCGTCGATTTGGACGAGCAGCGGGGAAGAAGCGAGGCGTTCGAAAAGCTCCCGGACCGCGTCGTAAATCCTTTTTTTCAGCGCCGCGGGCGGGAGGTCTTTGGTCTCCGGAAATTCCATGCCGTAGAGGATTCCCAGGTAAGGCAGGGTCCGATTCAGGTCCAGTCCGATATTCTTCAACTTCATGCCGACGAGCATTTTCTTTTCCTCGTCGGTGGCCGCCGGTTTGATTTCGAAAAATCCGTTTAAAAGGTTGGTCAGCGTCACGTACGGCTGGTTGGTTTCGTACGGAACACAGCGTCCGAAAATGACATGAAAACCGGCGGCGCGCGCGGATAATTCGATCTCCGCGTTGAGCCGGGTCTTGCCCGCGCCGGGTTCCCCGACGATACCCAGGACCGCGCCCTTGCCTTTCCGGGCGGATCGCAGGCATTCCTGGACCGTGTTCAATTCCGCGGCCCGGCCCACCAGGGGCAAGCGGTTGGTCTCGGGCAGGCGGCATTGTTCCTGCATCCCCTTGACGAGGTATATGACGATCGGCTTGCGCTTGCCCTTGACCCGGACCGCAGGCCGGCGTTCGGCTTCCACTGTTTCCGCCACTTTTTCGTAAGTGTAGTTGCTGATGATGATCTCGCCGCGGGTAGATACCGCCTCCAGCCGGGCGGCGAGGTTGACCGCGTCGCCGATGACCGTATATTCCATGCGCTCGTCGGATCCGACGTTGAGCGCTACGACCGGACCGGTGTTGACGCCGATCGACATGCCCAGCGGCGGGTCGAATTTTTTTTCGGCGTTAAAGCGGTCCATTTCCCTTTGCATTTCCAGAGACGCGCGGACCGCGCGTTCCGGATCGTCATGGTGGGCGACCGGCGCGCCGAAAAGCACCATCAGCGCGTCGCCCAGGAATTTATCCACGCTCCCGCCGTATTTGAAGACGATCCTGACCATCCGGGTGAAAAAATCGTTGATCACGGCCGCGATATCCTCGGCGTCCATCGTTTCGGACAGCGCGGTAAAACCGGACAAATCCGCAAAGACGATGGTGACGGTCCGGCGCTCGCCTTCGATCCGTTTCGCTTTCGGGTCGATCCTGATCTTTTCTACGACCCGGGCGGGCAAATAGCGGTGATAAGCACGGATTTGATCTTGAAGCCACTCGAGGCGGACCATCTCGTCGGCTTCGGCCGGTGCGCCTTCGGTCATTTTACGGATCAGCTCGCGAAGCTTATCGTCCATATTCTAATACTATAGCTAATCCCATTACCGAGTCAATATCGATTCGGATGATAGACCCTTCGGGTTGGGATTAGTCCCGCTTCGAAGAAGCCAAGATACAAGGATGTAACATCCTTGACCTCTTCCGCGTCCTGGTTATAATACGGAAATCGAAAGGAGTCAGATCATGATCCAAATTTTGTTTTTCGCTTTTATTTGGCCGCCGATCAAGGTCGATAAATTCGTTCTTGATAACGGGCTTACGGTTCTCGTTTACGAAGACCATTTCGCGCCGGTCGTGTCGGCCCAGATTCATTACCGGGTCGGCGCCTACAACGAACCCAAAGGATTGACCGGAATTTCCCACCTGCTGGAGCACATGGCTTTCAAAGGCACCAAAAAACACGGCCCCAAAGTTTACGACCGGGTCATCCACGAAGCGGGGGGAGAGGAGAACGGATTTACTTCGACTCACGTGACCGCTTATTTCGCCAACCTCAACCGGGACCGCTACCCCCTGGAACTGGAGTTCGAAGCCGACCGGATGGTCAATCTGCTCCTGGACCCGAAAGAATTCGAACCGGAAAAACACGTGGTCATGGAAGAGCGCCGCCTGAACGACAACGATCCCTATGGCGCTTTCGGAGAGGAATTCGACCTGCTGACCTATCTTTATCACCCGTACCGGAATCCGGTCGTCGGTTTCATGAGCGATCTGGAACGCATAACCCTGGCGGATGTCGCCGCCTGGTATAAAAAGCACTACAATCCGGCTAACGCCATTGTCGTCATCGCCGGCGACGTCAAAGCCGAGGCGGCCCGGAACCTGGTTAATAAACTTTTTGGGAAACTTAAAGGCGTTCCGGTCGGGGACGATATCTTTGCCGAACCGCCCCAATCCGGCGAGCGCCGTTTCGAATTTAGAAAAGACGTCCGCATGCCGGCGGTCGGCATCCAATATCACACGGTCCCGGTTTTGGCCCCGGATGCCTACGCCCTGAACCTGATCGGCATGATCCTCTCCCAGGGCCGCAGTTCGCGCTTCCAGCGCGAGGTTGTGCGCGGAAAGAACCTGGCGATAAATATTTACGCCTATTCCTCAACCGCCAAATACGGCGGTACGTTTTACATCTTCGGCATGCCCCAGGCCGGCGTGGACGTAAAAACGCTGGAGGCCGAGATCGAGCGCCAGCTGGAGCTTTTGAAAACCGAAAAAGTCGGCGCGGAAGAACTGGATAAAGCCAAATGCCTGGTCCTGGCGCAGACCGTGTACCGTCAGGATTCGCCGACCGGCATCGGTTTCACCGTCGCCAATTGGGAAATTTCCACCGGCGATTGGCAGAACATCAACCGTTTTCCGGAGGAGATCCAAAAGGTAACCGCCGATGACATCGTCCGCGTCGCGCAAAAATATTTTATTCGGGATAACCGCACCGTCGGTTTTCTCCTGCCGTCTGAAAAATCGGAGGAAAAATGAGGAAGTTATTAATCCTTTTCACCCTCGCCCTTCTGGCCCGGGCGGTAGAGATTCGAAAAGACACCCTGGCCAACGGCCTGCTGGTTTTGAGCATTGAAGAGCATAAATTACCGGAAGTACTGGTCCGGTTCATGATCCCCGCGGGCAGCAGTTTTGATCCGGCCGGTCGGGAAGGCCTGGCCAACCTGACGAACCAGATGCTGATCCGGGGAACGAAAAACTATTCGGGTGACGCCCTGGCCGACGCGATCGAATCCGTCGGGGGGGATCTTTCGCCGTTTTGCGATGAGGATAACGCCGGCCTTTCCGGGCGGGTGTTGACGCCGGACCTGGAGCGCCTCATAAAGCTGATCAAAGAATGCCTGATTTATCCCGGATTTGATTCGACCAAACTCGCTCCCCTCAAGCGGGAGATCGTTTCCAATATTAAAGCGGCCGAAGACGATCCCTACGAGGTCGGCAGCATCGCCTTCCGCCAGATGGCTTTCGGCGCAGATCCTTACCGCCATGACCCGTCCGGATACGATTCCACGGTCAATAAAGTCAACGTTTCGGACGTACGGGATTTCTACCGGTTCCTGTACGGGCCGGAAAAAAGTTTCGTGGTCTGCGTCGGCGATTTCGTCCACGATTCGCTGATCACCATGCTGCGCCGGGAATTCGGCGATTGGCCGGCGGCCCGGCGTCCGCTTCCGGATTTTCCACAATACCCGTTACCGGAACCGCCGGTGGGACGGATCATCCAACGCGATATATCCCAGGCTTATATTTTCCTCGGTTATCCAGGTCCCGCCCTGCGCGCCGCGGACTGGAACGCGGCCCGGCTCATGAATTATATTTTGGGCGGCAGCGGTTTAACGTCGCGCATATCCAATTCGATCCGGGAAGAACAGGGATTGGCCTATGACGCCCGGTCCTCTTTCTACCGGTTCGCGAACGGCGGCCTGTTCATCGCGGCCGTACAGACCAAAAAGGAAATGGCGAACCAGGCCATCCAATCCCTGATCAAAGAGATTGGTCTGATTAAAGATGATGTTACCGCTGACGAAATAGCATGGGCCAAAAAATACTTCATCGGCCATTTCCCGCTGACTTACGATACCTATGGCGAACTGACCGCGGTGGCCGCCCAGATCCAGATTGAAAACCTGGGTTTTGATTATTTCGAACGTTACGAGAATAGGATCAACGGCCTTTCGTTCGACCAGATCCGGGCCGCCGCTCAAAAATACCTCCATCCCGGTTCTTTCTATTTGGTCATCGTCGGTGATATAAAACCCGAAGATATCAAAATCGACGGCATCCGCTGGCTCGATTGATGAGCTGGGTCGACATCGTCCTCCTGGTCGTCATCGTCGTCCTCGTCGTTCACGGCATGATCATGGGGTTGATCCGGAGTTTATTCGATATCGCGGGCCTGATTCTGGGTTACATTCTGGCGATCAATTTTTGCGAAAAAATCCGGCTGCCGCACGCGGTCGCGTTTCTCATTATTTTTATGGTCACGGTCATCATCGTATCGCTCCTGGGTATTATCCTGACCAAATTGATCCGGCGCACGCCGCTCGGCGCGATCAACCGTTTACTTGGCGCTTTGCTCGGTTTCGCCAAAGCCTTCGCCATCGGATTCGTTTTCCTGGTTATTCTGGCCCTGTTCCATAAAGCCGGCAGCGAACTCAGGCGTTCGGAGATCGCGCCGGTGATTCTGAAATACGGCCTGACCGTCAGCCAGATTTTACCGGTAAAGTGGTACCGGTTCATTAAAAAAACAATCGCACCCCTAAATTCACAGGATGAACCTGTGCCGCTTACGAAATACGAAAATAATAAGTGGGAGCCGAGGCGCCTCCGCTCCTTTTCACCTCTGCACCTCTGCATAGTTTGACGTTTGTATTTAGAATCAACCTAAAACTAAACTATTACTGTCTGTTTCTTGTCGAATACTTGACTTTAACATGATTATGGCTATCATATAACAATGAAGAAAATACTGCTCCTGGCATTTTTTTACTTTATCGCGTGCAATAAACTGCCGGTCGGCCAGGAAGAGCTGGACCAGCGAGGCAATTTTTACGCCGATTCCATATTTTTACCATTTTTCACGTCGGTTACGGAAACCAAAGGCATATCCCTCGGAACTTCCATGAACTTGATTCTGGGGAAAAACGCGGATTACGAATCCCGGGTTATCCTCAAGTTCACTTTTCCCGATACCATACCCAACGGCGCCAAGGATATCAAACTGGTGCTGTTGCGCAACCGTACTTTTAACTGCGACACCCTCCGGTTCAGCATCCACTTGCTGACCAGCACCTTCACGGAGACGGAGGCGACCTGGATCAAGCGCAACGCCGATCAAGCCTGGGCGACATCGGGCGGCGATTTCGAAAGCGATTCCATCCGCTACGCGGTTTTTAAGGAAGATTCCCTGATCGTTCCCTTCAACTACGCGGAATTGACGTGGATGAAAAACGCGAAGGGCTTAATATTCGTGCCGCGGGATTCCGGGTTCGGCGCGTGGTACTCCCGGGAAGGCGGCAACGCCCCCCGGATTCGAATGACCGTGGGCACCACGACCACGACCATCCCGATCGCCGCCGATCTTTTTATCGTCCGAGGTCCGACCCCGCCCTACCAGGATCCCTGGATCGGCGCGGGCGTACCTTACCGGAATTACGTTAAATTTTCTTTCTTCAGCGCACCCGACACTATCACTAATACTCCGGATTCAACCCTCCTTGGGAAAAGATGCCTTTATGGAGAGCTGACCTTCAAGATCGAAAGCCATTTCGCCCTTCGCGAATCCCTGGATATCGGGATCAAGGGGTTGACCGAACCTTTAAAAGGATTCGATACCGATGTCGGTGCCTTGCTGGCGGTGCAAAGGATCGCCGCCGACGATACGTCCGCGACCGTCGATATTATCCGTTACGTTCAGAAGATCATCGATCACCCGGATTCCAATTTCGGATTTTTCATTTTACTCTCTCCGGACAACTACGATATCGCGAACTTTAAGATTCGCCCAGGGTCGTTCGGGCTGAAAATCGGCTACCTCGACCCGCCGGGAGAGAGATGATACGCTACGCTGAGAATACGGCGTTGCCACGCCAGAAGATACGTCACGATGTTCCTGAATCCACGCTACGCTGGAGTCAAAACAAAAGCCATATTTCAATAAAAAACTCCTCTCCCTTGAGGGGAGAGGGTAAGGGTGAGGGTGAAATAATATTTAAAATCGCCGGTGCGATATGAATATTTTTATTTTTCTAATTGGAGCTTCCGTATTCTCGGTCGGCGGCATGGGCGAGGACAAGGCGGTGTTCCAGCTGCCCTTTTACGGCCCGCAGAATAAGGCCCAGCTTCAATTTTTTCTAAAGCCCGAATTCGATATCACGGCCGAAAACGGCGATTTCCGCGGCCGTTTCTGGACCAATCCTTTTATCGTGAATTTGCAGATCCCGGTCCGCGACCGGATCCTGATTTCGGCGGGTAACGCGGAAAGATTTGACCAATCGTCGGATATTTATTTGCACCGCGACCCCCTGACCATGCATCTGCGGGCCGAAGGCGGCATGGAGGAAATCCGCGGTCAGGTGAACTTTAACCTGCCGATCGCGGAGATCTTCGGCCGGGGTTCCTATCTTTTCGGCGGCGCCCGTGAAATATGGCAGTATGAAATGGGAGATTATTCCACCGTCGACACATTTTCCTCTGAATACTACGGTTCCGTTTTCTGCGCCGGTCTGCGTTTCCGTTTTGCCGCCGTCGCTTACGAGGGTTTGGGCCGGGTAACCATGGCCCGAACGCAGGACGATACCAGTTTCGATATCCCCCGGCGTCTGACCATCGGATTGACGCCGGTTTTCGGCAATTATCAATTGAAATTTATATTTGAGCATTCTTTCTGGAACGGTTATGATTCTCCGAATCGCGTCCAGGTGGGATTGACCCGCGCCGGTTACCATCTCGCCTATTCCTTCAATCCCTGGTATTACCACGGTATCAATGAACACGGCCTGAGCGTAAGCCGGTCCATCCCCATAAAGAAAATCGGGTTTATCGGATTAGACCTCCAGGCATCGTACCGCAGCCGCGGCGGATTGAAAGAATTTAAAATCGTTCCGGAATTTAAATTAACGCTGGAAGAAATCTTTTCCCGCCGCCAGAAGTAAGACGGGGGCGGAGCGGTCATGAAATATAAAATTCTGCTCCTCGACGACGAAGAAAGCCTGATCAAGTGGCTTTCCTTCGCCCTCGAACAAAACGGTTATTCGGTATTTGCCACCACCGAACCCAAGGCGGCATTAACCCGGCTTCGCGAGGAAAAGTTCGACTGCATCATCACCGACATCAAGATGCCGGAAATGGACGGGTTCCAGTTTCTAAAAAAGGTCCGTGAAATTTACCCGTCCACGCCCCTGATTTTCATCACCGCCTACGGCACCATGGAATCGGTCGTCAGCGCCCTGCGCGACCGGGCCAGCGATTATATCTTGAAACCTTTCGGCATCGAGGAAATTCTGGTCCGCGTCCGGGCGAACCTGCCCCGGGAAAAAACGGAAACCGTGAAAATGGTCGGGGAGAGCCGGGCGCTCCAGCAGATCTTATCCCTGGTCGACAAGATCGCGGCCACGGACACCACGGTCCTGATCCTCGGCGAATCCGGCACCGGCAAGGAACTGATCGCCCATGAAATTCATAACCGTTCGAAACGGGCCGGCAACGAATTCGTGAGCTTATCCTGCGCGGCCCTGCCCGAAACGCTCCTGGAAAGCGAACTTTTCGGTTATAAAAAAGGTGCATTTACCGGCGCCAATACCGACAAAGAAGGCCTTTTCCGGGCCGCCGATCAGGGCACGTTTTTCCTGGACGAGATCGGCGATGCTCCCGCCGTGATTCAGTCCAAGATCCTGCGCCTGCTCGAGGAAAAGGAGATCGTGCCTCTTGGTTCGACCAAACCGGTCAAAGTCGATGTCCGGTTGATCGCCGCGACCAACAAAGATCTCTATTCCGAACTGCATAAAGAAACTTTCCGGGAAGATCTGTTTTACCGGCTCAATGTGATACCGATCACCCTGCCGCCCCTCCGGCACCGCAAGGAAGACATCCCCCTGCTCGCCGATTATTTTCTGAAGAAGATCTGCCAGGACGAAAACCTGGGAGAAAAAAAACTCTTGAAAGCCACCTCCGAACTATTACGCCGTTACCCCTGGCCCGGGAATATCCGCGAGCTGAAGCACGTGATCGAAAGAGCCGCGATCATGACCGATACTTATTTTATCAAACCCGAAGAACTGGGTCTGGCCGCAGATAAAGGACGAAAGCTTCAGGACGTGGAAAACGATGAAATCAAGAGGGCGCTCCAGGAATGCGAGGGGAGCATCGCCAAAACGGCCCGGCGTCTGGGCCTCAGCCGCGCCACACTGTACCGCAAACTGCAGATGAAGAAACGGCGATAATAATTGTGCTGAAGCGTCTCTACCGGATCGCGGTTGTCATCCTCCTCGCCGCGATCGTCGTCAACCTCGCCTATCGGATCGATATTAAGAACCAGCGCAATAAATTGATCGGCGAGCTTGCCTACTTTCCGTCGGGATTTGCCCTGCGGGCTTTATCCCTGGGCTTTTACGCGCCGCTTGCGGACTTTATCTGGCTCCGTTTCATCCAGTACTACGGCGAACACCGCCTGACCGACGCCAAGTTCGAATTGATGTACAAGATCCTCGATATCCTGACGACCCTCGACTCACGTTTCGCCTTCGCCTATAGTCTGGGCGGTTTGATGCTGACTCATGACGCGCAGATGCCGGTGGCGGCCCTGAAATTGTTAAAGAAAGGCATGTACGCCAACCCTGATGAATGGCGGTACCCCTTCATGTACGGTTTCATTAACTTCGTATTTTTAAAGAAAATCCCGGCGGCCATCGCTTATTTCAGAGTCTCCGCGTACAAACCAACCGCTCCGGAAATGCCCAAACGCTGGCTGGGTTACCTGCTCAAGGCAAAAAAACACGACCTTAAAGCGTCGCTCGCGATCTGGATCGACCTTTATAACAACACAAAAAATCCGGAAGAGAAGGCAACGGCCGAAGAGTATATCGGCAAGATCCATATGGAAATGGCGATTGAATACATGAACCAGGGCATGGACCGGTATCTTGCCCAGAAGGGCAGATATCCCCGGGTCGTATCGGAATTGGTGCCGGCGGGATGCATCGATTCGATCCCGGCCGAACCCCATGGTGAAAGATGGGTGATCCGGAATGGCAAGGTATTATCGACCTGGATGCGGGAGTACAAATATCCCTGATAATTTACAGCTAAGGGGCGAGGCGTCCCGTTGTGTCATTGCGAACGAAGCGAAGCAATCTTATTATTTTTATTACTAATCGATCCCCCGATCAAGTCGGGGGATGACAGGGAAGGAACCTGGGGTCGCCACGTCCCTTCGGGACTCGCGATGACAAAGCCCCATAAATGGGGCGATTACAATTGTATTTGCCCGATCGGGCGGTTTTTATATCGATGCGGTATTTACGGCAAAGTTAGCGTTAATGCTCCATCCCGTCCGTATCCGGTAATCCGGTAGGAATGAGCCTGCTGGCCGGGAATGCCCGGGGTTGCCCCGTCGACCTGATAAGACGAGTAATATGTGCACCCGCTGGGCGGTATTGCGACGGGCGGAAAAGGAATGAGCAAATTATCAATCGTATTGTTGGCGGCGGAAAAGGGATTTTTAAAGCCGGATTGGGCGCGGAGCAGGGAATTGGCCGGAAAAGGCGGCACTCGGCTTCCGCCGGCAATCGAGTTGTTATTCGCGCTGCCGGGATCGACGTCGCTGATGCGGGTATCCAGATCGCCCGGATATTTGCCGTCCGCCATGGTGTTGAATTCCTCGACCGTCAACATCAGGGAATGAAGATTTGCTTTCAGGCTCGCTTCCTTGGCGCGCTGCTGCAGGGAATAAAAATTGGGGATCGCGATCGCGGCCAGAATGCCGATGATCACAACCACGACCATGAGTTCGATCAGCGTGAAACCTTTTTTATTTTTCATAATTTCCCCGTTCTTCATTTAATCAAAAGGGGAGCTTTTGGCTCCCCTTTTGATGTTCAAGTGCTAAGCGCCTGATTACTGACCGGAAGTCATCTGGACCGTCAGTTTCGCATCGACGCCGAAACCGTAGATGATGTATCGGACGCAGTTGCTGGGTGAACCAGCGGCAGCTCCACCAGCTTGATTCTGAAAGTCAATCTGCGCGGCGCCCGCTAAACCGGCTACCCATACAATGATACCGTTCGCAGTCCACGCGATATTATTGGCGGGTGTGCAGGGGTTTTTCATGTTGACCGGAAGCAGTGCATTTAGCCCGACTCCGGGCGGATTGGTCAAAGGATCGACACCGGCGATATATTTGATGTTAGCGCCCTGGCCGGATGCCGCCATGACGGTCTGGATAAGGTCGATCGGATAGTAACCTTCGCTGAGCGTCGAGAAGTCTTCGGCAGCCAGCTGGAGAGTATGCATATTGTTCTTAACCGAAGCTTCCTTGGCGCGCTTCTGCATGCTGATGAAGTTCGGGATGGCGATCGCGGCCAGAATGCCGATGATCACAACCACGACCATCAGTTCGATGAGTGTGAAACCTTTTTTCATAATATCCTCCTTAGGATTTTTTTGCTAAAGTTAGCAAAAGATTCCGTATGCCCCGGTTTATGAAGGTTGCATTTAAAGCAACCGCGTTAAATCTCTTGGGCTTTAGGGCATAGTCAATTTTTATAAGAAAGCCCGACCAATAATACTCAGGTTTTGGTACCTGTTAAGATAGATTTTTAAAGATCCTTTTAACTATATTATTAATATGCAATATTCATGCCCGAATTGAAGATTATTTATTTCGTAATATCGACACTTTCTTGCCGGCTATTGTCTCACGAAAGATGTTGTGTATCAAAGTGAGACACTTAAGTCTAAAGGGTTTTAGCTAAAATTCTCTCTTTAGACGCTGGAAAACGCTATTAACGTTATTAACGATCTAAACGTATTAACTCTCATAACGCTCTAAACGATATTAACGATCCATTCATTCAATAACTTTCTTGACTTTCCCGAACCTGTATATATAATATAAGTTCATATAAAAAGGAGGCTTTCATGACGATTATGCTTGCGATCTTAGCCATCTTGCCCCAAAATTACATGACCCTTTTGCTGTCGGGTGATTTTGACGGGGCGGTAAAGTACTGCGAGGGAATGATTCTTAAAGATAAAACCCCCGCCTGGAAAATTGAATTAGGCGACGTGTATTATTACGGCCTGGAAAATTACGACAAGGCCGCGGACCTATATGCCGGCGTCCTTAAGGCTTATAAACAGAAGGACGGAGCGGTTCATTATCGCTATGGTTTGACCCTGGAACGCAAGGAAGATTTTCTCAACGCCGCCAAACAATACGAAATTGTCGCCACCCAGTTCCGGAAACTGCCGCTCGACTCTTTTTCTCTGACCGGCGTGGAACGCTGTTTCAAGAAAAACTACCAGGATATCGTCGCGACCATCAACGGCTACAACATCACCCGGCTGGAACTTGACGAACAGATGGCCAAGGCTTCGCCTTTCGCGCCCAAAGACGAAAAGGCGATCCTGGACAACATAATCCTGGAGCGCCTGC
>Ga0315288_10001245_pt1 | contig 32805 bp, 15 predicted proteins | sample YL17G11_20_MG_FD_203454 | JGI IMG/M metagenome (GOLD analysis project Ga0315288, IMG submission 203454) | Sediment microbial communities from Yellowstone Lake, YNP, Wyoming, USA - YL17G11_20 | ecosystem: Environmental > Aquatic > Freshwater > Lake > Sediment | place: USA: Wyoming | collected...
ACTCTTGGCGCTGGAATCCGCATTGGAATCCAGAATCGGAAGACGGTCGATGATGTTGGGATGCGAGAAGTATGGTGTGTCCTTCCGCAGAATCCCGTAAGGGCCGTTGTAGCTCGTTTCAACTTCACCATCAATGACCAAGTTCTCGTTATCAACGACCTGAAGAACGGCGTACTTTGAAGTATTGTCCGTGTTGACGGGGCTGATCAAGTCGCCCGGTCTGACATTGGAGAACCACTGTGTTCCGGCGTCCCCCTCGATGACTGAGCTATCAGCCGTGAACGTGGCTTCACCTACTGAGTACGTCCAATCAGTCTTGGCACCCGATCCAGCTGTGGTGACAATTGACGGGCCCACTGCCAACAGTTTGCCTGACACAGGGCTGGTGCTGTCTATCAGACCCTGATACGGGGTTGTCTCGTAGAAACAGGTGTATCCCTCAGAGTCAGAGATGGCACTGTGGGCAAGGACAGGAACCTGAATAGCCTTGCCGGCTCCCGGCGCCGATGCAAACGTCACCCGAGTCAGTGTCTTGAAGTTCCCTGATGGAAGATCATCATTGTTGGTTGTCAGGGGCACCATCGAACCGTCGACATAGGCGTAACCCGCACCATTCTTGCTGAAGTAGCTGGCGAGAGCAATGACGGATTTGCTGCTGCTGTCCAGAGTGAAGATATACAGAGACCCTGTAGCGGACTCATTCGGGGTGATCTCAAGCATCTCGGAGCAATCCGTGATACCCCGAGACTGACGATTCACGTCGAAGAACTTGACTCCGGTGTAGAGCTCCAACTCAACGTCACAACCGTTGGCCGCTGTCGTTCCCATATTGATCGTGTAGACCGAAGGGTCACGACTGACAACGACCGTGTTCACAGAAGAACCACTGATCTTGACCGACCGTACACCCAGAATCTGATACCCATCGATCGTCCGCGGTACCGTCACAATAGCATTACCGTTGCCACGGACATGATAGACCATCTGGTGGCCAAAATCACTCAATGATGTAGGCAGTGCCCCGCGATTGGTCAATACATTGGTGTACGTTCCATCCGTGGTACCAACCGCCGAGGACCCCCGAATCGGGATATCATTCCCTGGAACCGCTATTGCACAGGTTGAATCCTCTTTCCGGAACTCCAAGAAGCGATCCGGAAGAGCAGTCAACCCATTCGGCCCCGAGGGGATATTGAGCGTGTATTCAGCAGTGATCGTCTTTGATGTTCCGATCAGCGGAGACATCGCGGGTATAACAAAAGTGACCAACCCCGTCGACAGGCCACCAATTGTCAGCGTCTGGCTGGCCCGGTCGTTCGAATAGGTCTGCTGTACCGACGGAATCACAGTACCAGCAGGATAGTTGGTCGTGGCATCAATCCGTACTTGGTCCCCCAAAACCCACGGGGAACCAACAGTGCCTGCGACCTTCTGCTGAATGGTCTTGACGATTGCAGTATCCGTCTGAATTCCACCTGCATTCGAGAAGATTCGACGGGCACCATCACCGCGAGCAATCAACGTCGACCCGAACTTGTCCTCTTCGCTGACCGCGTCGGCTTGGGCCATTATCACGGCATGGTGGTCCTCACCCAAAGTTGTGCGGGACATCTTGCCGCGGATCTTGCCCTGAATCAGCTTCTTGAACCCATCCTCAGCAAGTTCCTGCCAATTGGCCTCGGGACTCACCAGCCGGCGCATGTCCAGAATGTCATTCGCCGCGATGATGTCATTGTACAACCCATCCGGCCGGTCCGATGCAACCCCGGCCAAGAAATTCACGCGACTCTTGCCGGCACCGTTGGAATAGTTGTTCGGGTCAAACGCTGTCTTATTCCGACGGGCAACCATGAACATCGGAATGGCATAGGTATGCCCATCAACCGTCTGAAGAGTCTCCTGAGCAACCTCATCACCAGCACCGGCAATCCAGAGCCCCGGGTCCCCAGCCACGGGAGAGAAGTACGCATGGCTACAGGTATCGATCGGGTTGTCAAGGGGGCCCTGAACATAGACCTTGTTCGGGTCAAATCCATCGGGATACCCGTCGACATCAATTGCCGATACGACGCGAATCCGGTATTGGATTTGAACACGTAGCGAGGTCTCAATACCCATTGACGGGTCAATCAGATCATTGGCCGGGTTGGTTCCACCATAGAGCCAATTTCCGTACATCTTCACCGTGTCACTTGGCTCGATGAGCTTGCGCCAGACCTCGAGAAACACGAAATCAACCTGGCCCCCAAATCCCGGGGGCGTGTTGAGCAGGATGACATTGTTCAAATTCGTCGACGTGTTTGACCCTTGGATCAGCACCCGGTAACCGTTCACCCATGCAGTAAGACGCCCGGTCTGAATACCACGGTCCAGAGCCACGAGAGTGAATGCATTGGCCACATTGGCCGGCGAGCACGCTACATCACCCGCAAGAAGGTTGGTCGTACCACCATCGGTGATATTTCCAACGATATCCCAACCGCTGGGGCCAATACGACGGGCGGCCTCTTGGGACTTTTGTGACACGAGACGTCCCGATAGGTCCATTTCACAGGACAGAGGTGGCTTGCGCTTCTGGTAGATCAGCTCTTCAAAGCTGCGCCCGTCCGGGTCAAGGACTCTGGTCTGATTTGGGCCGAGATAATCGTTCATCGCTGATCTCCTGCTTGCACCCGCCATGCGAACAAGGGCATGATAGTAGACGTTTCAAAGGAAGCGGCCTTTACAATACCCTTCACGAGGCCCTCAAAATTATAGAGAAAATCATAGTACACGGAAGGGGGGAAAAACCAAGTTGTCGGATACCCCGCTTCTTTTTTGAACACTCTGTCCGAATCAAAAAGCCTGTGAGTGACCTGAGCAGTCTTGGACATAATTTCCTTGATATCGCGAAATTCATCAATCAATCGACCCGCAATAATCGAGACGGGTCTCCGGTCATTTCTTCCAAGAGCCATACATAGATTCTTGTCGGAATGCTCCACGGCAGCTTCAAACCGCTCAAAATCATCCTTCATCTCATCCAAATCCGACCGAATTCCGTTCAAGAAACTCTGGATCTTCTTGCCACCCCACATCGTCCGGGGAATGTTCGTTCGAAGAAGGCCGTCTGCGAGATCCCGGCATTTACCAACAGGTTCCGTGAAGTCTGGCAAACCCTTCTGATACCCGTTCAAATCAGGGCTGGAGGCTTTCATTTCCCGAAGCCCGCTATCCTGCTGCTCATCCGGAGGCAAGGTCAGAACAGTTATCTTGGAGTCTTCAATCTTGCCGTCCAACTGTTTCAAAACCTCATCCATGGCGCCTTGATCTTTACTCGTTCGCCAGACCTTTACCGGGCTGCTCTTACAAATCTCGATCGTGGCCATGGCTACGACCGGAAGAGCCCGTTCCATGAAGCACTTTCGTGTGTTTGACTCCGTTATTCGACTCCCATTCACAGTTCCGTAGAAGGACTTACCATCAACGTGCAGACCAATGGAATCTTGGCCCGTACTGATCTTTCCTACCAATTTCCCGTTCAGAGCGAGTAATTCCATTGACTTAGGCCGTGATCCGGAAAATGATCGTCATGGTCATCGAATTGGTCTTGTTGATGACCGGGAATGTCCGATAGTTCACTTCAGTCCCACTGTCAGGGGCATCCACTGCGTCACCACCGAAGAGTCCCATTTCAACCAAGGGGCCCACCGCCTCTGTTTCAGCAAAGGTGGCCGTGTAATCAACCACGTTTGTTGGAGTGGTGATGTGTTCCCCCGTCATGGGGTCAACAAAAGACGTGTCCATAGTTGTGAATGCTTTGCGGGCAATCTCATTCTCGAGATGCACCTGCGTGACGGTGGGCTGCGGAGGATTCTGCAGACTCCACCCAGTCGCCCCGGTTCCTACCGCCAAATAGGAGATTCCAGCCGTCGGTTCATGATTGTCCTTCAGAAGACGGGCAATCAGAATTGAGGCCGTATTGACGATCAGGTTCTTGTCATGGCGTTGTTCAAGGATCAGACCGGTTGCAGCATCCCGAAGGGTAATCCAATACTCACCTTGGAGCCGCCGGATGTCCTCTTCGTAGACCAACTTGAACCCTCCGAACATGGTCTCTTTGGCCCGGCGAAGGTATTCTTTGAACATCATGGTGTCGTGTCTCCCGTTATCGTGGGGGCATATACAACATAAGAGTGGCAGTATTTATAGGATATTACCCTGCCTATTGAACCTAACTCCAAATTTTCCAACTCGTTACAACGATAGCATCTCCGTCAGCTTGGTTGTTCTGAACGATCTATCAGGCATCAATTCACGATAAGTCTTTGTTCTGAACCTCACTAAGTGGTCAGACATAAAGTCCAACTCGTCCGGACAAGACAATGGATCACCCCTGGAAGCCCGGTCAGGAATCTTTATCAAAGCCCCGGGGAATGAATCCGGACACGCAATCTGGTCCTCGGCAGCGACATAGATTTCGAACAGGGGGCCACAGAAAACATGGTCCTCAACTTGGTAGGTATCCTTGTTGATGAATTTCAACTTGATGCCGGTCCCGTTGTCATCCAAAAAGTTCACATACTCATGGAAGACCAACCCCACCTCTTCGGTCAGGCCTGTATCCGGGCAGAAACCTGGGAACTCGTACCCGTCATCGAGTATGCGGGAGTTGTTCGGATCGATAACCGAAACGTGGCGCTTATTCCGGATCAAGTAACGGAACTCAACCTCAGACGGATCCGCCCTGAATGTCACACGCAGAATATCTCCAGCATCAAATGCACCATCGAGCGGACCATCACGCCAAATCAACAGATTGTCAACAACATAGAAATCCGTCCCAACATATTGCGACGTCCCATGAACGATCGATACCGCTATGGAAGTTGACAACAGATTCCTCGGAAGTTCAACCTCACCGCGGATGAGGTCCTGTTCTGTCAAGACAATATCAGAAATCTTGATGTCGTTTTGAGCATACAGGATAATTGTACCGGTGGTCGGGTCTATCGATTGAATGACGTCATAGTCCCTGAGTCCATCAATATAGGCCTCAACATCGATCGAGCTCGCCAAAGTTGAAGCGTCATGCATCACCGGCAACGATGGGAAATCAAGCCATCCATAGGGCTGGAATTCACGGGTCACTGTCTCCGGCAGTTGGAAGACTGTCTGACCCCTTGAAGGCCATTCCGTGTAAGTAACCTGTACCACGCCTGATGTCGTCGTATCACGCAGGATCAGATTTGAACGGAGCCTGTAGTCCGGATTTCTCAGGTGCGGAGAGCCCGTCGTGGAGTCCCCCGGTATGATCAGTTCAACATCCATGGTCACCGCGGTGTCCGTGATAATCCATGGAGCGCACTCTGACAGATGAGGAAGATCTTCACCAAACCGAATCTGGAACGTATATCCGTCGCCATCACAGATGGACGACAAAGGTAGATCCGGATCCCCACTGATTTGGAACTCTTTGAGCAGCAGGTCTGAATAAATAACCGGATTATGATGACGCCGGATATCCTGTACCTTATGGTCCTCAACCAATCGCGGATGATAAGAGAATGTCTTCTGGAACGGCGGCGTTCCCGGCCCCAACTTCAGTACCGGATCCAGACCATTTTCCAAATACGGGTCATTCAGCACGTAGCTGGAAGTGTCGTACAGGAACTCTGGGCTGAACACGAGATTTTTGTGATTTAGCGAATCCTGATGATTGACCAAGGATGCTCGCAGAGCTGGCTTCTGGAAGTTGTTCAGAAGCAAGGACTCATAATGGAGTCCTGTACTATCGGCCGGCGCAAATGTGGAGTTCAGGACTGAACTATGGTGCAACAGATAGGTCCGGTAACGATATCCAATCTCGAGCGGCTGCGGATTGACCTGCGAATCCCCAGCTGCATCGAGCACCAATGTGAACGGAGAACCCGGGCCACCCGTGTCCAACGTTCGCTCCAAATCGTCCAGAATCATCGAATATGTACCGCCGAGACCCCGGTAGTAGCTGAAGTCAATGCTGTCACCGACTTGTGGCAAACGCCCAAGGGCTGTGTTCCAATACCCGGTCGAAGCGTCGAGGACAACATGTCCCAATAATGGATAAACGGCCTGCACGGCGCCTGTCAGGCTGGTCCCATCAAGAAATACGGAGATGTCATTGATTCCTGCCAGATTCCCCGAGGAATCTGCAAGAGGCACCGATGGCATCTGCCAATAACTCATGCCAAATACGAAAGAATCAGATCGGGTATACTCGGTACCATCCGACAGGTAGTTATACCCGAACGACATCACATTACCGGTGATTGGCGTGCCACCACCTGAAGCATCCCACCAAGCAGGGCTGGAGAACAGGCTGATGATCCCTGCCGAAGCATCCACCGAGGTCATTGCAGATAGAGGTGTACCGTCCCGCAAGAAGGACACGTTGGCCGGGGTTGCCGGCTGCCCAGACCCATCTGTAAGGGGCGCATAGGGCATCAAGAACGAGAACGGATCACCGTAGAGCAACGGGTTGGTAATGGTGTCCTGCCAAGGGAAGGAGAGGCGCGGACTCCACATTCTCTCGGCAAGATCGACTGAATATTGTCTGGAGCTATCCCACCGGTCAAGGCAGGGCTTTCTCAGGTCCTCATAGAGAGGAACCATGAGGTCCTGTACCCAACGGTCACATATGGTTGTTGGGGTAGATTTGATCTGAAGCGGGAAGCGGCCCTGCACATCCATCACCTTCTTGACATTCTCTTGGAATGCGGGCCGACGATATGTACTTCGCCAGAACCTTTGTTCGGTTCCAAGATTGGGGATTGGCGGGATCCACCAGAACTGCCAATCCCCTTCAATAGCCAGAGAGGTGATTTTGACGTACTGCCCAATCTGCAAATCAGAGAACCGGATGCGTTTACCAGTTGAGGCATTGAAGAAGATTGTTTGGTAAGCTCCAGATTCGGTGATGACCTTGGTTGAGTCTACCAAATAGAATACGAGGTCAGGCGGATTGAGCGAATCTATCTGTCCTGTCGCTCCGGCAGGTGATGCAAGAACCGTGACTGACAGGGCCAAGACCGTGGGTTCCCCAAGGGATATGGTGTCATAGATCGGGACACAGCCGCCACCGAGATCCCCATATAGAATGTCGACAACCTTGTTGACATCAAGCTGCTCAGTCCAAATGAGCTGGGTGTCATAGAGAACGTGAGCCGGCTTGATCAGATTGATGAAGAAATCCAAGTCGGACTTGAGCTGTTCAAAGCTGCGGCCTGACCGGAGCAGATCATCCACCAGAACTTGAACAATCATTTTGTGCGTGTCAGAGACATCGTACGCACTGTTAGGCTTGCGGGCTTCAAGATACAGCTCTTTGAGGATGATCGGCAGCTTGGTAAAATGGCTGGCCGTCTCCTCCATGTTGATCTTGGTGCTGCCTTTGAGATAGGCATCCTTCAATGAGATGAGATAATCCCGGAAGGTCTCATTATTGTAGGCCGCCGGGGCTAATCGGTCGTGCAGAAACAGGCGCTCTCCGAGTATTTGCTGCAGGAATTGAATGCGTGTCGCCGTGTACTGTTTATCGTTCGACAGGGCACTCATATCCAACTGTAGACGGGCAAACTCCCTAGACAAAACCCGGAAAAACTGGGCAAGGTTCGTGTTGAAATTCTGCGGGTAGTTGCTTGGAATCAAATCCAACATCGAGCCGATCAGGGTTGATGCCCGGTTAAACAGGTCTACCCTGAACGACTTATCATCTGGGAAGCGGCGACGTCCCAGATCTTCCGGATTTGGCGTATACAGTGATGCCATGGTTCTCTAAGAAACTCTGTACCACGAGACAAGGTCTATGGATGTTCCATCGTTCGTGTGCAGTTCAAACAAACCCACAGGTTTCATCGCTGATGCATCCGGCAAAATCGGAAATTCCAGCTCCCGGACACTAGAGGCCGACGCTGAGATCACACTGGTCATGTCCGCACCTTCACCCGAGGGGATGATGCAGAGGGTGGACCATTGATAAGAGCTCTGATCCGAGAAATTGGCCATTTCTGATATCTGGAGTTGACCCCCACGAAATAGAGCCACCATGTCCCCGAGTTTTACAGCCCCCGGAAACACGCGGACGGTCGAATCACTGATTTCGAAATCGATGTAGTGGCTCTGTGTCGTCAGCATAGGTTACACCTTGCAGATGGGTTTGTTGGGCAGCCGGTACACTCCGATGGCGTCGGATGACCCAACGGTATTCTCTCTGCTGGAAGCAGTTGATTTTCCAAACACTACAAGGACATACTCACCCACTTCGAAGCGCCCATCAGAACAGGCCTTGACCCGGGCCAGAATCGGCGCGTAGACCTTCCTGGGAATAGTCGTCACAAGGCCCTCAGCCGAGAACTGAGTGGCAACTGAGCAGGTCTGATAGAATGTTCTGCCGGCGGCATCGGATGATGCGGATGACAGAGTGACCTGCTGGCCTACCCCGGCCGGGATCAGGGTCGGGAGACGTACGTAGCCACTGTTGATGGAGTAGTTACCGAACTGCAGTGGGTCATAGTTCCCCAGATACTCGTCTCCCGGAACACCGGTCGTTATCGTGCCATTGAGAGGAATGTGCTCGATCGGGTTATCGTAGGGGCTCCCCGCGGCCCCGCCGGCAATTCCAAGTGTTGACACGATAACAGGTGCCACAGTGACCACATCAAGGGTCAGACTGCTTGGCAGGCTGGGAACAGTCTGCTTCGGGATGAAGTTGTATGCGATAAGCAAGCTGTCTACGTTCGGATCATTATGGGGCAATTGCGTCTGTTTCACCAGAAGCTGGACCCAAATCTTACCAATTAATGATGTTGCAAAGGTCACTCTAGCGGTACTCGTCCCCCATCCGGAGAGGACCCCAGCCTGTAGATTTGCTACTGACAAAGAAGCCCCATACCAGAAAGAATGCTGAGCGAGGCCAGATACAGTTTCAACCGTGGTTGCACCATATAGGACAGCGCTCCCCAATGATATGTCCACATAGGAAAATGGGGCAAGAATTGAAGCCTCGACCCATCTTGATTCCACGAAGTTGTTTACAGCCTTAGTTCTCTCCGTGAAATTGACCGAGGCCCCATTACGAATCCCCTGCCATCTTGTTGTTCCCTCAAGAGCAACCGCGTAGGCCACAACCTCGACCACTGCACCTTGGACAAAAGTGTACCCAGCCACAGCAGTGACCGTTATTCCCGGGGAGAGGAATTGGATATTCTGAATCTTGTGAGAGAATCCAGACGTGATGTTGTTCACCTTGGAGACCGAGTAGATCTTCCACTTGGAATCTCCAGAGACCACTGTGATCTCCTGCTGCGGGACTTGGAGGGTCAACCCGGTCGTACCAACTGTGTAGAACAGGTGCAGTTCCACCGACGACGCCCGATTCCGCTGACTTGTGTCGGACGAGTCTTTCGCCGGATACACCACGGCGTAGTTCTGGTGCCGGGGTATGGTTGAGTCCCAAGACTCAATGACTTTGGACGCTACAGAATCAAGCATGCCATGATACCAGACTGTTGGGTTTCCACCGCCACTGATGTTCTGGGTCAGCTGAGGGTTGTAAGGCAGTCTGTTCAATGACGAGGCACTCGGAGAGTTGTACCTTGCCGTCAACTTGTATTTCAGCAAACCCGAATCATCATCCTTGTTCTTGATAAAGACACTGAAGACAAACTTCGGAAGGGTTGTTCCGACACCTTCCCAATACCCCTCGACCTGCTGACCCGCATAAATTCCCTCTTTGTAGGTCGCCGAATAGTCCCATGGATTCTGACTGTACAAGCCGCTTATGGACGGCATGGCTTGTTCAATCGGATTGGGATTGGGCGAAGCTACTGCGTTGACCTCAACGGTCTGTGTGTTGAATGTCAGTGCCGCCGAGATTGACCCGGAAGCTACGGTATTCAAACCCACAACTATCGGGTCCCCTCCGGTCCCCGCCCCAACCCGGTCAATCTGGAGCAACTGCGAACCATATTGGTCCCCGGTTCCCGACTGCCGAGCCATGACTGTGAGCATTCTGTTTCTGGACAGGAGATCGAGGTCTGACTCAAAGAGCTCGGTCAGTGACGGAATAATGATCTTACGGCGGACATCAAGGAGATCCCCATCGACCACCATTGCCGCGGTCAAGAGGTCCGGACGAATGAATGTCCCGGGCTTGTGCTCCCCATTGGGGTTGGTCGCCGGGTCATAAGCTGACGAGTTCCTCCGGGCAGTAATGAACATCGGAACCGCCCAGCAATACCCGTCGACCGTGTTCAGACACTTTGCACGCCACAACCCGTAGTCCCCGGTCGATGCACCCATGTTCTCGTACGGGAATTGCCCCGATAGATTGGGTCCGACACCCTTGATCGATGAAGATAGGCCGGCCTCTGGCGACGCATCAGGGTCAACCCCATTGACGATTCGAATCCGGTACTGTATCTGTACACGCTTGGTCGTTTCGACCGAGGCATCAGGATGAATGGAATCATCATTGAGGAAAATGTCCGTGTCAACATTGCCCTCTTTGAAGACACGCTGAACGAGCCGCGCAACAGCACCGCTCGTTTCTCCTGCCCACGTATTACCTGCATCTTCAGTGCCGCGAATAACGGCGGAAGACCCAACCGCCCAACCCTTGTCCCCATCAACAAAATCCGTGGCATACAAGTTCTGGGTAACTCCGGTGTTCAGAGGAATCCACTCAGCACCAATATTGGTCGTACGAAGGGCCTTTCCACCCGCGCCCACAATCCACGCCTTGCCCATGAAAACCGGGCAGTCATTCTTGTACCAATAAGAGACGAGAACAGTGGCGTGCAATACCGGCGCAACATTGAGGGTAATGACTCCGGTTGAACCGTTCACCGCATCCACAAGAACTTCGGTTCCATTAACTGTAACCGTGACATCGGATGGCAGATTGGTGATTGTACCCTTACCGTCGCCTTTGGAAATAGGAATATGAGCAACAATGCAGACTTTGTTCACACCATCGAATTGCGAAGTCATTTCTTCATCGGTGACCCGTTCATCCATTGTCGGGATGAGGCATACATCATTGAAATCCGTTGTCCAACGGGTATAGCTCGGATCCAAGATATTCCCGGAAACATCCCCCCACGTAGCCCCACCGTCGGTTGTCTTGAGGATGGTACCACCGTCACCAACCACAAAGCCGTAACTCAGCCCCCAGAAATGAACCGAGTTCAGATTTGCACCCACACCACTTGTCTGAGCCAACCACGTGGTACCACCATCCGTCGTTTTGAGGATGGTCCCGCCGCTGCCTACGACCCAACCAACTTGATCGTTATAGAAATGGGCCTTGTTCAGGTTGGCCGTGACACCGCTGCTCTTGGTAACCCAAGTGATACCATTGGTGGTCTTAAGAACCGTACCGGAATCCCCGACCGCCCACGCAACAAGCTGGCTATACGCATGGATCGAGTTCAGGTTCTCTGTCGTAGGACTTGTAAGCATATTCCATGTACTGCCGGCCGAAACGGTCCTACCGATGGTTCCATTATCACCCACGACCCAACCAATGCCGCTCGTAATGAAATAGAGGCCATTCAGACTCTTTTTCGTGTTGATTGTCTGCAGCACCCAATTTGGGCTGGAAGGGCTCGAATACAGGATCAGCCCGTTCTGACCACACAACCAACCGACGTCTTCATTGTACATGAAGACACCATAGATGGAATCAAGAATCGTGTCTGCATCGGGGCGATTAACCGAAGTATTCGGGTCAAGCAGCGCACGCCATACTTCAAGGAATACACCGCTGATACGGTTACCGGTAGTTGGAGCCGTACCCATATCGACTACATTGACATTGTCACGTTCATCAAATGTATTGGTGACCTGCAGAACCATGCCATTCACCAAAGCGTATTCGGGCTTCGCTGAAGACGGATCCTGTGTGTAGAATTGATTATGCAATGATCTGTCGACCGAGAGTGGATACATTGAGAGCCATCCGGACGGAATGCTCACGGATTGCCGATGATTGATAAGGGCCTGAATCTGCTGCACCAGATTTTGCTCGGTGTCCAGAATAGGCTTTTCTTTCTGCCAGACTACTGTATCGTAGGCATAGCCATTCGGGTCACTGACGTATGAAACTGAACGGCCGAAATCTTCTGCCATAGATGACTCCTGTTAGAACGCCTGACGGCTCAATTCCCGGGACGCATCGAAGGTCACAGAGAACTGCCCAATGTTCAAATATTCAACCGACGCCACATTGATATCTTTTGACCCGACCTCGCCATACACAAAATATGCAGCTTGGTAGTTTTTATTGTCCGGCAACAATCCGTCCCGGGTAGTGACAATCAATCTGCCATCGCTTTGGATGTACCCCCTGCCCGGGCCTCCCGAGACATTCAACGGATCCGACTGCAGGACCAGAGGCATGTTTTCCTCGAAAATCCCCCTGAAATCATTCGACGACCCGCCCTTATCCACAGTCTTATAGGTCAGCACCGAGGCTACCGTGATGTAGGACGTTGCCATACCTTCATTGAAGATTTCCCATTGAACCTTTCCTATTTCATCCCGGACAATGAAGGACCCGTCTGCCTTGACCATCCGCAAAAATGGAAGCACGGTGTAATCGACATCCGCCACATTGTTGATGATGGCAACTACATCACTCTGGGTCAGGGAGACACCAACGCCCAGCTGAGATACGAAGTTGGCCACATCAGTACGAATTCGTGAAGTCAGATTTGATGTGCTCACCATGCCGGCCTTGGGAATAACCGTGATTACAAAATCAACATCATTCTGAAGAGCCTGCTTAGTGATAGCATCCGCACAAGCATGCTTCGTTTTGTCAATCTCTTCCTGAACCGTTCCCAGCAACCCATCCGTCGTATAGATTATCGTGAAGTTCTCGATGGCGTCATAGCTAACCAGAGCTCTCTGGCCATTGATGATCGCCCCGGATTCGATCATCCGAATTGCCGTGGGTGTGGTATCAGTACCGTTCTGGACCAGATAGTCCGCATTCGCCACGTACGTTATAGTCTTGCCCTCATTTTGCACCACGATGCTGGTTGGGTCGACGCCCAGATAATTGAGATTCTCATCCACGCCCAGAATCATCACGTGTGGTTCATCAACAATGGTCTGCGTTCCTGTTACGGGCAGATTGTTGGCAAACTTGATCCGAATTCCGTCCTTGGCGATGGTCGAGCCTCCGTCCTCGAGAGGGTCCTGCAGCCGCACAAGGTCCCAATTGTCGGTGGTAAGTGGCCCTGAAAGCTGACCGGTCACCGAGATTATTTCTACTACTGGCTGGCGCTGCAGAACAAAGACGTCTGAACTCCGGTATTTGTAGTCCACACGGATCACATCAGCAACGGCCAATCCGATCGAGGCGTTTATCGGGTTGGACTCGTTCAAATCTATCACCTGACCATCGCCGATGATTTGATACCCTGTCAGGTCATAGTCCTGACTACGAGTAGCATTGTGAACTCTGGACACCTCGAAAATGGGCGTATGAGCCGTCACCGCGGCATTGTTTGTCTTGAATTGGAACGAAACCGCGTTGATGACTGTAAAGGGTTCATCAGCCTTCGTCCCCCCAGAGGCCACCACACTCTCGTAGGAGAAAGCGAGCTGGTCCGCAACCTGCTCCAGATGTCGACCTTGAATGTAGAGGTCGACCTTTCCCCCGATATGTTCCTTGCGGATCGGGTCCCAATCCCGGCGCATCAGACTATCCCCGGCCTTTTCAACCCGGACATTATGCACACCGGAGATACTGACAGCTATGCGGGCATATCCTCCTTCGGTTCCGGTGTCGACAAAGAAGGCCAACATAATTCTTGTGGCAAGGTCATGATTTGATTCTTGATCAACTCCAAATGAAATCGGATTGGGGTTCTCCACCAAGAAGCCCGGATCAACTCCGGATTCATAGGTCTTTATGGTGTAGGAATCAGAGTTTCCGGATTCACCAGGAACTATGGCTTCAACATCCACCTCGAGCTCGTAACGCTGCATGGTAGGATTGTAATAGGAATCCGCAGACTGAAAATCCATGATTCTGGTAGCCTGAGTCCGGTAATTCTGGGACGGAATCCCTGCATCAAGGTCACCTGTTGTTGCTATCAAGGCCCCTTCGTAAACTATCATATCACGAATTGGCGCCGTATCCGTGTAGAAAACTGCCGACCCGGTCGCTGAGACGGCTGATTTGCGAATAATGTTCACGTTTGAGGCCAGCTTCACGAATTGCTGATCAATCAGGCTCTGTAGTGCTCCGTCATCTGTCAAATTCAAGGCAACCTGCAGGGCCCTTTTCTGAAGAGAGTCCACAACCAAATCACTCTCCCCATCTCCGTTCTCATCATCAAAAGCGAGCAGGGTGCTGACCGAGAGTGACCGAGCCATGAAATCCTGAATGATGTAGAGCCGAGCCTCCTCTTCAGCTATCGGATCCATCATATCACGAAGAGCCGTACCGGGCTTGGTGTCGACACCCGTATTACCGACCAACAATTCCCGGCTGTAGGTCAGGATGATGTCATTCTGCGTACGTCCCGGCAGGTCCGCAATTCCCGTGGTGATGATCAAAGGCGACCCTTGGAGTTCCGGCGAGTAGGTACTCTCGGAAACCTTGGCTGTTGCCGGGTCATAAATCATGGCCGTGACCACAAAGAACAGTGGAGTATCGTCCGTGAAGGGCTGATTGGGCAATAAACTTGCACCCACCAATTCTGTGTAGCGATCCGGCGTCAGAGCCTGAGAGAAATAATAGGTACGGAGGAATTCCCTGGTCGTGGTAGTGACGATAATATTGCCGGACCGATCTTCAGTTGAACCAAGCGTTTTGAAGGAATCCTCGTAAAATGAATATTGGTCAATCAGGGCTTTGTTGATCTTGGCGTAAACCCCATTCACACCACCGCTTTGGGCAGAAACGTAGAAGTTGTATCCAACGGTCTGGGGCTCAGGATTTTGAGCACAAACAACGGTTACCATATCTTGTGCCCGTTGCAGACGAATGCCTGTGGGGGACGAGATGGTGATGAAATCATCTTGCTCGATAAGCGTTATGGTAATTGTTGTGGCTGGACTGACAAACTGTGTGATCCGTTCAACTGCTACGACGGTCAGAGTATTAGCACCGAGTTCCAACGTACCAGTCCAAGACCAAACCGTTTCACCCGCGGTATAAGAAACGCCCAGAGTTGACCCATTGACTTTGATGGTCTGGGAATCGGCCACGGTCGTTCCAGACAGGGTCTGAGTAGCGGTATCGGTCGTGTAGCTTGTGACCGGGGGGCACTCAACCGGGAGTAAAATAATCGGATTAGGTATTGCCATTACTCCGCCCTTATCCTAAGGAACTGAGAGAACATCAAAGGCTTACTAGACCTGGATGTCACGGTCACGTCAACCCTGAGAACAGTTCGGTCAACGTCATCAAACTTAACATCAATGCTTTCAACGGTTTCTAATGTTTCACCTTCTGTCATTGGCCGGCCGGTGAGCCGATATTGGCCCTGCATGTCTTGGAAACGCTGCAGAGCGGAAGTGATTTCCTGCGAAACCCGGGCCGCCAAGAAATCAGGATCTGTGATTCTCTTACCGATAAGCTGCATCAGACCCGTACCGACGAAGGCATGGAAAGGATTGCTGCGAAGCTCGGTGATGGTCCATTTCTCGAGATTTTGCATGAGAAGGGACTCTTCCCGGGTTGTAGCAATCTGTCCTCGGACGTCATAGGAAATATCATCTATCACCTTCAAATTATTACACTTAGAACAATAAGTGGAGAAGGTGACATAGGTGATCTCGAAGAAATCAGATGGGGATGCCCACTTTTTAGAGAACATGATCATCCGGGACTGATTGGCTTGGGACGAAATCGGGTCAAACACTACGCTGTACATGGACTTAGGCACGAGGTTGTTCGATGCGTAGAGTTGCATATTCACGGCTGACGACAGTGGCTTCTGTATCCTCAGGGAACGGCGGTCAGACGCCATAATCGCCAACTCCCTGAAAACAAGGTGGTTACACACAGTCGTTATTTTAAGGTCGAAGGACATATAGTATAAGATGCCTACATTAGAAGGATATTATGAGCAGTCACGAAGGCTGCCCAACAGGGTCAGACCACCAACCCTTGGAAATAGTGGCCTGGTTACCATGGCTCGTCCTATATTCCACTAAGGTCGCTCTGAATGTTTGGTATCGTTCCTGAGAATCATACATGCTGGTCGAGAGGGAATCAATAAGTTTCAAACGGTTCTCTTCTTCGCTCGTCAACCCGCCGCTTCCGTCCTGGACAGTTGAAGATTTAGCAGGTATTAGGTAAAAAGCCGTCTGACTATCCTTGAACTTGAAGCGCTGCTGTTGATAACCCAGGATCAAATCAGCCTCCGTGACGTCACCAGGTTTCTTTCTCAAAAAACTCGCAGCCATTTTCATATCATCAGAGAACGTTGGCTCCTCAGGTACTTCCGGCGTCGGTGTTGGATCCAAAACATCCAAACCGGCTGGAGCATACTCCGTAGTAACGGGGGTCGTATCGACACCTACAGCTTCGCTACTTTTCGTGACTTCTTCGGCGGCTTTGGTTGCAGTTACCTTCTGAGCCTCCTGCGCCGTATCTCTTTTTTCGTCCTCTTCGGATTTTGGCGGCGACCCACAGAAGGGTAACCCACCATACAAGGCCTTCACGCGCAACTTGAAAGCATCCGTTGCCTTATCCACAAACACTCTTCCGTCCCACACCGTCCAGAACTTAGCCGTTTTCTGCGTAAACTGAACCATCTTGGAAGTTGTTGCCGTCCTCTGCTGAAGAGAGTTATCATTACTAGGTCTATTTTTTGATTCTGTTCGACGACTGAAACCGCGGGAGAGATCCGGGTCATTGATATTCTTGATCAGGTTATCCGCATATTTTTGGACCTTCTTATCGACAATCCCTGATTCCCCGGGATTTCCCACTTGGCGGATTTTTTCGAGGAGCCCCGACAGAGCAACCCCATTTAGTGCTGAACCAGGTTTTTCATAGTCAAGCACGAGACTACCGTTCAGAACGTACGGGTTTCTCTCAGCGAAGGCAAGAAATTTGAGGTGAAGATTCTGCAAGGTTGGAACAATCTTCTGGTCCGAGGTGAAACCCTCAGTCCCGGCATCTGTCGTCGTGTAGCTCCTATAGAGAGTGTGAATCTCATATATGGCGTACAGTTCTGCTATGGCTCTCTGGGTGATGCGGTCTTTCTCCAGGTCTACATCGGCCGTCCTCTTTTGTGCAATTTGATCGTTCACCCTTTTCAGTTCATTGTTGAGATCCCGAACGTCAGCAACCAAAGACTTGATCTCAAACGCAATTGATTTCTGCTGTGAGACTATTTCCCAAATACCCACCGGCAATCTAATCAACTTTTCAATGTCATAATTGATGTATGCATGCGGGTCAGGATTTCCCGTATCATAGGGCAAGAATGATTGCATGGGCTCAACCTTCATATAGGCGTCTGCCCGTTGCCCATCTATCGTCAGGAGAGTCAATTCCCGGCGGAGCTTCTGAAGCATCAGCATTTCAGTTGAACGGAGCTGATTCAGACGGCGCTGCTTAGCTGCGATGGCTGTGGGAATAAAATCCCTTGCTGCTCGCAGACCCGTCATACTGTTTCCCTCAACAAGGTTCTTATACCCTGTGAGTTCCTTCATCAGTATTTCATTGATAGGCATAGTTAATCACCCGCCAACAGATTCATGATTAGGCTGAACGAAGTCTGCAGGGCTTTCGCCTGAGACTCGATAGCATTTTCGTCAGATTCACCAATCGGACTCGTCGCGGAGGCTCCAAACATGAACACTATACCAGCGGTCATGCCGTTGGGTCCTGTAAATCCACCAGAGGGCTGTTTGGCTGCTTTGAGTCGGGTCATGAAGCCACTCACACCACCATCATCCGCAGGCACATACAAGAAGGCCACTGACTGATCCAGCGAAATTCTTTTGATCTGGGTCACGATCGCATTCAGGATCTCAACTATCTCCGCGTAGTATTCGATCTTCTCTATTAGAGCATTAATGAAATCCGCAAACGCGGATGATCCTGTACTCAGCATGCCCTTCAGAATATTCAGCAGTTTATTGAACATCTCAAGCAACATTGGCATGAATGGGATCACCATCTTAAGACTGATGGAAGACCACGAACCCAATGCGCCCAATCCAACGGAAACAAATTCCAGAGCACCTCTTTCGTGCTGAATAACCGCTGCCATCTCCGGAGGAATACAATCAGAGGGCATTGGTACCTGCAACTCCGGAGTTCTGGGGCCCCAAATTCCATCCTCAGCCGTTCCAAAACCCGCTTCAACGACGTAATACAATTGATAGGTCTTTCTTGCGGGCATGTCATAGTCAATGAATGAGCCACCTCCGGTCACCGGATTTGCTTTGACAACCTTGGGTTTTCCTCCATTGAATTCCGGGTCTTTGTACTCCTGAACATAGACCGGTGGCCACTCACCCCTTTTCGTTGCATTGGGGTCCACAGCAGTATTAGGCCTTGGTTTGGAAAAGAACGAAGCCAACCTGACTCGAACAGCATGGATAAACCCGTCCGGTCCCCCCAATTTTGTTGGTGCTGGATTCGTGACAACTGCAACTCCGTTTTGAATCTGGCTCCGGGATATCCGATAGGACATGGGAGAAACTCTTAATGGAGGGGCATCCCATTTGACTTCGATGCCCAGCTTCCCATTTTTGTTTTCATGACTCTTATATATCCCATACAGACCTTGAATATTAGTCGGAGGCGGTGGCTCAGTGTTGATGGGAAGAAGATTCATGAAGTCAAACAGATTCCCCAATTGCTTCATTGAACCAAAGAACGATGCTGGGGATTCAGAATCAACCAGAATGATAAAACCACCCACTTCGGCATTTTCAGAGAATACAGGGCGGTTCGGGTCAGCCGTGTTTCTCAAGGACACGCCGATCCTGTTGATAAAACCGTTGAACCCGCCCGTAGACATGAAACCGGACGCCACACTACCCTGAAAATTCTTCATCAACCCCGGCGGAACAATCACATTCAGAAAGACCCCGGCGCCCATCATGTCTTTGGCCCATTCGTTAACCGCCATCTGCACGAAATCAATCAGAGCAGAAAGAATGGCTGAGAACGATGCAAATGCTCCTATGAACAGCTGCAGGAGCTTGAGGATTGGAGTCAGAAAATCAGTAACCTTCTGGAGCGCACCAATTGTCTTACCAAGAATCATGATTGGAGCTGCGGGAACTATGTCAGCAAGACTGAAAGAAGCCCATTTTCCAGACTTTTCATTCAAGTTTTCTGTGGCCTTCTTGATTGCTGCCTCTGCCAATGCGGCATCGGCCGCTGCAGCAGCTTCTACTGCACGGGAAGGAGGCGCCGGCGGCGTCACATAGGGGATGGCCTGAATCATTGCCCTGATATCCAGAGTAGCCATTATCGAATCTTCTCCACGGTCTTTATCTGACGTTGGATCTGTTTCACATCCCGACGTATGGCATAACCGGCAATCTTCACCAAGGTCTCAAGTTCTCTGATGAACTTGCTATTTGAACTCGGACGTCTCCATTCCAAAACTACGCCAGAGTTTTGTTGACCGTCAGGGCTGACCCGTTCCTCGACTGTATTGCTTTGGTCTGCACCAACTTCGACTCGCAACCCTGCACTCGGTTGAATCTGTTGTTCGCCCATATGTAGAGATTCCCCCTGCCGCCATCCGAGGCCCTAAGCAGTTCCTCGTCTGAAACGGTTTGAACAATTTCGGTCCGCCGTGTCCCATTGAAATACCCAAGACGGGTATCAATCTCGGCAATCCGGTCAACTATGTAGTCGGTTCTATCCGTCAGGTTCTTGTCAGAAAGGGTTTGATAATCCACAAAACAAGGCTTCAGACCCGGGTAAACAGTTACTCTCGGATTCATGTATTCCGACCCCAGCTGGAATCCAGATGGGTCTCCATCATAGATCAGGTTTCCCGTTGCATCAAATCCCGGGGACAGATTGATAGCAGACTTCATCGTCCCGACAGTGGGAAACATGCTGTACATGAACGAGCTGGTCTGACTCCCGTAAGGGTCAACCCAACGAATCGTCAACGCTGACTCGTCCGTGATCACGTACGGAGATGTCTTGTCTGGAGAATTTCCAATGGTGAACAACGCCGATTGATAAAGTTGGAATGAAATCTGGTTTGTGATGCTGTATCTGCTATCAATGCCCTTCAGGAAAATATTCACCCCTGAAATAAAGATGTTATTTGTTGCATCAACGAGATCTGTCTTATACAGATTGAAGGCGTTGTTGCCCGTTGCGTCAAACCCAGACACTGTGTTTATGCCCGTCTTCAAGGCCCCCACAGTCGAGTACGTGCTATAAGGGAATGCACTCGACTGAGGCTGAAGGAACATGTCTGTCCAATAGAGGGTCAGTGCTAAGGCATTTGTGATAACCACAGGGCTTGTTTCTGTTGATGCAATTGAAAACACCTGTTGAGCCCCTGTGGTATCCCAACCCGACCAAATACCTGGCATGATCCCGCTGGAATCAGCATAGCGAATCACAGGTTTATTGGCATCAAAATTGGCTATGCGCCGATCGTAACCAGCAGGAACCTCAAGGATAAACGTGGTCTGGCCGGCTATTGGAACATATGGGAACGGGAAGACAGTCTCACCACCAATTCCCGTCGAGGTATTCTTTCCCAGAATCTTCTGATGGCCTGCAGTGAAATCCAGAGCCCACGTTCCGGGATCCATCGCCCCCATCCAACTCCCGAGCATTGACCCATCCGCAGACAGGGCGGATGAGCAATCAAGAACGGCCTGCTGAGCCAGATAAAGAGCGGTCAACGTCTGGGACGCATCCGGACGGTTGGGCTCAAGCAGGAGGTTCTGCAGGGTATCTATCTCTTCGGAGAGCCTTGTCAGCTGCACATGGATGGCATTGGTCTGGTCTGTTATCTCCGGAAGAATCCCATTCAAATACGGAAGAGCATACGCGGAGGAGCGATCGACTTTATCGCCTCTGGGAGGAATCCCGATAGCAATGACTTCACTTACCAAGCCCTGTTCCGTGACAAGATGGCCGCGTTCCTCACTCAGCCACATGGACTCGGAGCTGCTGTCAGAAGTATCGTAGTTGCCAACCGCGGTCATGTCCGACGTGAACCCCAGCTTGAAATTTGCAGAGCCCGTGCTGGCGATTGACAGACGGTTGTAAGATCCCAACGTGCGTAACACCAAAACCGTCTTATACCCATAGGACGAGCTGGCATCAAAAATCCACTCCGCTGTAGCATTGATTTCCGGAATGTCATTGTTGATGGTTTGGGCTGCATCGTCCAAAGAGAACTTTCGCAACGACTTTTGTTTGCTGAGAGGCGGGGGAAATGTGGGATCACTGAAGGTAGCATCCTTCTGCACCCCGTCGACCCAACAACTGAACACGTCCCCGTTTACGAGCTTGGGACGAATGGAGGCCCGAGTCCCATTGATTTTGGGACCCAAATACCCATCGTCATCGAACAATGGGAACTTCGAGGTAAGCGTGAACAACTCCCCGTCGCTCGACGATGTTGGACCCGCATAGGGGTCCATAATAATCACTGTGCTGTCACTCAGGGCCGTGACAACCATGTAGTCTCTGGTTCCGTCCACCGGGCGTATCCAACCACCTGCGAGTGTCTGGAGTTCCCACCGTGTGCCAAAGCCGTTCGGGTCAACTACCCCGGTCACGATGTTGCTGCCATTGGTAAAAATGGCCCCGCCGGGCCCGTTCGTAGCCCCCGTCAGAGGTGTAATGAGAGCAGGATCATAGGAAGTCCAATCTGAATTTGGCCAGAGTCTGTTGAAAGACTTGGACGCAATCATGCCTTGGTCATACTTTGACAATAGTCCATCGTTGTTACAGAGTTTGTATCCGAAAACGGAATACATCTCTGCACTCAAATCCTGCAGCCGGTCACTGAAGTAGTCGTAGATGGTCTCGTAGGTTCTGCACCAGATTTCAGCATCCCGTTGCCGGAACGGGTCATTCACCAAGCCACCTTCTGCGTTCCCTTGATCAGCATCACTCGGCAGGTCTCCGCCCTGACCCCCACCGCCCGCAAGTTGTGCATTTTCTTCATCGATCGCCGGCTCCACAACTTCTTCTAGGAACTGCAATCGAGTCATGACCTGAACGTAGAATTGGTCCAGATTATCATATTGAAACGAAGCTTGCAGCCTCGACCTCGCGGGAAGCATCGAGAAATATCTGGCTGAGTAGGAAACAGTGGAGTCCCCCAGATAGTCACGGCCGATATAGTCCAACGAATAACGCTGACCAGGTTCAAGCCCAGAGTTGAGCGTGATCCCCTCATTGAATATCTGAAAATCTTCCGTGTATTGGCCATTAAAAAGGAGCGACGTACGCACGGGCAGCACAGTGGAGGAGTCCAGCCACGTAGCCAATCCAGAAACCGGCTTCAGACGAAGACTCATCCAATCTGAAATGTAGACCGCTGCAGCAAACGGACCAATACTAAGGCTACCGGAGAGGTCCGCGAGCGTTGCATTGTTGTTCCAATCAAACCGGTAGGAGCTTGCATCAGTAACGATGCTCATGGCGGAGGCATCGATTGAAACGTACGCAGTGCCTTTTGATTGATAGCTGAGTGTCAACCCGGGCTGTTCCGGAGTCGTGATAACAGGTTTGCGGGCCAAAACCGAAACTGTACCTTCATCATAAATGGGGCAGTCAGAAATTTCAACCGAGTTCAATTCCGATACTGAAGTCCAATCTGACGCCAACGAAGATGAAAGAGAAACAACTGTGGCTTCAGAATCAAACGAAGCTCCCGCAACCCCGTACAGATCTGACCCGCCAATTTTGATGGCTGAGTAAGGGCGGAACATATCGGGACGATTCAATCCTGGGAATCGAATAGAATTTGACCCGGAAACAAGGGCCTCTGCGGGAAAACCTATTGGAACAAACGAAACGGAAGCATCAGACGCGGTGATTCTGGGATTTACAAGGTCTTGGGGGACCTTGCTGTAGAAATTGACCGAAGTGTCCTCACCATCATAGATAGCGTCTCGAACAGCAAACAGATAGGAATTTCGCGCATTAGAAGGAACCAATCGAACCACGGATCCCTCAGAGAAGAAGGGCCGGGCATCAATCGCCTGCAGATACATTGTGCTTGAATCCTGCAGAACCGAATAGTTATTGAATAGCACCGGAAAATATTCAAGCGGCTCACTAAGGAATTCGTAGTTGATCGTGATTACATCGTTGACATCCAAACCAATCGCGATATTGGTCGGGTTTGCGGCCAGAATGAAAGTTGTCTCTAGAGGGGTCAATCCTGTGAGATCGTAGTCCTTGTTCCGAGTCTCGTTGTAGACCCTGAGGATTGTGATCTGTCGCGGGTCCAAGGCATAATCTGCCAATGAAAACTCGAAGCTTGATGCGGAAACCACTGCCAGACGAGTTCCGTAGCTGGTGCAGGTCCAATTCCCGGGATAACTGAGCCCGTTCACCTGTTTCACCAACGGGTAGTAGCTGACTGAGATTGAGTCTCCAGCAACAATTGGGGATGTCAGAATGATGCGACCGGTCTGAGTGGATACTCTAAAGTCCGTATCCTCATCGAGAATTTCACTGTTCTTTACCAAGATGACGGAGTTGTCTTTGAGCGGATATTGCGAAACCCTGAATGCAGTCATCCCAACGGAAACCAATATGACTTCGTTGGTGACCGGTCCGCCCTGTACCTGATAGTTGACCATGTACTCTTCACCGGGCGCCGGATGATCGGACCCAACAGGAACAACCCGACCAACTTCCGGTGCCATGCGGACTTCATCAGTGTCCCGGGGCGGGATTGAGTACCGAAGCTTGCGACCGTCCAAAGAGAAGGAGATTCCATAGGACAGAAGTTCACTTATATCCTTGCCAACATATTTGACTAAGGGCTCCTCAACAATTGCGGAAGACGCCACTGCAACGCCTGCATCTGCATCTAACAGATAGTCAATATTGACCGTCTGATCGGCCCCATTTACCTGGATGGTCTCAGTTCCAGGCATGACACCGACAATTGAGTTCCCCGAGGAATCCACAAACTTAATGTTGCCGTTATATACTCCCGAGAGATTCTGACCCGGTTCGGACAGCAGAAACATCAAATTGGCAACTTGTCTGTCTTCCGGAGCCGGAGGAGTTATATAGATCGGGTCCTGAGAATAGGACACGACGTAATCTTGACCCCTGACAACTGTAACCTTGTTGATCTTGAGCTCGAGCGATTCCTCAGGATTGGGAACGGCCGGCAGAGGGAATTGGAAAATAGGGCGTGTCGTTCTACGGGCCAGATCCAAATTCAGAGCCAGATTTGAATCCATCATGTCCGGGGCATTTGGATTGATGGAATGAACGAACCGCAAATCAACCCCATCTACCATGGACACCGGGTTGGTCGTAGCCAGCAAGTCGCTATCTGTAGTGCTGTCGTTCTGTATCCAGAATCCCCCGTTCTTCTCATAACGGAAGTCGTCTTTCGTGTACCGATAGTACATCTGGTCAATGAGCTGCTTCTTGGCCGTGGACGGCCCAATCACAGTGGGCGTTCCAATAAATGGTGTGGCCAACTTCAATGTGGAATCGCTGCTAACCTGCAGAATGCGAAAGTATTTCTGATAACTATCTGATTTGATGTAGTCATTGGAAGTCAGATCCGTCAACCATGTTGTTCCCACTCCGAGAACCCATGGACTACCCTCCGAGAACACCGTCGTACCATAATAGAACGTGTTATTGATCTTGTCCGGTTCGACAAGATAATCCCGTGGTATCAGGCTCGCGGTGAAGTCAGCTGTCCCGGTAAACCCCGCAGTGGCATCCAGCCAGACGCTTGTCTGGTCAACTATGACATCTATAAGACGGCTGGAACCGTATGTAAGTGTGTCCCCAATCTTCAAGTTCCTGGCGTCCAAACCGGAGTATGGCGCATGAAGTGTCAGAGCAATGACAATGCTGCTGTCAGAGCTGAATGAAGCGTCCCCGTATATAGTCCCATAGGTCGGGATGTAGGACCCGCTGGTATATAGAGGCCCAGTCGTTCGGGCATTTCCAATACCTGACTTGGCACCGCGGATCTCGAAGGGGTCAAAGTTGACGGTTTCGAGCAGTTTGATTTCATCAAGGCTTAGAGGCATCTTATTTCAATTCCTTCTCAAGCAAATTTTCCGGTTGCCGCTGCCGCTGGAATGGTCACAGGACCAGCTGGAGGACCAGCAAAAGCACCCACACAGGTTGCCATAACAGTAGCTGCCTGTGTAATGTGATTGCAGATTCCACCAGCAATACAAGAGACCAACGGCTGTAGTTTAGTTCCACCGATGACTTTGACTGCTTCCATACCGAGAATCTGTGCTTCGAGACCCTTTGCCACGACCCCGAGGACTTTACCCTGACCGATACCCGGGCCACCACCAATGACTGCTCCTACAACGATGACAGTCTTCATGGCTTGAACCACGCCAAAGGATATGGAATCAAACAGTTTCTTGATGTCCCGTCCTGCAAGGCCCTGGGGGGATGCCAAGAGCATCATTTGGCTGCTCATACCAGACGGAGTCAAATTCAGGATCTGGCCTGTAAAGGTCCCGGCGCCCGGTCCAAGGACCGTACAGGTAGGGTTTGACATACCCACAGACATGATATAGGCCGCGGTCGCATTGGCGACAGCCGAAATCAAGGGCTGCAGCTTATCCCCAGACAAAGTCAGGGGGGCCGCCTTGCTCATGGCCAAGCCCGTGATAGATGTTGGAACCAATGGCATTAAGTCCCTGCCTTTACTGTCATTAGACCCTTAAGAGGTGCTCCAGTAACGTAATCCATGTGAGAAGGCATTGGGCCGGCTCCGGTGACCAGCCCTGATCGAGCAGGCCCATTTCCTAGTTCTACAATTGGAGCCTTGACCGTGACCATAGCCGTCCCAGAAACCTCGATGGAAGTACCCGAGATGGTGACCATTCCCGCGGTGGTTTTTACTGTCACGTTACCGGCAGTGACCGCTATTTCGTAGTTTCCTGCGATTACTTTGCTGGTCCGATTTCCGGTGGTTACAGAATCATCAAGGTTCCCCGTGATAACGTCTGTCTGGTGTCCGCCAATAAGGACCTTTTCCTTGCGGAAACCCTTTATGATCTCGAGTTCGTCATCACCGCTGGAGATCGTGGTCTTTCTAGAACCAAACCGGCACTGCTTCTCCTTCGTTACAACCTCGGTTGACCCCCACGCAACGTTCTCGGATTTGTCAGCTTCATATTGAAAAACGGCGGATCCCATAATGAGCTCTGACTGTAACCCGGCCACAATCAAGTTGTCAGTTCCTGAGACCTCTCGGCTATGATCTCCGCCGGTGAGCTCAAACACATTACCATAAATCTTCTCCTGCTTACTCCAATCGTCATCGTCCCCACCGTTGACCTCGATGAAAATGCTGCTGGAGGTCCGGATATCAATGCTTCGGCTACGGTCGTTCGTGTTATGAGCGCCAATTTGCCAACGGATACCACCCTTCGCGGTCAGATCCCACGAGTTATTCTGAAGCGAATCCTGCCCCCAGACTTCCTTCAGGCCCCCGGTTGCCAGCGTTGACATTGACCGCCCATTACCTTGCGGGTTTGAACGAGAGGCCGACAGATTCATGAACAGCTGACCTTCTTTGTCAACCCCGATGAAGGACCCAGATTTCAGGAAATGCAGGGCAAATGCAAGACCCAGAGATGACACTTCATCCTGGCCCTTGTTCTGCATGGCTTGTACCAAAGCAAAAGCACCGACCCGATCGTTAGGTCCCGAGAATAGTGCGGGGCGCAATATGGCCCCATACTGCTTGGAATTGTTGGGGTCGGCTCCGATGTAATTACCCAAGGCAAAGGACACGATTGGGTCACGATTCGAAGTCGACGTGGCCGCATTCATGTCATTTGAATCTAAGACTGCATCGCAGAGATCATCCGCATCGATGCGGTATTCCGAATAGAACTTTGTGTCGAAAGCGATCGGTTTTCCGTAGGGTACTATATAGATAACGTCCCCGAATTCAGGAATTGATTTCAGACTCCCGTTGGACCCACGCATTTTTACGCCATTCGCATCATAAAGGGTCATGCTGTTGCGAATAGCCGGACCCATGCTGACCGAGGCTCCATCAGCAAAGGTGTAATTTCCGACCGAGGTCGAGAGAATGGATTGGTCCCCATAGCGAAACTTGATTGTATCCCCGAAAGAATCCGAGAGTTGAAGGCCTTTATTGGCCAACAACATGCCTCCCAAAGAGGACTTTAAAATCATGTCTCCTTCTGCAAGATCACGGAAGCGGAATTTGATGACATTTTCGTCTTCATTAGGGACAGAATCAGGCAGGTTCTTGACATCACTGAAGTCCAGACCGGCGAGCAAAGATGACGGAACAAACGTCAGGATGAATGGTGCGGCATGATTGAGACCAGTGCTGTAGAAACCGCAGATAGCTAGAGAGTAGCGCTCCGGTATTTGACCAAGACAGCCGGAAGGGCCAACATATGGAAACGGAATTGGAATCCAATCAGGAGACCCGTCTCCGGTTTGCCACTGAATCTTGACCTGATAACCGCGGGGGTCAACCTCCATGACTCTTCCAACCCGGAGAAACCTGTACCTATAATCGCCCGTAGCCTGTGTGATTACAGGACTTGGTTTCTCCCCCCGGCTATACTGACGCTTAGTCCAATTTGTCATATATATAACCTGTGTCCCCAACTCTTCCAACTTCTCCGCTTACGCTTCATACCCTTACCACCAATCATACATTGGGCTGTTGATTGTTTGACAGTTTCAATTGATTTGATATTCAATCTCTCCCTCAGGTGGTATTGGGGCTGGTGGGGCTGGTGGTTTGGTGACCTTTTTTGGTTTTTTGACTTTTGCATTGCTGAGTGTTTTACCCGACAATGCCGACAATGCCGCATCGACTTGATTGGCGTCTGGTGTAATATCAGAGACATCCGGCATATTTGTTCGAATGTTGAACCCTTCCAAATAGGCCGGTATGAGACCTTCACGTCCTTCCCTGATAGTAGCCGCATAATCCTTCATATTTTCCGATTCCGCAACAGATCCAACGGTCATCTTAGTGATGCTGTCCTCAGCCTGCATGTTGGTGGCGGGTAGTTTCCAAGAGTCCTCGTCAATTCCCGTTCCACCTGTGACTGAAATTCCTCGACCATATCTGAATGCGCCAATATGCCTATAGCCTTCTTCGTCGGTGAACGGGATAGACCTCTGTGTCACCGCCCGTGCAATGCTGGGGTCTTTTATACCTTTGTCCTTGGCTTCTTGGCCTTCTCTGGGAACAATATCATAGCGACCCTGCTCAACACCAACGATGCGGCCGGTGCTCGCGAGAAGCTGCCGGGCTTTTTCTGCGTTATCGCTCAGCTCCCAAGGGCTCGAATAGCTCTCACTTATCTGCTTCTCAAGTTCCTTCTTCGCTTCCGCATCCAATTGGGTCTTTGCCGGGGTACCCGTTGATTCCTTGTCTGTTCTCCCGGCTTTGACATCCTTATCTTCTTTTGTGACTGCTCCTGCACCCCTATATAGATAGATCTTGTCTCTCTCCAGAACAAATTGGTCGCCCTCCAATTTGTACATTCTGGTTCGCTCTGCTTCCAACGCCAAGGTTGTCGTGAATGCGGATCCATAATCAAAGCTATGATTGATTGACTTCACATAATGGAAGGAATCCCGATAGCCAAGATAGATCGGAAACCCCAACCGTAGTTCAGGACGACCCACAATAGTGATGCTCCCTGTGAAAGCCTTAGCATTCAGGAAGGCCATGTGTCCCATCGCCATCATGTTCGCCGCAACCGTACTACGGATATACTCAAGAGTGACCCTTTTGAATTTGACCCCGTAGCGTTTGGCCAAATCGATATCGATGTGGAAACCACGTCCACTCGGAAGATCCAATCCGCGCAATTTCGGGTGAAAAGGAGTCTGAACCTCCAAAATTGTAGTAATTTCCTCAGCATTAGTCTGGAACGATTGGTTGATCACGTCTGCGGGATCTATTCGATACGGAGGAACATATTTGGTATTGAGATTGTAGAAGGGCGGCTTAAAAATCCACTGCCCGTTCACATCTTGAAAGAATTCAAACTCACAGCGGTTCTTTATTTCGATGGCGATATCCAACTTCGACATGTACTCTGCGTCGTTGAATGTTCCCATTTTGTCGAATTGGAAGAAGACCGTGAATCCATTCAAATAAGCATTATCAATGAAGTCCTTGTTAGACTTGAATCCTTGCAACGGTTTACCCGTGATGTTCGTATCTTCAGTGGTATTTTTTATTTCGGAGGTGCTGCTTGTTCCAGCTCCGGGTATGTCGAAAGTCTCCCATTTACGGACTTTCCCTGGTTCTACAGGCTTCAATGGTTGCCCCATCACTCCATACATTTTCAATACTGAACCCAGCGCACTGAATCGCTTCTCCCAATATTGCATGATGCCCTTCACCACGGATTTGAAAGCCTGTGGTGGGTACAACTGACTCAGCGGGGTTTTCTGAGCCAGCCACGTGGGGGTCACAAACTCGTGCATGCCCATGCTCTGAGTCATCCGGTACAAAATGGTATAGGGGTTGGCATCAGTGAAGATAGTCGAATAGGCTGTCATGATCTGTCCCCCGCCGGCGGCAATGCCACTTGCAGGTACGGGGTGGATGTTGATCTGGCTATAAGCCCACCAATGAAGCATGTCAGAGCATTGAAGCGAGATGGTGTAGACACCGCCCGAGAAGTTTTCTTCTACTTGTACAATGAATCCCCAGAAAGACGGGTAGTATTTGGGGCTTCCATCAACCAAGAATCGACCCTTGAAATAGATCTTTACTTCCATCATGGGTACAAATATTGGTGAACGAATGGTCTGCCCATCTATGCCGTAGAAAGAAATCCAATATTTTGAGTGCTCTCCATAGATGGGTGTGGTAATCGTGATGGAAGCAGACCCCTGACCCGGGTTATCGATTGTATTCTGAACATTGACTGAGGTGATCCCATCATTGAAGCTCATGTTCTGGTTTTTTCCAGACACAGAACTGATGACTGCTTCAGTCATGTTTCCATTCAAGAAAACCAGAACATCCGGGGCCTGTTTGATAACCCCGCGGTTCTTGAATTCCTGAAAAGTAAACAGGCCAGAATTTTTTGAGTTGTAAGCCATGATTATCTCGTAAAGAACTCCGACAGTGTTCCCTGTTCAAATGCCGTCAAAAGCTGCCCACGAAGTTTCATGTTCTGATTATAGGACCCATTCGTATATTTTCGTTCGACGGCCTCACTCCAAGGGAGTCCATACGGAGGGAAAACCATCAAGGTTGCTTTCTCCCACAATTGGACGCAAGTCTCGTCTGTCTTTTGTCTCGTTGTTGTTGGATGAGCTACGGGCCCATTAGCCCCCACATCATAAATTAACGTGCTGGTGGGGTCGTCCTCCCCCAGAGACCGGTCCGAATTATCAAAGTTGGATTGGCTTGTCGTTTGGATGTCATCCAAAGGCCTGAAATGACCCCGGATGTAGTTGTAATTGGTTGAAAGAGAGCTACAGACAAATTCAAAATTGTAGGAGAATATGAAGGGAGATTCGGCAGTTTCGTCGATCGTGAAGTTGTTGAAGTGCCCCATGAAAATCTGGCCGTCATATGAGAGCTCCACCCCCTGTACCAAATCAATGACTCGAGTGGCTGCCTGCGGGTCGGTCTGGTCATTCATCCTGTATCCGTTATTCTTGTAGGCACTGACCAGGGCCATGAAATTCAGGAAACCAAACGAATATTTCTTCAGGAGCTCTGCGGCGCCTTCACCGGAGACCATGAACATGGCTGACTTGCCAGTCGCTGTAAGCATATCCTGATTGTCGCCCCAGAGCTGGGGGATCCACCCATTTCTGGTGTAAACCGTCTGAGCGGCATTGGTTTTACCGTGGTTCATGTTCTCAGGATTGATGAGAAGTGTGATTTGAGCACGAAGCCCATCGTTTCCTGGAACTGCAATAGTCATGGGAAGAATGGCTTGAGCGGCACCCGTCAAGAAGATATTCTCGCGAGACAACGCACTCATTAAGGCGTCGGAAAGGCCCTCGGCCGGGATCAATCCTGCAGATACTGGCTCAAAGGAAACGCTACCTTGAGCCCTATTCAGGAAATCATCAGTATCTATTCTGACTTGTTGGCGATTCATAATCAACGAACCACGGATTTCCGGTTAGCAAATCTGAACAACGTTTTTTCTGCCCGAAACGTGATGGTGTAGGTGAATCGATAGGGAGAATTGGAATCCTCAGTTGTATCAACACTTTCGAAGTACCCAATGAAAGATGCATAGTCATAAGTCAACCGGATGAACAACCTGTCTTTTACAAAGCCTTGGTTATCAAAAGTACACCCGTTGTGGGCAAAGATCTGGAGTAACTTCTTCCATTCTCGATAGGATATTGACAATCTCCGGTAACTTGTGGTCAATCCGGGTTCGACATTCGTTGGGTAGCTAATTGCGTCACCCGAGGTCAGTTGATATTCACCTTGATGAATCTTCCCTGCGGAGCGCAGTGAGTCCGCTCCAATCACGAATGCCGCGGTGCTGCCTTGAAGGGTGATAGTGTCCATCTCCTCACCCCAATGGTCTTCAACCCAAGAAGTCATCGTTTGAGTACGGTTCACAATTTTGGACATGTTCATGCTGAGCGTCGTCGGGTTAATCATCAGTCTCACACCAAGGAGCTCCGTCCCGTCCTCCATGGTGATTGACTCTCCAACACCACTTGAATTCACCATCTCGACATAAAAAGGGCTACCCTTGGCGATCGGAACTGCCGCATAGTTATGCAGATAGTCCGATACGTTCAGCAGATAGTCACTGCTGCCGGAAACATATTGCTGTCTTGCGTCTTGATCAGCCATTGGTTAGGCCATTTTTGCTTGGTAGAGGGCAGACTTGATTTCATTGGCGATCTTGTTGGCCAAATCGGTTTCAGTCGCATTCACTGTGATGTTGATGCTCCTTCCACCGCCCTGCTGAGCCCCAGATACGGTTTCTCCACGATGCAGCAGGAGATTCTCGGATTGTCTTTTGACCTGATAACTTCCGATGAGTCCCGCTTCCGCTTTAGCCGGTGCCGGGGGCTCGGCCGCCAAGCGTCGCTTCTCGGCGGCCTCATATTGCTTTTTCCCTATTGCAATTTGCCCGCCCGATTCACCCATCAACCCCGATTTGCCCTTGTTTTCTTCCCACAACCCAGCTGTCATGAGTCCTTCTACCGAGTCAGCCATAGAGATGCCGAGTTCATTAAGTATCATCGGCAGAGTTTTACCTTCTTCCATCATTGCGGCTACTTCCACACCGAGTGCTTTCTTATCCCCCGTGAACATCATCTTCAATAGTTTTGCCATCTTCTCGCTTGTTTCGTTTCCGGTTGTCAGAAGTTTCAATTGTTTATTAATGGCTATCAAATTACCCTGGGCAGCTTCTAGTGCTTTCTTAGTCAATGCTATTCTTTCCACCTGCTTCTTCATAGCGTCTTTAGCTTCTTGGGTATCTCCTCCTTTTTCCTGCATAGCCATAAGTTCATCTGTCTGTTTTTTCAGCGTTTCTTGGAGGGAATCAACACCCGTTTGTGCGGCTGCTGCGGCCTTTGAAGAAACTTTTATTGCGGCATCAACCTTTTTC